>Ga0102924_1001798_pt1 | contig 24176 bp, 24 predicted proteins | sample PaiPotPPM11metaG_FD_80116 | JGI IMG/M metagenome (GOLD analysis project Ga0102924, IMG submission 80116) | Iron sulfur acid spring bacterial and archeal communities from Banff, Canada, to study Microbial Dark Matter (Phase II) - Paint Pots PPM... ...
CAGCTATCCCGTCGATGGCGATCCGACCGTGGAGGGCCTTGCAGTCGGGAGACGGGTCGCGCTGCTCGGCATCGAACTGCCGACCCGCCGGCGCAACCGCATGAACGGGCGGATTGTCGATCTCGACCTCTCGGGATTCACTGTCGCAGTCGAGCAAAGCTTCGGCAACTGTCCGCAATACATCCAGCGGCGCGATTACGGCCCCCATCGGGCCGCGCCGTCTACGCGTGCCGACCCCATTGCCGTCAATGACGGTTGGGCACTCGACCTGATCCGTCACGCCGATACCGCGTTTGTCGCCTCCTCGACCGCGCCCGGCGGCTCCCAAACCGGCGCCGGGGTCGATGTCTCGCATCGCGGCGGCCGGCCCGGCTTCATTCGAGTAGCGGCCGACGGCACTTTGGAAATTCCGGACTACCGGGGCAACCGCTACTTCAACACGCTCGGCAATTTCGTCGCCTATCCGCGTGTCGGCCTGCTGGTCGTGGATTTCCAGACCGGCGATCTGCTGCAGATGACCGGCGCCGTCGACATTGTCTGGGACGGTCCGCAAGTCGACGTGGTCTCCGGCGCTGAACGATTGTGGCGGCTGAAGCCGACGCGGATGATCCGGTTGCGCGGCCGATTCCCACTGCTGCTCGGCCCGCCCGAGTTCTCGCCGCTGCTACGCGCCCAACCCGAGCCGCGAATGTAGCCATTGCTGCCCTCGCATCGCGCGAGCGCCGCGCAATGCATCCGCGGAAGCCGTTAACAGGTAATGCGGGTCTGAACCGGCCGGCACGCGGTAGACGGGAGACATGCATGAACGACGTCGATGTCGGCGAATTGAAACGATCGAGGGATCGGCGCCAGCAAGAACCTTGTCAGGCAAACAAGGGCCGGCAGGCCGACAAGCCGAGCGACATCCCAAAGCACGGCTGGTGGGAGATACTCCTCCGGGTCAAGGACCGGATTTCGCGCGACAACATCTCGATCATCGCCGCAGGCGCCGCGTTTTATGCGTTCATGGCGATCCCCTCGATCTTGGTGGCGCTGGTGACGCTGTATGGGCTGATATCCGACCCTGCCCAGATCGAACAACAGGTGTCCAGCCTGCAAGGAGTAATTCCCGGCGACGTCGCGAGCATGCTGACGACACAGCTGCAGACGCTCGCGTCGACATCGAGCTCAACCTTGAGCGTCGGCCTGATCATCGCGGTGCTGGTGGCCCTGTGGGGCGCGCGGTCAGGCATGTCGACGCTGATGACGGCCCTCAACATCGCCTATGGCGAGGAAGAAAAACGCAGCTTCATCCGCTTCCAGGCGGGGGCACTGCTGCTGACCGCCGGCGCGATCGTGTTCTTGATCGTCGCGATTGCGCTGATTGGCGTCCTGCCGGCGGTAATCGGTTTCCTGCCGCTCGGCGAGTTCGGCAAGACGCTGGCCTCGATCCTGCGCTGGCCGATCCTGCTCGTGCTCGTGTTGATCGGCCTTGCCGCACTTTATCGCTATGCCCCGTGCCGCGCCGAGCCGCGCTGGCGCTGGGTCAGTTGGGGCGCGGTGGCGGCGACCACGTTGTGGATCGCCGGCTCGGCGCTGTTCTCGGTCTACGTCACGCAGTTTGCCGGCTACAACAAAACCTACGGCGCTGCCGGCGCGATCGTGGTCGTGCAGATGTGGCTCTATTTGACGATGTTCGCGGTGCTGCTGGGCGCCGAACTGAACGCCGAGATCGAGCACCAGACCGCGCGCGATACCACGACCGGCCGCCCGAGGCCGATGGGCGAGCGCGGCGCCCGGATGGCAGATACGGTCGCCGACCCCGGCTGACGCGGCCTCACATCCCCCGCGCGGCCCGCGCCGCGCGGCGTTGCGCCAGCGCGTCGGCACGGGACGAGGTAATCGGCGGCACGCCCGGAAGCCGGTCGTTGGTCACCGGCAATTCCCACCGCCACTCGTCGCCGCCCTTCTGGTAAAAGCGTTGGCTTTGTGTCGGGTTGCGGTTGACCAGCGGCCGGGCATAGAGCGGATGCGTCATGCTGCGCACCTCGTGCTCGATCTCGAACAGCGTCGCGTCGGTGTCGATGTCGACGAGGTGTTCGAAGCGGTACTGGTAGGCGTTGCTCTCCTCGGTCAACAGGTCGCGCTTCTGCAACTGTCTGTGCGGGCCGGAAAAGTCCTGCACATAGACCTGGATATGGTGGCCGTCGAATTGGGGGATCGGGCCGTCGGTTTCGCGGAAGACCAGTTCCTGCCCTTGCCCGACCGCGACATGCGCAGCCGGGCCGCTGCCGTTCCCTTCCAGCCGGGTGCGGGCACCGAACAGCTTCCTGTAGAATTTCTCGATCCCCTTCGCGGCGCCCCGCGGCACGTCGAATTCGAGATAGGGCATGCCGAGATTGACCGGGCCGAACCGTTCCGGATCGGGGCTGTGCAGGCGGAAGCGGTTGCCCCAGGGGCAGGTCACCGCGACATGGTCGTTGGTCTGCGTCACTGCGAATTCGGTGCCGGAGAGCCGCTTCTCGATCCCGGCGAGCCGTTCGAGCAATGCCGAACGATCCGGCGTCACCAAGCCGATCGCGCCGCGCAACACCCACGGTTCCCCGGGCGGCAGGTGAAACTGGCTCTTGCCGACATTGATCCACATCGTGCCGATGCCGGTGTTCATGTACGGGTCGCGCGTCAGCCCGAGCCCGGTGACATAGAACAGCGTTGCCGCGGCCTGCTCCGGCACCTGCAAATTGACATGCTCCAGCATCGTGATGTTGCCGAGATCCTCGGCGGCGCGGTCGTACTGTTGCGGCATAGCCCCTTCCCTATCCGGAGCATCTGAAGCATTCGGTCATTCCGGGGTCCGCTTGTCCGGAGCAGCCCGGAACGACCGCTGAAGCAACGTCACCACTTGTTGCGCAATTCGCGCAGCTTCAGGAAGACGGTCTTCTGATCCGGGTGTTCCGGCAGGTCGGGAAAGGCTTCGCGCAGGCGGCGGATCACGCTCGGGCTGGTCAGCCGGAAGAAGGTATTGATCTCCTTCTCCTCGCCGAGCGTCATCACATGCGCATGGTTCGGATCCTGCCGTTCCATCTGCGGCAATATCGCCTTGGCCTTTGCGTTGTCGGGCTCCCGGTCGAGGGTGAAGCGCAGATTGTTCGCGATGTAATCGTGGCCCGGGTACACCAGGGTCGTGTCCGGCAGCTTCGACAGCTGTGCGGCGAAGGTGTTGTAGAGCTCGCTGGGGTGGCCGCCATTGTGGCAGTTGCCGGCACCGGCATTGAACAGCGTGTCGCCGCAGAACAAGGCCGGATGATCGCCATGCGCCAGCACGCAGATGTGGCTCATCGTATGGCCCGGGGTGTCCAGGCATTCGAGCTCGACGGTGTTGCCGATCTTGATAACGTCGCCGGCCTTGAGGCCGCGGTCGATGCCGTGGATGCGGTCCTTGGCACCGGCATGCGCGAGCAGCTTCGCATGCGTCGCGGCGACGACCTGGTCGTTGCCGCCGGTGTGGTCGCGGTGCTCGTGGGTGTTGAGGATCTGGGTGATCGTCCAGCCCTTGGCCTTGGCTGCGGCAAGGCATTTTTCGTGATCCAGCGGATCGACCGCGAGCGTTTCGCCGGTCTCGGGACAGGCGATCAGGTAATTGAAATTACGGCCGGCATTCGCCGTCCAGATCTGTTCGACCAGCATCGCTTACCTCTCTGAAAATCCGGCGAATCCCGCCCGCCACGACGGCCGTTCGATGCGCGACCTTTTATGTAGCAGCATCGCCGCAGGGTTTCACGCCGCCACCTTCACGAGCTTGTGGATGACGCGCCGCCTGGCCGGTGGCGGGTCTTTCGAGAAGCGGCTCCACATCCGGCCCGAGAGTTCCCCGACATAGATGTTCCCTTGGCTGTCGACCGCGATGCCGTGCGGCGAGGTGAACTGCCCCGGCGCGGTGCCGGCATGCATCTTGCCGAGCCGCGCCACGACCTCGTGCCCCTTGGTCGTATGAATGCTGACGCGCGGCCCGATATTCGGCCAGTCGCGGTTGATCTCGCCCTGCGGGCCGCCCTCGCCGATGTAGCACAGCGGGTTCGGCCCCCGCGCCAGGCACATGCCGTTCGGCCGGTGCAGGTAGTTCCACTGCGTCTCCCACTTGCCGTCGCCGTCGAAGATCTGGACGCGGTGGTTCTCGCGGTCGGCGACATAGACCCAGCCGTCGGGGTCGCAGCAGATGTTGTGCGGGATGTTGAACTGGCCCGGATCGGTGCCCGGCTCGCCCCACGACGCGAGCAACTTGCCGTCGAGCGAGAATTTGTGGATGCGGGCGTTGCCGTAGCCGTCCGAGATGTAGAGCCGGTCGCCGTTCGGCGACAGCGCGGTGTGAGTGCAGCGGTGGAACGGCTCGCCGCTCATATAGGGCGACGGCTTGCCGGGAATGCCGAGGGTCAGCAAGACGCGGCCGTCGAGGGTGCAATGCCGCACCGTGTGGTCGCCATCATCGGTCAGCCAGATCGTGTCGTCCGGCGCGACATGGACGCCGTGCGGCCGGGTGAAGAGGCCTTCGCCCCAGGTCCGCAGCAGGTTGCCGTCCTTGTCGAACACCGCGACCGGATGGTCGCCGCGGTTGAAGGCGTAGACATTGTCCTTGCTGTCGACCCCAACCGCAGCGCAATCGCCGAGCACGATATCATCCGGGATCTTGGCCCAGGTGTCGTGGACGTCGAAACGCCACGCACCACCGCCGAGCGTCACCGTCATCGCATCCCTCCCTCGCTGCTGCCTGCCAGCCATCATAGGATCGCGTCGCGAAACGACCACATAGAAGCGACCGCGATCGTCGTTTATGCCGCCTTCGCCGCAGCGGCTTTCCGGGCGAGCACGATCTTTTCCGCAGAGCGGCCGAGGAAATGCGGTGCGGAGCCGCCTTCAGCGAGAAGGTCGAGAAAGGCGTCCGGTGCGCCGATCCGCACCGAGCCCAGGATATCGGCGCCGCGGGCGATAAACGGTCGGGCAGCAAGCCAACCGTCGGTCCGACCACCGCAACCCGCGCGCCGGGCCGGGCCAGCGCGAGCAGGTCTTCCAGCGTGTCGTTGAGCAGCGTCGCGCCGGTGATCAGCAGCACCTCGGCCTGCGGCACGACCTCGCCGGCCGCTTCCGCCGGGCGGTAGAACGGCAGTTCCTCGCCCTTGAGCGCCGCCGGGTTCTGTTCGAGCACGAGATAGGCGAGCCGACGCCGCTTCAGCTCCTTGAGGAAGGGGATGAACGCGCCGACCAATACGATCTGCTCGCCCGCATGGATATCGGTCGCATCGAACGCATCTACGGCCGGCCGCAATTCCATCTCCGGATGGGGCCGCACTGTCCAGCAGCGCTCGGCGAGCGCGTTCAGGGTCGCGATGCCGACGGCGCGGGCGAGCCCCTCCGGCCCTGCGGCATCGCGCATCAGCTCGGCGGCCGCCCGGCCGTGCAGCGCCCGAAACGGCGCCTTGCCCGCCGAGAGCGGGCAGCACACGCCCTCCGGCACCGCTTCGCGCGGCGTGGCGCAGGCACCGGCCTCGCCGGAGGAGAGCTTGACGCCGGTGAAGAAAAGTCCGATGACCGCGCGCTCGATCGTGATCGTCCCCAGCTCAGAGCCGAGAATATCGGCCACGGCAGCGATGGTCTCGTCGAGGATCGGGCTCTGCACGCGCGTTCCCACGCTCCTTTCCCGCAACCCGTTTAGCACAATCGGGTGTCCATGACGTTGATCCAGCTCACCGGCGCCGTTGCGGCGCTCGCATTGATTGTTACAGCCACGCCGTCCCCACAGGCGCTCTGGGCGGCAGAAGGAGGATCCGGAAAGATGGTCGAGACTACCAACGGCCTCAAATACGTCGATACCCAAGTCGGCACCGGCGCCGTCGCCGCCGCCGGCCACAAGGTCACCGTCCATTATACCGGATGGCTCGACCAGAATGGCAGCAAGGGCAAAAAATTCGACAGCTCGCTCGACCGCGGCCAGCCGTTTTCGTTCAATCTGGGCGGACATCAGGTGATCCGCGGCTGGGACGAAGGCGTCGCCGGCATGAAGGTCGGCGGCAAGCGCACGCTGACGATCCCGCCCGATCTCGGCTACGGCGCGAGGGGCGCGCCAGGCGCGATCCCGCCGAATGCGACGCTGATCTTCGACGTCGAATTGCTTGGCGTTCAGTAAGACCCTTCCCGACGCGAAGCGAGCGGCGTCGGGGATCGTCTATCTTTACCTGGCGATCGTCGTTGTCACCTGGGCGGCCAACTGGCCGCTGATGAAGCTGGCGCTGGCCGACGCACCGCCGCTCAACTTCATCTCGCTACGGGTCATCGGCACGCTGGCATTGCTGCTGCCGGCGATGCTGGCCGCCCGCGCGCCGCTTCTGCCGCTGCCTGGCGAGCGGCTGGGCCTGTTCTGGGTCGGCCAGTTCCAGGTCGCGGGCTGGCTGATCTGCGGCATCATCGGCCTGTCGATCGTGCCGCCCGGCCGGGCCGTTGTGCTTGCCTATACGATGCCGCTCTGGACCATCCCGATCGGCCATTGGCTGCGGCCGGAGCCGCTGTCGCGCGGCCAGCTGATCGGCGCGGCGCTCGGTTTTGTCGGGCTGTTGCTGTTCATGAATCCCGCCCTGGTCGACTGGACCAGCCCGCGGGTGCTGGGTGGCAACGCCATGCTACTGCTGGCGGCGATCTGCTGGGCCCTCGGCTCGTGCCTCTATCGCCGCCATAGCTGGCGTACACCGTTCTGGACCCAGACCTTCTGGCAGCTCGCGGTCAGCGCCATCGTCGTTCTTGCCTTTGCAACGCCCTCGGTTGCCGGACACCCGGTCCACTGGTCGCCGACGCTGGTCGCGATCCTCGCCTACAATTGGATCTTCACGACCGCGCTCGGCTATTTCCTGTGGAACAAGATCCTGGCGGTGCTGCCGGCCGCGGTTGCCGGGCAGGTCATGGCCATGACCCCAATCGGTGGGTTCCTGCTGTCGGCGACGGTTTTCGGCGGTGCGGTCACGCCCGACATTGTCGCCAGCATCCTGCTGATCGTCGCCGGGATCGCCCTGACCTTGCGGGCGTGACGCCGCTGCGCGACGATGGCGGCAACAACCATTCGGGGAGGAGCGGCCATGGCGAAGGGCATCCTGATTGCGGCAATGGACTTTTCCGCCGTCGCGGAGGACGAGTTCAACGACTGGTACGACACCGAGCACGTGCCCGAGCGCCTCAGGGTGCCGGGGTTCCTCAACGCGTCGCGCTGGATCGGCATCAACAATCCGAAACATTCGGTGGCGCTATACGATCTCGACACTGTCGGCGTGCTGCACAGCCCGCCCTATCTCGCGGTCGGCGGCGCCAACGGCTCGCCCTGGACCAAACGGGTAACTTCGCGCGTCAAGATGCTGCTCCGCCTCGAAGGCGAGCAGCTCCGGCCGGGCGACATGGTGGCGCCGGACGGTGCCGGCGCAATCCTGTTGATCTCGATGAATGTGCCCGCCGAGCACGAGCACGAATTCAACGAATGGTACAACACCGAGCATCTCGACGCGCTCGCTGGCGTGCCTGGCGTCTTGCGCGCCCGGCGCTATCGAGGGTCCGGCGCGACGCAGCGGTATGCCGCGGTGTACCATTTCGCCAACCCCGACGTGCCGAATTCGGCGGCGTGGAAGGCCGCGGCCAATACGCCGTGGACCGAGCGAATGCGCAAGCACTTCCAGGACTATCTGCGGATCGACGCCCGCGCCTACCGGCGGGCCTGAACGGTCGCAACAGAGGAGGACGCGCCATGAAGGTCGGGATCGCGCTCAACATGCTGTGCCAGCCGGGCCGCTCGGATGCGTCGGTCGTCGGCGAGCATCTGGCGATGGGCGACCTCGCCGAGCCGCTCGGCTTCGACTCGCTGTTCGCGCTCGAGCACCATTTCACCGGCTATGCGATGTCGCCGGCGCCGACGCAGCTTTTGACCTACTACGCCGGTCGCACCAAGCGCATCCAGCTCGGCACCGCGGTCATCGTCCTGCCGTGGCACGATCCGGTGCGGGTCGCCGAGCAGATCGCGCTGCTCGACGTCATGTGCGGCGGACGCTGCCTGTTCGGCTTCGGCCGCGGTGCCGCCAGCGTCGAATACGAAGGCTTCCGCATCCCGATGGAGGAGGCGCGGCCGCGCTTCGTCGAGGCGGCGCAGATCGTCGTCAAGGCGCTCGCCAACGACAGCTTCGATTACGACGGCGAGTTCTTCCAGATACCGCGCACCGCGGTCAGGCCGCGGCCGGTTTCGCATCCGGAGCGGCGCTTCTACGCGTCGGCGGTCAGCCCGGACTCGGCCGAGATCATGGCCAAGCTCGGCTTCGGCCTGTTGATGGTGATGCAGAACGAATGGCCGAAGGCCGCCGAAGACATCGCCCGCTACCGCGCGATCGCAACCAAGGCCGGGCACGCGCCAAGGCCGCCGATCATCCTGACCAATGTCTGCTGTGCCGAGAGCCGCGACGAGGCGCAGGAGCGCGCAGTGAAATATCTCGGGCTCAAATGGCAGTCGATCGACACCCACTACCATTTCTCGGACGGCCATCTGGCGACCGTCAAAGGCTACGAGAGCTACGGCAAGATGGCCAAGACCTACGCCAAGATAAATTCCAGCGCGGAGGCAAAGGCAAAGGCGACCGATTTCTATGTCAGCATTCAGATCGTCGGCACGCCGAAAGACTGCCTCGACAAGATCGCCGAATTGCAGCGCTGCACCGGCATGGACCACCTGGTGACGGAATTCTCGTTCGGCGGTCTGCCGCACGAAGAGGCCGAAGTGAACATGCGGCTCTTCGCGGACAAGGTCTTGCCGGTGTTGCAGCGCGACCCGGCATTCGCCGGTGGCGCCGCGCCGGCGGTCGCAAAGCCGGCGACGGAAAAAGAGCAGCTATTCGCCCCGGCATAAATGAAACGGCGGCGCGCCGTCTCCGGCGCGCCGCCGTTTTCGACAGACCAGCAGGGGTCGGGTTTAGAACCCGCCCATTCCGCCCATGCCGTGGTCATGATCGTGCGGCATGGCGCCGGCCTTCGGCTCCGGACGGTCGGTCACCATCGCCTCGGTGGTGATCAGCAGCCCGGCCACCGATGCGGCGTCCTGCAACGCGACGCGCACGACCTTGGCCGGGTCGATGATGCCGGCCGCGACCATGTCCTTGAACTCGCCGGATTGCGCGTCATAGCCGTAATTCGGGTCGTTCTTGTCCATCAGCCGCCCGACCACGACCGAGCCCTCGGTGCCGGCGTTCTCGGCGATCTGCCGTGCCGGCGCCTGCAGCGCCTTGCGGACGATGTCGATGCCGACCTTCTGGTCGCCATTCGCCGGGGTCAGGCCGTCCAGCGCCCGGACGGCATAGAGCAGCGCGACGCCGCCGCCGGCGACGACACCCTCCTCGACCGCGGCCTTGGTCGCGTGCATCGCGTCGTCGACCCGGTCCTTGCGCTCCTTGACCTCGATCTCGCTATTGCCGCCGACGCGGATCACCGCGACGCCGCCGGCGAGCTTGGCGAGCCGCTCTTCCAACTTCTCCCGGTCGTACTCGGAGGTGGTTTCCTCGATCTGTGCCCGGATCTGGTTGGTGCGGGCGGTAATGTCTTCCTTCTTGCCGGCGCCATCGATGATCGTGGTGTTTTCCTTGTCGATGCGCACGCGCTTGGCGCGCCCGAGCATCTCGAGGGTGACGTTCTCGAGCTTGATGCCGAGGTCCTCGGAAATGACCTCGCCGCCTGTCAGCGCTGCCAGATCCTCCAGCATCGCCTTGCGGCGGTCGCCGAAGCCCGGCGCCTTGACCGCGGCCACTTTGAGGCCGCCGCGCAATTTGTTGACGACGAGCGTCGCCAGCGCCTCGCCTTCGATGTCTTCGGCGACAATCAACAGCGGTCGCCCGCTCTGCACCACCGCTTCAAGCACCGGCAGCAGCGGCTGCAGACCCGAGAGCTTCTTCTCGTGCAGCAGGATGTACGGATCTTCCAGTTCCACGAGCATCTTTTCGGCGTTGGTGACGAAATACGGCGAGAGATAGCCGCGGTCGAACTGCATGCCCTCGACAACGTCGAGTTCGGTGTCGAGGCTCTTCGCCTCCTCGATCGTGATCACGCCCTCGTTGCCGACCTTTTTCATCGCTTCCGCCAGCATGCGGCCGATCTCGGCATCGCCATTGGCGGAGATCGTGCCGACCTGCGCGATCTCCTCGTTGCTGGCGACCTTTTTCGCCCGCTTTTTGACGTCGGCGACGACCGCTTCGACGGCGAGGTCGATGCCCCGCTTCAGATCCATCGGGTTCATGCCGGCGGCCACCGCCTTGACGCCCTCGCGCACGATCGCGTGCGCCAGCACCGTGGCGGTTGTCGTGCCATCGCCGGCGACCGTGCTGGTCTTGGAGGCGACCTCGCGCACCATCTGCGCGCCCATGTTTTCGAACTTGTCGGATAGCTCGATTTCCTTGGCAACGGTGACGCCATCCTTGGTGATGCGCGGGGCGCCGTACGATTTGTCGAGAACGACGTTGCGGCCCTTCGGCCCCAAGGTCACGCGTACCGCCTGTGCGAGAATGTCGACGCCGCGCAGCATCCGCTCGCGCGCGTCGGTGCTCATCCTGATGTCTTTTGCACTCATTCCGGTTCTTCCTTTCAGCGGGCGATGACGCCCATTACGTCGGATTCTTTCATGATGATCAGCTCTTCGCCTTCGAGCTTGATCTCGGTGCCGGACCACTTGCCGAACAGTACGCGGTCGCCGGTTTTGAGGTCGAGCGGCTGGACCTTGCCGTCCTCGCCGCGCGCGCCCGGGCCGACCGCGATGACCTCGCCTTCCATCGGCTTTTCCTGGGCGGTGTCGGGGATCAGGATGCCGCCCTTCGTCTTTTCCTCACTCTCGACACGGCGAATCAGCACGCGATCGTGCAACGGGCGAAAACTCATTCGGGATCTCCTGGCGGGGACGCCGCGAATCGCTGCGAATTCAGCGGCGCCGATGCCGTGACAATCTCGTAAAAGCCGGCAAGTCGTCAACCATAATAACGCCGCCGCTCAAACGTAGCCTGGAAACGTCGCGGCGTTCACTTCATGAATTTTCTCGGGGGTGACCAAGGATTTTTCGGCCCGGACCTCTTGAGTTTTTTGATTTTTCTAGCAACCGCCTGAAGCTGACACCATATGAGTCAATTGATCGGAGGTAATGGCATGCATATTTCGATCCGAGACAGCGCGACCGCTGGTTTCAAGAAATGGTCCGCAGCTCGTCAAAGCGTGAGCATCGCCAAGGTATCAGCGCGCGCGACCGCCGCGGTGGTGTCGCCCGGCAGAGATGCGATCATCGCTCGATCCGAGCGGGCGCCCGCACCTGTGCTGGTGCCGGGGCCCGGTACGCTCTGCAAAACCTTTCCCGGGGTCCAGCAATGACGGCCAATGACGCCGCAACACCCGACCAGCATGCGGCAGAGAACCGCCGCGCCGTCGAGGCACTCGCCGAGAAGCTTTACGAAGCCAACAATTCGGACGGGGTTGCCTGGGTCAAGCGGCCTCGGATCGTTCGCGATCCGTGGCTGGCCCGCGCCCGACAGCAGCTGTCGGACACCGACAAGGCGGCGCATCCAGGCGACTCGCCAGACGACACCCTAAGCACCGAGCGAGACATCCGATGAAGAGCAACGCGAAGTTTGTCGATCCGCACGCGGATCAGCGCCGGTCGGACGCCGACAAAACGGCCCGGCTGCGGGCCTTGCGCTTGGCAAAAGAAGCTGCCGACAAGGAAACGGCTGATCGCGAGGCTGCCGAAAAGGCGGCGCAAGCGCCGCCGCCGCGGCGGCGGGCGAAACAGCCGGCAGCCGCGTCTTCCGCCGAGTAACCGGCGAGTTCAGCTCGCCAGCGGGTGCGGCCGCGGGTTCGTCCCGTCCGTGAAGCGGGACAGGCGGAACGGCGTCGGATCGACGACCGGCGGTGCGCCCGTCACCATGTCGGCCATCAACCGTCCGGCTCCGGGCCCGATGCCGAAACCGTGGCCGGAAAATCCGGTCGATATATAAGACCACGACAGGGTATCAATCGCCGCGATGACAGGGATTGCGTCCGGCATCACGTCAATCATCCCACCCCAGCTCTGCGCCACTCCGACATTTTTGAATGCCGGGAATGTCTCGGCGATGCTCGCCCGGGCGCGCTCCAGCACAAACGGATCGGCTTCGGGATCGAGCACCCGCACCGCCTCGAATGGGGACGGCGCGTCGAGCGTCCATTTGCGCGGCGTCCGCCATTCCTCGGCAAAGCGACCGCCGACCCGGAAGCGCAATTTCTTCCAATGCAGGCGCGCCGCCGGCAGGTATTGCGGCAGCAGGCGGAAATTGTCGGGCACGAGGTCAATCGTGCGAACTCCCAACGTCGCCACGGTATAGCCGCCGTCCATCCGCTTGCGGTAACCAAAAAGCCCTCCCGAGGCGGATATCTCCGGACCGCCATCGAGCTTCTCGGTGCGCATCACCGAGCCCAGCACCTTCAGCTGCGGCAAGTCGATACCGAGATTGCCGCAGAACAGGCGTGACCACGCGCCCCCGGCGAGCACGACCGACTGGCAGGCGATGCGACCCTTCTCGGTCACGACAGCGGCGATCCGTCCGGAGGCGGTCTCGATGCCGCGCACGGCGCACCCTTGCAGGATGGCGGCACCCCGGCGGCGCGCCGCGGCGGCGATCGCCGGCGCCGCCATTTGCGGCTCGGCCTTCCCGTCGCTCGGCGTATGGAGCGCGCCGGCCCAGCGCTTTGCCATGCCGGGCAGGAGGCGGCCGACCTCGGCGCCGTCGATGATGCGGGTGTCGAGCTGGTATTCGCGGGCGTGGTCGAGCCAGTCCTCGTATTTGCCGAGGTCGGCTTGCGTTTCGGCGAGGTACATGATCCCGCAGGTGCGAAACCCGGTCTCGGTCTCGACCCGCTCGTTCATGCCCTGCCACAGTCGCAGGCTTTCGATGACCAGCGGGATTTCACGCGGGTCGCGCGCCATCTTGCGGCACCAGCCCCAGTTGCGGCTCGACTGCTCGCCGGCGATGTGCCCCTTCTCGCACAGCGCGACAGAGATGCCCTTCTCGGCCAGAAACAGCGCGGTGCTGGTCCCGATGATGCCGCCGCCGATAATGACAACGTCGGCCCGGGTCGGGACCGTCTCGTCGGATTGCACCGGATCGACGCGCGGCGCCATTGTGTCGGTCTCCCCTGCGGATGGCGGGATCGACACTACGCCAGCGCAGCGTCACGGCAAAGATAGGCGACCGGCTACCAGGTGATCGTCAATGCGCCATCGCGCATCTCGTAGCTCTGCAGTCGCGTCAGAAAGCTCTGGCCAAGCAGCGAGATTTCAAGATTGTCGACGACGACCGCCTGCACATCATCGACCGAGAGTTGACCGAGCCGGACCTCGCGCAGCTGCACCGGCGCCACACGCACGACGCCGTTCGCTGTCTCGACCCGCTTGTTGAAATCGAGTTGATACCGCGCAATGCCGGCGGCGGCCGCGTCACGGGCGGTCAGAGCGACGGCGGTAGCACCAGTGTCGAGCATGAAGCGCATCGGTGCGCCGTTGACCACCCCGTCGATGATCACATGGCCTTGCGGGTTGGCCCGGTAGACTAGCGAATTGGTGGGGACCGGGCGTTGCTGTTCGGTGACTGCCGGTGCCTGGGTCGGCTGTGGCGCCCAAGCCGACGGCAGCCAAAGCGAGTGGTAGCCGATCGCGAAATAGACAGCCAGCGCCAGGCCGCCCCAAATCGCGACCTGACGCACGGCCCACCCCACCAGGCTCGATCCGCCGCCCGCGGAATCGCCAGATCCCATTGCCTCTCGCTGCTGCCGCTGTTCGATGTTGCCGGCGAGTGTAACGGCGGCGTGTTAAAGGCTGGTAAAGCTTTCGCGGAGGGGAACCGGCCCGATTTAACCCACGTTAAGACTTACAAGCCCCGGGCGCATTCACCTCACTCGGGGCCGCGGCCGGACGGAAGCGAAAGCTTCCGTCCGGCTTTTGCTTTACCAGCTTCAGTAAAGTCCGCCGGTGCCGGGGTTGGGGCCGAAGCGGCCGCGCTCCTGCCAATAGGGCGGCGGGGCTGCGGTGCCATAGGCCGACGCGGGATCGCGCGCATATTGCGGCGACGGTGCCTGCCAATAGGGCGGCGACGGCGCCTGATAGGTCTCGGCGGTACTGTCCTGCCGGTAACGCGGCGCCGATTGACCGTAATAAGGCTGCGGCTGCCTCGCATAGCGGCTCGAACCGGCGCCGGTGTAGGGGCTCGGCACGGCCGTACCATAGGGGAGCGGCTGCTTTGTATAGGGGTCTTCCTCGGCATCAACATATCGGCTCGGCGGCGCCGTGCCATAGGGCTGCGGCTGCCTCGCATAGCGGCCGGCTTCGTAGTAGGCGTCGGCTCCATTGTCGGCCTGCCAGGGCAGCGGCGGCGGCTGCCGCCCATAGGGTGAGGGCGCGGCTTGAGCCGTTCCCGCCCGCGACGGCGCCTGATTTGCCGAATCCCAGGCTGCCGGCGGCACGGCATATGGGGCGTCGTCCTGGCTATCGTCGGCCGCCTGCTGCTGCCCGCCGCGGTACTTCACCGGGGGCTCCGCGCTGGCAACCGCGACATCGGCGCCCGGCGGCGGCGCGAACGGCGTTGCCGGAACATCCTTCAGCGCCGCCATCATGAAATCGCGGAAGATCGGGGCGGCGACATGGCCGCCGACCTCACCATGGCCAAGCGTGCCGGGCTCGTCGAAGCCGACATAAACCCCGGCCACGAGGCTCGGGGCAAAGCCGACGAACCAGGCGTCCTTCCAGTCGCTGGTTGTCCCGGTCTTGCCGGCAATCGGCTTGCCAACGGCAGCAACCTCGATCCCGGTGCCCTGCTGAACCACGCCCTGCATCATCGAGACGATCTCGGCATCGGCGGTCGGCGATATCAGCGGATCGGGCTTGGTCGGGCGGTACAGCACGAGGCCGTCGGCGTAGCTCGCATTCGCGAAAGGCAGGTCTGCAGGTTTCGGCGCACCGTCGACGCGGAACGGAGAGGCCGTCGCGGCAGCATCCGTCGGCACCGCGGCGATAAAACAGCCGGCGCAGGAACCGACACCCTTTTGATAAATGATCTTTCCGTCGCGATCCTGGACCGTGTCGATCACCGATGGCAGCAGCCAATGCCCGCCATTGTCGAGCATCGCATAGGCCGCGGTCAGCCGCATGACGGTCGTCTCGCCCGCACCCAGCGCCATCGAATAATAGAGCGGCATCCGGTCCATGACGTCGAAGCTCTCGACCGTCTTGGCGATCGTCGGAAGGCCGATCATCATCGCCAACCGCGCCGTCACGAGATTGCGCGAATGCGTCAGCGCATCGCGCAATGTGGTCGGGCCGACCGCATTTCCTTCATAATTGACCGGACGCCAGGGTGGCAGGCCGGGTCCCTGCGCGAATTCGATCGGCGCATCGTCGACGATGCTGTCGGGCGTAAAGCCGTTCTGCATCGCGGTCACGTATACGAGCGGCTTGATCGCCGAGCCCGGCTGCCGCATCGCCTGCGTTGCGCGGTTGAACGCGCTTTGCCGGAAGTCCCAGCCGCCGACCATAGCCGTAACCCGGCCCGTCTTCGGGTCGAGCGCGACGAACCCGCCGCTGACTTCGGGGACCTGACGCAGACCGTAGAGCTGAACCGCCGGCGTCGGCTTGTGCTGCCGGCCCGGCGGTGGCGCGACCGGGTGCCCGAGTGGCTCGACATAGACAATGTCGCCGGCGACGACCGGGTGATGCCCGTAGCGCGCCCAGCCGAGTTCACCGGACGGGATCTGGCCCTCGCCGCCGTCCTTCAGCACGACACGGGCGCCACGTCCGTCGATCGCGGTCACGGCCGCCAGCCGCCAGGTCGGGATGCCGCCGTGCTCTTCCATGCCGGCAAGTGCGGCCTGCGCCGCTGCGGGATGGGGCAGGTGCGCCACCGCCCCGCGCCAGCCGTGACGCCGATCATACGCAACGAGGCCGTCGCGGAAGGCCCGCTCGGCCATCGCCTGGTAATCGGGCGAATAGCTCGTCTTGATTGTAAGACCACCCTCGTAAACCAGCTTGTCGCCGAATCGGGCGACCAGCTCGCGGCGCACCTCCTCGGCAAAATAGCCGTTCTGGTCCGGCTGCTGCGGCTCGGCGCGGACATTGAGCCCGAGCGATTGGGCCGTCGCCGTTTTGGCGACATCCTTGCCGATGTATCCGACCTCGGCCATGCCGTTCAGCACCCAGTCGCGCCGACCCTTGGCGATGTCGGCGTGGCGGATCGGATTGTAGTTGTTCGGCGCCTTGGGCAGGGCCGCCAGCAGCGCCGCCTCGGCCGGGGTCAGCTTGTCGAGCGGCTTCTGGAAATAGGTATCGGCGGCGGCGGCGACGCCGTACGAGCCGGCGCCCAGGTAAATCTCGTTGAGGTAGATCTCGAGGATGCGGTCCTTGCTCAGTACCTTCTCGACCCGATAGGCGAGCAGCGCCTCCTTGATCTTGCGCGAGATCGAGACTTCGTTCGTAAGCAGGAAGTGGCGCACGACCTGTTGGGTGATGGTCGAGGCGCCAAGCGGGCGCTGGCCCTTGTGGAGCCGCAGCAGGTCCGCCATCGCGGCGCGGAACACCGCGCCCGGATTGACCCCGTTGTGCGAATAGAATTCGCGGTCCTCGGCGGCGAGGAAGGCATGGATCACCAGCGGCGGGATCTTTGCGAGCGGCACGAAAATCCGGCGTTCGCTGGCCAGTTCGAGCATCTGGCTGCCGTTGGCGGCATAGACCTTGCTGCCGATCGCCGGAACGTAATGCAGCAGCTGCTGGTCGTTCGGCAAATCGCGGCTGAAATAGGCGAGCGTTACACCGGCGAGGGCGCCGCCGCCGACTGCCGCAATGACGATGACCGCGAAAGCGATGCGGGCGAGAATGCGCAGGGTGCGGATCACAGGTGCACACGCAGCCAAGTTGCGCCGGGATCGGGGTTGCGGAAGGATGGGGGAAGGTTCTGTCTCGAAGTCGCTGCGTGCATCCCTGTCTCCGTGCGGACCGCGGCCATCCGGGCAACCGGGTCAACAGCGCCCGCGTCAAAAAACTCCGGGCGTTTCGCGTATCGCGAAAATCCGCGAACCCAAATCAGCCCCAGGGCGGGCGAAACCGATCGCCCGCCTCGGGCACCGAACCGTGGAAGGTGCTGCGGCCGGACAGTGCCCCGGGTGATGCTGCCTGGAATGGCGCGCTGCGGGACGGATGCAGCAATGGCATTCCGCTTGGTCGCAGCAACGCCAGCAGCCCGATGCCGGTCACGAAGCCGCCGACATGCGCCCAGAATGCGATGCCCGGCGAACGGACGCCTGCGCCAAGACCGCTGACCAATTGCATCAGAAACCATAGGCCGAGCAGCAGCCACGCCGGCAGGGTGACGATCCGAAAGAAGATGATGATCCACACAAAGACATGCACGTTAGCCCAGGGATACAACAACAGATAGGCGCCGAGTACGCCAGCGATCGCGCCGCTGGCGCCGATCATCGGAATATCCGACGCAGGATCGGGCAGCGCCTGCGTCAGTGCCGCCGCGACGCCGCTGGCAAGGTAGAGGAGGAGATAGCGCGGGCCGCCCAGCACGTCCTCGATGTTGTTCCCGAAGATCCACAGGAACAGCATGTTGCCGCCGAGATGCGGCAATCCGCCATGCAGGAACATGCTGGTGAAAATCGTCGCCCAAGGGGGTATGGCGGCGCCTCCCGGCAGCAGCTGGACATGTCCGAATAGCACCGCCGGGATCATCCCGTACTGATAGGCAACCGCCTCCTGGTCCTGGCCAAGCTCCCAGAGGTACGCGCCGACGCACATCCCGATCAGCGTCCAAGTCACCACCGGAGGGCGCTGGATCGGATTGTCGTCGTAAAGCGGCAAGGCGAAGATCATGCCCCCTCGCCTCCCCTGTATGGCTATGCCACCGTTAAACGGTGGCAACGAACTTAGCTCCCGACGAGGCCCAATTGCGGGCTCGATGGTTCCGCAAAGTGCTGCTTCGGGATGCGGCCAGCGAGGCGGGCTAGGCGGCCGGCCTCGACACCAGCGCGCATCGCTGCCGCCATGCGAACCGGATCGTGCGACTTGGCGATCGCCGTATCGACCAGCACAGCGTCGCAGCCCAACTCCATCGCCTGGGCCGCGTCGGAGGCGGTGCCGATGCCGGCATCGAGCACGACCGGCACCGGGCTGCGCGAGCAGATCAGCTCTATCGCCGCAGGATTGGCGATGCCCCTGCCGGAGCCGATCAGCGACCCCAAAGGCATCACCGCGGCGCAGCCGATATCGGCCAGCTTCTGGCAGGCGACCGGGTCCTCGTTGCAATAGGGCAATACGACAAAGCCTTTGCGCACCAGTTCGTCGGCCGCGTGCACCAGCTGCTCGACATCCGGATAGAGAAGCTCGCGGTCGCCGATCAGTTCGAGCTTGACCCAGTTGGTCTCAAGCGCCTCGCGCGCCAGTTCGGCAGTCAGAATCGCATCGCGCGCGGTCACGCAACCGGCCGTGTTCGGCAACAACCGATAGCCGCCGAGCAGATCGACGAGGCTGCCGGAATAGCCTTCGAGGCTGATCCTCCGGATCGATACGGTCACCAGCTCGCAGCCGCTCGCCTCCAGCGCATCAAGCATCACCTGCTGGTTCGGGTAGCGCGCGGTGCCGACGAAGAGGCGCGATTTGAGCGGGGTGCCGGCGATGCTGAGCTGGTCGGTCATGGGCATGGTCCTACTCGTACCGTAAATGTCACCCGCCCTGTAGCGGGCGGACGATCTCGATCGTATCGCCAGCGGCCAGCGCCGTCGCCGGCCACTCGGCGCGGCGCACGACGGCGCCGTTGAGAGCGACGGCGAGAAACCGCGCCTTCGGATCGATACCGCGCTCGGCGAGGAGGTCGGCGACGGTGGCGACCGCAATCTCCTCCTCGACGCCGTTGACCTTGAGCCGGGTCATTGCGCCGCGATGTCGGTCGCGGCGCGCCGACGAACCGGCTGCGCGGCAAAGCGCTCGGGCGAGAACGGCCGCGCCAGTTCCGGCAGCCGGCCGGTCAGGATATAGCTGCTGACGACCGCCGCCGTGACCGGCGTCAGCAGGATGCCGTTGCGGTGGTGGCCGGTCGCGATGACCAGCCCGTCGAGCGCACCGGGGCCGAGCATCGGGGCATCGTCGCGCGACCCCGGGCGGAAGCCGACCCAGGTCTCGGCGACCGGCAATTCCTCGATACCGGGCAGCGCACGCCAGGCACCGTCGATCAGCGCGAGGAGGCCGCCGGCGGTGATCGTGGCATCGAAGCCGCGCTCCTCGACGGTGCCGCCAACGATCAGCCGGCCGTCCCGGCGCGGCACCAGATAGCCGCCGCGCGGCAGCCAAACGACGTGGCTCAGCAGCGGCGCCGCCGGATCCATCTGCAAGGCCATCAACTGCCCCTTGATCGGTCGCACGGGGGGCAATGCAGAGGCCGGAAGGCCGCCAATCTCGCGCGACCAGGCGCCGGCGGCGAGCACCACGACATCGGCCGGCTCTGTGTCGCGATCGGTGACGACGCCGGCGGCTCGTCCGCGGGTGACCACAACCTCCCGCACCGGGCAATTCTCGTAGAGCGCAACTCCGGCGCCCCGCACCGCCGCAGCCAGGGCCCGGCCGAGGCAGCGGTTGTCGACCTGGTGGTCCCGCGGGCTCAGCACCGCGCCAGCGATGCCCGGCTTCAAATGGGGCTCGCGGCGGCGCACCTCGACGCCGGACAGCCATTCGAGGTCCAGCCCAAGCCGCGTCTGGAACTCGAAGGAATGGCGCAATTGCTCAGCATCGTCGCGATTGAGGGCGAGGACGAGCGTGCCCTCGCCGCGGTACTCGACGGAGATGCCGCTTGCGGCTTCCAGTTCGTCCGCGAAGTCCGGCCACAGAATCTGGCTTTCGAGCGCCAACTGCAGCAGCGGCTCCTCGCCGGGCTCGGTCTCAACCGCCGCGGCCAGCATGCCGGCGGCGGCCCAGCTGGCACCGTGCCCTGCCTCACCACGATCGTAAACAGTGACCGCGCAGCCGGCCTGCGCCAGCCGCCAAGCGATGCCGAGGCCGGCGACACCAGCGCCGATGATTACGGTTTTTGGCCTAACGGAAGATACGGATGGTGCGGTAATCACGGACTCCCTTCACCGGGCGTGCCCGGCCAGGTTCAGTGGGTCTGATCTCAGCCGCTCCCGCCGCAATGCGGCATCCGGGGAACGGCACCCCAGCCTCGCCGATAATTTCGGGCCGATCCCCGCGGCGATGCAAGGCTTTTCTTCATCGGGTCCGGGTTCTACCGCAGCGCGAATTTAAGGATTCCGTCGTTTTTGTGCGCCATTTGTTGCCAATGCGCGCCGCGAGGCGCGTTGCCCTTTATGGGCATCTTCCGCTCAAGCCTTCCAGGCCGCTTTCGGGCGGCCTCCTTTTTGTCCGGCGGTGCGGCCGGTGCCGGTTTGACAGCGCCGGGCGCCGGTCCTATCACCGCGGGCGCGACAGGAGGTGCAGCCGATGAACAAGATCTTTCCCGATGCCGAGACGGCGCTCGCCGGATTGCTGCACGACGGGATGATGATCATGGCCGGCGGGTTCGGCCTGTGCGGCATCCCGGAGAAGCTGATCGAGGCGGTGCACAAATCCGATGTCAAGGGGCTGACCGTCGTCTCCAACAATGCCGGCATCGACGGAGCCGGTCTCGGCGTGCTGCTCGAAACTCGGCAGATCCGCAAGATGATCTCGTCGTATGTCGGCGAGAACAAATTGTTCGCCGACCTCTATCTGAAGGGCGAACTCGAGCTGGAATTCAACCCGCAGGGCACGCTTGCCGAGCGGATTCGTGCCGGCGGCGCCGGCGTTCCGGCCTTCTTCACCAAGACCGGCGTCGGCACGCTCGTCGCCGAGGGCAAGGAGGTTCGCGAATTCGACGGCGCGCAATATGTGATGGAGCGCGGCCTCGTCGCCGATCTGTCGATCGTGCATGCCTGGAAAGCCGACCGCGAGGGCAACCTCGTCTACCGGAAGACGGCGCGCAATTTCAATCCGATCATGGCGACTGCCGGCAAGGTCACCGTCGTCGAGGTCGAGCATCTCGTCGAACCGGGCGAGATCGACCCCGACCACATCCACACGCCGGGCGTGTTCGTCCAGCGCATCATCCACTACCCGTCCTATGAAAAGCGGATCGAGCAGCGCACGGTCCGCAAGCGCGCGTGACGCTCTGATGAAGGAGGCAATCTGATGCCCTGGTCCCGCGACGACATGGCGCGCCGCGCCGCCGTCGAACTTCAGGACGGTTTCTACGTCAATCTCGGCATCGGCATCCCGACCCTGGTGTCGAACTTCATTCCGCCCGGCATCACCGTGCAGCTGCAGAGCGAGAACGGCATGCTCGGAATGGGCCCGTTCCCCTATGAGGGCGAGGAAGACGCGGACCTGATCAATGCCGGCAAGCAGACCGTCACCGAATTGCCGACGACGAGCTATTTCGACAGCGCTCAGTCTTTTGGGATGATCCGCGGCGGCCACATCGACCTGTCGATCCTGGGCGCGATGCAGGTCGCCGAAAACGGCGATCTCGCCAACTGGATGATCCCGGGCCGCATGGTCAAGGGGATGGGCGGCGCGATGGACCTCGTCGCCGGCGTCAAGCGGGTCGTCGTGCTGATGGAGCACACCGCCAAGGACGAGCCGAAGCTGCTGCGGCGCTGCAACCTGCCGCTGACGGGCGCCGGAGTCGTCAACATGGTCATCACCGATCTCGGCGTCTTCGCGATCGACAAGACCGGCGGCGGCATGGAGCTCGTCGAAGTCGCGCCGGAAGTCACCGTCGATGAAATCCGCACCAAGACCGAGGCCTCGTTCCGCGTCCGGCCAGGGCTGGATTAGCGGCGCCTACCGGCGGCGCCCGCCGATGTCGGTTCGGCAGAAGCCTTCCGGCCAGTCGATTTTGTCCACCGTGCGGTAGGCGCGCTCGCGTGCCTCGGCGCGGTCGCGGCCGATCGCGGTGATGCCGAGCACGCGCCCGCCATCGGCGAGGATGCGGTCGCCGTCGCGTCGGGTGCCGGCATGGAAGATCTTCGCCTCCGGCTCGCGCGTCGCAGCATCCAGCCCGCGGATTTGGGTGCCGCGGAGCGGCGCGTCGGGATAGCCCGTGGCGGCCATCACGACACAGAGCGCCGTCTCGTCACGCCAACGCAGATCGACTTGGTTCAGGATGCCGTCGCGCGCGGCCAAGAGCACCGGGACGATGTCGCTTTTGAGCCGCATCATCAGCGCCTGGCATTCCGGATCGCCGAAACGGACATTGTATTCGAGCAATTTGGGGCCGTCCGCGGTCAGCATTAGCCCGGCATAAAGCACGCCCTTGAACGGCGCCCCGTCGCGCCGCATCGCAGCGACCGTCGGCCCGACGATGGTCTCGATCACCTCGGCCTCGATCTCCGGCGTCACGATCGGCGCCGGGGAAAAGGCGCCCATCCCGCCGGTATTGGGGCCGGTATCGCCATCGCCGACCCGCTTGTGGTCCTGCGCAGTCGTCAGCGGCAGCAGATGAACGCCGTCGCAAATGGCGAAGAAGCTGGCTTCCTCGCCGTCGAGAAACTCCTCGACGACAATCTCCGCCCCGGCCGCGCCGAAGCGGCCCTGGCCGAGGGCAGCGTCGACCGCCTCATTCGCCTCGGCGACGGTCTGGGCGACGACGACCCCCTTCCCGCCGGAAAGCCCATCGGCCTTGACGACGACCGGTGCGCCGCGTTCGGCGATGAACGCCTTCGCCGCCGCGGCATCGCGGAAGCGTCGGTAGGCCGCGGTCGGGATGCCCTCGCGAGCACACAAATCCTTCATGAAGGCTTTCGAGCCTTCGAGCCGGGCGGCGGCGGCGGTCGGGCCGAAGGCGGCGATGCCTTCCGCTTCGAGCGCATCGACAAGCCCGGCGACGAGCGGCGCCTCCGGCCCGACGACGACGAAATCGATCGCCGCCTTGCGGCAGAATTCGATGATGCCTCCGGTATCGCTCGCCACCACCGGGACGCATTCGGCATCCTCGGCGATGCCGGCATTGCCCGGCGCGCAATAGACCCGGTCCACGATCGGCGAGGCGCCGATCGCCCAAGCCAGCGCGTGCTCGCGCCCGCCCGAGCCTATGACGAGAATATTCATCGCATGCCCTGCATCGCTCTTCCGTGCCCGCTCCGGTAATATGGGTCGATGAACGACCAGCCGCTGACCGCAGCGACCGCCTGGGGCGACCCGGCCCATCCAACTCCACAGGCGAACCTGCCTGAATATACCGTCTCCGAACTGTCGGCGGCGCTCAAGCGCTCGATCGAGGAGAATTTCTCGTTTGTCCGGGTGCGCGGCGAAATCTCGGGCTGGAAGCGGGTTGGTTCCGGCCATTGCTATTTCGCGCTGAAAGACGCCGACGCGGTCATCGACGCCGTGTGCTGGCGGATGACGGCGATTCGACTCGCGCTCAAACCCGAAGACGGCATGGAGGTCGTCTGCACCGGACGGCTGACGACCTATCCCGGCCGCTCGAAATATCAGCTGGTCATCGATTCGATCGAACTCGCCGGCATCGGCGCCCTGCTCAAAGTTCTTGAGGAGCGCCGGCAGCGGCTTGCCGCCGAGGGCCTGTTCGCCGCCGAGCGCAAGAAGAAAATCCCGTTCCTGCCCAAGGTCATCGGCATCGTCACCTCGCCGACCGGAGCCGTGATCCGGGACATCCTGCATCGCCTCGCCGACCGTTTTCCGCGCCGGGTGTTGTTGTGGCCGGTCGCGGTGCAGGGCGACGGTGCGGCGGCACAGATCGCGGCGGCAATCGAGGGGTTCAACCGCATCGGCGTCGGCGAGCCAGGAAGCCGCGGGGTGCCGCGGCCCGATCTGATCATCGTCGCCCGCGGCGGCGGCAGCCTCGAAGATCTGATGGCCTTCAACGAGGAGGTGGCCGTCCGCGCCGCCGCGGCCTCGGCGATCCCGCTGATCTCGGCGGTCGGGCACGAGACCGACACGACGCTCATCGACCACGCCAGCGACCGCCGCGCCCCGACCCCGACCGCGGCCGCCGAGATGGCGGTGCCGGTGCGGCTGGACCTGATCGCCGAGCTCGGCGGCAAGGCCGGCCGGCTCGCCGGCGGGCTGTCGCGCTTGCTTTCGG
>Ga0102924_1001799_pt1 | contig 24161 bp, 16 predicted proteins | sample PaiPotPPM11metaG_FD_80116 | JGI IMG/M metagenome (GOLD analysis project Ga0102924, IMG submission 80116) | Iron sulfur acid spring bacterial and archeal communities from Banff, Canada, to study Microbial Dark Matter (Phase II) - Paint Pots PPM... ...
GCCCAGGGAGTAGAAGAGCAGCAGCAGAACGCCCTGCCGCAGTGTGGCCGCGTTGGCTGCCAGGGCCAGGATGGGACCCAGGATCAGGCCGACGCAGGGCGTCCAGCCAATAGCAAAGATCACGCCGATCAGCAGCGAAGCCGGATAGCTGGGGCGATTGGGGCGAAAGTTGAGGCGTTTCTGCCAGTACAGAAATGGTATCTTGAAAATGCCGGTCAGGTGCAGGCCGAAGAGTACGAGGATGACGCCGCCGACCTCGCGCAGGAGAAACTGATACGAACGTAGAAAACTTCCTAGCGCGCTGGCCGTCGCGCCGAGGCAGAGAAAAGCCAGCGTGAACCCAAGCACAAAAAGCGCCGCGTGAGAAAACGTCGTCAGGCGCGCCCGGCGATCATGATCTTCCTGGGCGGCCTGATAGACGCTGTGTCCGGCTAGTTGGATCAGATAAATAGGGACGAGCGGCAGAATACATGGCGAGAGAAATGACGCCAGACCCGCCAGGAAGGCGATGCCGAGATTGACTTGTGACGAATCCATGCGAACGTTTTTGCTCCTGTTTTGTCGTTAGCTCTTCACAGGTACTATAACGCAAGGATTCACCTAACGCAAGAGGGAAACACCGTTACGAAACCATGTCTTCGGTGAACCAGATCCAGCCATTGGGCGCGACATAGAGGCCAACGCCTATCTGGTGGAGCGTGGTGCTGGTCAGGTGGATGCGATGCCAGCCCGTCGGCGGCTCGTTCCACATGCTCTCCTGCACATTGTAGACGCCGCCCCAGGGAGTGGGATAGGGACCGGCCAGCCCGATATTCTCGCCGCAATCGGTAAACGTGAAGCCTTCATCCGCGATACGCGTGCATTGATCGACGCCGTTGGGGCAGGTATGACTGAAGCCGCAATGGTACATGTTCCAGCTATGCAGTCGCGCGCCTCCGGCCAGTGTCGCGTTCCAGCTAAACGGATAGAGACCTATCGAGGCGCGGTTCTGGTTAATTAAAGCAAAGAGCTGCTGCGTGAGCTGAATCTCTTCGGAGGTCATAGCGGGCGGAGGGCCGTATGGGGCGAAGCCGCTGCCAATGCCGGGAGTGTTGCCGGGAGCCCCAGGTTGTGGGATGGACGGACGCGGCGTAGGAGTTGGAGTGGTGATCTGCATGGGAAGAGTCAAGGTGGGCGTCGGTGAAGGCCGTTGTTGAACCTGTAATCCATCGCTGCTGAGCGGCTGCGTCACAGTAATTGGACTTTGTTGAGCGCCACACCCGCCCAGAAACAGGATAAACAACAAGCCAATCACAAAACGGAACGTTCGACTCATATTTCAATCCCCAAGCGAGAGCAACGGCCTTTCAGCCCTCAAGGCTTCCACACGACACGAAAAGTTTCCCTCGAAGTATAGCACACAAGATGGCCGGATACGCTCTATCAAGAGCAGGACAGTACTTTATGGTAGCTTTCTGGTTAAGATTTGAACCCGTAGGGGCGTGGGCTTGCCCCGCCCCAAAAAATCATACATTGTTGATCACAAAATTCGCCAGGGCGGGGCAAGCCCACGCCCCTACGGAGGTAATCGTTGTCGGCACACGGGCGGGGCAAGCCCATGCCCCTACTAATAGCGGCAGGTCAGCACGATGGCGCTCATGTCGTCGGGCTTCGCGCGTATGGTGAGGGGGCGTTCTTCGTGAGAGCGCAGGACGGAATTATCGACCAGCGCGCGGGCCGCGGAGTTGCGCGGCGAGGCGCGGAGGATATGCTCGATTTCTTCGTCGGTGAGGTTATCATGAATGCCATCGGTACAGAGCAGGATGCGGTCTCCGGCGGAGATTTCAGTAGTATCGACATGGATGGTAGGAGGATGCGGCCCGCCAAGGGCTTGTGTGATGCCGCCGCGCAAACGAAAGTAGTTATACTCGACGTCGGATAATTCCTCTGCCCGCATGGCCTGGTCGATTTTTTGAGCCTGGCCCTCGTCCATCAACTGATTCTCCACGAGCTTTGCCAGTAGCCCATCATCGCTCGTCAGCCGTTGCAGCGGTTCCTGCCCGCGCAACAGGTACACACGGCTATCGCCAACGTGAGCATACACCAGTGTGTAGTTGTTTTTGCCGACATGGCGGCAGAGAGCCGCCATTGCGACCGTTGTCGCCAGATCGTCCGTGCCAGCCTGCTGCGCGCCAGAGGTACGCACTTGCTCATCAGCCTCGGCGATGAGCTTTTCAAGGATAGCGCACAGATCGACTTTGCCGCAATCCTCCAGGAAACCGGGCGCACTCTGATGATTGTGTTCGTGTATATGCTGGAGTTGTTGTTTCCACCCTTCGATGGCGGAACGCGCCGCCGTGCTGGAAGCGATTTCTCCCGCAGCGCTGCCGCCCACGCCATCAAATACAGCAGCGATGCCGCTTTGCGGGTGCATAAGAATACGATCCTCGTTACGTTCCGGGTGGCGTTCACAGGGAACGCTCTTCGACGAGAAGATAAAAGGCGCTGCTTTATGAGTAGTATTTTTTGCTGCTACGTGAGAACGACGTCGATGAGTATTGGTATGCGACATCTGCGTCAGACGCTCCTTACACCACCTATAGAGTGTGCTTTTTCTGGATATTACATAAGCATAACAATGTGTTGTGTGCCACTATAACAGATATTGCTAGAAAAGAAAAGTGATTTTTCACCATTTTACAGAGAAACTTTTCCCCCGGCGTGACGATGAGAAGTTCACAGGTCTTTTCTCTCGCTCAAATACACCCGCTGATTCGTAAAAAATTCTCGAACACGATGCGCGTATGCTCGCGATAGATCGGATAGCGCCGCGCTCGCTCCTGTTCGATGCGGTCAGGCGCGTCCGGCCCGGCTATTCTGACCAGCTCTTGCTTATACTCTGGATAATGCAGCCACGTATCCAGCATGGACGGCGTCAGCTCAATATGATATTGCAGGCCGTAAGCGCGTCGTCCGAAACGAAAGGCTTGATTCTCCGCGCCCTCGCTTGTCGCCAGCCTGACAGCGCCATCAGGAATACCAAAGGTATCTTCGTGCCATTGCAACACTTGCTGGTAGCCAGGCAACCCGTCAAAGAGCGGATCGCGTTTGCCTTCCTCCGTCAATTGTACCTCAAAAAAGCCAATCTCCGCATAGTGATGGCGAGTGACGGGCGCATCCAACGCGCGCGCCAGCAATTGGCCGCCCAGGCACATACCCAGGTACGGGATATCTTGCGCGATGGCGTGCCGCAGCAGGCGTTTCTCTTCGGTGAGGTAGGGATGGATGTCGTCCTCGTCCGCGTTTTGCGGCCCGCCCAGCACGATCAGCGCGTCATAGCCGCTCAGATCGGGTATGGGAGCCTCTTCCACTTTGACGACATCACAAGCAATGTCATATGCTTCCATAATCGTGCCGAGGACGCCTGGGGGATCGTCCCAGATCTGTTGCAGCGCCAGCACTCGCTTCATACATCGTCACCTTTCGTCAGTGTAGCGGCGCAATTGATTGCGCCAGTCGGGACCGATTGATCGCGCCCATACCGATTCGGGCGCCATCAATTGCGCGGCCACACCAGCCCACCAGATTTGATATGACCTCTATTATTAATGGTAGCCGCGACTGTCTATCTCTACAATAGTCTATGCATCTATTCTTTCGCGCCGGTACATGTGATTTCGACATCCCAGCGTTGATCGGCAGCGAGAGCCAGCCCCCAGTTCAGGAGGAAGCAACTTCCCTGGTGGTTGCGCTCAAAGCCGCCCTCTGATCCCGTTACCGTCTCAATCGAATAACGATACAGCGCCGCGGGTTTGCTCAACGCAAATGCCATATCCTGTTGCAGCCAGGCATTGCCCACATGAAACTGCTGCACGTCCGTAACCTCACCGGTACTGTCGAAATGACTATCCAATAGCTCCTGCCCGGCAACGCGATAATATGCCTGATCGTTGTGGCCGCCGCCGAGCAAGTGCAAATTCCACTCGCAGACAAAGCGCGTTTGCAGGCGCGTTTGCCCCTGATTGTGAAGAGTATAGCGGATGATTAACTTCTCTTCGCCGAGCGGAAGAAAGAGCGTTTTGACGACCTGCACCGGCAGCGACGCGAGAGCGCCCGCACGCCTGACCTGCCCCTTCCGGCTCAGTGTGACGGTGATACCAGCCGCGTCTTGCGTGACCTGCGCGTCGTAGGGTTGTTCGACGAAGTTGCCCTGCTCCTCGTATTCGCCGCGCGCGCACAGGCTGAGCGGCACGCCCAGCGGCAGAAAATGGTCGATCAGGCTGCAGCGGCGGTAGCGATCCACAACAAGATACTGATCCAGGTTGGCTTCTTTCACGCGCACTGCTGTGTGCGGCGAAGCTGGCTCCGCGTCCGCGCGCGCTATCGTATCCGTCGCGGTCGTCGCTTGCTCGCGTTTGCGCCGCGCACGTTCATACTGGCGCAGCGTCTCGTGATAGCTTTCCTCGTGGCGCGTCATTACGCACAGCAGGTTGTGCTGGCTGCGGCGCATATCCCACTCGAAGAGCGCGCCGCCGCGCTGTGGATCAAGGTAGAGGTTTTGCTGATCGCTCTCGATAAGCAGTTCGTCGCGGCTGTCGCGGTCAAAGTCGGTGAACTCATAACCTTGCCAGTGAGCCGAACCGAAACGCGCGCGGTCGGCGGCGTTCTCTGCTTTAATCAGGTGATGGTAGATGGCGGAACGCACATGTCCCATATAGATGCCGCCAAAGAGGCCATGCCAATAGGTATCATTGGCCTGCGCTTTCCACAGGTCAACCGCGCCGTGTTCTTCCGTCGCGCCGACGCCATAGACGCGATCATGCACGCGCAGCATCTTCTTGTGCTGATTGTTGACCTCGTGATAGCGTACCAGGAAGCTGCGCCAGAAGCCGCCGCGCATGAATTGCAGGATGTCCGCGCGCTTTTCGTCTGCAAGCTGGTGCAGCAGTTGGCCGAAGAGGTAGGATTTTTTGGGCGGCAAGGCCCACTCTGTCATCTCGATATACGCGGATGTGGGCAGGTAGACGCGCCCTAACGCCGGGTGGTCGCGAGCATATTCGCTCAATAGCGTCATATGCAGCCATGATTGGTTTTCCGAGAGCGCGCTGAAGAACTCGTCAACCCAGCCGGGACAGCCATCCATGCCCCAACAATACGGCCCGGTCTCCGGCCAACTGCCGAATTTTTCGCCATCGTCGCCCATTACCGCGATGCGACCGCCATCCGCCGTCGCCAGCGCACGCAGATTTTCAATCGTCTCGCGCACGGGCCGCCAGGGGATGGTATAGCGCAGCAACTGGCTGGTGGCGTAGACTTTCAGGACGCTGCTCTGATCCTCGGTGGCATAGTAGCCATAGAGGTCGCTTTCGTCCAGCCCCACGTTCTTGAAATGGATATCATCCAGAATGGTCCAGGTAATGCCTGCCTCGCGCAACAACCGCGGCAATCCTGGCTCCCAGACACGTTCGGCCAGCCACATTCCGCCAGGCTTTACGCCAAAGGTCCGCTCGACATACGCGCTCAAGCGCAGGATTTGCGCGATCTTATCGGCATCAGGAATCGACGGCAAAATCGGTTCGTAATAGCCGCCGCTGACTATCTCAACCTGCCCGCGCTCTACTAGCGCGGCGATCCGCGTCAGAAATTCGGGATGGGCCTGTTCCAGCCAATCCAACAGCGAACCCGTGTAGTGCAGCGAGAGGCGCACAATGGGATGGCGTTCAAGGGCGGCAATCAGCGGAAGATACGACTCTTCGTACACCTGCTGGAACACCCACGGGAAATTGCCGACCGGCTGATGGTTGTGGATCAGCAATCCGAGCTGGATACTGCGCTCTTGTTCGACTCTCATCATCCTCACCTGAAATAAAATCTGCGGGCTTTGCTGTACTATATCGCATAGCGTAAAGGGGACGCAAGTAATATCCAATCCGGTGGAACCCTGACTATACCGCCTGGGTGGGCGCGATCAATCTGGCCCCTACGCACCCCGCGGGGTGCGTAGGGGCCAGATTGATCGCGCCCCGGCTCTGACACCATCGATGTCGCAGCCCCACTATTCCACCGGATTTGATATAAGCTGCGCATGAGATATTTGCGTCTTCCGTTGTCATATGCTTGCGTTTTTCATCAATGTTCAGTTATACTTGGGACAGGTGGTGTGTATCTTTCCTCAGATTTTTTTGCCACATGGAGGGCTATTTGATGTTCAAGGAAGCATCCCTTGTCCGGCGTATCTTTGCGCCGTGTGTCCTCGCCATTTGCCTGGTATTGCTCGTTGCGCCTGCCGCTCTGGCGGCCTCATCCGCGCACGGGGGAAAACATTCGCTGGTTGGCCCCAAGAACTATTACCTGGCCCTGGGCGATTCCCTGGCTTTTGGCTTTCAGCCGGATCTCAACTTTGATCACGGCTACGCGGACGACTTTGCCGCTAACCTTTCCAATCATGGCGTCAAGCATTATGCCAACATGGGTTGCCCCGGTGAGACGAGCATCACCATGATCAATGGCAACTGCCCCTACCCGTTTTTGCGGAAGTACCCGTATGTCGGCTCGCAGCTCACCGCCGCGGTGAAATTCATCCAGAGCCATGCCGGCCAGGTCAGTCCTGTCACGCTCGATATCGGCGCGAATGATCTTTTGCCCGATATCAACACCAATAACTGCTCGGTCAACGTGGACAAGTTCAACTCGGACCTGGCAACGTTGGACAACAACCTGACCCAGACCATCCTGCCCGAAATCCACAACGCGCTCGTCGTCAATGGACAGGTGAGCGGCGATTTCGTGCTGATGAACTACTACGATCCCAATCAAAACATCTGCCCCAATTCCGTTCCTTACACGCAGGAACTCAACCAGCACCTCGCCAACGACGCGAGCGGCTTTGGCGTTCTCGTGGTTGATGTTTTCACAGCGTTCGGTGGGGCAACCACACCCAACAAGCACATCTGCTCCTACACCTGGATGTGCAGCATTTTCCAGGATATCCATGCCACGAACAAAGGCTACAGCGTCATCGCGACAACCTTTGAAAAAGGCGTTGGCTATTAGCTCCCGGATGCAATGAATTGTGTCCCTACGTCGCTTGCGGATTGGCTGTTTCGCTGAATGTGAGGAATGTCTCATACCACCTGCCAATCCGCATCTGGGCGCAAAGCAGCGCACCCTTCCATTTTGCACACAGAACCTCTCCCTGACGCGCACAGAATTGCTATAATGAAAACGATATGATCGCCGTAATCTGTAGGGGCGTGGGCTTGCCCCGCCCTGGTGAGCAATACGGTAATGCGCGGTTTTTGGGCGGGGCAAGCCCACGCCCCTACGAAATGCAACATAACCACTGTGTAGGCTGAATCGTAGTATTCTGTGGAAGAGTGAGAGGAGCATAGTATGACACCGATCAAATTGTTATTGGTAGATGATCACGGGCCACTGCGCAAGGCGCTGCGCGAAGGGCTACAGACCACCGGCGCTGTGCAGGTCATCGGCGAAGCCGCCACCGGCCAGGAGGCCGTTGCCAGAGCGTTGGATCTTGATATCGATGTCATTCTCATGGATGTGCAGTTGCATCAGGCGCAGGCGGGCCGCCAGGCATTGAGCGGCGTCGGCGCGGCCATTGCCATTCGCCGCGAACGCCCGCGTATGCCGGTCGTCTTTTACTCGATCCAGGACAGCGACGATTACTATCGCGAATTCCGCGCCTCCGGCATCCTGACGCACTATGCCTACGTGCGCAAAAGCAACTATCTCCTGCCCAGTATGCTGCTCCCTTTGCTGCGCGACGCCATCAATGGCCGCAGCCTGGTCGATCCGGAAATCGAAGATCGCGTGCAGGAAGTGCGCGCGCTGGACGAGCAATCGCCGCGCGCCTTGCTCGAACCGAACGAATTGAAAGTAGCCGAACTGGTGGCGCAGGGTATGACCAATGAGCAGATCGCCGCGCGCCTCAACCTGCACGACAAACGCGCCGTCAGTCGCACCAACGGGCGCATCTATGCCGCGTGGGGTTTGAGCGATACGGCAGTGGACGACAAAGTGGCCCGCGCCCGCGCTACGCTGATCTATACGATGAACCGCATGATCATCTGGGACGATGACGGCGCGGCCCTGACCCAGGATCGCCGCGGCGACTGGGTTCCGCTCTATAACAAAGAAGAATAGCATGTCCATCCAGACTATCCTTGTCACGTCGCATTTGCTGTTAATTATCGTGCTATCGCTTTCGATTTTCAACCTGCTGACGTTTCTCTGGCTCGCGCTGACCGTCTGGTTGAATGGGGATCGTCATGCCTGGATTACGCGCCTGGGCTTTATCGGCTTGAGTTTCTCCGCCCTCTTTTTCTTTATTCACTCGCTGCTCATCTCCAGCCCGTTAGGGGAGTCCGCGGGTCTGATCCCGCAAAATTTCCTGTGGCGGATGATCTGGCTGCCCGCCATTGCCGTCCCCTACATCTGGTTTGCCATCGGTCTGCATTACGCCGCGCTCATGAACGAGAAGTGGCGGCATCGTCGCCCTGTGCTGCTGGCAAGCAGCGCCGTTCTCGGCGGCTTCATCCTGGTCATGCTGATCGTGTTCCGTGCAACCTTCACCTTCACCGGCACGCTGCAATTATTGGCCTATGGCGACCTGTCCGAGAAAGTTGCTTCGGGCATACTTTCCGGGCCGGTTTTGCTGCCCATCCTGTTTCTCTTCTATGTCGCGTTGTGCGCCATCGGGCCGTGGTTCACGCCTGGAAGGGTGGGGCGTTTCGCGCGCGCGTTCTGGCGCGCGATGAGCGGCAAATTGCGGCAGACGGGCGGACAAGGAACGAGCAGCCAGAATGCTCAACCACCATTGTATCAGGTGTTGTCTCAGGCTTTTTGGGATGATGTCACCGACACGCAGATGCTGCGCGAACCGCAAATCTCCTGGCAATTGGCGCGCCCGATTCTGTTCCTGGCAGCCATCGTCATGCTGTTGCTTACGGTCGTTCTCGCTTTCATCAGCATCTCCTCGCTGACCGATTGGTTCGAACTCCGGCAGAATCCGCACGTCTTGCCGCCCTTGCAGATCATTCCCACTGGCCTGCTGGCGCTTGACCTGTTCGCCAACGTGTCAGTTTCCCTCATTATCCTCTTGATCGGCTACTCCGTGGTGCGCCACGGCATCCTGGTCGAGCGTCCCCTGGCGCGGCGCGGCTTTTTGGAGCAATGGCGCGGCATCGTCCTCATGACCACTGCCGTCGCGCTGTTCATCGCCTTCCTGGTTCCGTTCACGCGCAGTAACCCAGGCAGTTTGCTCTTGATCGCCCTGCTGGTCACAGGCGTTTATGCCCTCTTCACCTGGAGCAGTTATACAGCCCACGACCGCTATATCGCCCTGCTGGGACCGTTCTTGCGCAGCACTAGCGTGCGCCACTGGCTGCGCACCGACGCGCGCAAGACCGAAGACGCTCTTGAGGCGCTGTTTATCCACCTGTGCAAGAACGTCCTGGCCGTTCAGTATGCCTCACTGGCCGTCATGGCCGGTCCGGTGCGGCGCAATTTCAATTACCGCTGGCCCACCAACGCCGTGAGCGCGCAATTCATTGCGCCTGCCGATCCCGCCTTTGCTGTTTCCTCTGATCGTCGCGCACCCGCCCGTATCAGCGTCATGGTCAACGGCGAACGTCTGATTTGCTGGGTGCTGCCGATTTACGATGAATTGGGGCTGGTCGCTATGCTTTATCTTGGCCCCCGCCAGGATGGCAGCGCGTTTACCGATGAAGATATGGACCTTGCCCATGCCTGCGGACAGCGCATTCTGGACACGTTGAGCGATCACGAAGCCATGCAGGCCGTCGCCGCCTTGCTGCGCCGCCGTATCGTCAACGTGAAGCTCCTCGACGCGCAGCACCGTCGTATCCTGCATGACGATATCCTGCCGCAAATGCACTTGGCATTGCTGCGCATGGAGACGCTGCGTTATCTGGACAGCGCGCCAACGGAAGCTACAGAGAGCGAGCAGAAGAATGCTGCGCAGGCCGAGCAATTGCTGCGCGAATCGATTGATCTCATCAGTGACGCTCATCGCCGCCTGGCCGCCATGATGCGCGCCTCCGCTCCCAGCGCGCCGCACCGTCTCGAACACGACGGCCTGATGAACGCCATTTCCGCCATGCTGGAGCAGGATTTCCGCAACGCCTTTGATGAAGTCACCTGGGATATCTCCGAAGACACGATGCAGCACATTGACGAGGTCACGCCGCCCGCCATCGCCGAACTGATCTTCGCCGCCGTGCAGGAGAGCCTGCGCAACGCCGCTCGCCACGGACGCGGCGCGGACATCCATCGCCGCCTGCGCGTGACTGTGAAAGCGTCATGCGGCTATCCCGACAGCGGCCTGGAACTGATCGTCGCCGATGATGGCGTGGGCATTCTTTCCGCCAGCAGTGCCACCACCGGTACGAGCGGCGGTCTGCTCACGCACAGCGCGCTGCTCGCCATCGCCGGCGGTAGCCTGACCGTCAAAAGCGCTCCCAACGGCGGCGTCACAGTGCGTATCTGCCTGCCCGCCGAAGCGCTACGCTAGCGCGGGTATTGACAACGTATGGGAGGAAGGGAAGAGCTTTTCTGAAGCAGATCCATCACCTCTCGCGCTTTTCCTGCGAGATGGACACATGACGACTCAGACCATCTGAAGAGTCATAGACCGTCACATTTTCGACTTGCACGCTATCGAAAACCTCCAATAAAGCCGTACTCACAATGCTCTCAATTGTAAGCTCGGTCTGTTCCACATCACCTACTAGCACCTCAGAGAACGTGTCTGGGCAGTGGACGCGTATGTGTATGGTGTACATAGAACTTTTTCCTGTCCTTTCCGTCGTGAGACCCTACTCGCGGCTAGAAATGGATGTAACTGTACCGATGAAAATCGCTTTCCCCCACGGGAGCAGAGAGATATTGCACTGGCTTGCGAATACCTATACAATGGTGGTCAAGGTATTTCATCAACTAAGAATTCGCAACGCCAGTGCCTGCAAGACAGTATGCCATACATACTGCCGACAGAAAACAACATTGTTAACAAGTACTTATCAACTTGATAGAGTTGCTTGTATATGTACAGCGAGCGCAGAGGCATATTGTATGTAAGGAAGGAAAGCAGCAGTGAAAAACGATAGAAAGTTTCCTGCGAATCCCCGCTTGCGCGCTGCACGCGAAGGGCGCGGGTGGTCGCAGCAGAAGCTAGCCGAACAGATCGGCACGACATCCGTCAATATCAGTCGCTGGGAAAATGGTTCGAACTTTCCTTCTGCTTATTTTCGCCAGAAGCTCAGTAAGATTTTTGGCAAAACACTTACTGAGCTTGGCCTGGTGCCGCCACCACATGATTCCAGGATGGGTAACATTCCCATTACGCGCAATGCGTTTTTCATAGGTCGCGAAAAACTGCTGGCGCAGCTCCATGAACGGCTTTCGACCGCGAGAACGGCAGCGTTGACCCAGGCCCAGGCGCTCTTTGGACTTGGCGGCATCGGCAAAACGCAGACGGCAGCCGAATACGCCTTTCGCTACGGCGACGACTATGCCGATGTCTTCTGGATACGCGCTGCTACCCGTGAAACGCTCGTCGCTGACTTTGTGATGCTGGCCGAACTGCTCGAACTGCCAGGAAAAGAGAGGCAGGATCAACCACGAATGGTTGCCGCCGTCAAACGCTGGTTGGCTGCCCACGATGGCTGGCTGCTCATCCTGGACAATGCCGACGATCTGCGCCTGGCGCAGGAGTTCTTGCCCAGCAGCCACAAAGGCTATATCTTGTTCACGACCCGCGCTCAAGCGTCAGGGGCAATCGCTGCCAGCGTCTTTGTTGAGCAATTGGCGCCGCGCGAGAGCGTCCTGCTGCTGTTGCGCAGAGCCAAACTGCTCGACAAAGACGCCTCTCTCGACCAGGCGCAGGCAAGCGATCGCGTCGCTGCTGAACGCATTGTGAAGGAGATGGACGGTTTGCCGCTGGCCCTCGTCCAGGCTGGCGCTTACGTGGAGGAAACGGGCTGCAGTCTGGAAGATTACCTCCATCTCTACTCGACGCATCGCAAAGACTTGCTCGCGTGGCATAGTCGCCTCTTACCTGACTATCCTGACACGGTGGCGACCACCTGGTTGCTCTCGTTTCAGCAAATCGAGCAGGCCAGCCCAGCGGCGGCCGATCTTCTGCGTCTCTGCGCGTTCCTGGCTCCCGATGCCATCCCCGAAGAACTGCTGATGCGCGGGGCCGCCGCACTGGGCGCTGCCCTTAGAGCCGTTGCTAGCGATCCGTTCAAGCTAAACGAAGCCCTGGAAGTATTGCGCAGGTACTCACTGGTACGACGGGATGGGAGTACGCATACGCTGAGTATCCACCGTCTCGTCCAATCGGTTCTCAAGGACAATATGGATCAGGAAACCCAACGTCTATGGGCAGAGCGCACCGTGCGAGTCGTCAATGCCGCCTTTCCCGATGCTAACAATTATGGCGCGGACACAAACAATCAAGATTATTTGCCTCATGCCCAGGAGTGCGCGGCGCTCATCACACAATACCATCTCTCCTTCTCGGAAGCGGCACAATTGCTCTACCGGGCCGGAGCTTTTCAATATTTTCATGGCTTCTACCCACAGTCCCAATCCTTCCACCAGCAAGCCCTGGCGATCCGCAAGCAGGCGCCAGAGCCTGATCATCCCGCCATCGCCGAAAGCCTCAATATGCTGGCGATGCTTTCTCGCATTCAGGGGAACGACGAGCAGGCGGAAGAGTTCAACTTACAGGCTCTGACCATTCGCGAAAAGGTACTCGGATCGCACCATCCAGATACCGCCATAAGCCTCAATAACCTGAGCGTCCTCTATCGCAGCCAGAGCAAATACGAACAGGCCGAGCCTCTCCTCCAGCGGGCGCTCAACATCCGCGAGCAGGCGCTCGGTTCCGAACATCCCGACACTTTAATTACCTTCATCAATCTGGCAAATCTTTATTTAGAGCAGAGCAAGTATGAGCAAGCCGAGCAGCTTTTGCAGCAAACGCTGGCAACCAGTGAACGAGTCCGGGAGCCTGACGATCTCATCATTGCTCAGATCTTCAATCTGCTGGCAAAACTCTCGTATGAACAGGGCAACAATGAACGTGCCGAGACGCTCTGGCAGCGATCTTTTGTTATCATCGAGAAAGCGCTTGGACCTGAGCATCCCATCATCGCTGAAAGACTCAACGACCTGGCTAAATTCTATGTTGCTCAGGATCGCTATGCACAGGCACAATCTCCTAGCCAGAAGGCGTTCAACATCAGTGAGAGAATACTAGGGTCAGATCATCCCGATACGATTGCCTACCGCGAGCTTTTGACCACTATCTTGAGCAAAATGGAAGCGGAGCAGGATGATAGTAATCCTGCTCCGCCCAGTCATTGAGCCAGACAGCGTTCGTCGTGTCGATTTTAGCAGTCGTTAACTCCAGGGATGGGACAAGGCCCGTAGGGTCTGAAGGCGACTGACTTTGTCACATGACCAACGGCGAAGGGGGAACTGGCGTGCCAGCTAGAAGCCGCGCTTGCCATCGATCCCAATCCCAGTACTACGGACCCACTCAGAGTTGCTAACAGCGCAATGGTCGCGAGGAAACATCGTATCTTGTTCATTGATACTTCCTTTCGGCCTGCTTTTCGAGCAAGCGAAGTTCGTTTCACCTTTCCCTTGCAGTCGCAAGGAGCGTGTGCGCAATCGAATGGGCCCGTATCGATCTGTTCACGAAAGGAAGTGTACAGGGAAAGCAGGGGCAAATGAACCGCGTTTAGGAGACATATAGGGGATATTGGGAGACCATTGGGAGGACATTTTCTCAGAGGGTATTGTCAACGTAGTGAGAGAAGAGGAAAACGGAACTGGCATCGCTTCTCAACAATCGTTATAATCCGATCAGGCATCATACATGACACGATAGGCCGCGGCGCGGCGTCTGATCTGTGAAAGATGTACCTATTTTTGTGGAGGGATAGACTATGATCCTGATTACTGGAGCAACGGGCTATATCGGCAGGCATCTGGTCGCGCGCCTCGCGGCGCAGGGCGAGCGTCCGCGCTGCCTCGTGCGCAGCAAAGAGCGTGCCGCAGCCATCTTGCCCGTGGATAAGTTAGATATCGCATTAGGTGATACGACCCGGCCAGAGACGCTGGCCGACGCTATGAAGGGTGTCGATACCATCGTTCACACGGCGTTTATCACTGCCGATCACAAGCAGGCGGCGGGAAATCATTACGAAGTGACCAATGTCCACGGCACGGCCAACCTCATCAAAGCGGCACAGGCGGCGGGCGTCAAGCGCGTGATCGAACTGAGCGGCCTCGGCACGAAGCCGGATAAGCCGGGATCGTATATGCAGGGCCGCTTCCTGGCGGAAAAGATGCTCAAGGAGAGCGGTCTGCAATGGACGATCATTCAGCCGTCGGTACTGTTCGGCAAAGATGCGCCGTTCGTCAAAGGCTTGAGCGATCTGATCCGCACGTCTCCTGTCATCCCGCTCATCGGTGGCGGCACGATCAGGTTCCAGCCAATTTACGTGGAAGATGTTGTGACGGTCATCATCAAAGTTCTGGAGACGCCGGAGCAGAGCGCCAATAAAACTTTTATCATTGGCGGTCCCGCCTACTACACATTTACCGACATCATCAACGCGCTGCTGCGTACCATGCACAAAACACGCGTCAAGGCTCCGGCTCCGCTCCCGCTGGTGGGCATGGGCGCGGCAATGATGGAAGCCGTTTTCCCCAAACCGCCCTTGACCAGGGCGGCCATGGCCCTGTTCACCTTCGACAATACCACCGATCTGCACAGCGTTGAACGCGACTTCGGCTTCACACCAACGTCGTTTACCGATTACCTGCAACAGCACGGCGTGTGATCACGCAATCCCTGTGTTATAATGTGAGGGCAGCAATATCTATAGCGGTGATGAAGGCGAGCGGAGCGATCCGTAGAGGGCGAGCTTGTTGGGAACAAGATCAAGGGGCAATCCCTTGCGGTTGCCCTGAATTATGGAACTGCATTTGCTCTGGCAATGAGAACGTAAGGGAATAACGTTGGCCGTACCTGACCTGACACTGAAAGCGCACAACGATTTACGCTCGATGAGCGATGCGCTGATGCGTATTTCGCGCCTGTTGCATGAACACGCGCACAAACTAGAAAACGCCGTCGAAGGAACCTATGCCAGCGACGGGGGCGATCCGCGCGTGCGCCTGCTTAGCGACTCTCTGCATGTGAGCCGCGTGGCTGATCTTGAACTGGGCCGTCTTTCTCAATCGATCCAGCGCCTCCTGCAACTGCTGCAAAGCCAGCCCGCGCCTGCCATGATCGCGTCATTACCCCCGGCGGCATTTGAAAGCGAGCGCGAAGCTCTCAATACCAGCATCAACGTCCTGAAACGCGAACGCAACGAGCTTGAGACGCTCTACGACATCGCGCGGATGCTCAACTCGACGCTGGAATTTGACCAGGTGCTGCAACTTGTCATGGATCAGGTGATCAGCTTCGTCAATGCCGAACGCGGCTTCCTTATGCTCGTCAATCCGGCCACGAACGAACTTGAATTTCGCATTGCCCGCGACAAACACGAGCTTACCATTGACAGGAGCGACTTCAAATTTTCGCGCAGCACCGTCGATAAGGTCGTGCGTACCAGGGAACCGCTGCTGAATGACGATGCCCAGACCGACACGGAGCTGAAACAGCAGCAGAGCATATTGGTCTATGGTATTCGCTCCATCATGTGCGCGCCCCTGGTGGTGCGCGATCATTGCATCGGCGCGGTCTACGTCGATAGCCGCGTCAACGCGAACTTGTTCGGCCCGCAGCATCGCGATCTGCTGCTGGCGTTTTGCCATCAAGCCGCCATTGCCATCGATAATGCCCGCCTCTTCGCCGACCTGACGAAGACCATCCAGCAGGTCAACGAAGATAAGCAATACATGGACAACGTCTTCGCGTCTATTGCCAATGGCGTGATCACGACCGACTCGGCGGGCATCATCACCACCTTCAATGACGCGGCGGGCAAAATCCTGCGTCTCAATCCGCGCAATGCCGTGGGCAAGTATTACCAGCAGGTGTTCAGCGAGCGTCCCCAGGCCGGATTGACCGAAGTTCTCCAGAATGCCAGGGTGGAACACGAGCATGGCACCATGGTCACGCGCTCCGTCGATTGCGAGATACCCGGCGCGGGCGAAGTCAGCCTGAATCTCTACGTCTCCGCCTTGCGCGATACCCAGGGCAACTACATTGGTATGACGCTGGTGATTGATGACCGTACCGCGATCAAGCGCACCGAGGCCCAGGTCAGACAGATACGGCAGATTTTTGAACGGTATGTGCATCCCACCGTCGTCGAGCAGCTTATTCATAATCCGAAGGCGCTTAATCTTGGCGGCGAGACGAAGGAAATCTCCATCGTTTTCGCCGATATTCGCGGCTATACCCGTTTGAGTGAAAACATCGCGCCCGAACAGGTCATGAACCTGTTGAACACGTACCTGGAGATCATGGTCAAAGCCATCTGGGACGAGGAAGGCACGCTCACCGCCTTCATCGGCGACGCCCTGATGGCGATCTTCAACGCGCCTCTCTCGCAAAACGATCACGCCTTACGCACAGTGCGAGCCGCCTGGAACATGCGCCGGGCCGTGCTGGAATACCAGCAGGATCACCCGCAAGCCTTGCCCATCAGCTTCGGCTTCGGCGTCAACACCGGCCTGGCCGTCGTCGGCAACCTCGGCTCGCAGGGGCGTATGCAAAACTACACCGCCATCGGCGACGCCGTCAACGTGGCCGCGCGCCTGCAAGCGAATGCCTCAGATAATAATATTCTGCTGAATCACTCGACATTTATTGAAGTGCGGCAGCATGTCATCGTCTCACGCCTCGCCCCCATGAGCGTGAAAAACAAGTCCGCGCCGCTGGATGTCTGGTCGCTGCAAGGGTTGGCGTAAAGGAAATATAAGCGTCACCGTGTACAAAATACCAGCAACGGCAACGTATGAGCGAGAAATCCTTCCGGTGATATTAACGATATTTTCAGGAATTGTAATTATTTGTCAAATATTTAGAAATTATCTTGACATCTCATCCACTTTGTGGTAATTTTACTTTATATTAGGAGATTAGTGATTATTCATACCCAGCCAGGGGCTTATCTTTACGAAAGGGGGATTTTTAGAACTAAAGTACCGGTTCTGCGTAATTTGGGGGAGATTCTTCTTTTAGTGCAAGGTACGTAGCACCATTTTGTGCATGATACTGTACTTCAGAGCATATCAAGTCACAAAATGTTTTAAAGAATCCTCATGTTTTAGAGAATCCTCGATAACTTACCATTCGAGGACCCTTTATCGGAGATGGCCCGTGAGGCTGTTTGACAAGAAAGGATTTTTTCGCGATGAAAATTCGTTTGCACTTCCTGTTTGTGCTTTGTTTAAGCCTGCTGGCAGTATTTGGTTCGCAACTGGTTGGGCTTTCGTCAGCCCATGCAGCCAGTGTTTCGTCAGATCCATTGGTCGTAGTCGCTGTAGATGTCACTGCACAAACCAGATGCGCCCTGACAAAAACAATGAATCTGGGATCTCCCTATGAATTTACTGTACATCAGCCATGTGCGGAAGGAACCATAATAATGAGCCAGAATATGCCTTTGTCGCAAGCTGTAGCGACACACAAGAGGTATATAAGGCTTCCTTCTTCACAGGCTAGCCCAACAACTTGGGAACAAACCGATCAGGCTATTGAGAGCCTAATGAGGAGCGAAGGTGCATCTATTCTCAAGCAATTGGGTAAAGATAATTTCTTACCCCAAAGTCCTTGTGGGACTAGTACACATTGGATAGTGAATTGGTACCCAGATGGTGATTCTATTACATCAGGGGTTCAATATTACAAATATTCGAGCTGCACTAATATCGCACTAGACTATTCTAGCGTACAAGGTTTTACTTCTTACCATGCCCTCTGGTGGGATCACGATCAGTACGCCAGTGGGTGGTGGGGTACGGGATGCCCTTTCGTAGGTACAAATTATCATTCTCATGACATCAATAGTAACCAGCCCGTTGGGTACTATTTTGAGCCATGGCTCAAGGATAATGCCTGCATATGGGGAGAAGGAACTTTCTGGTATACCAATATTGGCCCTCTAGACTAGTTAAGCAAGTGGAGTCGCCAAGCATAGTCTCGCAGCCTTGAAAATCGGGGAGAAGATTTGAAATCAAAACTTCTCCCTGATAATATTGTTAAGCACATGAACTGTGGCATACTGGTGCGGTAGCTTGATGAGATTTTTGAAAGCCATAGCAATTTTTCAGATGAGAAAGAAGGTTAATCAATGCGAAAATCTACTACTTTTTACACGAGCTTTGCTATATTGCTGATGTCTGTATTGCTTCTATCTCTATCTGCATGTGTTCCGGCCTGGGAGCAGATTACAACTGTAGCTGCCCAGACCCCAGCTGCGTTTAACCCCACACCGACACTCTACAGCGTCTTCATGCTCTCGAAAGATGAGGGGTGGGCCGTTGGCGGAACATTTGGGGAAGAAACGCCAGCAGGGAATACCGAACAGACCAGACCGCAGAGTGGGGTCATCTACCATTATCTCCATAGCAGGTGGACATATCAACCGATCGGTACGCCGATGTTTGGTATTTCGGCTCTGTCAACAAAGGATGGATGGGCTATCGGCTACGCGGGAACTATTCTTCATTATAATGGCACAGCATGGGCGGCAGTTAACAGTCCCACCAGCGCTATTCTTCTCAGCATATTTATGGTTTCGGCAATGGATGGCTGGATCGTAGGTAATGGTGGAACGATTCTGCACTATAATGGGCATACGTGGGCATCATTCACATCTCCTACGAGCGCCAACTTACGAGGCATTTTTATGGATTCTGCAAAAGATGGGTGGGCCGTCGGTGAAAATGGCACAATTTTACATTTTGTACAGGGACAATGGAAAATGGTAAATTGCCCAACAACAAACACATTAAATAGTGTATTTATGATATCCTTACACGAAGGCTGGATAGGTGGTGATCCTGCCCATATGGGTGCAAATACCACTCTCTTACATTATATTGATGGCAGCTGGCAAAGTGTACAAAGTCCGTATGAGGGATCATTGAACAGTGCGTTTATGACGTCTTACCAGGAAGGATGGATTGCTTCGACGGCCGGATCACTGCTTCATTACCAAAACGGAGCATGGTTATATAAAGCGGATGACAGCGATTCAGCTTTTGATCTGTACAGCGTTTACATGACATCCCCCACAAATGGCTGGGCTGTTGGGCAGGAAAACCTTATCCGCCACTATGCAAACGGCAATTGGACTACATATAGCGTTTTGAAAAGGATACACCAAGACAATGGGTAAAAGTCAGTCCTCGTTCCTGGCTCTGGCTGTGCTTGCTGTCTGGCAACTTCGCAGGACTTGGCGTTTGTTAACAACAGTTGGATTAGGCATCGCCTGCACGATTGTTCTCGTATCTGCTGTCCCCCTCTTCTCAGATATAGCCCTAACTGCTGGAGTGAGAAGCTTGTTCGACACAACGCCATCAACTTCTACCTTTGGTGTGCAAGTACTGGCTAACCAACCTTCGCCACAGCTTGCCCATCAGACCGATCAGAGGGTCGAAACGATGATATCGCAGAATTTATCTTCGTTGATCACAAGCAAACCGGAACTGACTATACAGACACCCGATCTTATCCTTTTGTCAGGTGTAACACCGCAAAGCCCAGATAAAGCTGTCCCTTTATCTGATCAGATGATGTTAAGCGGCTATCCACTGGCGCATATTGCAGACCATCTTACTGTACTCAAGGGACGGCTTCCCGCAGCGTCAAGTCGCGATCTAGAGATTGCTATTACCCAATCCACCGCGGATAACCTAGGATTGACTGTCGGCTCATTTCTGACTGCGCGATTACCGTCAAATGCCGGATTATCTCTATGGGCATTGCATGTAGTCGGCATTTTTGCTGCCAGCACTGCAACCGATTCATTCTGGCGAGGAAATACATTCCAACCAGGTTTTCAAGGTCAAACTGTTGTTTACCAGGCCCTTGTCTCAAATGAGGCGCTACTCGCATCAATCACAACCTATCATTCAGAGCCTTCGCAGCCATTTCTCTTATCCTGGACGTATCAGCTTGATACTGAAAATCTTAACGCAAGTAATATGGAGTCCGTGGCACAGCGGGTACAGGCATTACAACAAACGCTCCCTAACGCGCTGGAAAGCTTTCCCGCTATTCAGTCAGCTACTCCATATGGCATTCTCTTTGACTCGCTGCCACAGTATGTAAATCAGGTAGACTTAGTTACCATCCCGATCACCGTCCTGTTGATCATGTTTATAGGAATTGCTTTGTTATTCATAGGAATGATGACGGACATTCTGATCGAACGCCAACAACCAGCTATTACACTTTTCAGGAATCGAGGAGCAAGCCGCCGCCAGATATTCGGCGTATTCCTCGTCCAGGGCAGCATACTGGGCGTGCTGGCGCTCCTTGCAGGCATACCTGCCACCATCTGGCTTGTGCGCATCATTACGTCCTGGCTGCTTCCCGTCGCTGATCAAAACACGCTTGCTTTTTTCCTCAATGATCCGCACTACCTTTTCAGCCATATCGTGTGGATCGCGGTGGTAGCAGCCATAGGCACAATAGGTATCATGAGCATAGCCATCAATCGGGCAGCAAACATAGACATGCTCGCTTTACGCAGTGATCGCTCTCGACCGGCGCGTCGCTCGCTCTGGCAACGTCTTAATATCGATGTGGTTTTGTCAATCCTTGTCCTTTTAGCATATGGTGAATACGTTTTTACCGCTCAGGTGGCAGGCGCGGAAGCGCGAGCATTGCTTGGCCCACTATCGCTTATTGCGCCGCTGTTTATGCTGATCGCCTGTATTCTCCTGTTTCTGCGATTTTTCCCATTTTTCCTGCATATTTGTGCAAAACTGGCGGTACGTAGCCCTGGCATAACAGCTATGCTTGCGCTTGTGCAGGCGGATCGCTCTCCCCGTTCGACGAGCCGAATGATTCTGTTATTAAGCCTTTCCCTGGCCCTCGCTACATTCACATTGACCTTTGTTGCGTCGCAGCAACAGCGCGCGTCAGATGTGGCATCCTACCACGTCGGATCCGATTTTAGCGGCCAGCTTCCCTATCTGCTATCCAGTAAATCTCTGTCCGACCAGGTCACGCCTTACCAGCACATACGCGGCGTATCCTCGGTAACACTTGGATATGACGATTCGACGACGCTCAATGATGGAGAACCAGTCCAGATTATTGCGGTCGATAGCGGCACATTTGCCAATACCGCGTTATGGAGTCGGAGTTATTCTGAACAAAAACTGTCAACTCTTATGGCTCTGCTCGTTGAACATCGCTCAGACGCCGTGCTGCATAGCATTGTTTACGCGGTAGTCGATGCCGACCTGTGGAATGAACTGCACCTTACGCCTGGAGCATCGTTTGCTCTTCCTATCAATGGCGTACCCAATAAAAGTATGCACTATGTCGTGGCGGCTGAAGTTCAAAATATTCCAGGTGTATACGATGCCCCACCAGGCGGAACGGGTTTCCTCGTTGATTATCAGAGCTATGCTACGGCTTATTCACAGGTATCAAGCGGGTTGACGCTCGCTCCCAACACCATCTGGCTAAGAACGGTCGATAATCCTGCTCAACTGGCGAGCATTCGCCATGCGCTGACCACCGGGGAATTTCAATTATCGTCACTGTTTGACCGTCGGGCGATCACTGAGGCGCTACAGACAAATCCCCTACAGATCGAGGTCATTGGTATACTATCCATTGGTTTCGCGCTTGTTCTGGCGCTAGGACTGATAGGAAGCATTGTTAGTGAATGGGTCAACAGTATCAATCATATGACATATTTTGCTGTTCTACGCGCCCTGGGTATGACATCGCAGCAAACAGGTGGCGTATTACTCTGGGAGCAAAGCATTGTGTACGCGCTTTCCCTGCTCCTGGGAATAGGGCTTGGCGCCCTGCTCTCCTCTGTCGTCGTTCCACTGCTCGCTTTCAGCAACGCACTGGTCGGCGTTGATATGTTGAGCGCCTCCACTGTTCCCTCTGTGCAAATAGTGATTCCGAACCATCAATTGCTCGCCATGATTGCATGCGTCAGCGTTGTTCTGGTCGGCTTTTTGCTTATCACAACGCGCAGGATAGTGCGTTCATCACTCAGCCAGGTTCTTCGCCTCAACGAAGATTGACGCTATTTTTCTTATGGATTCTCCCCTCCGCTGAGATATATCGCTGAAATCGTTAAAGCAAAGATTGGGCAAAGTAACAACAGTCATGCGGCTCTCAAGGGAGGCAAATTGAGCTTATAGCATGTCCAGCAGATACTCAAATCGATGTGTGAGTTTTGTGAAAAATGACCTTGCATTCTATAAAGTTTTTAGGTACTCTTGAAAAAGAATGGCAGTATTTTACGCTTTGAGAGAACATTAGATAAGAAAAAGGAGAAACAAAGGACATGTCAGAAGCTCGTTCAGCTACATCTCATCCACGCTTTGAGTTTAAACAAGTCTACGTTAATCTATCCAGCAGCCCTGCTATGAGACGTACCTTTCTTTTTGGCGGTACTTTCCTTCTTTCCGAAACTGGCCGACCGGTTGCCGAACAATATACACTCGAACAGTTACAGCCTTACTTCGACGAAGGATGGCAACTAGAACGTCCATATGGTTTTGAAGATGGCGCGGTGTGGCAAAGCCGCGGCTTCTTTGTTCGTAAAGACTGGCTTGTCGGCAAATCAGTGGCGCTTAAACGAGCCATAACAACGGAAAATAGTCAGCAAGATGAGTGATTTTGCACATATCAGGTCTACAATACTTTCCTCAGCACAAAGCCGCGGTGGCGCAGGCGCACAAAGCCGAACCACTCGTAGAGCCGGTGAGCATGGACATTATCATCTTGCGTATTGAGCATGATGCGCCCGACAGCGGCCTTTTGAAAGAACGTGATCGCTTCCGCCATCAGACGCGCGCCGATGCCGCGGCTGTTCACCGAAGGGTGAACGGCGATGCGCACCAGGTAGCCAGAGCCATAATCGACGGTGTTGAACTGGTAGCCAACAACCGTGCCGTCGAGTTCCGCTACCACAAAGTAGGGGTGCGTGGCGGCAATATCGCGAAAAGCGAGCGCGTCGTAGCGCCATAAGTCTTCGAAGCACACAGCTTCAATCGCCAGCAGCGCGGGTACATCGCGCAACTCGAAAGGGCGCACGATGACTTGCTGGTTGCCGCGTGTTGGCACAGCAAAATCGTACTTATCGTAGGCATAGAGCAAGCGATAGGGCAGGAAGCCAAGCCCCAGCAGAACAGTGCGCAGCCAATCCTGGTCGATGTCATTGCCGGAGTAATGCAGATAACGCACCTGTCTGGCAATGAGCAGCGGCGTCATGCGCTCAAGCAGAGCGGTCATAAAACGCTGGTATGATTTGCTCTCCGTCCAACTGACGCAAAAGCCCGCGATCCAGGCAGACGGCGGATACACGGTTTGCGAGAGCAGGAAACTGTGCAACGAAGGGCCGTTGAACACGCCCAGAGCCGGGTAATGCGCCAGCAGGCCGGGCAGTTCGTCCAGCGTAAAGCGTTGATAGCCGTATTCGGAGGTACGGAGTAGACGTAATATCTGCGCGAGATCATCGCCTTTGAGTACGCGAATTGTCTCCGTGCTGCCTGGCATGGCTCCTCTCGTCTAGCCGTTCGGCCCCTTCATTTCGCGCCGCAGCCGGTCGATATCCGGTTTGGGCGCGTTCCGCATACGATAGCCGGTAAGCTTGTGAATGCGCCGCAGTTCGGCAATCAGGACATCCGTATTGATGCGAATGGCGTTCATGTTGCCGGGGCCAAGACTATCGACGGCCGCGTCGTCGCCGAGCAGCCAGTTAATGCTCGTCGCCACGCACGCGGACATAGCATCCAGGTCATAACCGCCTTCCTGCACCATAATCAGCCGCCCATTACACATTTGCTTCGCGAGTTCGATGATGATGCCGTTCAGTTGGGCAAATCCCGCCGTCGAAAGATTCGTCTGCCCGATAGGATCGTTCCAGTGGGCATCATAACCTGCCGAAACCAGGATCAAC
>Ga0102924_1001800_pt1 | contig 24156 bp, 20 predicted proteins | sample PaiPotPPM11metaG_FD_80116 | JGI IMG/M metagenome (GOLD analysis project Ga0102924, IMG submission 80116) | Iron sulfur acid spring bacterial and archeal communities from Banff, Canada, to study Microbial Dark Matter (Phase II) - Paint Pots PPM... ...
ACCCCGACCCTCCCCCGCAAGGGGGGAGGGAAATGTTACGCCTCCCCCATCAGCGGGGGAGGGGATTTGCGAGAGTTCGGCCTCTAGCGCGGTAATGAAGGCCAGCCGGTCGACGAACCATGGCGCGTAGCCGGTCGCGGCGATCACCTCTTCGTTCGTCGTGCCGTCCGTCGTGCCGTCGCGCAGCGCCTGGATGGCGGCCATCAGACGCCGGTCGTTCGGTTGGTGCAGCAGGTCAGGACGACCCCGCAGTTGCGAGGCGTCGGGCAGCCGCTGCTCGAGGGCACGGAGCGCTTTGCTGAGCGCAGCCTCAAAGGTGCGCTCGATCGCCATCACCTCGCCGGTCGACTTCATCTGCGTGCCCAGCGTGCGGTCGGCGGCCGGGAACTTATCAAATGGCCAGCGAGGAATCTTGACGACGCAGTAGTCGAGCGCCGGTTCGAAGGCCGCGCTCGTCTGCCCCGTGACGGCATTGGCGATCTCGTGCAGGCCCCGCCCGGCCGCGATCTTTGCGGCCACGCGCGCGATTGGATATCCCGTCGCTTTTGACGCTAGCGCCGACGAACGGCTGACCCGAGGATTGACCTCGATAACGTAGTACTGGTCGGACGACGGGTCCAGTGCGAACTGGACGTTGCAGCCACCCTCGATGCGCAGCGCGCGGATGATGCGCAGCGCCGCCGAGCGCAGCATCTGATACTGCCGGTCAGACAGGGTCTGGCTGGGCGCGACCACGATGCTGTCGCCGGTATGGACGCCCATCGGGTCGATGTTCTCCATGTTGCAGATCGCGATGCAGGTGTCGTTGGCGTCCCGCATCACCTCGTACTCGATCTCTTTCCAGCCGGCGAGCGAGCGCTCGACCAGCACCTGGCGGATGGGGCTGGCCGCGAGCCCATCGCGAACCACGGCTTCGAGCTCCAGCGGGCTTCCCGCCATCCCGCCACCGGTACCGCCGAGGGTGTAGGCCGGTCGCACCACCAGGGGAAAGCCGATCGACGCGGCGAAGTCCCGGGCGGCCTCGATCGTGGTGACGGTGGCGCTGTCCGGCACTGGCTCCCCGATGCGCACCAGGACGGCCTTGAAGGCTTCCCGATCCTCCGCCTCCCGGATCGACGCGAGCGGCGTCCCGAGCACGCGAACCTGGCAGCGTTCGAGCACGCCGGCGTCGGCCAGTGCCACGGCGAGGTTGAGGCCGGTCTGTCCGCCGAGGGTCGGCAGCAATCCATCCGGTCGCTCGCGCTCGATGATTGCCGTGATGGCTTCGACGGTCAGCGGCTCGATGTAGACACGGTCGGCGATGCCTTCGTCAGTCATGATGGTCGCCGGGTTGGAGTTCACGAGGATGGTGCGCACGCCTTCTTCACGGAGTGCCTTGCAGGCCTGGGTTCCCGCGTAATCGAACTCGGCGGCCTGGCCGATCACGATCGGCCCGGACCCGATGACCAGGACGCTCGTGGGACGGCGGACCGGCTCGCGCACCGTGATCGGCGCCGGCTGGATGCCGCTCACCAGGTCGAGGAACTCGTCGAAGATCACCTGGTTGTCCTGGGGACCGGCTCCGCCTTCAGGATGGAACTGCACCGAGCGGACCGGCAGGTGGTCGTGCACCAGGCCCTCGACCGAGCCATCGTGCAGGTTGCGATGACTGACCCGAAAGCCACTGCTCGCGGGAAGGCTGTCCGCATCGACCTCGAACTCGTGATTCTGCGAGGTCATGGTCACCCGGCCTGTGCGCAGATCGAGCACCGGATGGTTACCGCCATGGTGGCCGAATCGCAGTCGGGAGGTGCGGGCGCCGGCCGCCTGCCCGATGAGTTGATGCCCAAGACAAATGCCCAGCACCGGCAGGCGCCGGATGAGCTGCCGGGTCATCGCCACCGCGGCCTGCAGCTGCGCCGGGTCGCCCGGGCCATTCGAGAGCACCACCGCATCGGGCCGACACGCGAGGATCATGTCGACGTCGCTGTCGTGCGGGAGGACCTCGACCTCCACGCCGCGCGAACGAAACGATCGCAGGATGTTCCGTTTGACGCCGTAGTCGACGACGACGACCTTGAGACCGGTCCACTGGCGCGAGGAGCGAACGGTGAGCGCCGGGTCCAGCGTTTCCACGAGGTCGCTGAACCCTTCCGAGACCTGTCGCACGAGGTCTTGCTCCTCGAGCCTCGTCACACGCTGGACGCGTTCGTGCAGCGTGGGGAGCTCGTGAGCGGGCCCGATGATCGCCCGCTGCGCGCCAGTACCTCGCAGGTGGCGCGCGAGCCGCCGCGTGTCGCAGCCGGTCATGATCGGAACGGCGTAGCCGTCGAGCCACTCCGCCAGCGACTGGTGGCTGCGCCAGTGCTGTTGAAAGCTGCTGAGCTGGCGCGTGATCAAGGCGCGGATCCAGGGGCGGCCGGACTCCAGGAAGTCGGGCGTCGCGCCGTAGTTGCCGATCAGCGGGTAGGTCATGACAACCATCTGTCCCGCGTACGACGGGTCGGAGAGCACCTCCTGATATCCCGTCATGCAGGTGTTGATCACGACTTCGCCGGTCGCCTGGGTGGCCTGGCCGCCACGCTCACCAAACACGGTGAAGCCGTCCTCGAGGACGAGGACCATCGGCTCAGGCATGCTGCATCACGCGCTCCGTCACCACCTGGCCGCGACAGATGGTCATGATGACCCGTCCGCGCAATCGCCGACCCTGGAACGGCGTGTTCTTGCCGCGACTCTTGAAGGACGACGCATCGACCGTCCACTCTTCGTTGGGATCGATCAGGATCCATTCGTCCTCCAGCGATTGGCCCACGATCTCTCGCGGCCGGGACACGCAGGCGCGGTAGACGACGGCACCACTGAGACCGAGCCCGAGGATGACCCCAACGGCTGTCTCGAAGCCATGGAAGCCATTCGCACCGGCCACCTTCGCCGGCCGCTCGTGCGGCGCGTGGTCAGTGGCGATCGCGTCGATCACCCCATCCATAAGCGCCCTGGATAGGGCATCTCGATCGTCAGGGGTTCTCAGCGGTGGATTGACATTACCTTGCGGACCCATGGCCCAAGCATCCTGCTCAGTCAGCGCCAGGTGATGCGGCGTAACCTCGGCTGTCACCGGCAACCATTCCGACTTTGCGGCGCGAATCAACTCGACGGCACCGCGCGTGCTCACGTGCTGGATATGGAGGCGCGCGCCTGGAACGCTGCGCACGGCATCAATCGCTTCTGCCACGGCGGCGGCCTCGGCCTCGGGGCCGTTCCCCAGGCCTTCGGCCTGGGCGTGGATCAGCACCGGCAAACCAGCCTCGGCGGCGGCCTCGAGGGCCCGGCGAAGCATGACGCCGGTCATCGCGTGCCGCCCATCGTCCGAAAGCGCGACCGCCCCGGCCGCCTTGAGCGCGGCCGCGTCGGTTAGTTCCTGACCTTCGAGGGCGACGGTCACGGCTCCGACGAAGCCGATGCGGATCGGCAGCGGCTCGCTCCGTGCCACCAGGCTGTGCAGCCGTTCCGGGCGATCCGTCACCGGGTCGGTGTTCGCCATCGCCAGGACGTGGGTGAAACCGCCGACGGCCGCGCTGGTCGCCCCTGACAGCATCGTTTCCTTCTGTGGGAAGCCTGGATCGCGCAGGTGCGCGTGCAGATCCATCCACCCAGGCGAGAGCACGAGCCCGGTCGCGTCGCGATCGCGGGCACCCTCGGCGTTGACGTCCACGGTTTGCGGCATCGAGAGGCCCGCCGGTCCCAACACGCGGACCTGATGCAGGCGCATCAGCCGTCCGACCGCTCGAGGATGCGAACCGAATCTTCACCGTCGGTCTCGCTCAGATGGACCTCGACCCATTCCTGCCGCGAGGTCGGCACGTTCTTACCGATGTAGTCGGGGCGGATCGGCAGCTCGCGGTGGCCGCGATCCACCAGCACCGCCAGCTGGATCTGGGTGGGGCGACCGGCCTCGATCACCGCGTCGATGGCCGCCCGCACCGTCCGCCCGTTGAAGAGGACGTCGTCGACCAGGAGGACAGGACGACCGTCGACCGCGGCCGCCGGTACCACAGGCAAGGGCGCGGCAAACGCACGCGGCAGGTCATCGCGATAGGCGCGAACGTCGAGCGACGTGACCGGTACACGGATACCTTCCAGCTGCTCGAGGGTCTCCGCCAACCGTTGCGCGAGCGGTACGCCTCGGGTGACGATACCCAGCAGGCTCAGCTGCGCAAGGTTCGGTTGGCGCTCGACGATCTCGTGGGCAATGCGGCGCCAGGCGCGGCGCACGCCCTCGGCGTCCAGGATCACCGCTTTGGCGGGTGGGGTCTGCAACATCAGCGCTCCATCGCCCACTCGAGCACGGCCATCCGGGTCCACAGGCCGTTGCGAGCCTGGCGGAAATAGGCCGCTCGCGGGTCGGCATCGACCAGGGGATCGATCTCCCCCACCCGCGGCAGCGGATGCATCAGGATTGCGTGTTCCGGCAGGCGGTCCATCACGTCCGGGGTGACGACGTAGACCCCGCGGTAGCGCTCATATTCGTCGGACGACGCGAAGCGCTCCGCCTGGATCCGCGTCTGGTACAGGACATCGAGCCCCGCAATCGCGGCGTCGAAGTCGTCCGTCTCCACGACCCGACCGGGTTTCAGCTGATCGATGACGTCCGCGCCCATGCGCAGCTCGGGCGGCGACATCATGAGCAGCTCGTTGCCAGGAAAGCGGGACAGCAGGACCACGAGCGAGCGGGCGGTGCGGCCATAGCGTAGATCCCCGGCCAAGCCCACCCGCAGATGATCGAGACGGCCGAGCTCTTTCTTGATGGTGTAGAGGTCGAGGAGCGCTTGGGTCGGATGGTGGCCCGCGCCGTCGCCGGCACTGATGACCGGTACCTGCGCGACCCGAGCAGCTCGGTCGACCGCTCCGGGCTCGGGATGGCGCAGCACGATCGCGTCGGCATAGCCGCTGATGATCCGAATGGTGTCCTCGAGCGACTCGCCCTTAGCTGCCGATGACGCTCGTGCGGCGTCCTCGGCGCTGAGCACCTGGCCGCCGAGCCGATACATGGCGGATTCGAACGAGAACCGGGTCCGCGTGCTGGGCTCGTAAAACAGCGTCGCCAGCAGCCGGCCGCGGAGCGGGGCCCCATCCGAATCGCCCCGCTCGAACGTCGCGGCGCGTTCGAGCAGCTGCTCGGTCAGGGGACGGTCGAGATCGATCGGCCCGGTTAAATGTCGAAGGGGGACCTGCGTCCGTGCGGGCGGAGCGGTCAGGGTGTCGCGCATCCGATTCTCCTTTCGGCCTCGCTGGGCCGGGTTAAAGGACGACGGTCCCGGTAAGTTTACGGACCGCCGGACGGCCTGTCAAACGGTCGGTTTATCCGCAGCTATCAACAACGCTGATCGAATGCATCGGAGAAATGAATTGGACAAATACCACGTCCCTTGATAGTGTGGCTGTAGCCTTTGTTAGGCGCGATATCAAGTTATGTGCCGCCCCGGGCGAGCGGGAGCACATCGGAGGCATAGGGCGAGTATGGAAGTGATCGTTTACACCCGGCCCCACTGCGAGAGCAGTCGCCGGATCAAGGAGATCCTGTCCGACCGCGGCGTCGCCTTCCAGGAGCACGTCTGCGCCGATGGAAAGCTCGATGGTAAGGACCTCCGCACCCTCGACATCGAGTTCAGGCAGGTCCCGCTGACGGTGATCGACGGCGTGCCGATCGCCGGCTTGCAGCAGGCGCAGATCGAGCAAGCGATCGGCTGGATCGGCTTCTAACCAACTCGCGACCCGGCCGCGAGATCGACGCGTCCGGCGACGCGTAGGATAACTTTATGCCGGAGATCGGCAAGCTGCTCCTCATCGTCGGGGGCTTCATCGTGGTCGTCGGCCTCGTTTTGACCCTCGGGCTCCGCATTCCCTATCTCGGCAAATTGCCCGGTGACATCTCAGTCGACCGTGGCAATGTCCACTTCTACTTCCCGATCGTCACTTGCTTGCTGCTGAGCCTGGTGCTGACGTTGCTGTTGAACGTCTTCTTCCGCCGCTGAGCTAGCTGGTCCGGGTCTTTCGAATTTCCTCGTAGAGGTTGCGCATCGGCTCGGTGATCGGTTCAGGAATGCGAATCTCCAGGGTGGCATAGAGGTCCCCGGGGACGCCATCGCGCAGCGCGGGGAGTCCCTTCCCCTTCAGCCGGAACACCTTGCCGGCCTGGCTTCCGGGCGGAATGCGGAGTTGAAGCTGGGCGCCGGTGAGCGTCTCGACCTTGACCTCGTCGCCCAGCGCCGCCTGGTCGTCGAGCAGCGGAAGCGGGTATAGAGGTCGCGACCCTTGGCCGCAAACCGTGGATGCGGCTGCAGATGGACGCGCAGGTAGAGGTCACCGGCTTCCGCGGCGCGCTGGCCCTCGCCCTTGACCCGAATGCGTGAGCCCTCCGTGACGCCGGCGGGGATCTTGACCTGGATCTGGCGGCGCGTCGCCCGTACCCCGGCTCCTCCGCATGTCGGGCAGGTCACGCTCTCCATGACGGTGTGATTGCCGACCTTGCGCCGCTCCGCGACAAAGCCCGAGCCACCGCAGGTGGGACAGGTCTCCGGCACCTCGGTCTGAATCGTCCGCTCGCCACCGCGCGCGGCTTCCTCCAACGTGATCTCGAAGGGGTGCTCGATGTCTTCGCCCCGCTCCCGCGTCGTGGGCCGGCCCCGCGTTGCCTCGAACCCGAAGCCCGAGAACCCGCCGGCCTCGCCCGCGAAGTAGGTGTTGAAGAAGTCGCTGAAATCACCAAAGCCGGCAGCGCCACCGGCGGGCTGGCCACCGGCCTGCGTCTGGTACTGGCGAGCGAACTCCTGCTCGCGCTCGACCCGCTCCCAGTCGGCGCCCAACTGGTCGTACTTGGATCGCTTCTTGGGGTCGCTCAGCACCTCGTAGGCTTCATTGATCAGCTTGAACCGATCGGTAGCCTTCGGGTCCTTGTTGACGTCCGGGTGGTACTGGCGGGCCAGCCGCCGATAGGCGGACTTGATCTCCTTCTCGGACGCGGTCCGGGAGACACCCAGGGTCTGGTAGTAATCCTTGTACGCCGGCGTAGCCATCTTTGTATTTCCCGGGTGATGCCCATTCTGATCATGGCTCAAACTCGGCGCCAGCGCGCCGGCGCTCGATCAGCCGCTGTGAACGGCCGTGTACTCGCGGCAGTGCTGCACGAACTTGTCGACCAGCAACGGATTCTGCCCGAAGTGAAGATGCACGTAGCTGGCAAGTAGGTTCGGCGCCACAAACCCCTCGTAGCCGATGACGTCGCCCTCCGCATTTTGCATCTGGTAGGCGGGCTTGAGGTCGCCGTCGTGCCCGGTGATGCGGCTCCAGTGGAACTCGTGGCCGCGATAGAACTGGCCGCGCGGTGACAGGATGTTCTCCTCGAGGGTGAGCAGCTGACGGTACCCGAAGCGATGGATCTGGCCGTCCATCTCAACATCGACGGGGATCACACCCGCCATCTCGTAGCTGGTCCCCGACTCGGAGCGGAGCGAACGCCCCAGGTACATCAAGCCTCCGCATTCGGCGTAGATCGGGGTCCCATTCGCGTAAGCGCGCTGGATCGACTCGGCCATCGAACGATTCTTCGCCAGCGGCTCGACGAAGATCTCCGGAAAGCCGCCGCCGAGGTAGACACCGGCAGTGTCCTGCGGAAGATGCGCGTCCTCCAGGGGACTGAACGGCACGATCTCGGCGCCATGCTCTTCGAGCAGCTCCAGGTTCTCGGGGTAATAAAAGTTGAAGGCGTCGTCGTAGGCGACCGCGAGGCGCACCCGCGGGCCACTATCTGGTTTGCCCAGGAAGACCTTCTTGGGGACGAGCGGCACCAGTTCCGCCTTGTTCGCGATCCGGAGCAGGAGATCGAGGTCGACGTCCCGCGCGATCGTTTCCGACAGCACGTCGATCATCCGACGCCACTCCTTGTTCTCGGTTACTGGCAACAACCCGAGTTGCCGCTGTGGGATGTCGAGCGCCGGCATCGTACGCAACGCGCCGAGCACCGGCAGCTTGGCCGTGTCCCAGATGGCATCCTCCACGCTGCGCCGGTGGCCCTCTGAGCCAACGTTGTTGAGCAGGACGCCGGCGATCTTCGGCGACTCCGCATAGTTCTTGAAGCCCAGCGCAACAGCGGCGGCGCTCTGGCCCATGCTGCCGACATCGATCACCAGCAGCACCGGCGCCTTGATGATGCGGGCAACATCGGCGGTGCTCCCATCGGTGCTGCTACCGCGACCGTCGAACAACCCCATCATGCCTTCGACCAATGCCAGGTCGGCGCCCAGTGCGCCCTGGGCGAGCACCTGGCGCAGCGCCCCCTCGCCCAGCATCCAGGAGTCGAGGTTGCGGCAGGGCCGGCCGCTTACGTGCGCGAGATAGGCGGGGTCGATGTAGTCGGGACCAACCTTGAAGGACTGAACCGTCAGGCCGCGAGCCTTGAAGGCCGCGATCAGCCCAGCCGTGAGGATGGTCTTGCCAACGTTGCTCGCGGTGCCCGCAATGACCAGCCTGGGAGTACGTACCTCGTCTAGCATCCTTGCCTCGCTATTGACTGCTCAACAAGGTGCCTCTTCCCCAAAGCACCTGCCTGACGGCTACCGTAGCACAGAGATTGCGCTGCCGTAAAGGCATTCAGTCAGAAGATCGAGGCTAAACGGCGGAGAGCACGAGGGCCGGCTGGATGGCCGGTCGGAGATCACGGAGATGGAGTCGCACACGGTCGAGGCCGTCCCAGCGTTCACATTGGAGCGCGTATACGATGTCGATTCGCCGGCCGCTCGGAAGGTGGGCGGCGGCACCGGCCTTATCGAACGCGATCGCTTCCGCAGTCGCGGTGTGGTCGCGCAACTGGAGACGGAGGTGGCGGCGATCGCCGCCGAACGTCTCCGCCCGCACCACCTCGACCTCACGACTGAGCAGCAGCGGTTCCCGATTCCCGACGCCAAACGGCGCCAGCATCTGAATCTCCTGGTGGAGGCTCGGCTTGAGATCCGCGAACGCCGCCGAGGCCTCGATCGTGATCGGTCGGGAGAAGGCGTTGCCGTTGAGGCGCGCCGCAGCGTACTGCTCCAGGCTTTGCTTCAGTTCACCAAAGCGGCTCGCAAGCACCGTGAGCCCCGCCGCCATCGCGTGCCCGCCGAATCGGTGCAGCAGCGGGGCGGAGTCCTGCAGACAGTCAACCAGGTGAAAGCCCTCGATGCTCCGCGCCGACCCCCGCCACTCGTCGGCTTCGGTGTTGAAGACAAACGTTGGGCGGTAGAACTCTTCAACCAGCCGGCTGGCCGCAAGCCCGAGGACGCCGAGCGGCCAATGGCTGGCGCCCATCACGATCACGGCCGCCGCATTATCCAGCTCCACCACCTGGGCCCGCGCCTCCCGGACGATTTCCGCGGTCAACTGCTGACGCTGTGCATTCTGTTCGTGGAGGCGCTGGGCGAGCGGATCGGCGAGCTCTCGCGTCTCAGCCATCAACAGCTGGAGGGCCAGCATCGCGTCTTCCATTCGGCCGGCGGCATTGATGCGCGGTCCGAGCTGAAAGGCGAGGTGCTCTGCAGTGACAGGCGCGGTGATGCCGGCGACGGCGAGCAACGCGGCGCAGCCGGGAGATGGAGTCTCGCTGAGCCGGCGCAGCCCAGCGCGCACGATGGCACGGTTTTCCGCATGCAAGGGGACCACGTCGGCGACGGTGCCGAGCGCCACAGCATCGAGGGACGCGCCAGGGTCGAGCCCGCCGGGGAAGGCCCGCCCTTCCAGGGCGACGAGCAGCTTGTAGGCGACGCCGCAAGCCGCGAGGCCGTCGAAGGGATAGGCGCACTCCGGCTGCTTGGGATTGATGAGGGCATCGACCGCGGGCCGCTCCGCGCCCATCTCATGGTGGTCGGTCACGATCAGCCGCATCCCCCGCGGCCGCCCGGCGGCGGCTTCCACAGAGTTGGTCCCGCAGTCGCACGTGATGACGAGCCTCGCCCCGCGCGCGTGCAGGTCGTTGAGCGCCTCGAGATTCAGACCGTAGCCTTCGGTGAAGCGATTGGGAATATAGGTGATGACGTCGGCGCCGACCGCGCGCAAGCCGCGCGCCAGCGTGACACAGGCGGTGACGCCATCCGCGTCGTAGTCGCCATAGATGGCAATGCGTTGGCCGCCGGCGATCGCCTCCGCGATCAGATCACAGGCGACCGCCATATCCTTGAGGAGGAACGGATCAGGCGCACGATCGAGGTCAGTCTGCAGCCATGGGTCGAGTTGCGCCCGCCGCACGACCCCACGCCCGTGCAGGATTTGACGGAACACTGGGGAGAAGACCTCCAGTCCTGGTTGAGCCCGAAGGGGCTCGGGGAGGATCCAGTTCCGGCGTTCCTTCTTCAAGGCCGCCCGCATTATGGCACCGCTTTGCGACAGCTGCGTGTCGGACTTTTATCTCGTCAACCCGCATTTGCAGGGGGCAACGAGCCGGCTACGCGGTAACACTGGAGACGATGCAAGCAGCAAGCGGAAACAGCATGACGACTCAAACGACGACCGTTCGACCTGCGTACAGTCTGCGCGCGGAGCAGGCCGTCTGGCTGCTCACGGGAGTGGTCGACGCGCTTCTCGTCATTCGCTTTGCGTTCAAGCTCCTAGCGGCTTCGACCCAAGGCCAGCTTCGTGACCTTCATCTATGACTTGACCCAGCTGTTCGTCGCGCCCTTTCATGGAATCTTCAACACCGCGGCCAACGGCCACAACGTCTTTGAACCCGAGTCCCTGGTCGCGATCGTCATCTACTCGCTGATCGGTTGGGGACTGGCCAGCCTGGTCCGGGTCGTGACCCGCGGCAGCGCCTCCGGAACCTAGCTAGTACGCGGCGGTCTCGTTGGTCCAATTTCACAGGCTGATATCGTTCAACCACGCCCGTGGCAGTTATCGCCCAAGGTCCCACGACGACGCCTCGTACCGAGCTGGATGCGGCGGTCGAGCGGCTGCGTGCCGGCGCGCCTAGCTTCGCCCGACTCGGGATCACTGGACGAATCGCCCTCGCCGAAGCCATGCGAGCCGGATACGCTCGGGTCGCCACGCGCGGCGTGCGGGCGGCGTGCGGAGCCAAGGGGCTCGAGGTCGGAACCGCCTCCGAGGCCGAGGAATGGATCGCCCACCCATTCATCACCCTGCTTCATCTCCGGCTCTGGATTGCCGCTCTTCGATCGATCGAGCGGAGCGGCACCACCCCAATCGGCCGTGTGACTCGGACCATCGACGGTCGACCGATCGTCAAGCTCTTCCCCTCCAACGTGCTGGATGCCACCCTCTTCCCTCGCGTCCATGGCGAGGTTCATCTCCAGGAAGGTGCCACCCCGGATGACCGGGCGCGCTTCTACCGGAAGCCCGACCACGAAGGTAGGGTCGTCCTGGTCCTGGGCGGCGGAAATGTCAACTCGATTCCGCCCCTTGACGTCGCGACCAAGATGCTCAACGAAGGCAAGGTCTGCCTGCTGAACATGAACCCAGTGAACGCCTACCTCGGGCCGCTCATCGAGGAGGCGTTTGCCGAGGCCATCGGGCAGCAGTTCCTCGCGGTCGTCTATGGCGGCGCAGAGGAAGGTGCGTACCTGGCCTATCACCCGGGTGTTGACGAGGTCGTCATCACCGGGTCGGACAGGACCCACGACCTTCTGGTCTGGGGACCGCCTGGACCAGAGCGTGAAGCGCGGCAGGCAGCCAACCGTCCGCTGCTCGACAAGCCGATGACCGCCGAGCTTGGCAACATCTCCCCGGTGATCGTTGTGCCTGGTCCATACAGCGATCGCCAGCTCGCATGGCAAGCCCAGAACATCGGGGGCGGAGTGACAAACAACGCGTCGTTCAACTGCAATGCCAACAAGCTGCTGGTCACGGCGCGCGGGTGGGACGGGCGGGAAAGGCTACTGGATGAGTTGGAGCGGGTCTTTGAGCGCACGCCCGTGCGAGTCGCATACTATCCCGGCGCGCAGGAGCGTTACCGTCTCCTCACCGCGGGACGCGCAGACATCCGAACGATCGGCGCGGCCAGGGATGGCACGCTTCCCTGGACGTTGCTCACGGACCTCGATTCGGAGGACGCGGCCGAGCAAGCGTTCCGGATGGAGCCGTTCTGCTCCATCCTGTCTGAGACAGCGGTCGACAGTGCCGGCACGCTCGACTTCCTCGACCGCGCCGTTCACTTTGCCAACGAGCGGCTCTGGGGAACGCTGAGCGCCACCATCGTGATTCACCCCAGCACCCTGCACGAGCCCGGCGTCGCGGAGGCGCTGGAGCGGGCGATCGTCCAGCTCCGGTACGGCACCGTCGGGATCAACATCTGGGGCGCCTACGGCTTCGCCCTCGGGACACCCTGGGGCGGGCATCCCACGTCGACGGCCACGGACATCCAGAGTGGCCATGGGTTCGTCCACAACGTCGCCATGCTCGAGGGTGTCGAGAAAACGGTGGTCCGCCATCCGCTGACGGTTTTTCCCAAGCCGCCACATTTTCCGAGCCATCGTACGGCCGATCGCGTCGGCCGCCGGCTGGTCGCCCGGGAAGAAAACGGCGGCGGGCTCGAGCTGCTCCAGGTGGTGGCTGCCGCCGTCCGCGGTTAGCCCCGCCGGCGCGTCCGCTGCGCCCTTTACGCGGCCGTCTCCTCCTGGACGATGACGGGTGGGGTGCGCTCCTTGGTGTAGTTCAGGATGAAAATCACCGCGATCAGCAGGGCGGTACCAATGAACTGCGGCAGATAGAGCGGCTGGTTGAAGCCGTACGGGGGCGGCGCGGAGGCGATAAAGGTCGCGGCCACCGGGAAGGCCATCTCCGCGATGGTCGCCAGCGTCGCCGGCGTGCTGCGCAGCGCCCGGTAATAGAGGAGAAGCGCGAGGAAGCCGGGAATGAGCGCGATCCCAAGGAAGGGAAGCACGTCCGACGGTTGATAGTGCGCGAAGGCTGACCCCCCGTATTGGAGCAGAACAATGAGGAGAAGGACCGGGAGCGCCAGAGTAAATCGCAGTGCGGTCGTGGTGGTGAAGCTCAGTTTGCCAAGCACGAAACGGCCGAGCACGGTCCCACTCGCCCATAGCGCCGCCGCACCCAGAGCAAAGAGCCCCGCCTCGAGCCGGCCATGCTGCAGGTCGGAGAACGGAGCCGTGAGGTTTTGGGCGAAGACCACCATGTAGACGCCGACGATGGCCACCGCCGCGGTTGGCCAGAACCAGGGACGCCGCCGTTCTCCAAGGATCAGCCACGCGAGCAGAATGGCGATCAGCGGCTGCGTCTGCTGGAGCACGAAGGTCTCCGCATAGTGGCCATACGAGAACGACGTCGTGAACAGGATCGTGGCGACCGCCTGGGGACCCACCGCGATCAGTCCGATCGCCACCCAACCCCGCCGGTCAAGGCGGCGCAGATCCGGGATGCCGCGCAGGAGGAACGCAAGCAAGAACAGGCTGACCAGCGCATCCTCGATGACAACGATCTGTGCCGGCTTCAGATGACCGACGAGCTGCGCGCGGAAGTACGCGTCGGAGGCCCACATCGTCGCCGCCACCGCGACCAGCACCACCGAGAAGCGGTCGACAAGACCGACCCGTGCGGCCGGCGCTGCGGTTTGTGATCTCGTCGTCGGGACGGCCATCGTCATTACTCCTTTGGCCGCCGGGGCAGCAATCGGGCGCATGGCAGATGCGCTCCGAGGGTCCTCTTTCATCCCGACTGTACGGTCGGCCCCGGAGTGGGCTTACGCCTTCACCGGGTCATGCGCCGTAGGGCGCTCGCGGGCTTTACCGCCGATCAGGGAGTTACACCCCTGCCCCGAAGACCACATCAAGAATAGCAGGCGGCACCATTGCCGCCAAACGATTCAGGGAATGCCGTCGACCGGAGGCTGGACGGGCACGAGCTGCTCTCCAACCACGACCTTGATGCGCTGCACCTGGTTGTTGCACATTCCCTGGGTGTTCCATCGCGTGGTGAGGGGCTGCACGCTTCCGGCGGCGTCGGTCGCACGGCAGCACAGCTCGTATTCGCCCTCCGCAGCGACCACCCACGTGTAGCGCCATGATTGCCAGGCGAAGTCGCCGCCGTCCTCTCCTAGCTCGGCATCGGCCCAGGAGCGGCCGCCATCGGTGCTGACTTCGACACGGACGACGCGTCCCTGGCCTGACCACGCCCGACCTTCGAGGACCTGCGTCCCGAGGCCGAGCTGGCGTGTTCGCGGCAGGAAATCGGGGATGCCCGGCGGCACCATCAGCGACCGGGGCAGGATCCGGGTCACGGGCTCGCCCAGCTCGTCCTCCCTACTGGTGACGTGATACGCGGGCTCCTGTTGGTAGCCGCGGAACGGACGATTCACAACGGTGATGGAGCGAAGCCATTTGACGTGGGTCATGCCGTACCAGCCCGGTACCACCAGACGCAGCGGAAACCCATGTTGTGGCGGAAGCGGTTGCCCGTTGACCGCATAGGCCAGGAAGAGGTCTTCGCGGGAGGCCTCCCTCAACGTGAGACTCCGCTCGTAGTGCTGCTCGATGCCAGCCTGGACGCCCCGATCCAGGCCGGTGAAGACCACTTCAACGGCGCTGTCGAGCGGAGCGACAGCTTCGAGAAGCGGCCGCAGTGGCGTGCCCGTCCATTCGGCATTCCCGACGGCCTCGAACAGCCACGGCTGGCTGAGCGGGCGAGGCGAAAGCTTCGCCCGGCCGTTGCCGGCACATTCCAGAGTCACGGCCCGGGTGACGGCTGGCCGCCCCTTCACGTCTTCGAGCGTCAAGGTAATGGGATCGCGCACGTGGCCGCCGATCGTGAGGCGCCACTCGGCTGGATCGACCCGGGGGATGTCGAAGTGGGTCAGCAGGTAGTGCAAGCCGACCGGGGTCATCGCGTACTGCAGAGCCTCCAGCGGCATCGAGTGATTCCGCGCAGCCAGCTGCAACTCTTCGAGGGTGATATCGGGACCGCTCGACAACCCATGGACCGGTTCCGGCTGAACCCCTGCACGCATCTGAGTTAGGCCAACATACCGCTTCCCGATCCCGGATCGCAAGGTTCAGTGCTTGAAGTGGCGCTCACCGGTGAGGACCATCGCCACGCCGGCGGCATCGGCCGCGGCGATCGCCTCGCTGTCCTTCACCGAACCGCCCGGCTGAACGATCGCCCGCACCCCTGCGCGCGCCGCTACCTCGACGCCATCGGGGTACGGGAAGAAGCCATCACTGGCGAGCACCGATCCCGCGGCGCGCGGGCCGGCACGGTGCACGGCAAGTTCGACCGCCTCGACCCGGCTCATCTGGCCGGCGCCGACGCCGACCGTCGCGCCCTGATGCGCCAGCACGATGGCGTTCGACCGCACGTGCTTGGCCACGGTCCAGGCGAACTGCAGGTCTTTCAAGGTCACGTCGTCGGGAGTCTTGGCCGTCACGACGCGGGCGTCGCCCAGCGTGTCACCAGTGTGATCGGCCGTCTGGACCAGGAAACCGCCGGTGATCGGGCGAATGTCCAGGGCGAGCTGCGACGACCCTTTCCCGGGCTGCAACACCCGCAGTTTCGGCTTCGCCTTGAAGATCTCGAGGGCCAACTCGTCGAAGGACGGCGCGACCACGACCTCGAGGAAGACCTCGACCAGGTTCTTTGCAACGGTCGCATCGACCGGCTGGTTGAAGGCCACGATGCCGCCGAAGGCCGACCGGCGGTCGCTGGCCAGCGCCCGATCGAAGGCATCGACCGGATCGTTCCCAACCGCCACCCCGCACGGGTTGGCGTGCTTGATGATGGCGACCGCGATGGTCGAGAAATCGCCCACCAGCGACCAGGCCGCCTGGGTGTCGAGCAGGTTGTTGTAGGAGAGCTCGAGTCCCTGCCATTGCTTGGCGCCCGCGATCCCGCCGCCTTCGACCGTTCGATAGAGCGCCGCCGACTGGTGCGGATTCTCACCGTAGCGGAGGTCGCGCACCTTGTGGCCGCCCAGGGTGAAGTCTTCTGGCAGCATTTTCTGCGCGTGCGGCTCCCGAAGGTGCTCGCCGATGGCCGCGTCATAGGCGGCCGTATGGGCGAACGCCACCGCGGCCAGGTGGCGCCGCAACGATGCCGGGATGCCGGCCGGGTCTTTGAGAGCCTGGAGGACGACCGCATAATCACTGGGTCGCACCACCGGCAGCACATGATCGTGGTTCTTCGCGGCGGCCCGCAGCAACGTCACTCCCCCGATGTCGATCGATTCAATGGCTTCGGCCTGACCAGCGCCGGCCGAGACGGTCTCCACGAACGGGTAAAGGTTGACGACGACCAGGTCGATCAGCTTCAGCTCGCGATCGGCGAGTTCCTGGAGGTGGCGCGGTTCATCACGGCGCGCCAGGATGCCGGCGTGGACGTTGGGATGTAGGGTCTTTACCCGTCCATCCAGCATCTCCGGGAACCCGGTGAGTTCCTGAAGCGCGTGCACGGGGATCTCGGCCTCGCGCAGGGCCCGCTCGGTACCGCCGGTGGCGTACATCGTGACGCCGAGTTGGTCGAGCCCGTGGGCGAAATCGGTAAGTCCCGTTTTATCGGAGACGCTGAGGAGCGCGTTCACAGCGCAAGCGGTAGAGGTTGGCCGGCAAGGCGCTTGACGACGACCGGCAACAACGTATGCTCCTCGGTCTGGATCCGTTCGCGCAGACTCTCGACCGTGTCCTCCGGACGGACCTCGACGCGGCGCTGGGCGAGGATCGGACCCTGGTCCACCTCGTCGGTGACGAGATGCACGGTGCAGCCGGTTTCCTTGACGCCGCTCTGCAGGGCCATCGCGACCGCGTCCATGGTGCCGGCGAAATCGGGCAGCAGCGACGGATGGATGTTGACGATCCGACCCTCGAATTGGCGGGTGAAGACACGCTCCAGGATGGCGTCGTATCCGGCGCAGACCACCAATTCCACGTCGTGCGTTCGAAGCGTTTTGGCCATGGCGAGGTCACGCGCCTTGCGGTCGGGGAAGTTGGCCAGCCGAAAGACCTCGCGGGAGATGCTCGCCTTCTTTGCCAGCTCGAGCGCCGCGCAGTCCCGGTTGGCGCAGACCATCACCACCCGCGCCGGGTACATGGGGTCTGTCCCCGCCTCGATCAGCGCCTGCAGGTTGCTGCCCCGGCCGGAAACCAGGACGCCAACCCGTAGCCGGCTCACTCTAGGATCTGGACACGTCGCCGCTCGGACGCCACGATATCGCCGACCACGAAGATCTCTCCTTCGAGCAGGCGCAGGGCGGTCGCGGCACTGGCCTCATCGACCACGACGATCATCCCGAGTCCCATATTGAAAGTACGCCACATCTCCTCGTCGGGCGTAAAGGGCGCGAGGTACGAGAAGATGGCGGGCTCCGGCCAGGTACCGCGCTGAATCCGGGCCCCGAGGCCGACCGGGAGGATACGCGGCAGGTTGCCAACCACGCCGCCACCGGTGATATGGGCCAGTCCCTTGATCTCGACCGCCTCGCGCAGCCGTCGCACTGGATCGAGATAGGCGCGGTGCGGCGCCAGTAGCGCATCGAGAACGGTATGACCGTTGCCGGGGATCGTCTGGCTCAGCGCCTGGCGCGGGATCACCCGCCGGGCCAGGCTGTAACCGTTGGTGTGGAGGCCGGTCGAGGGTAACGCGAGCAGCGCATCGCCTTCGCGGATCGCCGTGCCATCGATGATGGCGTCCCGCTCGCAGACACCGACCATGAAGCCCGCAATGTCGTAGGTCGTGGGCTGATACACGCCGGGCATCTCCGCGGTTTCGCCGCCAAGCAGCGCACAGTTGACCTGGCGGCAGGCATCCGCCATCCCGGAGACGAGCTCGGCGACGACCGGGGGATCGAGAACACCGGTCGCGACATAGTCGAGGAAGAAAAGCGGGTCGGCGCCCGCCGTCAGGACGTCGTTGACGCAGTGGTTCACGAGGTCGGCGCCGATCTGGGCGTGACGACCCGCGCCGCTCGCCAGCAGGACCTTGGTACCGACGCCGTCCGTGCTCGCCACCAGCACCGGCTCGCGGTAGCGACTGGTGTCCAGGGCAAAGAGCCCGCTGAACGGACCGACCCCGGCCAGCACCTGCGGGCCCTGGGTGGCCGCGGCCAGTGGCCTGATCAGCTCCACGGCGCGATTGCCGGCGTCGATGTCCACGCCCGAATCGCGGTACGTCGTCACCTGGCGACCGTCTCCAGGGCCAGCTTGTCCATCTCGAGCTGCACCGGTACCGGCACCGGGTAATCACCGTCGAAACAGGCCATGCAGAAGCCGCTGACGTTTTTCACGGCGCGAAAGAGCCCGGCCTTGCTCAGGTACTTCAACGAGTCGGCCCCGATCAGGTGCTCGACCTCTTCCACGCTCCGACCGGAGGCGATCAGCTCCGAGCGGCTGGCGATGTCGATCCCCATGAAACAGGGCCACTGGATGGGCGGACTGCTCACCCGAAAATGGACGGCCCTTGTCCCGGCCCGGCGCAATTCCTCCACGATCTTCCGACTGGTGGTGCCGCGCACGATCGAGTCGTCAACCAGCACGACGCGCTTCCCCTGCAGGATCTCGCGGAGCGGATTGAACTTCAGCTTGATGCCGACGTTGCGCAGCCGCTCGTTGGGCTGGATAAAGGTGCGAGTGATATAGCGGCTCTTGATCAGACCTTCGCTGTAGGGAATGCCGCTCGCCTCGGCGAAACCGACCGCGGCCGGCGTGCCCGAGTCCGGCAGCGAGATGACGATGTCGGCTTCAGCGGGCGCCTCGCGGGCCAGTTCACGGCCCATGTTGCGACGGGCCTCGTAGAGCGACTGGCCCTGGAGGTGCGAGTCCGGGCGCGCGAAGTAGATGAACTCGAACATGCACATCGCCTTGCGCGGCGACGGCATCACCTGCTCCGCGATGGGCGCACCCCGCCCGAGCATGACCGCCTCACCCGGCTCGATCTCGCGAACAAACTCGGCGCCGACGGTATCGAGCGCGCAGGTCTCCGAGGTGATGATCGCACCACCGTCGGGAAGGCGACCGAGGCACAGCGGCCGGATCCCGAGCGGGTCACGGACGCCCACGAGGGCGTCTTTGGTGAGGAAGAGCAAGCAGTAGGCCCCCTGCAACCGCGGCAGCGCGCGGCGCAAGACGGACACGAGGTCGGTTCCGTTGGTGTGCGCGACCAGCTCGGCGAGCACCTCGGTGTCGCTCGAGGTCTTGAAGCGAACGCCCTGATGCTCGAGATCGTCCCGAAGCAGCTGGGTATTCGTGAGGTTGCCGTTGTGGGCGATCGCGATCGTTCCCAGCTGCGGATGCTCGACGAGAATGGGCTGCGCATTCTCCAGCCGGTTCGAGCCGGTCGTCGAATACCGCGTGTGCCCCAATGCCAGGTGGCCGGTCAACCGTCCGAGAGCCTCCTGGTCGAAGGCTTGCGCGACCAGGCCCATGTCCTTGTGCATCCACATGGTCTGCCCGTCACTGGTCGCGATCCCGGCGCTCTCCTGCCCGCGGTGCTGCAGCGCATACAGCCCGAAGTACGTAAGGTTGGCGACGTCTTCGCCGGGCGCATCGATGCCAAAGAGCCCGCACTCCTCGTGCATGCGCTCATCGGCCATAGGATGGCGGCGGTTCAAAACGCGGTTTCCCAAGCCTGTCGCAGGCTGTCGAGGGAAAGGCGGATGTCCGAGCCGATCTGGAAATCTTCACCGCCCACGACGCCAACGGCGAACAGCGGGATGTGATGCTTCGCCATCAGCTGCTGCAGGTCGGGCACGCGCCGCGGCGCGACACTCACGATCACGCGCCCCTGGGACTCGCCGAAGTAGAACGCCTCGCGGCTAACCGGCCCGACGATAGCCGGGCACCGAAGCCCGCGTCCACCGTAGAGGGCGCTTTCTGCCAGCGCGATCAGCAGGCCTCCGTCGGAGACATCGTGGGCGCAGCGTATCACCCCACGGGCGATGGAATCGAGCATTGCGGCCTGCAAGCGACGCTCCATCTCGAGGTTCACCACCGGCGGCCGTCCTTCGGCGGGGGCGCCTAGCAGTCGCAAATACGCACTTCCGGCGAGCTCCTCGCGCGTCTCACCCAGCAAGAAGACGAGGTCGCCGTCCTCCTGGAATCCGGAAGGACAGCGGAGAGACAGGTCGTCGAGCAGGCCGACCATGCCGATCACCGGCGTCGGCGGGATGTTCCGCTCGCTGGTCTCGTTGTAGAGGCTGACATTGCCGCTGACCACCGGCAATTCCAGGGCCCGGCAGGCGTCGGCGAGCCCGCGGATGCTTTCCTGCAACTGACCAAAGACCGCCGGCCGCTCCGGATTCCCAAAGTTCAAGCAGTTCGTCACCGCGATCGGGCGTGCGCCGGTGCAAACGACGTTGCGGGCCGCCTCGGCGACGGCAGCCTTGGTTCCTTCGTACGGGTCGAGCGCGACGTACCAGGAGTTGCCGTCCGTCGTCAACGCCAGTCCCTTGTTGGTCCCGGGCACGCGGAGCAGGGCCGCATCGAAGCCGGGGCCGAACACGGTGTTGTCCTGCACCTGGTGGTCGTAGGTCCGATAGATCGGTCGGCGGCTGCGCAGATTCGGGCTCGCGATCAGGTCGAGCAGGATCGCTTCTGGCTCCTCGACCGCCGGCATCACCACGGTGGGTTGCTTATCGGGAAACGACGCGACCGGCGATCGCAGCGGGACGCCGTCGACCAACGCCTTCAGCGGGATGTCGGCAACCGACGCGCCGTGCTCGCGCACTCGGATCCGCCCGGTCCCGGTTATCGTCCCGATGCGGTCCGCATGCAGCTCAAAATGGTCGAAGACCTGGCGCGCCGCCGCCTCCGCCTCGGGTCGCACCACGACCAGCATCCGCTCCTGCGACTCGGACAGCATCACCTCGTAGGGCGTCATGCCCTGTTCCCGGCGGCTGATCCGGTCGACGTCGATGTCGATCCCGCGACGGCCCCGATGGGCGAGCTCGCTGGCGGCACTGGTCAGCCCGGCCGCGCCCAGGTCCTGGATGGCGGTGACGCCGTCGAGCTCGTTGAGCCGCAGGCACGCCTCGCAGAGCAGCTTCTCCAGGAATGGGTTGCCGACCTGGACCGCCGGTCGCCGCTCGGCGGACCGCTCATCCATCTCGACCGAGGCAAAGGTCGCCCCGTGAATCCCGTCGCGTCCGGTATCGGCGCCGACCAGCAGCACGATGTCTCCGGCCCGATCCGCGGTGGCGCGGCGCAACCGGTCGTGCGCGACCAGGCCAACGCACATCGCGTTGACGATCGGGTTGTCGCTGTAGCCGCTGTCGAAATGGACCTCTCCGCCAACCGTCGGGCAGCCAAAGCAGTTGCCGTAGCCACCGATGCCGGCGATCACACCGTGGAAAAGGTGGCGGTTGTGTCCGGTCTCCAGCGGGCCGAACCGCAGCGCATCGAGGATCGCGATCGGTCGGGCGCCCATGGCGAACACGTCGCGGAGGATGCCGCCCACCCCGGTGGCCGCCCCCTGGTAAGGCTCGATGGCCGACGGGTGGTTGTGCGACTCGATCTTGAACACCACCGCGAGGCCGTCGCCGATATCGACCGCCCCTGCGTTCTCGCCCGGCCCCTGCAGGACATCCGGACCTTCGGTGGGCAACTGGCGGAGTAGCGCCTTCGACGTCTTGTACGAGCAGTGCTCGCTCCAGAGCGCGCCGAACATGCCGAGCTCGAGGTCGTTCGGATCGCGGCCGATCGCGCGAACGATGGCGCGGTACTCGTCTTCATTCAGAGCGACCTCTTCGAGCTGCGCGCGCCTGGTCGCAATCGCCATCAAACGGCCACCCGAGCCAACGCGTGGATGGCCGAGCGGAACACGGCGAGGCCGTCGCTGCCGCCGAGCAGCGCCTCGCAGGCGCGCTCCGGATGCGGCATCATGCCGACCACGTTGCCGCGGTCGTTGGCAATGCCGGCAATGTTGCCCAACGATCCGTTCGGATTCGACTCCGCGGTCAGCCGTCCATCGGGCGCGCAGTAACGAAAGACGACCTGGCCATTGCGTTCGATCGCCTCGAGCGTTTCAGCATCAGCGAAGAAATTGCCCTCGCCGTGGGAGATCGGGATGCGCAATACCTGGCCCGGACGGCAATTGAGCGTGAATGCGGACTGACTCTGCTCCACCCGCAGGTTGACCCACTCACAGCGGAACTCACAGGACGCGTTTCTCAGCAGCGCACCGGGGAGCAGGCGCGCCTCCTGCAGGATCTGGAAACCGTTGCAGATCCCCAGCACCAGTCCGCCGCGGTTCGCGAACTCGGTGACCGCGTCCATCACCGGGGCGAAGCGGGCGATCGCGCCGCAGCGCAGGTAATCGCCGTATGAGAACCCACCCGGCAGGATCACGAGGTCGAGGTCGTCGAGACGCTCTTCCCGGTGGTCGACGTACCGGGCCGCCTGGCCGAGCACCTCGCCAACCGCGTGGGCACAGTCCCGGTCACTCCAGGTGCCGGGGAAGACGACGATGCCGGTCCTCATGCAGGCCGTTGTCCCGCGGTAACCGGCTCGGCGGCCACCTGCAGCTGGATGCGGTAATCCTCGATGACCGCATTGGCGAGCAGCTGCCTGGTCATCTCCTCGACTCGTGCGCGGGCCTGGTCCTCATCGTCGGCGTCGAGGGTCACCACCAGGTACTTGCCCGCGCGCACGTCGGTGACGGAATCGAACCCCAGCGCATGCAGACCACCCTTGATGGTCAGACCCGCCGGGTCATTGACAACCGGCTTCAGGGTGACGAACACCTCGGCCCGGTACGTCACTGACGCCCCGCGGCGGACAGCACGTTCAGGCGGCGCAGTGCCTCGAGATAGCGGGCACTGGTGCCGGCGACGACCTCTTCCGGGAGCGCAGGCGCCGGTGGTTGCTTGTTCCAGCCGATCTGCTCCAGGTAATCGCGGACATATTGCTTATCGAATGACGGCTGGGGCCCACCCGGCTGGTACTGTTCGAAATCCCAGAAGCGCGAGGAATCCGGCGTCAGGACCTCATCGATCAGGATCACCTCGCCGTCAAGTAACCCGAACTCGAATTTCGTATCAGCCAGGATCAACCCGCGTTCGAGCGCGCGCTCCGCGCCGAAGCGGTAGAGCGACAGGCTGAGCCGTTCGAGGGTCTGCGCCAGCTCGTCGCCGGCACGGTTGGCCAGCTCGGCGCGCGAGATGTTCTCGTCGTGGCCGGTCAACGCCTTGGTGGCCGGCGTGAAGATCGGCTCGGGCAGCCGATCGCTGTCTCTTAACCCTGCTGGTAGCGGTTCACCGGCAATCGATCCGGTCCGCTGGTAATCCTTCCAGCCGGAACCCGAGAGGTAGCCGCGCACCACGCACTCGAACATGACCGGCTGCGCCATGACGACGCGCATGCTGCGCTGGTCAAGGTCCGGCTGGGCGTCGAGCAGCTCTGCGTCGATCGACTGATCCGCGGCCAGGTGATTGCGGACCAGGCCGCCGGTCTCATGGAACCACGCCAGCGATAGCTGGTTCAAGACCCGGCCTTTCTCCGGGATCGGTGTGGGCAGGACCACGTCAAACGCGGAGAGCCGGTCGGTCGACACCATCAGGAGCTCGCGATCGCTCAGTCGGTAGGTGTCGCGAACCTTGCCGCGCGAGTGCAGCGGCAGGGGCAGTGATGTGGTCAGGATGGCGGTCATGATCCCCCTCCTCTCGATGGTGATGCGAGCGCTGGTTCGATGCCGAGGCGCTCGAAGGTCACGTCCAGGTGGCGCAGGTAGAAGGCCGGGTCGAAAAGCTCGGCGATCTCCCGCTCGTTCAACCGCTCACGAACCTCGGGACTCTGCCCGATGGCGGTCTTGAAGTCGGGTCCCCCATCCAGTGCACTGATCGCCGTCCGTTGCACCAGGCGATAGGCGTCCTGTCGTGACATCCCCTTCTGCACCAGCGCCAGCAGGACGCGCTGGGAGAACACCACACCGCCGCTCAGGAAAAGGTTCGCCCGCATCCGCTCCCGGTCGATGGTCAGGCCCTCGATGATGTCGGCCATCAGTCGCAGCATGTAATCGAGCAGGGTGCAGGCATCCGGGAAGATGATGCGCTCGGCCGAGGAGTGGCTGATGTCCCGCTCGTGCCACAGCGCCTGGTTCTCGAGCGACGTCTGCGCATAGCCCCGCACCACCCGAGCCAGGCCGCACACACGCTCGCTCAGGATCGGGTTGCGCTTGTGCGGCATCGCCGAGGAGCCTTTCTGC
>Ga0102924_1001805_pt1 | contig 24147 bp, 20 predicted proteins | sample PaiPotPPM11metaG_FD_80116 | JGI IMG/M metagenome (GOLD analysis project Ga0102924, IMG submission 80116) | Iron sulfur acid spring bacterial and archeal communities from Banff, Canada, to study Microbial Dark Matter (Phase II) - Paint Pots PPM... ...
GCCATTTACGGCCTGTGGACGACGATCCAGACCTCATCGATCTGAGCTTCCTGACAACGCCCTCGGAGGCGTCATGTTACACCGCGAGAGCGTTGTCGGGGTTCCCGGTGCCGTCAAGGACCCGGGGCGGACAATGGGAGCTGAGAGATAGTGGCCAGGATCACACCACGTTTGCCCCTCGGTATCCAATCCGTGTTCGCGCTTCGCCCCGTACCTGTATCGACAGCCGTTCGGGGAAGCCGAAGTGGAGCCGGCTGGCAGTGCTAGATGAAAGAAGAACATGATGATGAGGAACTCCACCATAGTGAGGCGGATGCCGGCTCCGGCAAGGCTAGCCACGGGGGTGGGCGGCATGGTCGGCGTGGCGGTGCTGGCGGCCGCCTGCTCAAGCGGAAGCAGCAGCACCTCGACGCCGGCCAGCAGTTCGCCGGCCGCGGCCGCCACCGGCAGCGGATCGGGTGCCACGGTCATCACGACCGCCACGTCGTCAGGGAGCACGTTCCTGACCAACGGGTCAGGCCGCGCCATCTACCTGTGGGCCAAGGACACCGGCGGCACGTCCGCGTGCACGGGGGCGTGCGCGGGCGCCTGGCCGCCGGTCACGACCACCGGCACCGCGACCGCGTCGGGCAGCGCGAAGGCCAGCGACCTCGGCACGATCACCCGGTCGGACGGGACCAAGCAGGTGACCTACGACGGCCACCCGCTGTACTACTTCTCCGGCGACTCGGGTTCCGGGACGGCCACCGGGCAGGGCAGCGACGCGTTCGGCGCGAAGTGGTGGCTGGTCGCGCCGACCGGCAGCGACGTCACCGCCTCCGTGAGCTCGTTCACCGCGGGCGGGTCCGGCGGGTCCGCACCTGCCGCCACCCCAAGCTCGTCGAGCGCCGGTGGCGGGGGCTACTGACGTTCGTGATTTACCTGACAACGCCTTAGGAGGCGTCATGTTCAACCGCGAGAGCGCTATCAGGTTCCTGCTCCGCAGGCCGGGCGCGCTGAAGTCGCGGGTCGCCCGCTGGACGGTCCTCGCGCTGGCCGGGACCGGCGGGGGCTTCCTCGTCTGGTCCGGCGTGATTCACCTGATGCTGTGGTCGGACGGCTACAAGGACATCAGCGTCATCGGCCCGCTGTTCCTGGTGCAGGGCATCGCGAGCATCGTCGTGGCCGCGGCCGTCGTGGTCTTCCGCTGGCTGGCGCTGCTCGCGGCGGGCGCCGTGGCTGGCGTCGCGACCGCCGTCGGCCTGCTGCTCAGCGTGAACTTCGGGCTGTTCGGCTACACCGAGAGCCTGGCCGTTCCCTACGCGGTGCTCTCACTCGCCGTGGAGTTCACCGCGGCCTTCGTCCTGCTGGTCGCCGCCTGCGTGCTCGCGCTCGCCGAGCCGGTCAGGACGTCTGGCAATGCCTCACCAGTTCCGTCGAGAACGTGAGGCGAGCAGACAATGGCAGCTGTGGGAACCTCGGGAGAGTCGCAGTCCGATGAAATGCTGCTTGCCGGCCTCGGCGCGGGCGACGCGGAGCTGGCCGTCGCGTTCGTGCGCCGTTTCCAGCGGATCGTCTTCGGCGTGGCGGTTGCCGTCATCGGCGATCCGGGCACCGCGGAAGACGTCGCCCAGCACGCCTTCGAGCAGGCGTGGCGGCACGCGTCGGTGTACGACTCGCGACGCGGGTCCGTCCGTGCGTGGCTGTCGACGATCACCCACAACCTGGCGATCGACGTCGTCCGCGCCAGGTCGGCGCTGCCGATGGACCCGGACGACCTGCCGGTACTGCTCACCGCCATGACCGACAGTCCGGAGCGGGTGGCGGTCGCCAACGACAGCGCGGAGGGACTGCGCCGGGCCCTCGCCCGGCTGCCCGCCGGCCAGGCACGGGCGGTGGCCATGTCCGGGATCTACGGCATGACGGCACGGCAGGTCGCCGATACCGAGGGGATCCCCCTCGGTACGGCGAAGACGCGGATAAGAGACGGCATGCTGAAATTGCGGGCCGCCTTCCTCCCTGAGGAGGCGGACGATGAGTGAGCTGAACGACATGACATGTGCAGAACTGGCCGACGTGGCCGCCGAGCTGGCGCTCGGCGTCCTCACCGGGCGGGAGCGCGCCATGGCGGTCGCGCACCTGTCCGACTGCGACGCGTGCCGCGAGGACGTGCGGCAGCTGATGGCGACCGGCGAGCAGCTACTCCAGCTGCTGCCGCCCGCCGAGCCGCCCGCCGGGTTCGAGACCCGGGTACTCGAGCGGCTCGGATTGCCGGCGCCGACCGAGGAAAAGACCGAAGCGCCGCCTGACGAGGGCGTGTATCCTCAGCTGCTCGCCCGCCGCGGCGACCGCCACGTGCGCCGCGGTTCGGCCAAAGACGGGGAGCAACCCCGGGCCGGCCGGCCCGCCGCGCCTCCGGCCGGGCCAGGGCGAGGCGGAACAAGACGGCCATGGCGGACGCGCCGGGCGCTTGCCGCCGCCGCCGTCTGCCTGGCCGTCATCGGGGCGGGCGTCGGCGGCTGGCGCGTCGGCGCCGGCACCGGGCCCGCGGCGAGCACGGCTTCTGGGCCGCTGACCTCGGCGAGCCTGCTGTCAGCGACCCATCAGGACGTCGGCGACATCTATCTCTACTCGGGCGAGTCCAGCTGGCTGTTCATGTCCGTCGACCTGGGGTCGGGCAACGAGTCCGTGAAGTGCGAGCTCGTGAGCGAGGACGGACATGTGACCACGATCGGGACGTTCCAGCTGGCCGACGGGTACGGCTCGTGGGGCAGCCCGGACCCGGGGAGCAGCGGGACGACCAGCGGTGCCAGGCTGGTTTCCGGCGACGGGACCGTGCTGGCCACCGCGACCTTCCACTGACGCACGGCCGGTGACCCGCCAGCCCCGTGACTGGCTAGCCCCGTGACTGGCTAGCCCCGTGACTGGCTAGCAGGGCTACGGTGCCGCGAAGACGCCCGAGCGGGACGCGCGGTCATAGCGGTAGACCTCACGGCCGCCGATGTAGGCGGCCTCGACCCGGGACATGACGTCGAACGGGTCCCCTGACCAGATGGCCACGTCCGCGTCCTTGCCGGGGACGAGCGAGCCGATCCGGTCGGCGACGCGCATGATCCTCGCGGGGGTGATGGTGACCGCCCGCAAGGCGGTGTCCCGGTCGAGGCCCTCGCGGACCGCGAGCGCCGCCTGGACGATCAGCAGGTGGACGGGCACCACCGGGTGGTCGGTCGCGATCGCGACCGTGACGCCCGCCGCCGCGAGCAGCCCGGGGTTGGCCATCGTCCGGTTGCGCAGCTCGACCTTGGACCTGGCGGTAATGAGCGGCCCCGTCACGACGGGCACACCGGCCGCGGCGATCTTGTCCGCGATCAGGTACCCCTCGGTGCCGTGGTCGATCACCAGGTCGTAGCCGAACTCGTCCGCGAGCCGCAGCGCCGTCGCGATGTCGTCCGCGCGGTGGCAGTGCTGGCGCCAGGGGATCTCGCGACGCAGGACGCGGCCGAGGGCCTCGAGTTTCAGGTCGCGGGACTGAGCAGGCCGATCCCGTTCTGGCGAGTGGTCTTGATCCTTTTCCTTGTCCAGGTAGTTCAGCGCGTCGACGAGCGCGCCGCGGATCGCGGCGGCGGTGCCGAGGCGGCTTGAGGGGTTGACGCGGCGCTCGCCGAGCACCCGCTTGGGGTTCTCGCCGAGCGCGGACTTCATCCCGGCGGGGGAGCGGAGCACCATGTCGTCCACGGTGCGGCCCCAGCAGTGGACCGCGACCGTCTGGCCGCCGATCGGGTTGCCGGAGCCGGGGGTGATCCCCGCCGTGAGCACGCCGCCGGCGATCGCGTCGCGGAACCCTTCGTCGGCCGGGTTGACCGCGTCGAGGACCCGGACGTGGGCCTGGATCGGGCCGGTGAGCTCGTTGGTGTCGTGCCCGGCCCAGCCCTCGCCCTCCTCGCGCGCGCCGAGGTGGGTGTGCGCGTCGACGAGGCCGGGCAGCACCCACCGGCCCGCCGCGTCCACGGCGTCCGTACCGGGCGGCGGCTTGAGGTCAGGGCCGCCGACGGCCGCGATCTTTCCGTCGACGATCAGGACGGTGCCGCCGTCGATCGGCTCGCTCTCGACCGGCACGACCCGCCCGCCCGTGATCGCGATGCTGTTACCGCCCGCCACGCCACTGCCTCTCGCTCGACGAATTCTGTCGTATAGATGTTCCACCACGGGCACGGGTCCTGCCGCGGGCGGTCGCGCGCGGCTCAGCGCGGGCCGAGAACCGCGCGTGCTTTCGCGGCGTGCACGGCCTCCTTCAGCGCGGCGAGGTCGAAGGCGCCATAGTAGCGGTTGCCGTTGAAGAAGAACGTCGGGGTGCCGGACACGGTGGCCAGGTCCGCCGAGTCGACGTCCTCGGCGACCCGGTAGGCGCCGGCGTGCTTGCGCAGGTCGGCGGTGAACCTGTCGGTGTCGAGGCCGATGCTGCCCGCGTAGCCGATGACGTCCCTGGTCGTCAGCGCGCCCTGGTGGTCCATCAGCATGTCGTGCATTTCCCAGAACTTGTCCTGCAGGTCCGCGGCCTCCGACGCCTCGGCGGCAAGCTGCGCGTGCGGGTGGACGTCGGTGAGCGGCAGGTGCCTGAAGACGAACCGCAGGTCGCCGTACTCGCGGATCAGGTCGCGGACGGCGGGCTCGGCCTGGCCGCAGTACGGGCACTCGAAGTCGCCGTACTCGACGAGCGTGATGAGGCCGCCCTTCTTCGGTCCGCGGATGTGGTCGCGGTCCGGGTCGACGGGCACCGCCAGGTCGGTGACCGTGGTCGCGGTGCCGAGCAGCGCCCGCAGCCGGGTGCGCGGCGAGAGCCGGTCGAGGCTGCGGAACACCACCCAGGTGAGCAGCGTGGCGCAGATCGCGCCCGACAGGATGCCGAGCTTGGCCTCGGCGAGCTCGGTGCCGCTGAACGCCAGCGACACGATCAGCAGCGAGACCGTGAACCCGATCCCGGCGACCGTGCCCACGCCGGCGACCGCCCCCCAGCCGACGGGCGGCTTCAGCCTGCCCTTGGTCACCCGGCTAGCTAGCCACGCTGCCCCAGCGGTGCCGACCGGCTTGCCGACGATGTAGCCGATCATGATGCCGAGCGTCGCGGGGGAGCTGTAGGCCTGGGCGAGGAACGAGCCGCTGATCTTGATGTCGGCGTTGGCCAGGGCGAACAGCGGAACGATGATGTAGCTGGTCCACCCGTGGTAACGCTGTTGCAGCCGTTCGTTGGGAGAGATCGCGCCGCGCACCACCTCGCGGGCCTCGGCCGCGAGCCGTGCGGTGGGCTGCTCGCGGAACAGGCGGAAGGCATCGGTCGCCTGTTCCAGGTCCTCTCGCCCCGCGGGGTAAGCGCAGGTCAGCAGGCCGATGATTAGCCCCGCGACGATCGGGTCGACGCCGGACTCCCAGAACGCCACCCAGGCGGCCAGCCCGATGAGCAGGTAGGCGGGGCCGTTGCGGACGCCGCGCCTGGTCATGACGCCGTCGGCGGCAAGCAGCAGCACACCGATGAGCAGCGGGAGCCAGCGCACGTCGCTGCTGTAGAAGATAGCGATGACCGCGAGGCCAGCCAGGTCGTCGACGACCGAGAAGGTCAGCAGGTAGGTGCGGACCCGGTCGGGCAGCCTGCTGCCGCCGACCAGCGCAAGCGCGCCGAGCGCGAACGCGGTGTCGGTGGACATCGCGGCGCCCCAGCCGTGCGCGGTCGGCTTGCCCGCGTTGATCGCGAGGTAGATCGCGATCGGGACGAGCATGCCGCCGAGCCCGGCGAGGAGCGGCAGCGCCACCCGGCTGCGCACTCGTAGCTCGCCCATGTCCCACTCGCGGCGCGCCTCGAGGCCGACTACGAGGAAGAAGAGCGCCATCAGCCCGGAGTTCACGAACTGGCCGAGGTCCAGCCGGATGCCGTGGCCGCCCACGCTCGCGACCAGCCTGGTCGCCCAGAACGTCTCGTAGCTTCCTGCCGCGACGTTCGACCAGACCAGTGCCGCGAGCGTCGCGATGACGAGGATCGTCGCGGAGCCGGTCTCCGTGCGCAGGAACTGCCGCAGCGGGGTCCTGCCGCTCGTCGTCCAGAGCGTGGTGGTCTGACGGCTGGCCGCCTGTTCCTGCGGGGCTTCCGGTCTGGCCGGCGCCTGCCTCGGCTGGGCGGTGGTGGCCTGCTGGGGCTCGGTCATGCCTCTATTGTCCCTGAGGACTGGCTTGCTCCGCGCGCCTGCCCGAGCCCCGGGCCCCGCGCGGTCAGCTGGCCGGGTGGTGGTGCGCCACCTGGCGGGCGAGGCCGCCGAACCCGGTGTTCAGCGTGACCTTCTTGGTGCAGCGCTTGCCGCTCTTCCCGTGGGCGCCGCGCATCCAGCCCTTGCCGCCGGTGGCGCCGCCAGCCGGGAGCTCGCAGCCCGCCCAGTGCTCGGCCACCTTCTTCGACACGGCCAGCGCCGGCTTGGCGGGCGTCTTCTCCTCGACATTGACGGTGCAGGTGTAGACCGTCTTGTACGGGTCCGCCTGCTTGAGCATCTTGAAGACCGCGGACGACGGGCCCTCGCCGCTGACGGTCAGCGGCACGCCGCCCGTGCCGAAGTGGACCGGCGGCGGACTGTCCACGCCCACGCAGTGGACCACGGTCACGTACTTGCCGTGGTCGAACTCGCTGGCGATCTGCGTGGGCTGGAAGTTCGCGGTCTTGGCCTGCGGCACCGTGGTCGAGGTCTTCGCGTGCGCGGCGGGCTGAGCGGCCGCCGGCCGCGGAGCGGCCATGGCGGGCCCGAAGGTCGCGGCGACGGCCATCGTTGCCGTGGCGGCGGTGGCCAGGGCGGCGGCCGCGACGGTGACTCGGTTCATTGTGTTTTCCCCCGGTTGGAAATGAGCCTGCGGGATGAAAGATTCAAGCGATGGAGCCGGTGCATCACGATTATCGCGACTAGCGTACCGATTCCCGTTGATTACTCAGAGCGTTTCGCTTGCTCTTTCTCGCTTCGATGTTTTTCGTCGGCGGGATCCAGGTCGCCGATACGACGATATTGCTGAGGTAATGTCCGGTCTCGTAGTCGAATGCGCCGCCGCAGGTGATAAGCCACAGCATGTGCCTCGTCGTGCTGCCGAATACCTGGTTCACGGGGAAGTCCGGCTTTGGCAGTTCCCCGACGGACGTGACGTCGAAGCGCTGTCGCGCGCCTCCGTCGTCCACGTAGATCCGGTCACCGGGGCGGAGCAGGTACAGGTCGTAGAACACCGCGGGCCCGGCGTAGGTGTCGACGTGCCCCGCGATGACCGCGTTGCCCGCCGCGCCGGGCACGGCCGTGAACTGGTACCAGCCGGCCGCGGTCGCGGCCTTGGCCAGCGGCGGGACGGGGAGCGACAGGCTATCGAGGCCCGTGCCGTCGAACGGGTCGCCGAGGGTCATGAGGTCGGTGGCCACGCCGATGGACGGGACCGTGATCGTCCACGGCCGTGAAACGTGCCTAGATTTGCGGATATCACGCGGGAGCCGCTCATATCGGATATCCCGCTTAACCGTGCCCCAGTGAGAGCGCGGCGAATGCGTGACAATTACGGCCCGAGCCGGTGATTCGCCCGCCAGTACCACGGAAACCGCCGCGATGATCGCGACAAGCCCGCAAGCTACTTGTCGCCGGACCTGCCTCGGCACAGCCGTCATCTCACCAATTCCCTGCTGAAGGAAATCCCCGTTACCCGGCGACATGAATTCCCAGAATGCCGTCGGTTAACCGCCGGAGTTCGCGCCGCGACGGCCGCCTTCCCCCGGCCCCTGGCGGACGCCGCGCTCCTGGGCCGGTTTTGCCCCGCTATCCGGCGAGCCGGCGGGCGTCCTAGGATCGCTTCATGGCGCATGATCAGCAGGCACAAGACTCTGAGACCGTTGAGCCCGACCCCCGCGTCGCCGGAGCGGCCGCCCACTGGGGCTACCGGTTCACCGCCAACGGCACCGACTACGCCGACTTCACCGCGACCCTGGCGCGGATCGGAAGCTGGGCGGACTGGTGCCGTGAGTGGGGAGTCACGGCGGCGCACTACGAGCAGCTCGCCGAGGCCGCGGAAGACGAAGGGCGGCCGCAGACCGCCACGGGCGCCTGGCAGCGCGCCGCACTCGCCTGGCACTGGGGCAAGTTCGTCTTCGTCGACGACCCGGTACAGCAGCGCGCGGCCCACGAGCGGGCCGTCGCCTGCTTCCTCAAGGCCTCACGGGCGCTCACCCCGCCGGCCGAACTGGTACACATCCCCTACGGCGACACGACCCTGGCCGCCTACCTCCGCGTCCCCGCCGCGACGGGGTTCGCCACCGCTCCGGTCGTGATCATGGCGCCGGGCCTCGACTCGACCAAGGAAGAGCTGCAGGCGACCGCCGAGTACTTCCTCGCCCGCGGCCTCGCCACCCTCGCCATCGACGGCCCCGGCCAGGGCGAGTCCGAGTACGAGCTGCCGATCGAGCCTGCCTACGAGAAGGTGGCCACCGCCGCGGTCGACTACCTGCAAGACCGCTCCGGGCTCGACCGGGAGCGGATCGGCCTGTTCGGCGTCAGCCTCGGCGGCTACTACGCCGCCCGCTCGGCCGCCTACGAGAAGCGACTGCGGGCGGTCGTCGCCCTCGCCGGCCCCTACCGCTTCGACCTGGACTGGGACGAGCTCCCGGTGCAGACGCGGGCCACCTTCCAGCTCCGCTCGGGCGCGCGGTCAGAAGCGGAAGCCCGCGCCAAGGCCGCCCGGCTCACCCTCGAGGAGGCCGCCGCGCACATCGAGACGCCGCTGCTCGTCGTCGGCGGCGGGCGCGACCGGATCGTCCCCGCCTACCACCAGGAACGCCTGGCCAAGGAGGTGAAGACGGCCGAGTTGGCCCTCTACCCCGACGGCAGCCACGGCGTCACCAACCGCGCCTACGAGTCGCGCTCCCGCATGGCCGACTGGCTCGCCGCCCGGCTGACCTCCTAAATTCAAGACGGGACGATCCCGAACGACTTGTGTTCCACGCTCTTCCCCACCATTCCCGCCATCCAGCGTCCGCAGGAGCCCGCGATGCCCACGCACGAGGTCACCAACCAGCCGCCGCCGCTCGCGGGCTACGACGCGTCGGATGACCCCGCGCTCGTTACCGCCCTGGCGGCCTTCGGCCTCGCTGTGCCGCGGATCGGCGACATCGGCCGCCTGGCGGGCAGCGAGCACGCGCAGGAGCAAGGCAGGCTCGCCAACGAGTTCCCGCCGAGGCTCCGCACGCACGATCGCTACGGCCACCGGATCGACGAGGTGGAATTCCACCCCGCCTGGGACGAGCTGATGACCACCGCGATCGGGCACGGCCTGCACGCGACGCCCTGGCGGGACTCACACCCTGGCGCGCACCTGGACCGCGCCGCCCGGTTCTACGTCTGGGGCCAGGCCGAGGCCGGGCACCTCTGCCCGGTCTCGATGACCTACGCGATCATCCCCGCGCTGCGCCACGCCCCCGACCTCGCGAAGCAGTACGAGCCGCTGCTCGCGGCCACCGAATACGACCCGAGCAGGCGACCGCCCGCCGCCAAGCGGGGCCTGACCGCCGGCATGTCGATGACCGAAAAGCAGGGCGGGTCCGACGTCCGCGCCAACACCACGACGGCGACGAAGACGGCGGACGGCAGCTACCGCATCACCGGCCACAAGTGGTTCACGTCCGCCCCCATGGGCGACCTGTTCATGGTCCTGGCCAAGACGCCGGAGGGGCCGAGCTGTTTCCTGCTGCCGAAGCTCCTGCCCGACGGCACGCGGAACGCGATGCACCTGCAGCGGCTCAAGGACAAGCTGGGCAACCGCTCGAACGCCTCCGCCGAGGTCGAGTACGACAACGCGACGGCCTGGCTCGTCGGCGAAGCGGGCCGGGGCGTCCGGACGATACTTGACATGGTCAACGCGACCCGCCTGGACTGCGTCCTTGCCGCCGCGACCAGCCTCCGCCTCGGCGTCATCCACGCGGCGCACCACGCGAACCACCGCGAGGCGTTCGGCCGGAAGCTCATCGACCAGCCCCTCATGGCCAACGTACTCGCCGACCTGGCGATCGAGTCCGAGGCCGCGACCCTGGTCGCGATGCGCCTGGCCGCCGCGGCCGATCACGCGGTGAGCGGCGACGAGAGCGAGCGGGCCTTCAGGCGGCTGGCCCTGGCCGCCACCAAGTACCACGTCTGCAAGCTGGCGCCGGCGCACGCCGCCGAGGCCCTCGAGTGCCTGGGCGGCAACGGCTACGTGGAGGAGTCCGGCCTGCCCCGCCTGTACCGGGAGGCGCCGCTCCAGTCCATCTGGGAGGGCTCGGGCAACGTCGCCGCGCTCGACGCGCTCCGCGCGCTGACCCGCCAGCCCGAGTCCGCCGAAGCCTTCTTCGCCGAACTCGACCAGGCGCGGGGCGCCGACCGCCGCCTGGACGACGCGGTGGAACGCCTCAAGAAAGCCGCGGCCGACCCCTCGGAGCAGGCTGCCCGCCGCCTGGCCGAGTCCATGGCGGTCACCCTCCAGGCTTCGCTGCTCGTCCGCCACGGCCACCCCGCCGTGGCGGACGCCTTCGCCGCGACCCGGCTGTCCGCCGAAGGCGGCCGCGCGTACGGCACCCTCCCGCCGGGCGCCGGCATCGCGCGGATAATCCCGCGCGCCACCCCGGCAATCACGCCGTCCTGAACGGCCGCGCGCCGGCCGCGCCGCGCGCGTCCGGCGCGCGGCCGGTGACGTCAGGCCAGACCCAGTGCCTCCGCCGCCGCATGCGCGCAGGCCCGGGAGGCGCCGTAGGTGGCCAGGTAGGCCGTCCCCGGTGGCGGCGTCCAGGCCGGCACGCCCATCTCGACGATGACCGTGTCGGGCCGCGCCGCGAGGAGGCCGTCCACCAGGTCGAGCACGCTCCTGGCGTCCCGGACGGCGAGCACGAGCGGGCGCCCCGCCGACGCCGCGACGATGGACCCCGCCGCCGCCCCGTCGCGGACGCCGGCGTCGATCCGCTTGACGGTCGCCCACGGCTCGAATCCCCAGGTGAACCGGCCGGCGGCGATGCTTTCCTCGGGCTCGACCTCGACGATCAGAGGATCGACGAGCGGCGGGGGAACCGGCCCGGAGCGCCGCAGCGCGCGCCGCGCGGCCACCAGCCCGACATCGTCGCCCGCGCTGGAACGAACGACGCCGGCGGCGGCCCGCCCGGCGGCGAGTCGCGCCCGCAGGCCGGCGACCCGTGCCGCCGCCTCCTCGAGGCGGTCGCCGCGCAGCCGCTTCGACGTCACCGCGTCGGCGATGGCGGTCCGCACCGCGTGGTACATCGCCTCGTCGGTTTGCCGGCCGAGGCAGAGCAGGTCGATGCCGGCGATCACGGCGAGCACCGCGGCCTCGGGGATGCCGAAGGCGGCGCTCGCCGCCTTCATCTCCAGCGCGTCGCTGATCACCACGCCCGAGAAACCGAGTTCACCCCGCAGCAGCCCGTTGACGGCGGCGGGCGACAGCGTCGCGGGCAGCGAGCCGGTCAGCTCGGGTACGCGCAGGTGCCCCGGCATGATCGCGAGCGACCCGGCGGCGATGGCGGCGACGAACGGCGGCAGGTCGCGCACGCGGATCTCCGCCATCGTGCCGGAAATCGTCGCGAGCGACAGGTGCGAGTCGTCGAGGGTGCTCCCGTGCCCGGGGAAGTGCTTCGCGCAGGCCGCGACGCCGGCCGACTGCAGGCCCGTGGTGGCGGCGGCGACGTGCCTGGCCACCACCGCGGTGTCCGGGCCGAACGACCGGGTCCCCACTACCGCGCTGCCGCTCAGGTCGAGCACGTCGGCGTCGGGCGCCAGGTTGGTGTTGATCCCGAGCCGGGCGAGGTCGGCGCCGATGGCGGCATACACCGACTGGGTGAGCGAAACATCGTCCACCACGCCGAGCGCGGCGTTACCCGGGTAGGGCGACCCGGACGTATACGCGAGCCGGGTGACGTCGCCGCCTTCCTCGTCGATGGCGATGACCGGCTCGGACGGCGCGGCGGCGCGCAGGGCGGCGGTGAGCGCGGCCGTGTCACCGACCACGTTCGCACCGAACAGCGTGACCCCCGCGAGTCCGCGCGACAAGGCCTCGAGCACCCACGGGGGAGCCGTGGTCCCGGGGAACGGCGGGATGAGGATCGCGTCGGCGAGCGCGCCGAGTGTCGGATCGACGGACGGTTCCAAGGGCTCGAGCGCCGTCATCCCTTCACCGCGCCGGCGACCAGGCCGCTCGCCAGCCGACGCTGGGTGAACAGGAAGAACGCGAGGACAGGGATGGTGAACAGAGTGGAGGAAGCCATGATCGCGCCCCAGTTGGTGGAATTCTGGCCGTAAAAGTACTCGACGTACAACGGCAGGGTGAACTTAGCGGTGTCGGTGCCGAGGAAGGTCAGCGCGAACACGAACTCGTTGTAAGCGAAGATGAACGCGAACACGCTGGTGGCCACGAGCCCGGGGGACACTAGCGGCAGCAGGATGCGCCAGAAGCGAGTCCAGGCCCCGGCCCCGTCGATCGCCGCCGCTTCCTCGAGTTCGCGCGGCACGGTCGCGGCGAAGTTGCGCAGCATCCAGATCGTGACCGGCAGCGCGAACGCGGTGTAGACGAGGATCAGGCCGACGAGGCTGTCGAGCAGGTTGAGCTTGCGGAAGTCGATGAACAGCGAGACGACCAGGGCCTGCTGCGGCAGCAGCTGCACGATCAGCAGCATGATCAGGTAGGTGGTGCGGAACCTGAACTTGAACCGGCCGAGCGCGATCGCGGCGAGCAGCCCGATGAACGAGCTCGCGACAACCGCGACGATGGTGATGAACAGGCTGTTCTTGAGGAAGTTCCAGTACGAGATCCCGATCACCGAACCGCTGAAGACGGCGCGGAAGTTCGCCAGCGTCGGGTGCAGCGGTATCGGGTGCGGCGTCAGGGAGTAGATCTCGGTGGCGGGCTTGAACGCCGTGGAGACCATCCACAGCACCGGGAACAGCGCGAACAGGGCCACGAGCAGCCCCAGCAGGTTCAGCGCGGCCCTGCGCGACGCGCGGCCGAACCGCCGGCCACCGCGGGCAGACTTACCCCGGGCGGACCCAGCACGACCAGATACGGCGCTATTGAACACGGGGACGGACGTCATGCGAGTGATCCTTGCTTGATGGCGGCACGGACATACCCGACCGTGACGATGAGCAGGATGATCGTGAGGACGAACGCGGCCGCCGAGGCGAGGCCGTAGTGCGGCGGCTGGGTGAACGCCTGCGAGTACTCGTACAGCCCGAGGTTGTACTCGTCCCGGTTCCCGAGGTTTCCGGTGACGATGTACGCCTGGGTGAACATCCCGAAGTCCCAGATCGTCGACAGCAGCGCCAGCACCAGGAACACCGGGCGCAGTATCGGGAACGTCACCTTCCAGAAGGTGCGCCACGGACCCGCGCCGTCTACCCGGGCCGCCTCGAGCAACTCGGACGGCAGCGTGCGCAACCCGGCCAGCACGGTGACCGCGATGAACGGGAAGCCGGTCCAGACCAGCATCACGGTCAGCACGCTGTAGGCGGGCAGCGTCGCGTTCGTCCAGGAGAACGTGGCCCAGTGCGCCCCGCCGCCCAGCCATGACGGGAGCTTGGCCAGCGCCCAGTCGACGACACCGCCGTCCGGGTCGACGAGCCAGACGAAGATCACGCTCGCGGACACCGCCGGCGTCGCCCAGGCGAGCAGCGCGGACACGGACACGAACGTGCGCATCTTCGGCCCGAGCCGCGCGAGCAGCTGGCCGACGAGCGTCCCGACGATCATCGTCAGCGGCACCACGACCAGCGCGAAGTACACGCTGGTCTTCAGCGACTGCCAGAACTCCGGGTCGTGCAGGATCTGGCTGTAGTTCGAGAACCCGATCCACTGGGAGGGCAGGACGCCGCTGATCTGCATCAGCCCGTAGTTCTGGAACGAGAACAGCCCGACCTGCACGGCGGGCCACAGGATCAGCGCGCCGATGACCGCGGTCGCGGGCAGCAGCAGCAGGTAGGGGCCCGCCCCGTGCTTCCTGATCCAGATCCCGACCCGCTGCCGGAATGACAAGTCAGAAGTAGCGGATACCGAGCGGCCGGTACGCGGGCCGTCAGGTTCCGACGGTGGGGAGGTAGAGCCGGCCGGGGAGGGGGTCCCCGGCCGGCTGTGCGAGGAGGTCACCATAGGAAGGTACGCGGCTAGCTGGCGCTGCCGGTGTTGAGCACGTTCTGCAGCTGGGTGTTGGCGGAAGCCACGGTGGAGGCGAACGGTGCCCCCTGCATCAGCGACTTCAGCATGGTCGGGATGATGTTGAGCTTGCCGTTGTCGGCGGTGGGCCAGTTCTTGGCGTTGAGCGGCGATGTCTCGCCATTCAGGGCGGCCTTGGCGAAGCCGGCGTTGAACGCACCGCCGGTGCTCTCGCTGGCGGAGATCTGCGCGGAGTAAGGCGAGAAGAAGCCGGACAGCGCGGCGAAGCTGGTGGAGTTGGTCGGGTTGTCCATGACCGAGATCAGGTCCCACGCGGCCGTCTGGTTCGGGCTGGTCTTGAAGACCGCGAGGTCGGAGCCGCCGGAGAAGACCGGGGCGGGGTTCGGCCCGTTCTCGCTCGGGATCGGGAAGGACGCGATGTTGCTCTGGTCCACCGAGTTCTTCGGCAGCGTCGCCTTGGCCCAGGGGCCGTCGACGTAAAGGTCGAGCTTGCCGAGGCCGAAGTCCTCGTTCGGCCCGCCGGAGGTCGCACCGGAGACGCCGAGCTCGGACTCCCCGACGTACTTGGACTGGGAGACCTTGGCGGTGGTGTACAGGCCGACGTAGTACTTGATCGCCGCCTCGTCCTGCGCCGAGGTCAGGTTCGCGGTCCAGGTGCCGTTGCTCTGGGTCGCGATCTGGCCGCCGGCGCCCCAGATGAAGCTGGCGAACGCGTTGGTGTCGTTGGTGATCGCGTCGAAGCCCGTGGTGCCGGGGTAGGTCTGCTGCAGCTTCACCGCGTCGGCCTGCAGTTCCGCCCAGGTCGTGGGCACGGCGGTGATGCCCGCCTTCTTGAACTGGTCGGTGCGGTACCACACGGCGCGCACGCCGCCGAACCACGGCACGGCGTAGGTGGTGCCGGCCTGGGTGTCGTTGGCCAGCATGCCGGGGACGATGCCCTTGGTGCCGGACCAGCTGCTCAGGTCGCTGGTAAGCGGGGCGAGGATGCCGCTCGCCGCCTCGGTGGGCGTGTCGGTGTTACCGAGCTCGGTGATGTCGGGAATGTTCTTGCCGGACGAAAGCGCGTTGTTCCAGTCCGTCGTGCGGTTGGTCCACGGGATCCAGTCGACCTTGACCTGGGTCTTGGCGTACTGCGGGAAGTCCTTGTGGAACTGCGTGACGACGCCGTTCATCCAGGTGATCTGGGATGGGACGGAGCCGCCCATCCGCCAGACGGTGAGCGTCGACGGGGCCGACGACGATGAGCTGCCGGTCGACCCGGTTGTGCCGGCCGCGCTGCTGGAACTGCCGGAGCTGCAGCCGGCGATGGCCAGCGCCGCAGCGGCGGCGCCCGCGACCGCGCCGAGCGCGGCCGATCTCTTCCTGAGTCCCACTGCTGGCACTCCTTCTGCGAGGTGAACTATTAGGTCAGACTTGTTCAGTGACCCTTGGCAAGAAACTAACTGGAAACTTTCCTATAAGATAGGGCTGTTGCCAGAACTTAACAAAGGCCGTCTAGCTCATGGCCGGCCGTGACCGCGGGGACCGCAACGGAGAGTGCGTGTGTTGGCAAAACGGTGGTTGATAGGGCCGGATGGCGTCGTCCGCTTGCGGGAGCGTGCGCGATGACTTCTCCCGCCGGGGGCGGCGTCCGGGAAGGGAACGCGAACGGGGCGGAGGCGCGCCGCCAGAAGCCGGGGACGCCCAGCTTGCTCCGCGAGCTCAACGACCGGGCGGCCCTCGAGCTGCTGCTTGCCGAAGGGCCGCTCACGCGGGCGCAGCTGTCTGAGCGCACCGGAGTCTCCAAGGTGACCGTCTCCCAGATGCTCGCCAGGCTGGAGGACCGGGGCCTGGTCATGGTCGCCGGGGAACAGGCGGGCGGGCGCGGCCCGAACGCCGCGCTGTACTCGGTCGTACCCTCAAGCGCTTATGTTGCTGGACTATACGTGGAGTCTGACCTGGTCAGCGCCGCTATCGCGGACGTGACCGGGCAGTGTGTGGCCGAGATCAGCGTGGACCCCAACGGCGGCGACGACCCGGTCGGGATGGTCCGCGATGCGATCGGGCAGGCCTGCGAGAGCGCCGGGATCGACTTCTCCGCGCTGTCCGCGGTCGTGATCGGCAGCCCCGGCGTCCTCGACCCGCAGACCGGGGCGCCCCGGCTCGCGGTGAACCTGCCCACCTGGCACGAGGGCGTGCTCGAGGCGCTGCGCGAGGTGCTGCACACCCCGGTGGTGATTGAGAACGACGTGAACCTGGCCGCGATGGCGGAGCGGGCCAGCGGGGTCGCGGCTGGGCTTGACGACTTCGCCTTCGTGTGGCTCGGCGTCGGCCTCGGTCTCGCGGCCGTCATCAACGGCCAGGTCCGCCGGGGCGTCGGCGGCGCGGCGGGCGAGATCGGCTGGATGCCCGTGCACGGCGCGCCGCTCCCCGCGGGGAATGAGCATCCAAGCAAGACCGGCCTGCAGGCCCTGGTCGGCGGCTTGGCGGTCCAGACCCTCGCCGCCGAGCATGGATTCCACGGCGCCACGCCCGCCGACGCCATCATGGCAGCACTGGCGGACCTGGCCCGTGAACGGTCGGCCACCGGGAAGCCGCCCGTCGGGGGCGGCAACGGCGCGGCCTTCATGGACGAACTCGCGCACCGGGTCTCGATCGGCGTCGCGGCCGTCTGCGTCGTCCTCGACCCTGGCCTGGTCGTGCTCGGCGGCACGGTCGGCAAGGTCGGCGGCGCGGAACTCGCCGCCCGCGTTGAAGCCGAGGTACCCCGGCTCTGCCTGGCCCGCCCCGCGGTCGTTCCCACGTCCCTGCCCGGCGAGCCGGTCCTTCACGGCGCGATGCAGGCGGCCCTCGCGCAGGCGCGCGCCGGGCTGCTCGGCTCGCTCGGCAGCGTTTCCGACTAGCAGGCACGCGCGGGACCGACCTGACCAGGTGACCCCGCGCCTGCCTGCCCGGCCTAGTTTCCGTCTCCCCGATCTAAACCCGACGTGCCGTGTGACATAAGTCCTGTGTTGCACAAAGTAACGATGAATGGCTTGGAGTGGTGATGACCCACCTTGAGGACGAGATCTTCTGCCAGCCCGCTTCGTGGGCGACCGCCATCGCCAGCGCCGCCGACGCGCCGCTGCCCGCCGCCGGGGAGCGGGTCGCCGTGCTCGGCTGCGGCTCCTCACTGAACGTCAGCCGCGCCTACGCGCGGCTTCGCGAGGACGCGGGACAGGGGCCGACCGACGCCTACCCCGCCTCGGAGTTCACCGGCGCCAGGACATACGACCACATGGTGTTCATCTCGCGCACCGGCACGACGTCGGAGGTGCTCGCCGCCCTGCGGGAGGTCCCCGCCGGCGTGCGCACGATCGCGATCACGGCGGAGCCGGACGCGCCGCTCGCGCAGGAGACGGACAGCGTGGTGCTCCTCGATTACGCCAACGAGCTGTCGGTCGTGTCCAGCCAGTTCGTCAGCTCCGCGATCGTGATCGCCCGCGCCCACCTGGGAGCCGACCTCGGCGCGCTGCCCGCCGCCGCGACGGCCGCGCTCGCCGCGCCGCTGCCAGCGGACCTGACCGAACGCACCGAGTTCAGCTTCCTCGGCGCCGGCTGGGCCGCCTTCGTGGCGGACGAGGCCGCGCTCAAGCTGCGCGAGGCCTCGCAGACCTGGGCCGAGTCTTACCCCGCGCTCGAGTTCAGGCACGGCCCGATCAGCGTCGCGGACCAGACCACCGCAGTGTGGGGGATCGGCCCGATCCCCGCGTCCCTGGCCGAGGACGCGGCCCGCACCGGCGCCAAGGTCATCACCGCTGACACCGACCCGCTGGTCAGCCTGATCGGAGCCCAGCGCCTCGCGGTCGGCCTGGCGGTGCGCAAGGGCATCAACCCCGACCATCCGCGGTCCCTGTCCCGCTCGGTCATCCTCGCCTGACGCAGACATGAATGTGTCCCCGCCGCGGATCTGGTAGCAGCGGGGACACATTCATCCCGGGGAGGTATTACTGGTCTGGCTAGGCCGCTGGGCCCGTCGCGAGGGTAACGGTCGCGGTGTGCGACTGGCCGGACGTGTCGGTCCAGGCGATGGTCACCTTGTCACCCGGGTGGAGGCCGACGAGGGCATTCTGGATGTCGGTGCCCGTGCTGACCGACTTGCCGTTGACCGCGGTCACCACGTCGTAGGCGACGATGCCCGCGTTGGCCGCCGGGGTGCCCGACTGAGTGCCAGCGATCTCAACGCCCTGCGTGGTCTGCTGGAAGCCCTGGCCCTGGCTGCTGCTTCCGCCGATCTCCAGGCCGAGGAACGCGGTTGCGCCGATGTGCACCGTCGATGACGCCTGGCCCGCCTCGATCTGCTTGGCGATGTTCAGCGCGGTGTCGATCGGGATGGCGTACCCCTGAGTCGCGGACCCGGTCGACCCGTTGGACGAGCTGGAGGAGCCCGAGCCCGAGGAACCGAAGCCGCCGAAACCGCCGCCGTTGCCCGAACCGCCGAACTGGTAGTTGGTCGAGGCCGCGGTGTCCATGCCGATCACCTGGCCGTGCGAGTTGACCAGCGGCCCGCCGGAGTCGCCCGCCTGGATGTTCGCGTTCGTCTCGATCAGCCCGGTGAGCTGCTCGGAAGACCCCGAGGACTCGTCGGAGGCGGTGATCGACTGGTTGAGCGCGGTGACCGAGCCCGCCGCAACCGAGGGAGTGCCGCCCGCGCCGCCCGCGTTGCCGAGCGCGACCACGCTGTTGCCCACGCCGACCGAGCTGGAGTCCCCGGTCGTCGCGGTGGTCAGCCCGGAAGCGCCGGCGAGCTGGAGCACGGCGATGTCGTGCGACTCGTTATAGCCGACCACGGTCGCCTTGTAGGTCTTGCCGTTGCCGATGTCGGTGACGCTGACCGCGGTCGCGCCGTTGATCACGTGGTTGTTGGTGAGGATCTCGCCGTTGGACGTCAGCACGATGCCCGTGCCGAGCGATTCCGCGTCCTGATAGCCGAGCGTGGCCTTCACGTCCACGAGGCCAGGGTCCACGCTGCTGGCGATCTGCGACGTGGAAAGCACTGTTTTCGAGGTCGACGTCGGCGATCCGCCCGAGGCCGAACCGTGCGACAGCCCCACGGCCGCCCCGGCCCCCGCTCCGGCGGCGACGATCGCCGTCGCGGTCAGCCCAAGCATCGTCCGGCCACGGCGTCGCTTCGGCGGCTCCGGCGTCGGGTACTGTCCGTACTGTCCGTACGGATACTGTGCGAATGGCTCGCTCATTGGTCCTGCCACCCCGAATCCTGTTGCGGCCCTGCTTTTAGCTACACAAGAAGAATCGGTCGCAAACCTTGGCGAACCCCGAAGAGACGATAAGCCGGACCTACCGTTTACCTGAAGGTTTCCTCAGGAAGCTGACCCGGCCCGGACGGGGGCGGCGCGCGCTACCGCGGCCCCGCCGGGACCACAGCAACCGGTGCCCCGGCCGGGACCAGCGGAAACGGCGACTCCCAACCGGGCCGCACGCGGCGGGGCGACGGGGAGTCAGCCGAAATCGTTCGGAATGATGCTGACTGTTCGCTCTTAACGGCTACTTCACGGCGGGCCGGCTTCTCCGCATCGTCCCGCAGGTGCGCGTCGATCTCCTTGCCGCGCCGGCACCGGTTTCGTTTGTGAGGTTGCGCGCACCCCTGGTCCACTCCGTAGAGTTATCCGCGTATGCGTGGCGGCTCGCGCAATCAGTCATGTCCCGTGAGGAGTACACGTGAGTGCAGAGACCTCCCCGGCCGGGTCGGCCGGGGATGCCGCCGTGCGGTTCCGGCGGCTTGCCGAGGACTACCTCGACGACCTGGCGCGCCGCCATCCCGACATCGCCACGGAACTCGGCGACCACCGCTTCGACGACCGGCTGCCCGACCGCGGCGCGGCGGCGCTCGACGCCGAGCGGCGCGGTCTCGACGAGTTCGCCGCCCGGCTGACCGCCCTCGACCACGCGGGCCTCGACCTGGAAATGCGCGTCGACGCGGCGGTGCTCGGCAACGACGTCGCGCGCCGCCTCTTCGAAATCGAAGAGCTGCGCGAGCACACGTGGAACCCCCTGCTCACCAACCCGGGGCAGGCGATCTACACGCTGCTCGCCAGGGACTACGCGCCGCTGCCGGACCGGCTGCGCTCCCTGGCGGGGCGGCTCGCGGCGGTCCCCGACTCCCTGTCCGCCGCGCGCGCCGCGCTCGGGCTCATGCCCAAGGTCCACCTGGAGACCGCGATCGCGCAGTTCGACGGGACGATCGGCCTGGTCACCGAGGAAGTGAACGCCGCGCTGCGCCAGGCGGCCAATGCCGGGGGCCCTCACTCAGGAAGCGCCGACGGCATCATCGCCGAGGTCGAGCGATCAAGGCCCGCCGCGCTCGCGGCGCTCGCCGAGCACCGCGACTGGCTGGCGGCCAGGCTCGCGGGCGACGACCCGGCGGGCGGCGGCGAGGGCTTCAGGGACCCGCGCCTCGGCCGGGACCTGTTCGCGCGCAAGCTGTCGCTCACGCTGTCCGCCGCGTCGGACGCCGACGCGGTGCTCGACCGCGCCGAGGAGGACCTCGAACGGGCCGCCGACGAGATCGACGAGGTCGCGGCCGCGCTCGGCGGCGCGCCGCGCGAGGTGCTCGACCGGCTGGCCGCCGCCGCGCCCGACGAGGCGACGATCCTGGCGTTCTGCGCCGACGCCCTCGCCGCGCAGACCGCCTTCGTCCGCGAGCACGACCTGGTCACCCTCTACGACGACCCGGTCGAGGTCATCGACATGCCGGAGATCAACCGGGGCATCGCGGTCGCCTACTGCGACCCGCCCGGGCCGCTCGAGCCGGTGCCCGGCGCGACGTTCATCGCGGTATCGCCGACACCGAAGGACTGGACGGCCGAGCGGGTCGCCTCGTTCTACCGCGAGTACAACCGGCACATGGTGCACAACCTGATGGTGCACGAGGCGATGCCCGGCCACTACCTGCAGCTGCAGCACTCGCGCAGGTTCACCGGGGCGACCAGGCTGCGCGCCGCCCTCTGGTCGGGCTCGTTCGTCGAGGGCTGGGCCGTCTACGCCGAGGAGCTCATGGCCAGGCACGAGTACCCGGGGGAGTCCAACCCGGCGGCCGTGCGCATGCAGCAGCTCAAGATGCAGCTGCGCATGATCATCAACGCGATACTCGACGCACGGGTGCACACCCGCGGCATGACCGAGGCCGAGGCCATGACGCTGATGACGGCGCGCGGCTTCCAGGAGGAGAGCGAGGCGTCGGGCAAGTGGCGCCGCGCGCAGCTCACCTCGGCGCAGCTTTCGACCTACTACGTCGGCTTCACCGAAGTCGCCGATCTGGCCGCCGACCTGCGACGGCGCGGCGTGAGCGAGCGCGCGGCGCACGACCGCATGCTGGCCCACGGCTCACCGCCGGTGCGCCTGCTGCGCGAGATCGTCTAACGCCGGCCCCGGTAAGCCCGGCCTCGGTAAGCCCAGCCTCGGTAAGAACAGCCGCAGCAGGGCCGCCGCGTTCTCTCCGGCCACCTTCGCCAGGTCGGCCGGAGGGAGCGGCAGCGCATCGAGGAACTCCCGCCCCTGCTTGTTGGGGCTGAACGGGTAGTCCACCGAGAAGAGCACCCGGTCCACCCCGAACACCGACAGCGCGCACATCACGGGCGGCAGGCTGAACATCCCGCTCGTCGTCACCCACACCTGCCGCCGGATGTAGTCCGATATGTCCGCGTCGAGGCCGGTCACCGTCCTTGGCATCATGTCGTCGACCCGGTCGAGCATGAACGGGATCATCTCGCCGCAGTGCCCGATGATCAGCCGCAGTTCCGGGTGGCGCGCGAACGTACCCGAGGCGGCGAGCCGCAGCGTGTGCAGCCCCGCCTCGGCGTGCCACCCCCACGCGTTGGTGGCGAGCGCGCCCGCGACGGGCGCCGCGAGACCGTCGTAGAACACGGACCGGACCGGCGCGGGTGACGCTGCCGGGTGCAGGTACAGCGGCACGTCGAGCGCCTCGAACCTGGACAGGAGCACGGCGAACGACGGGTCGTCGAGGAACCGGTCGTTGGTGCCGAGCGTGCTGCTGATGAGTCCGCCCGCGAACCCGAGGCCGGAGACGCACCGCGACAGCTCCTCCGCGGCTTCGGACGGTGAGCCGGTGGGCAGCGTGGCGAACCCCGCGAGCCGTCCGCCGGACGACGCGATCGCGTCCGCCAGGTAGTCGTTGGCCCGCCGCGCCGCCTCGACGCCCGCCGCGCCCCTCAGGCCCTGCGCCGCCGGCTGGGCGTGCGACAGCACCTGCACGTCGATGCCCGCGGCGTCCATGTCCGCGATCCGCGCCACGCCCACGTCCCTGAGCAGCCGGTCGTACAGGGCGCCGTTGAGCCGGGCGAGCTGCGCCGTCCCCGGGGCCGGGGCGAGCTCATCCGTCCAGAAGTGCTCTTCAAGAGCGATCGTTCGCATGCAACCCATCATCCCCGGAACCTTACTTTTTTTGATGTCCACCCCTCCAGCCAGTCCTGGTACGGGCAAAAAAGTAAGATTCCGCCGTAAGCGGCTGACTCTGACCCCACCCGCTTATTGCCCTGGCGCCGCTCAGCTAATTCGGGCATGCGGAACCGCGGCAGCGGCGAAGGCAGCAGGAGGGTCGCGCCGAGCACGCCGCCGGCCACGGCGATCCACAGCGCGGGACGCAGCCCGAGCGCCGTGCCGAGCAGCCCGCCGAGCAGCGCGCCCGCCGGCCGGGTCCCGTAGTTGATCGCCTGGTACGCCCCGGCCACCCGCGAGCGCAGCGTGTCGGGTATCACCACGCCGGAGATCGCGGCGATGGCGATGTCGAGCACCATGACGCCGAACCCGCTGGCGAAGCACGACGCGAACAGCATCAGCAGCATGAGCATCCGGTGGGCGGGCGAGGCGAGCGGCACGAGCGCCAGCGGCACGGTGAACACGAAGCAGCCGCCGACGTACACCATCCCGGCGCCGAGGCGGGACGTCAGCCACTTGCACAGCACCGAGCCGAGGATGCCGCCGATGGCGCCCGCGCCGATGACCACGCCGAGCAGCCCCGCGCTGACCTTGAGCGCGCGCACCGCGTACAGCATGAACAGCGCCTCGAACATCAAGTTGAAGAAGTTGATGACCGCGACGCCGATCAGCGACGCGCGGACGATCGGCGACCCGGCGATGAACCGCAGCCCCACCGTGAGGCCGTCGCCGTCGTCCGCCGCGGGCGGCTCGACCGGGCGGATCGAGCCGAGCTGGAAGGCGGAGCCGATGAACGACAGCGCGTCCACGACCACCGCGTAGGGACCGCTCAGCGCCTGCACGAGCAGCCCGCCGACCGACGGGCCGCCGAGGAACGACAGCGCCCTGCTGGTGTAGATCAGCGACTGCCCGTCGACGTACTCCTCCGGCTCCACGATCGACACGAACAGCGTCCCGTCCGACACGGTGAACAGCACCGACAGGGCGCCGGCCACGAACGTCACCACGCCCATCTGCGCCAGCGTCAGGACGTGGAACGCGTAGCACAGCGGGATCGTCGCGAACGCCGCGGCGCGCCCGAGGTCGGCGAGGATCATCGCCTTGCGCCGCTGGCCGCGCCGGTCGAGCAAGGCGCCCGCGTGCAATCCGAACAGCAGGCTCGGCAGCCACTCGAGCGCGGTCAGGTAACCCATCTCTGACGCCCCCGCGTGCAGCACGAGGACGGCGGTGAGCGGAACGGCCACGGAAGAGACCTGGTCTCCGAACATCGACACCGTCGACGCGCCCCAGTATCGCCGGAACACACGGTTCCGCAGCAACGGCGGTACCAGGCTACGGCTGTCCGCCCCTGCTTTCATCGCCATCAAAGCGTAAGTGCTGAACCGGGACAATGCACGTGTTAGGTCGCATCTCTCCTGTATAAATCTGAGAAGGCGCTGGTTGTTAGTCTGTGACGGGCTCCGCGGCCTGCGGGTCGCCGGCGACCGGCGCCCCCTTGGCATCCGGGGGCGGGCTGTCGGGAACGGGGCAGCCGGGCAC
>Ga0102924_1001806_pt1 | contig 24130 bp, 21 predicted proteins | sample PaiPotPPM11metaG_FD_80116 | JGI IMG/M metagenome (GOLD analysis project Ga0102924, IMG submission 80116) | Iron sulfur acid spring bacterial and archeal communities from Banff, Canada, to study Microbial Dark Matter (Phase II) - Paint Pots PPM... ...
GCCCAGATCCTCGCCCGCGATATCGCGAAGCGAATCGAAGGCGAGCTCAGCTATCCGGGCCAGATCAAGGTGACGGTAATTCGGGAGACCCGCATCGTCGAATTCGCGAAGTAACAAGGAGAGGCGACCCACTGGGGCCGCCTCTTTTTTGTTCGGGTGACTAGCGCCGGCGTGGCGGGGCGGGTGGCGGGCTAGGCGTCTGCCGCTCGAAGAGGATCTTGGGGTGGACCGGCGCATGGATTCGCTTGTGCGGCTGCCGGCCATTCAGATACACGTCCGCCGCGCCTACCGTGCCGGTCGCGGGATGTTTCGCGGTGCGGGCCGGTCGCGAGGGGTTATGGTGCCTCCCCTGGTCGGAGGTAGCCACCACGGCGCGGTCCCGCGAGTGCGACGGCTGCTGGGGGCCGGTCGCCGGGAGCACCCTGCCGACGTAAATGGCGGCGAGGCGCGCCTGGTAGAGCGGGTGCCCTTCGCGGCTTTGCGCGGCGGCGACAAGAATACCCGAGGTGCCGGCCGCGACCAGCGCGCCGGCCAGGGCCGCGGCGACCCGCGTCTGGCGACGCCCACTGAGCCGCGGCATGAATCGGTACAGGCGCTTTTCGAGATCGGGGTAATGGAGCAGGAGCGTCGCCACCCCGAGGGCCGGCCAATCGGAGGCCTTTTCCGCCACGATATAGCGCGCTTCCCAACGAGGCTGGAACTTGCCTTTGAAGGAAACCAGCGAAGCGGAAACGCTCGCAATCCCAAGGCGCGTAAGCGCGCGGTCGCCCATCGCGGTCAGCCGGCTCGCGGGCTCGGCGGCAATCGGAGCCAGGCCGAGGCTCGCCCACCGCGCCTCTGATGCCAGTTGCTGCATGCAGCTGTAGAGCAGGAGGTCCATGGCGCCGCCGGGGGTCTTTTGGGTGCGCCGGATCTCGTCGAGCACGATGCCCTTGTTGGCGGGTAGCGTCAGCCAGCTGCAGTAGGCGACCAGCGAGCCGTCCTTGTCATAAGCCAGGCCAACCGTCGCCGGAGCTTCCGGCTGGTCGGCGCGGCAGCCGACCGAGAACGTCATCTCACCCAGTACGTGGTCGCCCAGCCAGGAGGCGGCCAAGGTGCCCATGGCGCTGCGCGTGGCGGGGGTGAGCTCCGACCGCGACAGGATGCATACGGTGATGCCGTTGCGCTGCCCGCGACTGACTTCATGGCGTAACTTGGCCATGGTGGGTCCCTCGAGCGACAAGCGGGCGAGGTCGACGATGGCTTCACTGCCGATCTGGCGCTGTACGCCCCAACCGAGGGCGGGCATCAAGTCGCCGGGAACCTGGTAGAAACCGAGCTTCCACCCGCCCGCATGGCAGGCCGTCCGAAATTCGGAATAGAGCGCGTCGACGGAAGCCGCGGGGCCGACGCCGGGTCCTAGTACAACAGCCACGCCAGAGCGAAGGCCGTAGGCCAGGAACGCCTGGCGGTCACGGCTCCAGAACCAGCGCTTGTCGGCCATCAGCGCGAACGGGCTGACCCCGGCCGCCGCGTGGTCGCGGTAGGTAGCGCGGAGCGGGCCCATTTCCGACTCGAGCGGAAGCGGCGCGTTGCGCACGACGAGAACCAGACCCCAGACCGCCGCGGCGACCGCCGCCACCAACAGGGCGCCGAAGAACAGCAGCAGCATGCCGCTCGGGCGGTCGAAAAACAATAGCGCCAGGACGGCGATGCCAGCCGCGCCGAGCAAGGTCCATCCTTGCGTGGTTGCCTGGGGATCGCTGAGCTGCGACCAGAGCCGGCGGGCCAGCACGATGGCGATCAGGGTGATGCTCGACAGCATCATCGCGCCGCCGTTGCCGGCAGCGAGTCCCAGCAGGATCCCGACGGCTGAAATAATCAGGAGGAGGTCACGCAGAGCGCGCTTGCGGCTGTCGATCAGCCGCAGCACGGCCGGAACGGTCACGACGAGCAGTGCCAGGCTGAGGGGCCCGACGATTCTCGCCACAGCAAGGCCGGCCGGCTGCCAGGCATGCGGGGCATCGATCCACGCCTTCAGGGCGAGGCCAGCCGCGCCAAGCGCGGCGACGGTGAGCAGCAGCCGCAACGTTACGGAAACCGTTGCACCAGCCCTGCGAATCATGTTCACTGCCATCCACTACGAAGAACGAGATGCAACGGCTCCGCGAAGGAAACAAGGTGTTGCGAAACGGGCTACGGCACCGCATCATCCCGTGCGCGACGCCGAAACGTCAGTACTGGATGCCGTGCGTCTTGCCACCGTCCGCCAGATGCACCGTCCCCGAGAGGTCCTGGGCCATCCGGGTCATCCCGAGCGCGAGCCCTTCCTGCCAGATGTCTGCTGAGTGGCCACCCGGGAGCACGTTCAGATCGTGGGGAACGCCGAAGCGGTCGAGCTGGCTGGCAAACGCCCGGTTGGACTGCTGGTAATAGGGGTCGCGGTTGCCCACGACCAGAATGAAGCGAACGCGCCGGGACGAGGGCTCGTCCTGCACGATGTAGTAGGGGCTGTTGACCCGGATGTAGCTCGAGATGCCGCCGAACACGGGACCGGTGGCGACGAAGTACCCGGAGAAGCTCATCGCAATCCCGAAGGTGTCCGGGTGGCGGGCCGCAAGGTTGGCGGCGCCGAACGCGCCCGACGAAAGGCCGCCGACGAGGCGGTGGGCGCGGTCGGGAATGGTCCGAAATCCCTGGTCGACCACGTCGACAAGCTCGAGGACGGCATCCTCGACGCGATCCCGGCCGTCGAACCGGTTCGCCCATTGGGTGGCGGCCGTCACGTGACCGTTACCGTCTGGCAGCACCAGGATCGTCTCCGGCATGGCGTTGGCCGCGATTCCGGCATCGAAGATATTGGTCGCCCCGAATTGGACCCACTCCGTCGGACCACCGGGGTCCCCGTGCAGGAGGTAGAGGACGGGATACTGGCGGTTGGCCGCCCGCTTCAGCCCATAGGTGGGGGGGAGGTAGATGAGGTAGTGGCGGTCTTCCCCCATCGCAGCGCTGTGGTAGACCTGGTCGAGCAGCTGGCCGTGCGACGGGACCGGCTCCGGCGGAGCGGACGGATTGGCCGGGTCGACCGACAGCGGCCCCGCTGACGTGACGGGAGGGAGGTAGACACCATGCTCCGGCCCGTAGCGGAGCACCGGGTCGACGCCGGCGGCCAGGACGAGGCCGGTGATGACGGTCAGGGTAATCGCGATGGTCCCCACCAGGGTCAACAGCGGCGTGAGCTGCAGGTGGCGCGAGTGCACGGTGCGCCAGGCCAGGATTGCCGTGCTAGCGACGCCGCGTCGAACGAGATCCGCGGTCGCCGCGCCGATCAGTGCGGTCACCAGCGCGATCCCAAGCGCCACCGCCTGGTTGTGCCAGAGCACTCCGGGCTGTAGCTTCTCTTTCAGTCCGAAGATTACGGGGACCTCCTGGCGCACTCTTTCGCCGAAGGGCCAGACATAGGTGACGGCGACGAAGGCGGTCGCGGTCAGGGCTGCGATCCAGGGCCGCCCGCCGAGGATCGTTGCCCCGACGGCCAGCACTACGCCGGCGAGCCAGGCGAGGATCAGGGCGGCGCGGGTCGGGTCAAAATCCAGCGACTCGATTGCTGATCGGAGCCCCGACCAGATGCTCGAACCCTCCAGCCAGAGGACCAGGGCGATGGTGACCCCGAGCGGCACCGCGGGTAGCGCCCAGCGCGAGATCGTCCGGATCGGCAGGCCGCCGTACGCGCGCGGCGGCGGCCTCGGGTCGGTGCGGCGGCGGGCAAGACGTGCCATCAGGCCATCCGGTGCAACGGGGCGCCGGCCGTGTTACTGGCTGGCGGGCGAGTCGATGCCGTATCCGGCTCGAAGCTGGGCGGCTACGCGGGCCAGGCCAAAATCGAGCCCTGCGCCCCACGCGTCGCCGTCGTGCCCGCCCGGCACCACATGGAACTCGTGCGCGATGCCCAGGCGATCGAGCTCGGCGCTGAATTCCGCCATCCGGTGCTGGAAATAGGCGTCATCCTGGCCGCCGCTGAGCACGTAATAGATGTCGCCGCCGGCGGCCTGGCTGCTGAGGAGGGCCGACGGGCTGTTCTGAGCGAGGTAGGTCGGGTCGTCGCCGAAGACGCCGGGGTCGGCTTCTGGGTCGTCCGCCGCAATGAACCCACTGAAGCTCATGGCAACGCTAAAGAGGTCCGGGCGGTGCAGGGCGATGTTGAGGGCGCCGAAGCCGCCCGATGACAGGCCGCCGATGAACCGGGTGGAACGGTCGGGCTGCGTCCGGTAGGTCTGGTCGACGAAGGCCACAAGCTCGAGGACCTGGTCCTCGATCGGGTCAGACCCGTCCGCCCGGTTGGCCCAGTCGGTCTCGTCGCCGAAGTGTCCCGAGCCGTCGGGCATCACGACGATCATCTCCGCCATGCCGTTGGCGATGGCCCGGTCCATCTTGGCTTGCAAGCCGAGCGCCACCCAGTCATTGATGCGGCCGCCATCCCCGTGCAGCAGAAAAAGCACCGGATAGCTGCGGTCGGGAGCAGGGTCATAGGACGGCGGGAGATAGATGTCGAAGGAACGCTGCTCCTGCATGGCCTGGCTGTAGAAGCTTGACGGCACGATCCGGCTGGCCGCCGGGGCTGCCTGACCCGCGGCGTTGCCTTCCGTCGGCGCCGGGGCTTCGGGGGTGGCGCTAGGGTCGACGAGCGGCGCGGCGTCGGCGTCGGGATCAGCCGCCTGAACCCGCGCCGGTACGCGGGCCGACACCAGGCTTATCGCCAGCAGCCCGGCGACCGCCAGCACTACGCCGGGTTTAAGGGCGCGCGCGATTTGCGTTGCCATCAGGCACCATGCCTCATGTTCAAGCTTGGCAGTTGCGCAACGGCTAAGGGAATGGTGACGATGCCGTCGCAAGCTGCGCAGGCAAGCCTGCCGGTTCGCAACCCACCAGGCATTCCCGGACGCCCAGTAATCAGGAGGGCGGCGCCAGAAGGGCTCGCATCCCGAGGCGAAAGGCGGTCGCGCCGGATTGCGCTGGATGGCGAACGTACGTCGCTGCCGGGAATGCCGCGCACGCGACACGACCAATTCCAATAAGGGCCTTAGGCTGCACGATGGCAAGCAGCCTTTCGACGAAGATGCGGCCGGCGGCGATCTCCTCATGCGTAGGGAGCCGGTTGGAGAGCGGCTCGCCGGCGAGATGCGGATGGGTCGGGACCGTATTCCAGAGGATCACGCGCCACTCGGCACCGAGTTCGTTGAGCACGCCGTGCACGATGGTCCCGGACGGTTCTTTCCACGGCCGGGGCCGGCGGCTCGACCGCCGGTAAGGCTCACCCCAGCGCAACAGATCGAACTCGCTGGTGAATGCGATGCCCGACCAGCGCATGCCCTGGTAGCCGGCGGCCTCGCCGATCGCGAGCACATCCGCCTGGTCGCGTTCCGTAAGGTACTGCCGGAGATTGGCGAGGCGAATCGCGGGGGCATCGGGCATATCGTTGGGACCGACCTCGCGAAACTGGTTGAAGGTGGCGCCAATCGTTGCCTTCGACAGGTCCGCCAGCAGGGCGTCGATCACGGCTACCTTGTTAGGATCGGCCAATGCTCGTTACCGTGTTGGCGATCGGCGACATCATCGGTCGTCCCGGGCGTGAAGCTGTGGCCCGGCTCGTCCCGCAGCTGCGCCGAGAGTTGAGCATCGACCTGGTCGTGGCGAACGGCGAGAATGCGGCCGGCGGCTTCGGGCTGACACCAAAGATCGCCGATGACCTCTTCAGCCTCGGCATCGATGTACTGACCTCCGGAAATCACATCTGGGACCAGCGCGAGATGATGACCGGCTTCGACGACCGTCGACCGATTCTCCGCCCGCACAATTACCCTTCGGGTGCGCCGGGACGGGGCTGGTTCTGTCACGACTTGGGCGAAAAGGGCCAGGTGCTGATCGGCAACGTCCAGGGCCAGCTCTTCATGCCACCGATCGACTCCGCCTTCAAGGCCGCGGACGAGATCTTGCGCCAGGGCGCCGGCACCAAGTTGGTGCTGATGGACATCCACGCCGAGGCGACCTCGGAGAAGATCGCCCTTGGTTGGTACCTGGACGGCCGGGCCAGCTTCGTTTTCGGGACCCACACGCATGTTCCCACCGCCGACGCCAAGCTGTTTCCCGGCGGCACGGCCTTCGTAGCCGACCTCGGGATGGTCGGACCGCGGGATTCCGTGATCGGGATGGACAAGGAAGCCAGTCTCCAGCGCTTCCTCACCGGGGTCCCGTACCGGTTCAAAGTGGCGGCCGGTGTGGTGCAATTCAACTCGGTCCTCGCCAAAATCGATGCCAATTCGGGCAAAGCGACCCATGTTGAGCGGGTGGATCGAGAGGTGACGGTCGAGTAGGCGCTTGACGGCCCCCGAACTTGGGGTTAAGGTGTCGAGGGGCAATCAACCGTTCGGTCTCCGATCTCAATAGAATAGATGGGCACTCTGGAAACAACACCGCCATCGAACGGCTCGACAGGGGAGAAGACGCTTTCGGCCAGCCCGGCTGCCGGTATTCCCCGCACGGCCCGAGCCGCCATTGAGATCTTGAAGGTTTCCGCCACCTCCAAACCAGTGGCGGTCGCCGGGGCGATTGCGGGTGTGGTCCGCAGCCAGACCCGGGTCGAGGTCCAGGCGATCGGCGCGGGCGCCATCAACCAGGCCGTCAAGGCGATCGCGATCTCCCGCGGTTACGTCGCCGCCGGCGGCATCGACCTCGTCTGCATCCCCTCATTCATCGACATCTCGATCGACGGTGAGGAGCGGACCGGGATCCGTCTGCTGGTCGAGTCCCGCTAAACTCGGTCGATGCCTGAGTCACGCGGGAAATCCCGCGACCCTGACATCGTATCCGCCCCGCCAAGGCTGCGGATCCCCGGCGCACCGCTAACCTGCGAACCGCACGCGTTTTCGCGACCACGTCCCAACGGGCACAAGCGGCCACCATCGGGCCAGCGGTTTCATCTTTGGGTGAGCGGCTGCCAGATGAACGAGTCGGATGCGGATTACCTCTCGCAAGGCCTGACGGCGGCCGGCTTCAGCGCCGTCCCCGACCTCGATCAGGCTGACCTCGCCATCCTCGTTACCTGCTCCGTCCGCCAGAACGCTGAGCAGAAAGCCTACGGCCGCTTCCGGGAGCTCAAGGCCTGGAAGCGGGCACGCCCCGGCCGCGCGATCGCGATCACCGGGTGCATGGCGAACAAGGAAAAGGATCGCCTGTACGAGCGGCTGCCCGACCTCGACTACCGCTTCGACATGCGCGAATACGAGGCCTTCATCCAGGACCTGCAGGGCGAGTACGAAACGGATCCGGCGCAAACCGGCGGGGCGATATTGCAGCACGGGCTGACCGCGTACGTGCCGGTGATCTTCGGCTGCAACGAGGTGTGCAGCTTCTGTATCGTGCCCTTCGTGCGCGGCACCGAACGCAGCCGTCCGTTGTTGGACGTCGTCGAAGACGTCCGGCGCTTCGCGCTCCAGGGGGTGCGCGAGGTGACGCTGCTCGGTCAGACGGTCAACTCCTATCGCGATCCGCAGACGAAGGCCGGACTCTCTGACTTGCTCGAAGCGGTCGAGCGGGTTCCCGGCATCTGGCGGGTTCGCTTCTTGACCTCGCATCCGCGCCATGTGCACGATGACCTGCTGTTCGCCATCCGCGACCTGCCGCGGGTCTGCGAGCACCTCCACCTGCCCTTCCAATCTGGCGATGACGCGATCCTGAAGCAGATGCGACGCCGCTACACCACGGGCGAATATCGGGCGATCATCGCCCACGCCCGCAACGTCATCCCTGACCTCTCTGTCTCGACCGACGTCATCGTCGGTTACCCGGGGGAAACCGAAGAACAGTTCCAGAAAACCCTGGCGCTGCTCGAGGAGATCAAATTCGACGTGGTCCACATCCAGGGTTTTTCCCCGCGGCCGCGTACTACCGCCGCCCTCCACCCGGACGATGTCACACCGCCCGAGAAGAAACGGCGGATCAACGTCTTGCTCGAGGTCCAGCGACGGATCGCGGAGGACGCCAACCGCCGCTGGCTCGGCCGCACCGTCGAGGTGCTGGTCGAGCGCGCGGAGGAGGGCGAGGTCACCGGCCGCACACGACAGAACCGGGTCATCATCGGCGCCGCACCACTGGGCGCGCAGACCGGCACGGTCCGACGGGTGCTCGTCGAGCAAGCCACGGCCTGGCAGTTGCGGGGCCAGGTGCTCAACTAGGCAACGCCCTGAAGCCGGTCCCAGTCCTCGACCAGTACCAGCGCGTCAAGCAGGACTATCCGGATGCCATCGTGCTCTTCCGCCTCGGCGACTTCTACGAGACCTTTGGGGAGGATGCTGAGCGGGCGGCGCCGATACTGGGCATCACGCTGACGTCGCGCGAGCTGGGCAAGGGCCACCGCGTCCCGATGGCCGGCGTCCCGTACCACGCCTTCGAGAGCTACGTCGGGCGGCTGCTCAAGGCAGGACTGCGGGTCGCGCTTTGCGACCAGGTCGAGGATGCGGCGGCGGCCCGTGGGTTGGTGCGACGCGAGGTGGTCCGGGTGCTGTCACCGGGAACGGTCGTCGAGGACGCATACCTCGAGGGCGGCAGCAACTACGCCGTCGCGGTTTGTCTGCGCTCGCACTACCACGGCATCGCCGCCGTCGATTGCTCGACCGGCGAGCTGGCACTGCTCCGGGTCGAGCCGAGTGACGAGGCGCTCCGCGATGAGCTAGCGCGACTGAAGCCGGCCGAGCTGATTGCCTCGGAAGTCGACCGGCCTCGATTGGTCTTGCTTGCCGGGAGCACGCCGACCAGCTGGGTCGATCCGCGGGACTTCGATGCGCGTGCGGCGGTCGACCGGCTGCAGACGCTGCTCGGCGTCGAGACGCTGGCGGCCTTCGGTTGCGATGAGTGGCCCGAGGCGCTGGCCGCCGCCAACGCGCTGCTGCGGCACGCCGACCGGTCGCGTCTTCGGCTCGAGCCCGGTCTGCTCCGACTTCATGCCGAGCATCCGCGCGCGTTCATGCATCTCGATCCACCGACGCGGCGCAGCCTCGGCCTCACCGCCGATCGATCGGCGTCCGCCGACGACCTCGCCGCCCTGATCGTTGGCGAGGCGACGACCGCGATGGGTGCGCGACAGCTGCGGCGCTGGCTCGACCAACCGTTGCGCATGCGTGAGCCGCTCGAAGAGCGACTCGGCCGGGTGGCCGTGCTGGTCAGTGATCCGCTCGCCCGCGGCCAGCTACAGGCTGAGCTGCGCGGTCTGCCCGACCTGGAACGGATCGCCGGCCGGACCGGCCAGGGACTGGCGACGCCCCGCGACCTGCAGGCGCTTTTCAAAGCCTTTCGCGCCATCCCCGGGGTTCACCGTCTCGCCGGCCGCTGGCCGGAGCTGGTGCCGCCGCCCACACCCCGGGTATTGGATGACCTGCAGTCGGGACTGGCGTCGGCGCTGGTCGACGAGGTGCCGGCGACGCTCAAGGATGGCGGCGTCTTTCAACCCGGGTTCGACGCCGAGCTGGACGGGATCCGGGATGGCTCGCGCGCCGCACGGGAGTGGATCGGTGCGTTGGAGCAGCAGGAACGCCAGCGAAGCGGCATCCGGTCGCTCAAGGTGGGCTTCAACCAGGTATTCGGTTACTACATCGAGATCAGTCACGCCAACCGCGAGGCGATCCCCTCCGAGTACGTCCGCAAGCAAACGCTGGTCAACGGCGAGCGCTACATCACGCCGGAACTGAAGGAGAAGGAAACCCTCGTCCTCAACGCCAAAAGCGCGATGGTCGCGCGTGAGCAGGCGCTCTTCCGTGAGCTCTGCCGCCGCATCACCGCCGCCGGCAAGGATCTGCTCGACACCGCCGCCTGGCTGGCCGAGCTCGATGCCGTCACTGCACTTGCCGCCATCGCCAGCCGTCATCAATGGGTGCGCCCCACACTGCAAGACGAGCCTGGGATCGAGATCATCGGCGGCCGGCATCCACTGGTCGAAGCAGCGCTGGGGCCCGGCCGTTTCGTGCCTAATGACCTGCGGCTGAGCTCGCTCGATCAGCAAGTCGTGCTTCTCAGTGGACCGAACATGGCCGGTAAGTCCACGTATCTGCGGCAGGCCGGCATGATCGTCCTGCTGGCCCAGGCCGGGAGCTTCGTGCCCGCCGAGCGGGCCGTCATCGGACTCTGCGATCGGATCTTCACGCGGGTCGGCGCCCACGATGAGCTGGCCCGCGGGCTCTCGACCTTCATGGTTGAAATGGTGGAGACGGCGCACATCCTTGCCCACGCCACGCCTCGCAGCCTGCTCATCTTCGACGAGGTCGGTCGTGGCACCAGCACCTACGACGGCGTGAGCATCGCGCAGGCGATCCTCGAGTATCTCCATGAGGCCCCGCAGCTTCGCTCCCTGACGCTTTTCGCGACCCACTATCACGAGCTGACGGCGCTTTCCCAGCAGCTCTCGCGGCTGCGCAATTTCCGGATGGAGGTCCGAGAAGAAGGCGAGCGCGTGATCTTCCTCCACCAGGTGGTCGAAGGCGGCGCCGATCGCAGTTACGGGATCCACGTCGCCGAGCTCGCCGGCCTGCCGCGGCAGGTCGTGGTGCGCGCCCGGCAGGTCCTCTCCGAGCTGGAGGGCCAGCGCCCGCTGGAACGGCCGGAGGCGAGCGCGCAGCTCAGTCTGCCGCTGGATCACCCCGTGGTCGCCGAGCTGAAGCAGCTGGACCTGGAGCGACTCTCGCCGCGGGAAGCGCTGGAAAAACTCTTCGCCTGGCAGGGACAGCATGCCGCGCCCTGAGGTCGGGCTCGAGGCCGGCCAGACAATCGCGATTCTCCCCCCCGCGGTTGCTGACGGTATCGCCGCCGGCGAGGTCGTCGACCGCCCGGCGGCCGTGGTCAAGGAGCTGGTGGAAAACGCGATCGACGCGGGCGCCGCACGCATCTATGTCCGGGTCGAGGGCGCCGGCCAGGAGTTAATCGAGGTCGTGGACGACGGCTGCGGCATGGCATCGGTCGACCTGCCCGTGGCGTTTTACCGCCACGCGACGAGTAAGCTGCGCTCGCTCGAGGATCTAAGGACGATCCACACCCTCGGCTTTCGTGGTGAGGCGCTGGCCAGCATCGCCGCCGTCGCCGAGGTGGATGCGGTCAGCCGAAGCCGCGATGGGGGAGAGGGGTACCGGGTTCGGATCCAGGCCGGCGAATTGCTCCGCGCTGAGCCCGCAGGTTGCCCGGTCGGCACACGCGTCATCGTCGAGCAGTTGTTTTACAACACGCCGGCCAGGTTGAAGTTCCTGAAACAACCGGCAACCGAAAATGCCGTGATCAGCCGGCTGGTGGGCGAGCTGGCGTTGGGAAATGCAGCGATCGCGTTCAGCCTCGAGATCGACCGGCGGCGCGTGTTCGAGACACCGGGTTCCGGTGATTTGCGAGCAGCATTTGCGGCGGTCTATGACACCCCGACGGCGACGGCGATGCTGTCCGTCGAGGCGTCAAACGTGCGCGGCTTGATCAGCCCACCCGCGCTGCATCGAGGCACCAAAGATCACGTCGTCATCCTCGTCAACGGCCGGCGCATTCAGCATCGCAACCTGGTGTTCGCGGTGGAGCAGGCGTACCGGGGACTCCGCGAGCCGGATCGCTTTCCGCTAGCCGTGCTGAGTGTGCTGGTCGATCCCGCGGAGGTCGACGTCAACGTCCATCCCACAAAGCGCGAGGTTCGATTCCGCAACGAGGGTGCGGTCTTTGCGTCCCTCGAACGGGCCTGCTACCACGCGCTGCGAGGGAGTCCGCTCTACGAGCTCCAGACGACCGCGGGAGGGCCGATGCTCGAGCTGCGTGAGACGGCGGTGCTGTCGAGTACCCCCCACCCCGACCCTCCGCTGCAAGCGGGAAGGGAGATTCAGGACCCGCGAGGCGATAGGGAGATTGACAGCTCGCGTCTTCCGCCGCTGACGTACGTTGGGCAGCTGCTCCATGGTTACCTGGTGGCCGAGGCTCCCAATGCCGTCGCCCTGGTCGACCAACACGCCGCGCACGAGCGGGTATTGTTCGATCGAATCCTGGGTCGACTCGAGGGTGGTGAGCCCACCAGCCAGCTGCTCTTGATCCCGCACGACGTGGACCTCATGCCGGCGCAGGTGGCGGTCTTTCAGCAGCACGCCTCGTGGCTGGAGACGCTGGGCTTTCTGGGCGAGATGTTCGGGCCGCACACCATTCGTCTGCGCGCCGCGCCGAGCGACATGCCGGAAGGCCGCGTCGCGCGAGTGCTCGATCTGTTGCTGACCGACCTCGTCGGCGAGCGCACGCCCGATCGACGGCTGCGCGAGACGGCGGCCTTGATCGCCTGCCATAGCGCCGTCCGTTTCGGCGATCCGCTGACGCCGGAAACGGCGCGAGAACTGCTGCGCTCCCTGGCCGCGACTAACGAGCCGATCAGCTGCCCGCACGGCCGGCCCACGACGCTCATCCTCCCGGACGACCAATTGAGGCGGTTGTTCAAACGCCCCTGAATCAGCAGCGCGTCGTCGCGATCGTGGGTCCCACGGCCAGCGGGAAGACGGCGATGGCGATTGCCGCGGCGCATCGCCTTAGCGGCGAGCTGGTCTCGGTCGACTCGCGGCAGGTCTATACGCACTGCGACATCGGCACCAATAAGCCGACCGCGCACGAGCTCGGCGGTCTTCGCTGCCGCCTGATCGACGTCGTCGACCCCGGGACCCCGTTCACCGTTGCCGACTACCAGCCGTTGGCCATGGATGCCGTGGCCGACATCGGCCGTCACGATCGACTGCCGGTGTTGCAGGGTGGAAGCGGCCTCTACTTACGTGCACTCCTCGACGGTTGGAACCTCGCCCATGCACCGCCAAACCCGGAGCTGCGAGCGGCGCTCGAACAGCGACTCGAAATGGAAGGGCCGGACTCGCTGGATGCCGAGCTGCGGCGCATCGATCCGGCGAGTGCCGAGCGCGCCCAACGGAATCCGCGGCGAATGATCCGTGCGCTCGAGATCCACGCGGTCACGGGCCGTCCGCCGAGCGTGGCGCGCGAGTCCGATCCGCCGCCCTGGTCGACCACCATCATTGGGCTCGATGTCCCGCTGGCCGAGCTGGATCGGCGCATCGAGGCGCGCGTGACCCAGATGCTCGACGCCGGTTGGGTGGACGAGGTGGCCTGCGTTCGTCGAGCCTTTCCGGCGGCCGATCTGCGTCGCCTCGGGCACGGCTACCCCGAGCTGGTCGCCTATCTCGATGGCGGGCTGTCGCTCGCCGATGCCCGGGATTCCACGGTTCGGCAGGTGCGTCAATATGCGCGCCGCCAGCTCACCTGGTTCCGTGCCGATCATCGGGTGCAGTGGCTTCCCGCCGATCCGGACATGATTGTCGAGCGCCTCCGCGTGGGTATGATGAGGGCAGAGGCGAGTTGATTCGACATTCCAACGGCAGGCAGGAACGTGCCTACCTGATGTCCCTTGATCACGAAGATCAGGGCTTGGCCGCCATCGAAGAGCAGATGCTCGAGTTGAGCGAGCTGGCCCGAACGGCCGGCGTGCTGGTGGTCGGCACGGACACCCAGCGGCGAGAAAAACCTGACCCGGCCCTGTTCATCGGCAAGGGCAAGGTCGAGTCGCTGCACGCGCTGAAGCACGATGCCGACTTCGACCTGCTGATCTTCAACGAGGAGCTGTCACCGCGGCAGCAGCGGAACCTGGAGAAAAAACTCCAGGTCAAGGTGATCGACCGCACCGAGTTGATCCTGGACATCTTCGCCCAGCGCGCCCGCACCAAAGAGGGCCGACTCCAGGTGGAGGCGGCGCAGTTGCATCACCTGCTGCCGAGGCTGCAGGGCGGTCGCGACCTCTCCGGCCTGGGTGCTGGCGTCGGTACCCGCGGCCCTGGCGAGCAGAAACTGGAAAGCGATCGGCGACGCATCCGCCATCGCATCCGCGAGCTCGACCGGGACATTAAAGAAATCCGCAAGCAGCGCGCCTTGCGTCGCGAGGGACGGCGTCGCATCGCCTACCCGGTGGTCGCCATCGTCGGCTACACCAACAGCGGGAAATCGACGTTGCTTCATGCGCTGACCCACGCGCAGGTGCAGATGGAGGACGCGCTCTTCGTCACGCTCGATCCGACGACGCGACTGGTGCACCTGCCCAACCGCAGGGAAGTCCTCTTTACCGACACCGTTGGTTTCATCCAGAAATTGCCGACCGACCTGGTGGCGGCCTTCCGAGCCACCCTCGAAGAGGTGCAGCAAGCCGACCTCTTGCTGCACGTGCTCGATGCCACGCGCTACGACGGGAGGGACCAGATGGAGGCGGTGCACGAAACGCTGCAGGACCTCGGTGTGCTCGAGAAGCCGAAGCTGCTCGCGCTCAACAAGGTCGATCAGCTGACCCCGGCGGCGGTCGATCTGCTGCTCGCCGAGGATTGGTCACCCTATCGCGCCGTGGTTCCGATATCGGCGCTGCGGAAAACCGGTCTCGACGCCCTGGGACGGGCAGTCGCAGAGACCTTGCCGGGTGAAATGGTCCCCATCGAGGTGCTCCTGCCGTACACCGAGAATGCGCGGCAGGCCGAATTTCATGCGCAAGGCAACGTCGATGCGGTCGACTATCGGGGCGACGGGGTGCTGATGCGCGGCACCATCCCGCGGCGGCTCCTGCCGAGGTTCGAGCAGTTTCGAACGACGGACGTGGACCGGAGCGCCTGACCGGGCGGCGTTAGCGCAGGAGCCGCACGACCGCCACGACCTGGCCCTCGAGCTGGGCGGTCGTGCTGTAGATCGGCTCGTAGGCCGGGTTCTCCGGCTCCAGCCGCACCCGGTTCGCCTCGCGGAAGAGCCGCTTGACGGTGGCGGTCGACTCGTTGGTCTGATCGTCCTCTAACCGCGCGACCACGATGCTGCCGTTGGGCGCGTCTTTGCCCGGACGGACGACCACGAAATCGCCGGACAGGATGCCGACATCTTTCATGCTGTCGCCGCGGACCTCGAGGGCAAAGGCGTTATCGCTGCCGACCAGCTCCTCACTGAGGACGAGATGGTCCTCGATGTTTTCTTCGGCAAGGATCGGTTGGCCGGCCGCGACGCGGCCGATCAGCGGAACCGCGACCACTTTACTGAGCTTGGCCTGCATCTCGTCGACGTCGACGACTTCGATGGTGCGCGACTTGGTCGGATCCCGGCGAATGTATCCCTTACGTTCGAGGGTATTGAGGTGATTCTGAACCGTCGAGCTCGAGGACAGTCCGACCGCTTCGCCGATTTCTCGAACCGTTGGCGGGTAGCTGCGGATCTTCTGTCGAAACCGAAGGTACTCCAGGATTTCCCGCTGCCTGCTGGTCAACGGTTCCGGCATAACGTCCCCTCCCTTTTGCGCCGATGTCGTCGATGGCCAAGAGCCGATCATCTCGCTCCCGGCGCCGTCCCAGGCGGCGCGGTGAGGTAGGGGAGAGGAGGGGTTCTCAGGCCGCGATCACAGCATCGTAGCACAGAGATTTGGCCATCAGCATGAGTGTCTAATGCATCCCCGGCGACCGGTCGACGCGGATGGTGATCCTGCAAAACGGGGGCATCCTAGCACATCTGTTCGATCAATGCAAACACTTGTTCGCGGAGGCTCTTGACGCGAACGCCTGTTCGTGCTAGCCTCGTCATCGAACACATGTTCGTGCAGGACGGGGCCCGACACGCGTATCCACGACCGCAGCGCCGCCGCGGCTGGGGCCGCATTCTGGTGCTGACCGCCGCGCTGCTGCTGGTCACCGGACGGCTGGCCTACGGCAGTGGCCCGGCCCACAGCGACACCGTCGTCGTGGCGCCGGGGGACACGGTATGGAGCATCGCGACCGCCCACTATCCTGGCGATCCCCGGCCGCACGTCGAGGCCATCCTGGCGGCGAACCGGTTGGCGACGCCCATCCTTCGGCCGGGCCAGGCGCTCCAGCTCCCGCGCGACTAGGCCCCGAGGTCGCCACTTACGATGAGCACATCGCTGGTCAGTCTCGCCTCCCTGGTGAACGCGTTTAACCCGGTGACCCCGCAGCTGCGCGTGGCGGCGATCATCGTCCGCGGCACGCAGATCCTGCTGGTCGAGCACCGTAAGCGCGGTGAGCACTACTGGGTGCTGCCGGGCGGGCGTCTCGAAGGCCTGGAGACGCTCGACGCCGCGCTCGGGCGCGAGCTCCACGAGGAGCTCAGCCTCGACGTCCGGGTCGGCCAGCTGGTCATCCTCAGCGAAATGCTGGCGCCCGACCGGCACGTCGTCAACCTGATGTTTCACGCGGAGATAGGGGAGGGGGCCGAGCCGCGTCTTGATCCCGCGGATCCCGTGCTCGCCGGCTGGCAATGGGTGTCGACGGACCAGCTCCCCCGGCTGGACTTCCGTCCACCCATTGCCGATGCCGTCCGCGCCGTTATCATCGAGAACTTCGCGGGTCCGGTCCGTCTGCTGGGGGATAGCTGGAAAGCGCACGGTCGTTGATCAATCCCCTGTTGATTGCACAGGATGGCAAGTGCGCGATCTGCCGAGGCGCCCCACAGCTCGCTACCGAGGACGACTAAAGAATTTGGCTGTTGATCACGATCACGTCACGGGTCGGATCCGTGCTCTGCTATGTAATGGTTGCAACGCTGGCCTGGGCTACTTTAAAAACAACCCTTTCGTCTTGATAGCGGCTGCCCAGTACCTGTCCATCCATTCAGGTTCATAAATCGTATATTCTGCGACGGACGCGAGAGGGGCTGATCTCGAAAGAGGCTTACAGATGCGCCTGGATGACTTTCGCCAGGCTCGGGCCGATATCGGGCACTGCGGACGTCGCAAAGATGATCGCGACCAACATCACCATCAACAGCGTTGCGACTTTCGCACTGACCGTGCGCTCGAGTTGCTCCGGGTCGTCAGCCACCGGCGCCGGCTGGCCCGCCTGGACCATCTGGCGCATCTCGCTGACCAGGCCGTTCGCGTCGCTGGCGTCCCGCACCGTCTGACTCATGCCGCAACCCCCTGGTGGTCGTGATTCGTGATCGGCGCCGGCGTTCGGCCGGCGGCGAATAGCAGGCCGAGCCGCTCGGCCAGCAGCTGGAGTAACAAGAGCTCACCGGCGGCGTAGGGCCGTGGCAGGCGGCGACCGAGCTGCAAGGTGCCGTCGACCCCGGCGGAGTGCAGCGGCGCGACCGCAATCTGGCGCAGGCCGGCCGGGACGCCGAAGAGGTCCTCGGGCCGGCGACCGGTCAGCGGCTCGCGCAGGGCGCGGCCCTGGAGCAGCGCCTCCGCGCTGCGCGTGCCCGCCAGCGACAACCAGCGCGGCGCGTGCGCCTCGAGCGGATCATTGCCGCCGACGACCAGCGTCAGGCGGTCGCCCTGGACCCATTCCAGGTGCAGGCTCTCCGAGCGCAGCAGGCTGGCGAGCGCGGGCCGGATCGCCGCCAGCGCCGCCGGCTGATTCAGCGCATGCGGCGCCGCCAGGCCCGCGAGCCGGTTGGCCTGCTCCATGGCCTCGGTTCGCTGCCGCTGATCGTCGAGCGTCTGCAAGCGCAGCAAGGTCGCGCCCATCTCGTCAGCGACGGACCGGATCAGCGCCCGGACCGTCGGATCGAAGTCGGCGGCCCGGCCGGCGACCGTGATCAACCCGTTGGGCTCGCCATCGCCGGTCGTCGGCTGGATCAGGGTGCAGGTGCCGGCGCTGGTCCCGGGCAGCGGGCCCTGGATGAGCACCGGCTGACCGGGCTCGGCGGTAAGCGTCGGGGTGAAGCTGAACCCGGGCATCTCGCCGTCCGGTAGGCCGGCCCAGCGAACCGCCCGATACTCGTCGCCGGTGGGATCCATGCTCCAGAAGGCCCACGCGCAGGTGGGCGCCAGCGCCGGAGCCTGACTGGCCAGCTGCGCAAAGAGCGCTTCTTCGTCGCGGACGCGGGCCAGGGCAGAGATCAAGCCGGCCAGGACGCTCTGTCGCCGCACCGTTTGCTGCGCCGAGTCAAGCCCAGCCATCAGGTGCACGACGAGCGCCATGGTCATCAGGACAAGGAAGGCATCGAACAGCATCGTCAGCGGCACGGCGTGGCCGGCCAGCTCAAACGGCAACAGCATCAACAGGCCGGCGGGAAGAATTCGCGCATCGCGCCAGCGGGCCGCCGCTCGGGCGGCGGCAAAGAACAGGAGCACGCGTGCGTACGGGACATAGGGCACCGAGAGCGCGCCGATCGCCGCGACTACGGCCAGGTCGGCGATGCCGAGCAGTAGCGCTCGACCGGGGACCGGTCGCGGCAGGCGGGTGAGCTCGACATACAGATAGAGGTATGCGACCGCGGCCAGGCCGGCCGTGTAGCGGATGGACAGCGGAACCGCAGGGGCGGCGACCACCGACGCCGCCACGCTGAAGACGGCCACCCAGAGCGCCAGCGTGAAGGCGAAATCATGGCGAAGCAGGGTCGGCAGCGCCGCCTGCCAGGTCCGGAGCTGAGCCGTAAGCGCGGTGCGGGCCCAGCGGATGGCGTCGCGCGGGTTGAACGAGGGCGGTCGCCACTCGCTCGTGACCCGCTCCACGGCGGCACCCGCCCGTTGCTTGGCCTTCAAGCGCGCGAGTTCGAGTTGGCTCAGGGGAGCAGCGTCCACCAGACACAGTCTGAAACGGAACCGCTGCGGCCGTGTCGTCGGGCTGGCCACAACCTGTGGCGGGGGAGCGGCGAAACCTTACAAATGGTGTAACGACGATCGGGAGCAGCCTTTCTGGCGGGGCTGCCCGTAAGCTAAAAAGATGCCCCCCTCCCCTCTCCGCCGAGCCTGGTCCGTCGTCCCCGTTCGCTCCCGGGTCACCGGTGTCGACGCTGATACGCTGCGGCGCTGGCTCGCCGATCTGCCGCCGCCGGTCGGCTACGGCATTAGCGCCAGGCCGCTGCGCTACCGGCAGGCGCCCCACCTGGCCGCCTTCTGCTGGTATGACGACCGCTTGATCGAGCTTCAGGTTCCGGAACCCTTTCGTACCTGGGACGAGAAGGTCTACGTGCGGGCCCGCCGCAAGCCCGGCCGCCGCTTGGCCTTTCAGTGGTTCAGCCGGGCGATCCGCTTCCGTACGCGGCGGGAGGTGTTGCGCTTCCTCTACTGCCACGAGTTCTATCACTGGTATCTGCGTGAGGTCCGCGGCGGAAAAGCGGCCGCTGAAACCGCCTGCGACCGGTTTGCGCTCGCCCATTTTCGGACCGGCAACCGAGGCATCGACTGGACCAGCGTGCTGCCCGGCTATGCGCCGCCGGCGCGCCGGCGGCTCAAACCCGCTGCCTAATCAGAATCCTTGGCCGATGGGCGGATCATCGTCCACAGCGGTGGTGCGCCCGGAAACGGATGCGACTCCGAGGCGAACTCGAATCCGAGTCGCTGATAGAAGACGTGCGTCCGACGAAATGGCGTCTCGAGGTAACAGAGCGTGGCGTCCGCATCAGCCCGTTGAAGAACGGGCGCCAGAAGCCGCGAGCCGATTCCCTGGCCCTGGAGACCAACGCCCTGGAGACCAACGTCGATGCCGACGAACATCAGGTACCAGTGCGGGACCGAGGGATGGAGCGGCTCGAGATTGGCGAAACCGCCGAAGAGTTCCCGGGCGGCTCGCGGGTAGAGGGCTCGCACGACGAGCTCCCGTAGCGCGGAGCTGGCCCTAGTTCGGGGTGAGCCCGCGGGAGGATCGGGAGGTTTCCAGACGGCGACCCCCAGCAGTCGGGTGTCCGCGGTTGCACCATAGACGTGGCCGTACGGCAGCGAGGATTGAACGATATCGGCGAAGAACATTCGGTAGGCAGCCGCGCGCCGCGGTCCCCGGCCCAGATAGTAAGTGAGGATGGGATCCTGATCGAAGGCTCGGGTCAGCACGCCGACCGCACGACTCGCCAGGCGGGGCGGCAGGGTACCGATCTCGGCGTCCATCTGCCGCACAGTGCCACAGTCGTGATTACGCAAGCCCGCGCAACGAAGTTATACTAACCTGCGTAATGCCAGCTCGCGTAAAACCGGTCGCCAACCCATTCCGGTTTGGCCGCATCGTGTCCGGCGACGCGTTCACCGATCGGGAGGCCGACATACAGGTGCTGGAGCGGGAGTTGCGCGATGGGCAGAACATCCTGCTGGAGGCGCCGCGACGCTTCGGTAAGACCTCGCTCATCCTGGAGGTCAAGCGCCGATTGCAGGCGTCCGGTATCCCGGTCGCCTACCTGGACTGCATGCTCGTTCCCTCGCGCGCGCGGCTCGCCGACCGCCTGGCTTCCGCCTATCTCGACGCCTTCAAGGGTCCGGCGCAGCGCGCGGAAGACTGGGTTGTGCAGCACCTGAAGGCGTTTCGCGTGCGGCCCACGTTGACCCTCGACACCGATGGACACGCGTCGCTCTCGTTCGAGGCGGGCAGCGCCGGCGTGCCGAACCTCGACGCGCTGCTGGAGCAGCTGTTCCAGGAGCCCGAGGTGATTGCCCGTGAGGGCAAGAAAAAACGCGCGGTGGTCATCCTCGACGAGTTCCAGGACCTGATGGAGCTGGGCGTCACGCTGCTGCGACAGCTGCGCGCTGTGATCCAGCACCAGCAGCACGTGTCGTATGCCCTGCTCGGGTCACGCCAGGCCTTGCTCCGGCGGGCCGTGCACGAGCGCAGCGCGCCACTGCTGAAGATCGCCCGCCCGTATCCGTTGGGCCCGTTGCCTCGGGACGAATTCGCCGCCTTCTTGCTGGCGCGGTTCAAGGCCAGTGGCCGGCCGATTCCGAAAGACGCCGTCTACGCGTTGATCGACTTTACCGGCGCCCACCCCAACGACACCCAGGAAGCGGCGCACTTCCTGTGGGAGGTGGCTCTCCTCCCCCTCTCCAGCCAGGAACTCGTCGCCACCGCGATCGCGCGCGTACTCGACGCCGAGGCCGCCCAGATGACCGTGCTCTGGCATGACTCGGCGCCGGCGCAACGCAACCTGCTGGTCGCGCTGGTGGAGTGGGGCGGCCGCAACATCTACCGCGAGGACTACCGGCGCCGCGCCAACCTGGGTCCCGCGACCACGGTGCAACGCGCCATCCAGACCCTCATCGACCGCGAGCTGGTGGACCTGGAACCGAGCGGCGCGTACACCATCAAGGAACGATTCTTCGAGGAGTGGATCCGGCGGCGGGTCGTTCGCGGGGAGCTGTAGGCTCCCCGACTTAGACTTTCGCGGCCGGTTGCTCGGAGAGAATCGCCTGGATCTCGGACTTGGCTCGTCCGATGACGTCGCGGATGCGCCGCTGCTGCTCGGGATCCGGCCAACGGTGCCGGGCTTCGCTGGCCACGGAGCGGCCCAGGTCGCGGAGGTCGTTGCGCAGGTCGTGCATCACGCGGTGCGCTTGCGGGCCCCACTCGGCGCCCCAGCGCTCCTTCATCCGATTGAAGACTTCATCGACCTGCGGCTGGCGCTCACTCATAAAGGTGCGCCCCGCATCGGTGATGCTGTAGACCTTCCGGCCATCCTGCGAAACGGAGCTGACGTAGCCCATATCCTCCAGCATCTGGAGCGTCGGGTAGACGGCTCCCGGGCTGGGGGCGTAGAAACCGCCGAAGCGGGCTTCGAGCGCCTTGATCAGCTCGTAGCCGTGGGCGGGCTTGTCCTTGAGCTGCTCGAGAATGACGTACTTCAGATCGCCGCGCTCGAACATCTGACGGCGGAACGGGTCGAAGCGGAACTCACGACCTGACCACATGGGAACATCCTCCTGGAAACTGCCGAACTATCACGATATATCGCGATAGTAAACGACGGTCGCTCCGCCCGTCAAGCTCGAATACGGCTTCCGGGGCGTAGAATTCGGCCCAGCAGCGTGCCCACCGTCTCCCCCACGTCCCCGCCGCAGGCACCTCCGGTCGCACCCGCCGCCCTCGTGGAGCGCGTGCGGACCTTCCTCGAAGCCTGTGAGATCGACCGAAATCTCAGCCCGCTGACGATCCGGCAGTACGACCATTACCTCAACTACTTGCTTGGCTGGGTCGTCCGCGAGCAGCCGGACGTGAAGGACCTACCCGACCTGACCAGCGAGGTCGTTCGCCGCTACAAGCTCGCCCTTACGCGGCATCGCAATGAGCACACCGGGCGGCCGCTCTCACGGGCCACCCAGACCTACTTCTTGATTGCCCTGCGGTCGATGCTGCGCTACTGGACCCGGCAGGGGCTGGAGGTGCTCGCGCCGGACCGGATCGAGCTGGGCAAGGCGGCCTCCCGTTCGTTGAAGTTCCTCGACCCGGATCAGCTCCGTCGCCTGCTCGAGGCGCCCGACGTCCACGACCCGCGAGGCCTTCGCGACCGGGCATTGCTCGAGACCTTCTTCAGCACCGGGTTGCGGCTCGCCGAGCTGGCCCGGCTGGATCGCGATCACATCAACCTCAAGACCCGCGAGTTCGGCGTGATCGGCAAAGGCCGCAAGCCGCGCGTCGTCTTTCTCAGCGATGCCGCGACCGAGGCGCTGGCCCGCTACCTGGAGACCCGGCAGGATCGCTGGAAGCCGCTCTTCATCCGCATGAAGGGCAAGCCCGACCTGACGCCGGGCGGCCCCGGGATGCGGATGTCGTCACGGTCGATCGAGCGGATCGTGGGGAAATACGTTCGCATCGCCGGCCTGGGTGTGAAGGCCACGCCGCACACTTTGCGTCACTCGTTCGCTACCGACCTCCTCTCCAATGGCGCCGATCTGCGCGCCGTGCAGGAGTTGCTCGGGCACGCCAATCTCAACACCACGCAGATCTACACGCACGTGACCAACCCACAACTGCGCGCTGCACACCGCAAATTTCACAGCGGAAATCGCGACTGACGCTGCTAGCATCAGGACGACATGATCTCGGTGCGCGACCGCCTGCCATCGACAAAGGTTGACTACTATCCGCTGACGCGCCTTCCGGAAATGGGGCTGGGCGATCCCGGTCGGCTACCGATGACGATCAAGATCCTGCTCGAAGGGCTGCTGCGCCAGGCGGAGACGGGCGGCGTCCAGGAAAGCAGTATCCGTGGGCTGACTCGCTGGCCCGAAGCGGCCGCCGCCGACGCGGAAGTGCCGTTCCTCCCGGCGCGGATCCTGCTCCAGGACTTCACCGGCGTGCCGGCGGTCCTCGACCTGGCGGCGATGCGCTCGGCCATGCAGCGAGCCGGCAAAGATGCCGGTCGAATCGATCCCCTGGTCCAGGTGGATCTGGTCATCGACCATTCCGTGCAGGTCGACGCCTTCGGGTCACTCGGCGCCTACGCGCGCAACATCGAACGCGAGTACGCACGCAACGGCGAACGCTATGCGCTGCTGCGCTGGGCGCAGCAGGCGTTTCACAACTTCACCGTCGTACCGCCGGGCATGGGCATCTGTCACCAGGTGAACCTCGAACGGTTGAGCCGCGTCGTGCAGGTGCGGACGGATCAGAAGGGCAGCTACGCGTTGCCCGATACGCTGCTCGGCACCGACTCGCACACCACCATGGTCAATGGACTGGGCGTGCTCGGCTGGGGCGTGGGCGGCATCGAGGCGGAAGCCGCGTTGCTCGGCCAGCCGACCTACCTGCCGCTGCCGGTGGTCCTCGGCGTGCGGATGAGCGGCGCCCTGCGGCCGGGCGCGACGGCGACCGACCTGGTGCTGACGCTCACCGAGATGCTGCGCCGGCACGGCGTGGTCAACAAGTTCGTCGAGTTTTGTGGCGCCGGCCTGTCGAGCCTTTCGGTGCCGGATCGCGCCACCCTGTCCAACATGTGCCCCGAATACGGCGCCACCTCCTCCTTCTTCCCGGTCGACGCGCAGACGCTCCGCTACCTGGAGACGACCGGGCGTGAGCGGCAGCTGATCGAGCTGGTGGAGCAGTACACGCGGGCCCAGGGAATGTTCCGTACCGACGACTCGCCCACGCCCGTCTTCAGCGAGCTGCTCGAGCTCGATCTCAATGCCGTCGAGCCCAGCGTCGCGGGGCCGAAACGCCCGCAGGATCGGGTCCCGCTGCCCCGGGTCTGGGAGAGCTTCAAGACCGCGTTCGCGATGGAGGACCAACCAAGCAACAACGACGTCGCCCGCTTCGACTCCGAAGGTGGGGAGGCCGATGTCCGCGGGGAGAAACAGCATGCGACGGCGGTGATGGCCCGGCCGGCCGCGCACGTTCGCAACGGCTCGGTCGTGATCGCCGCCATCACC
>Ga0102924_1001807_pt1 | contig 24102 bp, 16 predicted proteins | sample PaiPotPPM11metaG_FD_80116 | JGI IMG/M metagenome (GOLD analysis project Ga0102924, IMG submission 80116) | Iron sulfur acid spring bacterial and archeal communities from Banff, Canada, to study Microbial Dark Matter (Phase II) - Paint Pots PPM... ...
CCGACCCCAAACGGCCTCGAGCTTCTGGGGTCGGTACGCCACGTGTGGAGATAGCGGCCGTCCGGCGTGGCGACGCGATCGGTGCGCGCGCGACCGAGGACGTCGCGCACCGTGACGAGGCGAAACGCGGGGTGCTCGGCGAGGAAGGCGTCGACGGCGCGCTCGCCCTCGTCCGGAAGGAACGAGCACGTCGCGTAAACCAGGCGCCCGTTGGCGGCGACGAGCGGGGCGGCGGCGCGCAGGAACGCGGTCTGCGAGGCGATCAGGCGAGGCAGGTCGGCCGGCTGCAAGCGCCAGCGGGCCTCGGGGTTGCGGCGGATGGCGCCGAGCCCGGTGCACGGCGCGTCGACCAGGACGCGCGAGGCGCGGCCGGCGAGGTCGCGGAGCGCGTCGCCGGGCTCGAGGAGGTCCACGGCGATCGCCTGGACGTTGCTCGCGCCGGCGCGGCGGGCGCGGCGCTGCAGCTCGGCGAGCTTGTCGCGCGACGCGTCGAGCGCGAAGAGGCGCCCCTTGCCCGCGAGCAGCGCCGCCAGGGCGAGCGTCTTTCCGCCGGCCCCTGCGCACGCGTCGACGGCCGCCGAGCGCGGGGGCGGCGCCACGAGCTCGGCGACCATCTGCGAGGCCTCGTCCTGCACCTCGAAGTCGCCGCGGGCGAACGCCTGCGTGCGGAACGGCGACCTGCGCCCCTCGAGGACGAGGCCCTGCGCGGCGTGGCGCGTGGGCCGCGCGGACAACCCCTCGGCGGCAAGGGCCTGCGCGCATGCGTCGCGCGTCGTCTTGAGCGTGTTGACGCGCAGCGCGCGAGCCGGCAGCTCGTTCATTCGACCGAGCATCGCGGCGTCGTTCACGAGCTCGACGATCCAGTCGGGGAAGGAGTGGGTCACGCCGGCGCGCTCGGTCGCGTTCTCGATGCGGTCGATGCGCGGCGCGACGTCCGTCAGCCCGCGCGCGATCGCGAAGAGCGCCTCGAACCGCGCGTCCGCGTCGCCGCTGCCGCATGCGAACGCGAGCAGGCGGTCGTACTTCACCAGCGCGTGGACCGCTGCGGCCACGACGGCGCGCTCCTCTTCGGGCACGCCGCGCAGCGCCTGCTCGAGGACGTCACTCAGGAACGGCCACCGACGGGAGCGCTCCTCGTCGTACGCGCGCAGGACGAGCGGCTTCGCGCGGAGGGCCTCTTCGTACGTGCACGCGACGTGGATCATCGCGCGCTGCGCGCTCGCCTCCGCGGCTCCGGACGCTGACGTTCGCGCACGCCCTGCCGCTGCGGACCGCGCTCGGCTTGCGGACCGCCGGCACCATGGCGCTCCGGCGGGACCAGGCACCGCGGCCCGTTTCCGATGAGGTCCGCGCGCCCGGCCTTGCGCAGCGCTTCGCGCGCGAGCGGCTGCTGCTCGGGGTCCCACCAGAAGAGGAGCGCCTTCATGAGCTTCTTCTCGCGCAGGTCGCGCACGACCGCGACCGGCTCCATCGTGAGCGGGTCGATGCCCGTGTAGAACATGGTCGTGGCCATGGCCATGGGCGTGGGGATGAAGTCCTGAACCTGACGCGGCCGCAAGTTCCGCTCCTTGAGCCACAACGCGAGCGCGACCGTGTCCTTGAGGGTCGATCCGGGGTGCCCGGTGATGAAGTACGGCACCAGGTACTGTTCCTTGCCTGCCTGCTCGCTCGCCTGGCAGAAGGCCTCCGCGAAGCGCTCGTAATGCTCGACCGGGGGCTTCTTCATCTTGTCGAGGACGCCGGGGTCGGTGTGCTCGGGGGCCACGCTGAGCTGGCCGCCGGTGTGATGCCGCGCGAGCTCGCGGACGAACTCGGGGCTGCGCGCAGCCAGGTCGTAGCGCACGCCGCTCGCGACGAAGACGCGCTTGATGCCCGGCTCGCGGCGCACCTGCTTGAGGAGGTCGACGAGCGGATCGTGATCGGTCACGAGGTTCTCGCAGATCCCCGGGTGGACGCACGAGAGGCGCCGGCAGGCGCTCTCGGTGCGCTCGTCCTTGCAGCGCATCTTGTACATGTTCGCGGTCGGGCCGCCGACGTCGGTGATCGTCCCGCCGAAGCCCTCCATCCGCGAGAGCGCGCGCACCTCGCGGAGGACGCTCTCGGCGCTGCGGCTCTGGATGATGCGCCCCTCGTGCTCGGTGATGCTGCAGAAAGTGCAGCCGCCGAAGCACCCGCGCATCGTCACGATCGAGTGCTTGATCGTGTCGAACGCGGGGATGCGCGCGCCGGCGTAGCTCGGGTGCGGGCGGCGCGCGAACGGCAAGTCGTAGAGGCCGTCCATCTCGCCCTCGTCGAGCGGCAGGGCGGGCGGGTTGAAGTAGACGGCCTCGTCGCCGTGCGGCTGGAGGAGCGGGCGGCCGTTGTGGGCGTTCGTCTCGTACTGGAAGGCGCGCGACATCCGGGCGAAGGCCTCTTTGTCGGCGCGCACTTCCTCGTAGGAGGGCAACACGACCGCCTTGCCGTCGGTCACGTAGCGGCTCGCGTCGGCAGCGACGTCGCTCCAGGCGCGGCGGTTCTTGCGGACGTGCGCCGTGCCGCGCACGTCCACCAGCCGGTCGACGCGCTCGCCGGCGTCGAGGCGACGGGCGATCTCCCAGGCCGCGCGCTCACCCATGCCGAAGACGAGGAGGTCGGCCTTGCTGTCGAGGAGGATCGAACGGCGCACCGAGTCGCTCCAGTAGTCGTAGTGGGCGATGCGGCGGAGCGACGCCTCGATGCCGCCGAGGACGACGGGAAGACCGGGGAAGGCCTGTCGGCACAGGTTCGCGTAGACGATCGTGGCTCGGTTGGGGCGCGCGGACGTCCTCCCGTCCGGCGAGTACTGGTCCTCGGAGCGCACCTTCTTCTGTGCCGTCAGCTTGTTGAGCATCGAGTCGAGGTTGCCGGCGCTCACGCCGACGAAGAGGCGGGGTCGCCCCATGCGCGCGATATCGTCGGGGCTCGACCAGCGCGGCTGGGCCACGACCCCAACGCGGAAGCCGCGGCCCTCGAGGAACCGCGCGATGAGGACGGGCCCGAACGCGGGGTGGTCGACGTACGCGTCGCCGGTCACGATGAGGATGTCGAGCTCGTCCCAGCGCCGGGCGTGCATCTCCTCTCTCGTGGTCGGCAAGAAGGAGGCCTCGGAGTGGGCGCGGGCGTCGAGCTCCGAGTGACCGAGTGCCGACCTTCGTAGAGTGACGAGCGACATGGGGGAAGCCGTGGTAACACGGGATCCTGCCATGGGCCGCTTGCACGCGCTCCTCATCCTCGCGTGGGCGCTCATCCGGTCCCTGCTCGCGCCCCTGGTGGGCGCGCGCCGTGGCCTGGCCGAGTTTCGGCGCAGTTACGCGGCCGACCGCGTCCCCCCGGTCTCCCCCGAGGAGCGGCGCCTCCTCCCGTCCCTCAGCGGTTGCATCGCATGCGGGCTGTGCGACGTCGGCGAGGGCGCGCGCATCGCTCGCTCGGCCGGCATCTACGCGGGAGTGATGGACCTGATGCTCGCGAGCTCGCGCAGCATGCCCGACTACGACGCTGCCGTCCGTTCCTTCGACGCCGTCGGCGACGATCGCCTGGAGGCGCTCGAGGCGCGCTGTCCGACGCAGGTCCCGATGCGCCGGGTTGCGGCGTTCGTTCGCGCGAAGGCGGCGGAGGTATCGACCCCGCCGGCCTCGACCGAGGGGGCGTAACACCGAAGCGGTTGCGAGGGTGTTGCGCGGTGCAACCCCCTGGCGATCGCAACACTCGATGCTGTGGCTCCGGGCGGTCCGTCGTGACCTGCCGCGGGCCGGCCTCGGCGAGGCGAGGAACGTACGCTGGCCGGACCTCGACCCGTTCGAGACCGTCGCGCAGAGCGAGCGCGCCCAGCTCGCCGCGCGCGCTTTCGCCGGTTTCACCGAACGCGAGCGCGTGTTCGCGGCGCTCTGCTTCGGGCAGGGGCTGGACCCGCGCGAGATCGCCGACTCGATGAAGATCAGCGTGAAGACGGTGTACTCGAAGGAGCACAAAATCATGGCCAAGCTGGAGGCCGTCGTGGCCGCGATCAAGGAGGAGGAAGTGGCGGCGTGACGGACGCCGCGGTTCTGTAGTATGCGGCTGGCCGACCCGATGCGTTCTCTCGTCCTCGCGACGGCCCTGCCCGCGGCGCTGCTCACGTTCCCTGGTTGCTCCACGCTGTCGCCCGACACCCCGGCGCCTTACAAGCCGAATCCGCTCGGCAACGGCCTGCGGATCGCCGACGTTCAAAACCCCAAGTCGCCGTCGTACGCCCCGAACCAGAACGTGGACCTCACGAGCCTGACCGTCTTGTGGGTGGACACCTTCGACGAGACCAAGGACGGCAAGAGCCTGGGGACGGTCTTCGTGGAGGACGTGGGCTCGACCGCGCCGTATTCGGCGATCAGCGTCTATCAGCCGAGCTACGTCCCGGCGGACCTCCGCCCCGTCGGCGGCGATGTCCTCGATTTCGCGGGTCCGTACCAGGAGGTCGCCGGCATCGGCGCGGCCCATTTTGCGGCGGGTGAGACGCTCCCGCAGCTGGCCAAGCCCGTCGGGACGTTCCGCTACGAGTACCAGACGCCCGCGCCGACGGAGATCCGCCTGTCCGACCTCGACGACTACGCCGCGGGCCGGCAATGGGAGGGGATGCTCGTGACGGTCCGCGACGTCTACGCGCTGTCCGCAGCCTCGAGCGGAGGGCGCGTTACCTACACGCTCGCGTCGAGCCCGGATGCGGGCACCGACGTGAATACGGTCACGATGTCGAACGAGGAGTACGATCTGTCGAGCACCGAGTTCCCGCCCGGAACCCATCTACAGTCGGTGACTGGCCTCGTCACTTGGTTTTTCAGCTATCACATCGCCCCCAGGTACCCCTCCGACGTCGTGCAGTGACGGCGCGGTGGGGGCTCGCCGCGCTCCTCGCGGCAGCCGCTGCGTGCGGCGGCGCATCGGCGCCGTCGCCGAGCCTGCGGACGGCGACGCGGGCGATGCCCAGCGCGGGTCAGGGCCGGCCGGCCATCGCGGCCGTCGTGCGGGAGGGCGACGCTCGCGGGGCGATCGCGACCGCCGTGACCACGGCCGGGATCGCTCCGGAGCGGGGCGCGCTCGTCGCGATCGCGCTCGCGGCGCTCGTCGAAGCGAGACTCGCCGAGCGGGGGTTCGCCGACGTGCGCGCCCTCGGAGGGTGGGACGGATGGCGCCTCGAGTCGCTGGCGGGGACCCCGGCGGAGGCGGCCCGGGTGGCCGGAGCGGTGACGAGCGCGATGCTCACCCCGGTCGCGGAGGGGGAGCCGGCGCTCGCGGCCGTGTCGAGTCGTGTCGCGGCTCTCGCGATGCGTCCGCTCGCGGACCGGGCGGTCTTGGACGTCGCCCGATGCACCGGAGAGGCCTACGGCATGGGCGGCGACCCCGCGCCGACGACGGCCGAGCTGGAGACGTGGCGGCGCGCGGCGCACGGGCTGGGGCGCGTGGCCTTCGCCGCCGCGGGGAGCGCGGAGGTCGCCGGCGCGATGGCGGCGGCCCTTTCGCGCGGGCCGGCTTGGCCCGTCGCCACCGTGGCGGTCGAGCCACCCTGGCCCGACGCCGATTCGCGAGCCGTCGTTTACGACGCCTCCGGGGAAGTGGCCCCGGCGGGAGCCCGCGTCGTCGTCACGGCTTGGACGGCGGCGCCTGAGCGCGCGGTGGCCTCGGCGGAGTCGCTGGGAGACGCGCGCGGGCCTCTGGCGTCGCGGCTGGCGGCGCTCGATCCACCGGCGCACCTCCGCACCGTGGCGGCCACGGCGCACCCGGGCGGCGGGTGCGTGGCTGCGACCCTCGACCTGGACGCGCGCTCGCCGTCGTCCGACGCGGCCCTGCGCATCGCGACCGCCGCGGCGCTGGTCCGACAGGAGCTCGCGGTCGAGACCGCCGACGCCACGGCGCCGGCGGACCTCGGGAGCGTGCTCGCGAACCGCGCGTCCGACCCGCGGGAGGCTGCGGAGCGAGCGGCGTGGTGGGCGCTCGCGCATGCGCGGTCGGGGGTTCCGGCGAACGACGTGCGGATCGGGCTTGCCATCGGGGTGGCGCCCGCACGGGACGCGCAGACCTCGCCCCTGGCCGGCCTGGGGGACGAAATCCGCAGCGCGCTCGATCAGGCGACCGTGGCGTGGCGCGCTCCGGTGGTCGAGGCGCGCACGCGCGTCGAGCAGGGGCAGGGAGACGTCTGGGTCCTGCTCGCGTCTCCGTGCGGAACGGCGCCCGAGGCAGGCGGCGACGCCGGGGCGAGCGCCGCAGCAGCCACCGCGGCAGCCGCTCACGCGGCCCGCAACGCGGGAGACGCTCGCGTCGAGGCGTTCGTGACGCCGGACGGCGTGGGGCTCCTCGCGCACGGGCCCGCGCACGCGGGCGAGTCGGCTCAGGCGCACGCGCGCCGCATCGCCGACGTGGCGGCCAGGGCGTTCGCGGCGGACGCGCTCGAACCGGACGCCGTCGCCCGCGCGCGCACGACGCTCCTGGCGCGCTCATCGCAGAACGACGCGCGCGCGCTCGCGACGCTCGGGGGCGCGCTGGCGCCGGGGCATCCGTCGTGGGTGGACGCCGCGGGGACGGCCTTCGGCCTCGGCTCGAGCACCGAGGAGGCCTTGCTTCAAAGGCTGGCGGCGATGCGCACCGGACCGGTGCGCGTCGCAGTCGTCGCGAACGCGGACCCTGCTCAGGCAGAGGCCGCGGTGCGCGCCGTCGACCGCTGGATCGTGCGCCGCCCCGGCGATGCGCGATCGTGTCCTCCCGTGGCCTCGACCTCCCCTGCGCGCCCCGGCACGTACGCGGTCGAGCTCAACGGCGGCGGCGCGTCCGAAGCGCTCGTCGCCGCGCCGCTCGCGGGCGACGCTGCGGCGCGCGTCGCAGGGACGTGGGTCGCAGCGGCCCTCGACGGACCCGGCGGCCTCCTCGAGCACGCCCTCGGCAGCGGCGACCGCGCTGCGCCCCGGCTGGCGACCGAGTGGAGCGCGACGGTGCTCGGCGCGCCGCGCAGTCCGGCGCTCGTAGTGCGCGTCGTGGCTCCGGACGCGTCGCTCGACGGTGCCGTCGCGCAGACGCGCGGGCTCCTCGACCGCCTCCGGCAGGGCGCGCTCAAGGCCGAGGACCGCGCCCGAGCCGCGGCGGCGCTCGCGCGGCGCGAGCTCTCGGCGAGCCTCGACCCTCGCGCTCGAACCATTCAGCTCTGGCGGGGCGATACCCGCGCCCCGGCCCCGTCGCTCGGCGATTTGCAGGCGTTCGCCGCCGCGTCGCTGCGAGACGAAGCGCTCGTCATCGTGGCCACGCGCCCGCCGCGGCCGTCGTCGCCGGCGTTTTCACGCGCGCACGCTACGGGTAAGAGTCGAGAGTAGGTGCTCCGTTGACCCCCGGCCGATACGCATACGAGCCAACCCCGCCTGCGCAATCGGCGGACGGGCCCCCCTGGTTCTCCGTCGGGTCCGACGCCGTCCGGTTGCTGCGCGACGGCGAGCAGGCGTTTCCGGCGATGCTCGAGGCGATCGATCGCGCCCAGCGCGAGGCCCTGGTCGAGATGTACTGGATCGGCCCGGATGCCGTCGGGGAGCGCTTCCGCGACGCGCTGGCGGCGCGGGCCCGCGCCGGCGTCCGCGTGTGCGTCATCTACGACGCGATCGGGAGCATGGGCGTGACGCCCGCGTGGTGGCGTCCGCTGTTCGCCGCGGGCGGGCGGGCCGTCGAGTACCACTCGATCTCACCGCTCGACCCGCGGTTTCGCCTCGACAGCGTCGAGCTCCGCGACCACCGCAAGATGCTCGTCCTCGACGGGGTCCACGGATTCACCGGCGGCATCAATCTCGCGACGCCGTGGCTGCCGGCCAAGCAAGGCGGCGCGGGCTGGCGGGACGACGTCATCCAGGTGCAAGGAGAGGCGACCGAGGAGCTGCGGACGCTCTTCTACCGCACGTGGCGGAAGCTGACCGGCGAACGCGCGCCGCTCGACGTCCGCATCCTATCGCGCCACCACACGCGGCCGGTCTGGGTGCTGGCGAGCCAGTGGAGGTCGAGGCGCAGCATCCATCGCGAGTACGTGCGCCGGATCGGGCGCGCTCACGGCCGCGTCGACATCGCGAACTCCTACTTCGTGCCGGACCGCCGCGTCCGTGCCGCCCTCTTCGGCGCGGTTCGTCGGGGAGTGCCCGTTCGCGTCCTCGTGCCGGCAAAGAGCGACGTGCCGGTGGTCCAGTTCGCGGTCGAGGCGTTGTTCGACACGCTGCTGAGGCACGGGATCGAGATCTGGACGCTCCCCGGGACGATGCTCCACGCGAAGACGGCGATCATCGACGAGAGTTTCACGACGATCGGCAGCTACAATCTGGACGAGCGATCGTGGCGCAAGAACCTGGAAGTAAACCTGGCCGTGGAGGACCGCGAGTTCGCGCGGCACGTGCGCTCGTGGTTCGAGCGCGACCTGGCCTCCGCGACCCGCGTGGAGCTCGGCACGTGGCGGGACCGCTCGCTCGCGCGGCGGGGCTTCGAGTGGGCGGCGTACGCGATGAGAAAGCTCTGGTGAGGCCGTGGTGACGGTACGAGCGCACCTCAGGCGCGGAGCGCGCATCGCCGGCTTCGGCGCGATCACGAGCGCGATGCTGCCCGTCTTCCTCGCGCACGAGCGGGTCACCCACCCGACGGAGCGGGGTCGCGTTCGCGAGGCGTGGGTGCGCGCCTGGTGCTCGTCCCTCCTCCGGTTGTTCGGAGTCCAGGCGCTCGTGCGCGGCGACGTGCCCGGGCGCGGGCGCGGCCATCTGGTCGTCTCGAACCACCGATCGACGGCGGACATCCTCATTCTGCTCCGCGCGTTCGGGGGGTGCATGGTTAGCCGCGCGGATCTGGCCAAATGGCCCCTCGTCGGAGTCGCCGCACGATCGGTCGGTACGGTGTTCGTCGATCGTTCCAACGCGGTCAGCGGCGCGAATACGGTGCGCGCCATCCGCGACCGGCTGCGCGGCGAGGATGCGGTCATCGTGTTCCCCGAGGGGACGACCTTTCCGGACGACGAAGTGCGGCCGTTCCGCGCGGGCGCGTTCGTGGCGGCGCTTCACTCGGGAGCGGACGTCGTTCCGGTGGGCCTCGCGTACGCCCACGGCTCCGGGGCGGCTTTCGTCAACGAGTCGTTCCCCGCGCACCTGGCGCGCATGGCCGCCGCGGCGCCGTCGCAGGTTGCCATGTGCATCGGCGAGCCCATCGCGATCCAAGAGGGCGCGCGCGCCGCGCACCTGCGCGACCGCGCGCAGGAGGAGGTTGCACGTCTCGTCCGGGAGGCGCGAACGCTGGTCGAAGGCACGGGGTGACGCTCGACTCCGCTCAGGACGGCGCACCCTCCGGTGCGCTCCGCGAGAGGCGCCACACGAGTTGATCGAGATCCACCGGTTTCACGAGGTGTCCGTCGAAACCAGCCTCGCGCACTGCGTCCCGATCGCCCGGCTGACCGTAACCGGTCAGCGCGATGAGGTAGATCTCCGCATGCTTCGGGTCGCTCCGCACGCGCCGCGCGACCTCGAGTCCATCCATGCCGGGCAGCCCCAGATCGACGATAGCCACCTCGGGGCTCGTCTCGTGAATGAGCTCGAGCCCGGCGGGGCCGCTGCTCGCCACCTTGCAGTCGAAGCCTGCTTCCTGGAGAAACGCGGAGAGGACGAAGCGGCTGTCGTCGTTGTCCTCGACGATGACGACCTTCGATCCCTTCGCCGGAGGCGGACGCGCGGGCGCCAAGGCGTGGGTTCCCGTTCGCCCGGTCGCACGCGGAAGGCGCACGACGAATTCGCTCCCCTTCCCTGCTCCCTCGCTGTGAGCCGTCACCGTGCCGCCGTGCATCTCGACGAGCGAGCGGACCAGGGTGAGCCCCACGCCGAGCCCACCGTCGGCGCGATCGAGGGTGCGTCGCGACTGGACGAAGAGCTCGAACACGGAGTCGAGCATGTGCCCCGGTATCCCCACGCCGTCGTCGCGCACGCGGATGACGGCCTCGTCCCCCTCGCGCCCGACGCGGAGGCCGACATGGCCGCCCTGGAGTGTGTACTTCGCCGCGTTGTTGAGCAGGTTCACCTGGATCTGCTGGAGGCGCGCCGGGTCGCCCTCCACGTCGACGGACTCCCGGTCGAACTCGATGGCCAGGGCGAGCCCGCGCGCCTCCACCAGGTTGCGCACGGCGTCGACCGCCTCGCGCGCCACCGCCCGCAGGTCGACGATCTGCTTGCGCAGCTCGATCTTGTTCTGCGTGACGCGACTGACCTCGAGCAGGTCGTCGAGCAGCCGCGCCATCTGATCGGACTGGCGCTTGAGGGTCTCGACGAGCCGTTCGTGCAAGGAGGGTTCGGAGCGGCGGACGGGCAGCAAGCGCGCGGCGGTGACGATCGCGCCGAGCGGGTTCCGTAGCTCGTGCGATAGCATCGCGAGGAACTGATCGCGACGGCGGACGGCCTCCTGGATCTTCTCTTCGGAGAGCTTCTCGCGCGTGACGTCCCTGAAGATGCCGATCACGCCGACCACGCGCCCCTCGGGGTCTTTGAGCGGAAGGCGCGTCGCAAGGTCCCAAGAGGACGACCCGTCCGGCTCGAGGCGCTGCTCGAGGACGTAGTTCTGACCCTTTCCGTCCCGGACGACCGCCTCGTCGGCCGCTGCCTGCGCCCGCGCGTCGGCGTCCGCGATGAGCTCGAAGGCCGTCTTGCCGACTGCGTCCCGCGGGTCGTGCAGGCCGAGCCGCGCCGCCATCGCATGGTTTGCGCGAACGAAACGCCCGCGGATGTCCTTGAAGTAGATCGCATCCGGGACGCGCTGGAGCAAGCTGTCGAGCAGGTGGCGCTCACGGAATAGCGCGTCCTCCGCGGCCTTCAGGCTGCTGACGTCGATGAGGGTGAGGACGACGCCGTGGATCGCGCCCTTGGCGCGATAGGGCAGGATGCGCAAGAAGAAGGAGCCTCCGGCGACGCCGCGCAGCTCGCGCTCTACGCGCCGGCCCGAATCCAGGCACGCCCGCAGGTCGTCGACGAGCTCCGGGTGCTGCATCGTATGGGCGAACGTCTCGATCGGGCGGCCGATGTCCTGGGGCAGGAGCTTGAAGGCGTGCGCGATCTGCGGCGTGTACTTCCGGATGCGGAGCTCGGGGTCGAGGAAGATCGTGCCGATGTCGGTGCTGGACAGGAGGTTGTCCATGTCGTTCGTCAGCTCGGTGAGCTCGGCGATCTTGCGCTGGTGCTCGGCGTTGACCGTATAGAGCTCCTCGTTGACGCTCTGCAGCTCCTCGTTGGTGCTCTGCAGCTCCTCGTTCGAGGCCAGGAGCTCCTCGTTCGAGGCCTGGAGCTCTTCGTTGCTGGCCTCCAGCTGCTCGATCGCCGCCTGCAGGTTCTCCTTCGTGGAGCTCAGCTCGGCCTCGAGGGCGCCGAGCTGTTCGCGCGACACCTGGTCGAGGTTGAACTCGACCTCGGACATCGAAGGCCGCGACGCCGCCTCGGCGCTGGGCTCGAAGGACACGAGCAGGTAGAAAGCCCCGCCGGAGCGTCCCGTGACCCGTCGCAGCGTGACCTTGCACGTCGAGCTGCCGTCGGGCCCGTCCAGGTTGACCCCGGTGAACACAATCGCCGAGGGCTCCGCCAGGGCGCGCCTCATGCCACCGGCGAGTATCATCTTGAGCTCCGGCCCGACCATCTCGATGACCTCGAGCCCTTGACGCCCGTCGTGCGGCTTGAGATGGCGGCTCGCGCCGGCGAATGCGTGCACCAGCTGTCCGCGGTCGTCGACGAGCAAGCTCGGAGGAAGGAACTCGTCGAGCAGCGAATCGTACGTGCCGAGGAGCTGCGAAATCGAGTAGCGGGCGAAGTGGCTCGCCGATGCGGGGGCCAGCGTACGTGGCTGGATCACCTTGGACGGCTGAAGGCGGGCGTCGACCGGCACGCGCACGTCGCTGAATTTGCGGAAAATACGCCAGTGCTTGTCGATGACGTCGTAGTCGTGCGCGACGTGGCCCGGGCTTTCGCTCGGACCGAGGAAGAGCACTCCGCCGCGGTTGAGCGCGAAGTGGAACAGGGAGAGCGTCTTCTGCTGGGCGGGCGGTTGCAGGTAAATGAGGAGGTTGCGGCAGCTGACGAGGTCGACGCGCGTGAAGGGCGCGTCGCGGATGACGTTGTGCGGCGCGAAGACGATCATCTGCCGGATGTCGGGGATGACCTGGTAGGCGTTGCCGCACGGCTGGAAGTAGCGCTCGATGCGCTCGCGCGGGACGTTGACGAGGGCGTCGGCGTCGTACACCCCACGCGCGGCGGTCTCGAGGGAGCCGCGGTGCACGTCGGTGGCGAAGATCTTGACCGGACGATCTCCGAAACGCGTGACCGCGTCGCTCAGCGTGATCGCAAGGGAGTACGCCTCCTCGCCCGTCGCGCAGCCGGCCACCCACACTCGCAGCGGGACGTCCCGGGGCCCTCGCCGCAGCAGGTCCGGCAGGACCTGGTGTTCGAGGATGTCGAAGGCCTCCTCGTTGCGGAAGAAACGCGTCACGCCGATGAGCAGGTCGCGATAGAGCGTGTCGAGCTCCTCACGCTCGATGCGCAGCCGAGCAACGTAGCGGTCGACATCCTCGGCGCGTGTCAGCGCGAGGCGCCGTTCGATGCGCCGGGTCACGGTGCTCGGCTTGTAATTCGTGAAGTCGAGCCCGAACTCCTGCTCGAGCATCGAGTAGATCGCGTCGAAGCCGTGGACCGCGTTGCACCGCGTGAGGGCGCTGACCGGCTGCGCCGTACGTCGGATCTTCGAGTGCTCGAGGAGGACCCGCGGCATGTCGTGGGGCGCGAGCACCCAGTGGGCGACGCCGGCCTCGCGCGCGGTCTTGGGCATCCCCTCGAACTGCGCAGTTTGCGCGTCCTGCACGATGACCAGGCCGCCGGACTCGTAGACCGCGCGCACCCCGCGCGAGCCGTCGCTTCCACCACCCGACAGGACAATCGCGACCGCGCGTTCGCCGCAGTCCTGCGCCAGGGAGCGAAAGAAGACGTCGATCGGCAGCGAGAGTTCTTGTTGCTTGTCCCTCTCGCTCAAGAGGAGGCGCCCACCGGAGATGATCATCTCCTTGCCGGGAGGGATGAGGTACACATGGTTCGCCTCGACCCCAACGCCGTCCTCGACGAGGCGTACCGGCAGCGACGTATGCCGACTGAGCAGCTCGTCCATCATGCTGCGGAAGTCCGGCGAGAGGTGCTGCACGACGACGAAGGCCATCCGGGTGTCGGCCCCTAGGTTGTCGAAGAAGCGCTCCAGGGCGTCGAGGCCACCGGCGGATGCGCCGATGCCGACCACGAGTACCGGTTCGCTGGTCACCCCCATCTCGGGCCCTTGGGATTTCAGGGGCGCACCGTCGACGACAGCGCGACTCCGATCGTCCGAAGCCATCTTCCCCCGCGAAAGCAACGCTCGTTCCTACGGTCGCGCTCCGGGGCGAAGGCACGATGCGCAACCGCGGGCCGGGATCGCCCGCATGAAAGGCGCGCGTTTTCCCTCGTTTGTCCGCGGGTCGCATGCCGTAGCCGGCGAACGCACGATCGTGGCAGCGTGCCACACTCGGGTGTTCGACTGTGGCCAAGACGCAGCGCCCGCGCGCCTCGTTACGGGAAAGGGGCGGCGGCGACGGCGCCGCGGTCGACGAGCGCCCGTTCGATGGCGTCGGCGATGATGCGTTGGCCCGCGGCGTTGGGGTGGTACATGACGTCGTCCCAGTCCTCGCGAGGCACGTGCACGTGGACGTGGGCGATCGTCAGTCCCTCGAAGATGGTTCGCTCGATCGACGGCGCGCCCGTGTCGTCGGGCAAGCACTCGGGCCAGTCGAGCAACACGAAGAGCGCGAACGCGCCGCGTTCCCGGGAGATGCGGTCGGTCGCGGTCAGGATGGCCCGCGTTCGCGCGATCGCGTCGTCGGAGTGATAGCCGGTCGCGTCCGCGAGGAACGAGAGCAGACGCGACCGCCCGGCCAGAGTGCGGTCGCGGGGCGGTTCGACGAGGAGAGCGCCGGACGGTGCCGGCAGGAAGTGAGGACGATCGGGAGCCACCGTGCGCTCCAGCGCGAACGGCAGCACGGTGGTGACCGTGGCGATCGGGTGAACGAAGCGCGGGAGTTCGTCGGCGAGGCGAAGGTAAGCCTGGTCGGCGCCGTACCCGGTCACCGCGAGGTTTGCGACTTGGACTCCGAGGCGCTCGGCGAGCAGGGCGGCATACGTCTCGTCGTAGTCGAGGGCGTACCCCGACGCGACGGACTCGCCGGTCGAGAGAATAGTAGGCGCGGCGAAGTCCACGCGCACGCCGGGCGAGCGAACGCGGTACCGGTTCTCGTCGGTGACGAAGCGCAGCGTGCGACCCTGGATCCGGATCTCGGTGTCGCGTGCGGCGGCGGGAAGCCACCCGTACCGGTCGTCCGGCTCCCAGGCGGCGTCGAGATAAAGTCCCTGCTTGTGGCGTCGCGGGAACGCGTGCAAGAGCGCCTCCGACGCGACCGCCGCGAGGAGGACCGCGGCGCCGAGCCTCGTGACCCACGCGAGCAACTCCCCGCCGCGGACGCGCTCGGCGCGCCGCCCGAGGGCGGGGACGCCAAGGACCAGCAGCAACGCCCCGCCGCCGATGGCGGCTCCCCTCCAGAAGCGCCAGAGACCCACCTGGCGCCCGGTCTGGGCGCAGTAGCACCAGGTCGCGTGGACTTCGTACCAGTGCCAGTCCGCGCGCCAGGCGCCGACGAGGAGCGCAAGCCCGAGGCACGCGACCAGCCCTTCGACCACGCGTCGGACGGCGCGGTGCTTCCCGTCCTCCGCTGCGGAGCCCACGTTCCCCACACTACCGTGCGTCGAGCTCGCCGGGGATGTCCGCCCGTTTCACGCAGCCTCGATCCGCGAGCATCCGGAGCGCGCGGATCGCCAGCACCCGGCGCTCCCTCGGCCGCTCGACGGCTCGAGACAACGCGAGGAGCGCAGTGCAGCCTTCCCGGAGCTCGGTGGCGTCTTCGGGATCGGTCGCTCTACGGGGCGCCGCGGCGAGATCCCCGATGCTCTCGAGGGCCGCTCGCGCATCGGCGTCGTCTGGCCCGCCCGCCACCTCGGCGAGCCACGGAAGCTCCGACAGGTCCGGGCAGTAGGCCTCCGCCCGGAGCGCGACTCGGCGAAGGCTCGCGTCGGCGAACGCGCGCTCGCGCAGCGCCTCGCAGCCGACGAGATTCGTGAGGCGCATCAGCTCCTCGGGATCGCCGTCGGCCGCCGCCGCCCATTGCGCGCGCTCTCGCGCGTCCATAGGCAGCGGGACGAGCGACTCCGCGCCGCCGTCGGCGCCGACAGAAGACTGCGACAGCGTCGCGCTCGGCGACGCGCCGCGGCCGCATCCGAGGGCGACCGCGCAGCAGGCGAGGACGGCGCGGATGCGCGCCGGGCACCAGCTCACGTCGAGAACATGTCGAGCGTACGCCTCCCCGCCTTGCGGTCGGCCTCGACCTGCTTGTTGAACTCCTCGACGGCGCGGTTGATGTGCATGCTGCAGAACTTCGGCCCGCACATCGAACAGAACTCCGCGCTCTTGAAGTATTCGTCCGGCAGCGTCTCGTCGTGCATCGCCTGCGCGGTCTCCGGGTCCAGGGACAGCCGGAACTGCTCCTTCCAGTCGAACGCATACCGAGCGCGCGACAGCGCGTCGTCGCGGTCGCGCGCACCCGGGCGATGGCGGGCCACGTCGGCCGCGTGCGCGGCGATCTTGTACGCGATGAGGCCCTGGCGAACGTCGTCCTCGCCCGGCAAGCCCAGGTGCTCCTTCGGGGTGACGTAACAGAGCATCGCCGCGCCGGCCGTGCCCGCCATCGTGGCGCCGATGGCGCTCGTGATGTGGTCGTAACCGGGTGCGATGTCGGTCACGAGCGGGCCGAGAACGTAGAATGGCGCCTCGTGGCAGAGTTCCATCTCCTTCTTCACGTTCATCTCGATCTGATCGAACGGCACGTGCCCGGGTCCTTCGATCATCACCTGGACGTCCTTCTCCCACGCCTTCACCGTCAGCTCGCCGAGCGTCTTGAGCTCCGCGAACTGGGCGGCGTCGCTCGCGTCGGCCAGGCAGCCGGGGCGAAGGCCGTCGCCGGCGCTGATCGTGACGTCGTGTCGGGCGCAGATCTCGAGCACCCGATCCCAGTGCACGTAATAGGGGTTCTGCTTTTTGTGCTCGATCATCCATTGCGCCATGATCGAGCCGCCGCGCGAGACGATCCCCGTGATGCGGTGCTGCACGAGCGGCAGGTGCTCGGCGAGTACGCCGGCGTGGATCGTGAAGTAATCGACGCCCTGCTTGGCCTGGTGCTCGAGCATGTCGATGAAGTCGTCCTCGCGGATGTCGGAGACCTTCTTGCGCTCCTTGAGGACCTGGTACACCGGGACGGTGCCGATCGGCAGCGGCGAGCAGGGGACGATGGCCGAACGGATGCGATCGATGTCGCCGCCGGTCGACAGGTCCATGACCGTGTCCGCGCCGTACTTGATGGCGATGCGCAGCTTGCGCAGCTCGCCGTCGACGTCGCTCGTCACGGCGCTGTTGCCGATGTTTGCGTTGACCTTGCACGAGAGCGCGATACCGATGCCCATCGGCTCGAGGTTCGCGTGGTGCACGTTCGCGGGGATTACGAGTCGCCCGCGGGCAACCTCGTCGCGGACGAGAGTGGCGTCGACCCGCTCGCGCTTCGCGACGTACGCCATCTCCTCCGTCGTAACCCCGGCGCGGGCGTAGTGCATCTGAGTCTTGCAACGGTCGCCCTGGCGCTTTTCCACCCACTCGGTTCGCATGGTACGAGCGTGTTAGGACGACCGGAGCCCAGCGGCAAGCGGGTGTTGCCCCAGTTCAGTCCGCACCCTCTACAAGAAGGGCGTGCGGACTGAAAGCGCGAATCCGTCCCCTGCGGTAAGCTCCGCGCATGGCGAGCCCTGGCACGGCGCGCGTCCCGGTGCGACGCGTGCGCGGCGATTCGTCTCCAGGAAGAGCGGAGCTCGATGTCCTCGCCGTCGAGGAGCCGCTCGAGATCGTCGTCGCCTGGCGCGAGTCGGACGCCACGCGCGCCCGGCCGATCGACTCGGAGGGAGAAAGTGCCGGCGTGCTACCTGCACGCCGGCCGATCGACTCGGAGGGAGAGAGTGCCGGCGTGCTACCTGCACGCCGGCCGATCGACTCGGAGGGAGAGAGTGCCGGCGTGCTATCTGCACGCCGGCCGATCGCGGTGACGATGCGCACCCCGGGGCAGGACCTGGAGCTCGCCGCCGGGTTCCTCCACTCCGAGGGGATCGTCGTTTCCCGCGACGACATCGCCGCTTGCCGCCAAGCCAGCCCCAACGTCGTGCACGTCGAGCTCGCGCCGGGCGTTCGCTTCGACACGGCCGCGCTCGAGCGCCACTTCTACGTATCGTCGAGCTGCGGAGTCTGCGGGAAAGCCTCGATCGACGCCGTTCGCACGCGCCGGCGCGTCGCTCGGGAGGCGGGCGGCGCTCGCGTATCTCCGCGCGTCGTGCACTCGATGCCCGACGCGCTCCGCCATGCCCAGGCGATCTTCGACGCGACGGGCGGCCTGCACGCCGCGGGCTTGTTCGACCGCACCGGGTCGATCCTTCTGGTGCGCGAAGACGTCGGGCGGCACAACGCGGTGGACAAGCTTGTCGGGGCCACGCTCCTGGCAGGGCAGCTGCCGCTCCGGGACCGCGTGCTCGTGCTCAGCGGCCGCGCCAGCTTCGAGCTCCTCCAGAAGGCCGCGATGGCGGGCGTCGGGGTGGTCGCGGCGGTGGGGGCGCCATCGAGCCTCGCGGTCGAAATGGCGCGCGAGACGGGCACCACGCTCCTCGGTTTCGTGCGTGGAGGCGGCTTCAACGTGTACACGAGCCCCGAAAGAGTCCTCGCGGAGGCGGCCGATGGATGACGCGAACCGCCCCGACGTACCGAGCGCTCAACCTCCCGACGACACGCAGGGAGTGCGCACCGCAGCCGCGAGCCGCGCCGCCGGCGGAGTCCAGGCGCTGGCCGCGACCGTGCGCTACGCCGCGGCGCAGACCGGGCTCGCACGCGGCGCCCGCGTCCTCGCGCGCACGAACCAGGAGTCTGGGTTCGACTGCCCCGGCTGCGCATGGCCCGAGGCGCACCCACGCGAGGCCATCGAATTCTGCGAGAACGGAGCCAAGGCGGTCCTCAGCGAGGCCACGACCCGGCGCGCCGACGCGGCCTTCTTCGAGCGCTTCAGCGTCGCCGACCTGGCGCGCGAGAGCGACGCCTGGCAAAACGAGCAGGGTCGCCTGGTACAGCCCATGGTCCTGCGCCCGGGCGCGACACGCTACGAGCCCATCGACTGGGAGGACGCGTTCGCCCTCGTCGCGCGGGTCTTGCGCGCGCTGCCGTCGCCCGACGACGCGATCTTCTACACGTCGGGGCGCACGAGCAACGAAGCCGCGTTCCTCTATCAGCTCTTCGTGCGGGCGTTCGGGACCAACAACCTGCCCGACTGCTCGAACATGTGCCACGAGTCGAGCGGCACCGCCCTGAAGGAGGTGCTCGGCGTCGGCAAGGGGACGGTGCAGCTCGAGGATTTCGCGGCGGCAGACGCGATCTTCGTCGTCGGGCAAAACCCGGGCACCAACCACCCTCGCATGCTCTCGACGCTCGAGGAGGCCGCACGGCGCGGCGCGATGATCGTGAGCGTCAATCCGCTGGCCGAGGTGGGGACCATGCGCTTCGCGCACCCGCAGAGCCCTCTCGGGCTGCTGGGGGAGGCGACGACGCTGGCGCGGATGCACGTGCCGGTACGAATCAACGGCGACGTCGCCTTCTTTCAGGGCGTGACCAAGGCGATGCTCGAGGAGGAAGAACGAGCGCCCGGGAGCGTCGTCGACCGCGCGTTCGTGGAGCGGTACACCGATGGATACGAAGACCTCGAGCGAACGCTCCGGGCGCGCACCTGGGGAGAGCTCGAACGGACGAGCGGAGTCGGCCGCGACGCGATGGCCGCCGCGGCGCGCGTTGCCGTCGAGTCGCGCGCGACGATCGTGACGTGGGCGATGGGCATCACGCAGCACGTGAACGCCGTCGACAACATCCAGGCGATCGTCAATTTTCTCCTCCTGCGCGGGATGGTGGGGAAGCCGGGCGCCGGCGTCTGTCCCGTGCGCGGTCATTCCAACGTCCAGGGAGACCGGACGATGGGCATCAGCGAGAGGATGCCCGAGGAGTGGCTCGACCGGCTCGGAAATACGTACGGCTTCCGCCCGCCGCGGACGCACGGGTACGACACCGTGAACGCCATTCGCGCGATGCTCGACGGTCGCGCGCGCGTCTTCTTCGCGATGGGCGGCAACTTTCTGTCGGCGGCTCCCGACACCGAGCGCACCGCCGAGGCCCTGCGACGCTGCACGCTCACCGTTCACGTCTCGACAAAGCTCCACCGCGGACACCTGATCACCGGCGAGCAGGCGCTCATCCTTCCCTGCCTGGGGCGCACCGAGCGCGACCTGCAGCCGGGCGGGCTCCAGTACGTCACCGTCGAGGACTCGATGGGAGTCGTACACGCCTCGCGCGGAACGCTCGCGCCTGCCGGCGACGAGCTCCTGAGCGAGGCTCGGATCGTCGCGCGGCTGGCGCACGCAACGCTTGCCAACCGACCTCCCCGGATCGACTGGAGGGCGATGGCGGACGACTACGACCGCATCCGGGAAGGGATCGCGCGCGTGGTGCCCGGCTGCGAGGGATACGTCGAGCGCGCCCGCGTCCCCGGCGGCTTTCGCCTGGCGAACGCCGCGCGCGAGCGCGTCTTCGCGACCGAGACCGGCCGCGCGCGCTTCACCGTTCAAGGCCTGCCGGAGCACGACCTCGCCCCCGGACAGCTCCTGATGATGACCATCCGGAGTCACGATCAATACAACACGACGGTGTATGGCCTCGACGATCGGTATCGCGGAATCAAGGGAGGACGCCGCGTCGTCTTGATGAACCGAGAGGACGCGCGCGAGCGCGCCCTGCGCGAAGGCGACATCGTCGATCTGACGAGCCACTTCACCGACGGAAAGCGGAGGGCCGAGCGCTTCGCCGTCGTCCTGTACGAGATCCCGCGCGGGTGCTGCGCGACGTACTTTCCCGAGGCGAACGTCCTCGTTCCCCTGGGAGCGGTTGCCCGCCTCAGCAACACGCCCGCATCGAAGTCGGTCGTCGTCAGCGTTCGGCCGCACGAGGCGCTCGGATAGCCATGTTTTGCCTACCTGCTGGCGAGCCGAGCGGCGCCCCAGCTTGTACCGGCGCGTCATGCTTGGCGAATCGCGCTAGCAAGCTCGAACGCAAGAGTGCCCCGCCGAGGCCAAATGCCGCGCGAGGGTCTTTGGCGTTGTGCGCACAAATCGGTTTCGGGTCGTCCTTTGTCCACAAGTTTCGCCCACGGTAGCGCGGGCACGGCCACTGCATGAGCCGCCGCCCGGGGACCTGGGCATGAAGGCCACCAGTTTGCTTCGCGATCAGCATCGTCGGATCGAGGCGCTTCTCGCGAGGACTGCGAGCGAGAGGAGACTGCGGCTGTCGCTGGTGCTGCAGCTCGTCGAGGAGCTGATGACGCACCTCGCGCTCGAGGAGCACGTTTTCCTGAGTCGCGTCGCCGACGCCACCGGAATGCGCGCCGACACGTATCGCGAAGATCAAGCTCGCATGCGCAACGCCGTGTTGCAGGCGGTATTCGCCGAAGAAGACGACATCGTATTTGCGGCGCGGCTAATCGAGCTGTCGTGCGCTTTCGAGCTCCACGTACGCTTGATGGATCGCGACGTCTTTCCGCTGGCGGACGCGCAGTTGAAGCGAGAGGACCTGGAGACGCTGGGCACGCGAATGCAGACGCACTGGGACGCCGCAATCCACGGTCACGGGCCGCTCGTACGCCGCCAGGAGTCGGTCGCGGCCGAGTAGTCTCTCGAGATACTACTTGGCGCAGCGGAAGCCGATGCCGTAGCTGCGCTTCGTAGGCGAGTCTTTGTAACGGAACGTCGGCCGTACCCAGGACGGATACGACCCGTTCCACGCGCCCCCGCGGATTACCCTCTCGTCCCCGACGGCTGGACCCTTGGGGTCCTTGAGCTCGTCCTTGCCGTAGTCGGCGTACCAGTCGGCGACCCACTCCCACACGTTGCCGACGACGTCTTTGACGCCGTACCGGGAGGCGCCCTTGGGGAAGCTGCCGACGGGCGCCGTATTCGCGAAGCCGTCGTCGACGTCGTACATCGCCTTCTCTTCGATGCCGTTCTTCAGACCCCAGGCGACACACTCCTTGCCGCAGGCGTTCACGTGCCCAGCGGAGGGGTCGTCGTCTCCCCAGGGGTACTTGCGCCCGTCGGGACCTCGAGCGGCAAACTCCCACTCCGCCTCGGTGGGCAATCGCTCCCCCTGTTCGTGGCAGTACTTGTCGGCCATCTCCCATTCGACGCAGTTGATCGGGTGACTCGCCTTCCCCTCCGGGTCGCGGATGTTGCAGAGCGGATCGAACGCCTTGCGTTCCTTGTCGGTGATCTTGGGCCAGTCGTTGGCCATCGGAGCGCGCTTGCATCGACCGGCGTCGCTGCAGGCCTTGTACTGGGCGACCGTCACTTCGAACTCGTCGATGCAGTACGGCTCGAGCGAGACCTCGTGGGCCGGCTTCTCCATCGGCAAGCCTTCGTCGCTCCCCATGAAGAAGCTTCCGCCGGGAATCCGGATGGTTCCCGCCGGGCACGAGCCCGCGGCCGTCGCCGCGGACGATGCCGCACCAGCGCTCGCCGTAGCCGAGGGCGTCGCCGCCGGCGCAGGCGCCGATAGCGCAGCCGCGGGCGCGGACGGAGCGTTCCCAGCCTTGCCGAGCAGGAGGAACGCGGACCCGACACCCCCGAGTCCCACGACACCGAGCGCGACCAGCAGCCCCGTCCGGGACGAACTGGCGCGCGTCACCGTCCTCTCGATCGGCGACCCGGTCGCAGGGGCGGCGCGGCGGACGCCCTCGGCCGCGACGGTCGGCGCGCTGGCTACGGCGTCCCGGTGGGTTGCGGCCGACGGCGGCATGGGGTCCGTCATCCCGCGCATGGGGTCCATCTTGAGCGCGCGCCGCAGCGCGTTCCAGAACTCGCCGGCGGCGGGCCATCGGTCGGTGGGCTTCACCGCGAGCGCCTTGGCGAACACCGCCTCGACGTCGTCGCTCACGATCGCTCCGAGCGCGCGGGGCGTCGGCCGGCGGCCGGGATTCGACGAGGCGACGGCGAGCTGCACGAAATCGTCACCCTCGAGGGGCTCGCGCCCCGTGACGGTCTCGACCAACATGAGGGCAAGCGCGAATACGTCGGTCCAGGGACCCGTCGCGCCGTGGGTGCGTGAGAACTGCTCGGGGGCTCCGTACGCGGGAGTGAAGCTCGTCACCTGACCGCTCGTCTTTGTGAACGTCCCGGCCATCTTCTGGGCGTCGCTCACCACCTTCGCGATGCCGAAATCGAGCAGCTTCACGCTGTGATCGCCGCGCGGATCGCCCAGGACGAAGACGTTCCCCGGCTTGATGTCGCGGTGCGCGATCCCCTTGCGGTGAGCGAGCGCCAGCGCCTCCGCCACCGGATCGAGGAGCCTCACCGCCTCGTCCAGAGTGCGCAGCGCGACCCCGCGCTGCTTCTCACCGGTCAGTACGGCATCGAGCGTCGCGCCCTCGAGCCATTCGAGCACCATGTACGGCACGTGCTCGCCGCGCTCGGTCTGCAGCATCCCGATGTCGCGCGCCTGCACGATCGCGGCCGTTCGCGCCGACAGGTCCGCGAGGAGCGCGCCCTCCTGCACGAACTCGTCCAGGAGCTTCTGCCGGTCCTTCTCGGAGAAGTCGCCCAGAGCCCTGAACACCTTGAGCGCCACCGGGCGCTTCCAGATAAGGTGCATCGCTCGATACACCGTCGCGAAGCCCCCTTCCCCGACCATGGCCTCGACGGCGTACTTGTCGGCGACGGTGCGACCGACGAGCTTTAGTGTATCGGCTTGCGCCACGACCAAGGACCTCCAAGCTGCAGCATACCGGAGCGAAGCTCCCCGGGAATACGTCCGGAACCCAGGGAAGGTTCCATCGGCTTGACAGCGCGGCGCCGCCTGGCTTAGTTCCACGCACCTACACTTGCGGCGAACGCCACGGACGAGGCGGGCGTACGCAGACAGAAGGCAAAACGACGAACGAGAGCGCAGGTAGCTCAGTCGGTAGAGCAGCGGACTGAAAATCCGCGTGTCGGCGGTTCGATTCCGCCCCTGCGCACCCCATCTTCCGGGACTCTGGCTCTCCTGACGCCGGGGCACCTGCGCTGGACGCGCCTGTTCGGTGCCAGAACTTGCCCGGCAATTTCCCGGCAGCGCGGCCCGGCTTACCGATGCGCCCCCGTCGTACGCGCAATGAGCGCGGCGCCAACTGCGCAGGAGGCGCGGCGGTCACTCACGCTGCGAAGTAGGTGGTTGCCCGCTTTTGCCCCTTCGACTTCAGCTTCTTCTTGGCCACGCCGTCTTTGAGGATTCGGGGCATCTCGCGCACGTCGAGCCCGAGCTTCTTGCGGATTTCTTCGGCGCGCATCCCCTTGGGATGCGACTTCACGAGCTTCGTCACGAGGTCCAGCACCCTGGCGATGTCCTCGGGAGAGCGCCGCGGGAGACGGCCCGGCTTCGGTCGCCCAGGGCGTGAGGGCAGCGTCGCCCGGCCGGAACCGCTACGGGCCGGTACCGCAGTGGCGCGATGCCCGTCGGTCCGTGCGTGGAGGAACTCTTCCACGGATGTGCCCTTCATCGCGACGAGCACGGACTCGACAAACGTTTGAGCGAGCTCGGTGAGCTGGGAACGAAGTGACGTCATGACCGCGCATGGTACATGAATTTGCGATGACCAACCCCGAGGCACGCCTCATGGCATGCAGTGCCGCCGCTGTGAGTCGTTTCAGGGCTCACGCGGGGTCGGCGTCGAGGACCACAGCGGATCCTCCGCAGGCGGCGCGGGCCACGTGATCTCGTTGGGGCACGCCGCCATCCCGCTGACCGCTGCGCCACCGCTGCTCCTGCACCCAACGAGCGCCACGAGGGCCCCGGCCGGTGTCGCGCGCGACCCGCGAG
>Ga0102924_1001810_pt1 | contig 24078 bp, 24 predicted proteins | sample PaiPotPPM11metaG_FD_80116 | JGI IMG/M metagenome (GOLD analysis project Ga0102924, IMG submission 80116) | Iron sulfur acid spring bacterial and archeal communities from Banff, Canada, to study Microbial Dark Matter (Phase II) - Paint Pots PPM... ...
ACTCAACGCTGCGGATGCCGAGGCTCGAGTTGGAGGGTTCACTCATCGCCCCCCAATAGGAGAAGACGACGGGAATCAGGGCGATTAGGGCTGCGACGAGCGCAATGCGTCGCAGTCGTGCAGGCAGGGACAAGTCGTGGTGAAGCTCCGGACGGCGAGCTGCGGATGCGAGTCGCCTGTTCGCGGTGGCGCCTGGCCCCATGCGCCACACTGTAGTGGCGGTGTCGCAGCCACAGTCCTGCTGCAAGCGTTGGTGAGTGGATTCTCAATGAGAGAACCCTCACGTCCAACGGGATGCTTTATGGGGGTGAAAGGTTCGCCGTGTGGAATCCCATTCATGTCGGTGCTTGAGCTGAGCGCACGAGAGCGAGAGCGTAGGATCCAGCGATGAGCGCAGCGCGCCCATCGCGGCAGAGGCCGATCGATCTCGCGCCGCCCCCCGCTGAGATGACCGAGCTGCGCCAGCGACGCCGCCGGGCTCGACGCAAGCGCAGACTGGCACGAGTCGACCTCGCGCTCGGCGTGGCCGCCGCGCTTGTGCTGCTGATCGCCAGCCCGGGCCTGGCCATCACCGCAGTGATCGCAGTGTTCGTGCTCGCCGTTTGTATCGCCTCGGTGTTTGTGCAGCGGCGCACGCGCCGGCGCGCGGCTCAGGCATCCCGGGCTCGGCATCGTGCCGACAGCCGCGTGAGTCGCAGAAGCTGAGCGACGCCTGAACGCATATGTGACATGTCTCACGTGCCACTAATGCCACGCTTAACACAGCGCGCGAACCTGAGATCCATGCTCAGGGCAGGAAAGCGCCCGATCGCCCGGCGGCTCGTGTCGGTCATCGTCGCCCTGGTCATCGTGGGCGCGGTCATGGGCGCCGCGCTGGACGCGGACCCCGGTCCGACGCGGCGAGGGTCTGTGCGCCTGACCCCTACGAGTAGCACCGCGACGACTATCAGCGCCCCCAGCGCAGCGTCAGGGCCCGAGTCTGGCTCGTGCGGGCCGGCGAGCGCAACGACGATCGCAAATGTGGACGCCACTGTGGCACGGGGTATCTACGCGGGCGAGACGCACAGCAGCGAGGTGAACGCGGATGTCGCCCACGTCACCGGCTCTCAGGCGCTCCTGAGCGCCCTGGCGAGCAACAACGAAGCGGCGGTCTACGCAGCGGTGCATACGATCGTCTACACGCCGCACTGGCACATCGTGCGGCTGCGCGTGGTGAAGGCTGGGCATGTCTTGGCCGATGTCGGCGGACCAGACGTCATAGCGCCGGTTTCCGGCGCGCTGGGCTGGAAGGGTAGGACCGTGGGAACCTATGTGATGTCGGTGCAGGACGACGCCGGCTACGTCAAGCTCGTGAGCCGGTTCATCGGCGTTCCGGTCGACCTCTACAGGAACGGCTCCTTTCTCATGGGTACGCTTACGCCCGCACCGTCCAAGGTGAGCCCCGGCTCGTCGGCCCACGTCGGCGCCAGCTCCTATGAGGTCCATCTCTCGAGCGCCGGCGCTTTCCCCAGTGGCACGCTCGGAGTAGCGCTGTTCGTTCCCGCTTCCTCGCACAGGGTTTCCGCCGCGAGCTGTCAGGCCGTGAGGCTCGCTGCGTGGGGCAGCATCGCGATGCACATTGCCGCCCGGCTGAACCCACTGCCGGCGCACTATGAGGATCTCGTGCATGTCCTTCGCGGCACGACCGGCGGCCTTGCCTATGTGCTGTCCGGCTCGACGCGAATCGCGGGGGGCGCAGGACCGGCCCGCATCCCCCTTCGCGGGACGGTGAGATACGGCGGGCGCTCATGGTCGGTCTTCTCGTGGGAGCCGGTGCCGCCCGCGCGGGTCTACTTCCTGGCACCCTTGGGCTGAGCGGCGATGCGCCGAGCGAACAATGGCGTGCATCTGCACCGGCGGCTGGGAGGGCTGACTGTCGTCGCCGTGCTCATCGCGACGGGCGCGCTCCTAAGCACGGAGGTCGGTCGCTCCGAACCGCGCGCAGCGCATCCGGTGCGAACCGCCGCTGAGGTCGCGCGCGCCGCCAAACCCGCCTCGCCCTCCCCTGTGCGCCCAGTTGCGCCGCTGTCAGTGAGTCCGCCGGCGCACACGACGCCGGGCTGGACAACGGTGGCAAAGGTTCACGGGCAGCCCGCCGCGTGGCTTGCCCAGCGCTCGGGAGTGACCCTGATGCGCTTTGACCAGGGCCTCGTGCACCTCACGCTGCATGCCGGCTCGAGCGACGGCGGAGTGATGGGCTGGACCTACGGCGACAGCATCACCCCGCGGGAGATCCACTTGGTGCTCGCTGGCGTCAACGGCGGCTTCAAGCTCACATACCGCGACGTGGGTTTCATGTCCGGCGGTCACGTCGCGGTCGCGCTCAAGGCCGGACTGGCGTCGATCGTCACCTACACCGATGGGACGACCGACATCGGGGCCTGGCGGGCTGGGGTGCCGAACGCGAGCAGGACTGTGTTCTCCGTGCTACAGAACCAACGGCTGCTGGTCGATCGTGGCGTCGCGGCGGCCAGCGTCTCGAACTGCATCATCGCGTGCTGGGGCGAAACGATCGGCTCGCGAACGAGCGTGGCGCGCTCAGCGCTGGGTATCACCGCGAACGGACAGCTCGTATGGGCGGCCGGCGAGAACCTCGAACCGGCTGCGCTCGCCTCTGCGCTCATCGGCGCGGGCGCCGTGCGCGCGATCGAGCTCGACATCAACCCAGACTGGGTCGCGGGGTACCTCTACATTCATCGTCCAGGCGGCCCGTCGCCGGTGCCCGTTGTGCCCGGCCAGCTCGGGATCGCCGGCAAACTGCTGGAACCATACAGCCGCGACTTCCTGGCGTTCGTGGCTAACTAGGGCTCGGCGAGGATCCAGCATCTTTACGATGTCCAAGAACTGGGACGCCCGCGTCACGGGTGCTGAGCTGCTCACGGTTCGGCGAGCATGGAGGCTATCCCCGGAACGTCGCCCAGCGACGCGAGTCGTGCCAGCGCGTCCGACCCGTGCTTGAGGTAGCCGTCGAGGAATGAGATCGTCACGCGCTCGACGATCGCGAGTTGCGGCTGCTGATCGGAGTACGGCGGCAGGTGTTCGGCGCCGATCAGACTAAGCAGATACTTCGGCCGCTGCGCGGCGTCGAAGAATGCGTTGGTGAAGCTCGGTGGATTGACGGTGTCGGCCGTTCCCTGTGTGGCCAGCAGGGGCGGGCTTCCAGGCGCAAACACAAAGCCGCCGGCGCCCGGTATCTCCGCACCCGACAGGATCACCGCGGCCTTCACACGCGGGTCACGAAAGTTGGGGTCATAGGCGACCGCGAGAGCCGTGTCGCCACCATCTGACTGTCCAGCGACGGCTATCTCCGTGGGGTCGATCAGGCCTGCGAGGGGCCCCGAGCTCGTGCTGGCGGCGAGCAGGGCGGAGATCACAAAGCGCATGTCGGCGGGCTGGTTGGTCAGATCGGACTCATTGGGCCCCCCGGGAGCATTGGCGTTCTCAAGCGGGAACACGGGTGCGGCGACGACATACCCTGCCCGTGCCCAGCTCTGCAACAGGCGCGCATAGAGGGCGGGCGTGACGGCGAAGCCGTGCCCGAAGACGACGAGCGGAAACGGGCCATCGGCACGCGCGGCAGGCGCGTCGAGCAAATCCGTTCGGTTGGGCGCTCCAAGCACCGGGTAGCGGACCTCGGTGAGCAGCGGCCGTGGCTCGCTCGTCCCGTTCGGGAGTTCGATCGTGCGGCTGGTGTCGACCAGCCGCAACAGGCGCAGCCCAACCGCAAACGAAGTAGGCGACGACCCGGCATTCGAGCCCCTTCCCACTGCGCGGAGACTCGAAACCGCGCCGTGGTGTCGTGGTGCCAGCCCACCCGTCGTCAGGATCACGCTCAGCGCAACGGCCGCAACGGCGAGCGCGAGGAGTCCAAACGCAAGCAAACGCTGGCGCCGAACGACACTCCTGCGCATGGCCTAACAGGTCCCCGAATAAGCCGAGGAGCCGGGCCCAGATGTTGGTGCGTCGACCGTGCCCGAATCGGTGGATCGCAGGATCGCGCCGAGGTGAACCACGTACCACACACCTCGCCAGGAGATCATCGAAGCGATACCGAACGAGCGGAGCTGGCCGTCCTCACGGTAGACGACACGCGCGTTGGGCATCTCGTAGTAGCCGATGCTGTTGTAACAGACGCCTGGCTCAATCCAATGCCCGTAGCTGGAGGGAACGTTCACGGCGACAAGGCGCGCAAACGCGGCGCGGCGCCCGAGGAGCGCGTGAGCCGCGACGATGTCAAGGCTGAAGTCGTGAACGAGGCGGTCAGACCAGTCAGAGCCCGCCGAGGCGATCGCCTTCAGCTGGACGTAAGCGTCTTTCGGGAAGAACGCGGCCAGAGCCTGGATGAGCGAGTCGTGCACTATGCCAGCCCACAGCGAAGCCATGAGCGACTTGAACTGAGTGTTCGTCCCAGACGGGTAAGCATGAGTTTGAGGAAGCGAGCCGGGCGAGCGGGCTGCCATGCGTCGCACAATCCGGCGCAGTCGGCTTGCTCGCGCCCCTACCGGTCGGCTCGCCCGCGCCACCACGGTACTTGGGGCGCTGGCGACGGAGCTCAGCCGAGCGGCGGGAGATCCGCCGCTAACGGCGCTGATCAACAGCGCTGCCATCGCACCTACTACGATGAGCGTGAGGATCGCAACGCGACGCCGTCGTCGAATCACCTGACGTCGCGCTCGGCGCGCTGCTTCTACTGATCCCGCGCGCGCGCTCAGCTACGGCTCCCAGCGCGGGTAATGCCTGCTCGCCCACTCGCGATCAACCTCGCCGTTCAGCATCCCACGCAGCGCGGGGCGTGTAGCGCGGTTGAAGAGTGCCATATAGAGATGACCCGCCACCAGGACGCAGAAGGCGATCGTCGCGAGCTTGTGGCCACCGAAGATCAGGTTGTGATGCGTACCAGCGATGATCGTATCGACACCCGTGACGTACAGGACGACGAGCAGAATGCAGACGAGCAGGAAGTTGACCTTCTGGCCGGCGTTGAAGCGAGCAGCGGGTGGTTCCGACGCACCGGAAAGCAGGCGCGCGGGTATCGCTGCGAGCCACTCGCGGTCCTCCACATTCAGGCTGCCCAGTTCGCGCCCGGTGCGGCCGAGCGCCCGCCGGTTTCCCGCCACGACGATCAGCGCCACACCACCGACGAGCACGGCGGCTGAGGCGAGGTGCCAGACATACATAACGTCGTGAAAGGTCCCGCGGCGGCCGACCACGAGGCCGCTGAGCAGTAGGCTGAAGAACGCGAGGGCCGTGAGCCAGTGGACCGCTCGCTCAGACACAGTGAAGCGCTGAACACGCTCGGGGGTCCTCGCCAACTGGCCCGGGCCGGTCATGCTTGTAGACCGTAGCGACGCCCGACGTGCATAACCCTAGATGAGCTAAATCTCATCGCGCCACCGACGCGACCACCAGTGGTCATGACGTGCTCACTGTCTCAGTCGACGGAAGATGGGTCGAGGGAGCGCGCGCAACGCCATCATCACCCAGCGTAGAGCTGGCGGCGCCCACACGGTGTGCGAGCCGCGATCCAGCCCGCGCACGACGGCCCGCGCGACCTGCGGCGGAGTGCTCGACAGCGGCGCTGGCTGCAGACCGTGTGTCATGCGGGTGTGCACGAAGCCGGGGCGCACCACGAGGACCCGCACGCCGTGCTCATGCAGCGCGTCGCCGAGACCCTGCGCGAGGGAGTCAAGGCCCGCCTTGGAAGCCCCGTAGGCGACGTTTGCCGCACGTGGGCGCTCACCGGCCACCGACGACAGCACGACGAGCGTCCCCGCGCCCTGCTCGCGCAGGCGCCGAGCGCTGTGGATCAGCAGTGAGCCGGCTCCCACCAGGTTGACCTCGAGCACCTCCAGCGCGCCGGCGACGTCGTCGGGCAGGCCACCGCGCTCGCCCAGGACGCCCACGGCGAGCACGACGATGTCCGCGCCACCCAACTCGTCAAATACCTCGTTGATAACCAGCTCGTGTCGATTGAGGTCGTGAGCGTCAAGCGCGAAGGTCAACGTCCGCGGACAGCCGGCGCCGGTGAGCTGCGCAGCCGCGCTCGCCAGCGCGTCGGGGTCGCGGCCCACCAGCGCAACCTCGCGCGGAGCGCGGTCCTGCAGCTCGCGCACGATCGCTAGAGCGATCTCCGAGGTGCCTCCCAGCACCACCACACGTCTGCCACTCGAACCAGCGCCCGCGCCACTCATCGTGCTGCCTGGCACAACCCCAGACGCCGCGCGAGATCGGAGCGGAGAACCCCCTTGGGGTCCACCCGCGCTCGCTGGGTGTCGAAGCGATCGAGCTGCGGGTACATGCTGGAGAGCATGTCGGTCCGCAGGCGGACGTCCTTGGAGAGGTATACGCGCCCGCCGCAGCCGGCGACCACCTCGTCGAGCTCGTCCAGTGCAGCGCGCAGCCCAGGCGCCGCCGCAGGTAGATCGGCGGCAAGCGTCCAGCCCTCCAGCGGGAACGAGAGCGGACCGCCGAACGCTGCGCCGAAGCGCTTGAATACGGCGAGATACACTGGCAGCCGACGCATGCGCATGAGCTCGAAGCAGCGCTCCAAGGAGCTCTCCTGGCCGCAGGGGATCACGAACTGGTATTGGATTAGCCCAGCCGGACCATACAGTCGGTTCCACTCGCCGAGCGCGTCCAGGGGAAAGAAGTACGGCGTCAGCGCCAGCGGGCGCCCGCGCTCGCGACGCGGCGTGGCGCGCCAGCGAAGCGCGTTGAACGTGCGCATGCTGGCAGGACGCAGCAGGGCGGCGGGAAAGCCGCGCGGAACCTCGAACGCAGGACGACCTGAGAGCGCTTGGGGGTATGCCTTGCCCCCTGCTCGTCGCCCCCGGGCGGGCGGCATCTGTTCGTCGCTCCCCAGCGGATCGGCCCGGCTGACGATCGCACGCCCCATCCTCGACCCGTCCGCAAGCAGGTCCAGCCACGCGACCGAGTAGCGATGGCGCTCCTGTCCGCTCATCAGCTCGAGCGTCTGCTCCAGGCCATCGGTGCGGTCGACGTCCGCCGCCACCCACGCAGACGGGAGCTGCTCCGCGCGCAGCGTCGCCTCCACGATCACGCCGGTCAGGCCCATCCCTCCGAGCGTCGTGTAGAAGAGCTCTGGGTCGCTCTCAGGTGAGACCTCGGTGAGACCGCCGGCTGGGGTGCACAGAGAGAGCCTCGCCACATGTCTGGCCAGGCCACCATCGCGGTGGTGATTCTTGCCGTGGATGTCGCTCGCGATCGCACCCGCGAGCGTGACGTGGCGGGTCCCCGGCACGACCGGCAGGCCGAGCCCGTGGGCGGCCAGGCTGGTCATCAACTGGGCTACCGTCACGCCGGCCTGCGCGGTGATCAGCCCGTGCTCGGCGTCGATCGAGACGACCCGGTCCATGCCGGTCATGTCGAGCACGTCGCCACCGTCGTTCTGCGCCGCATCGCCGTAGCTGCGCCCGGCCCCCCGAGCGATCACGCCAGTCCCCGGGCGCTCGTGGGACGCGAGCGCGTCGAGCACGTCCTGCACCCCGCGCGCCTTGAACACCCTGCATCGGCTTCGCGTCGTCATTCCCCAGCCGCTCAGCGAGCGCTCGACGCCCGCCCGCGGCGGGCACGAGGTCAGCTCAGCGGCTGACATAGACGCCGCCGAGGAAGAGCAAGGTCCAGGCGAGCGTGAGCGCCAGCAGCGTTCGATCGCGCAGGATCAACTCCTCCGGCGCCTGGCCGGCGCCGGCCCCGATGAGCATCGCGTAGCGACCCAGCCACAGCAGAAACGGAGCTATCGACAGCCCGTACCACACGACATGGGACGGTCGCGTAAACGCCCACCCGGTGTAGGCGACTGCGGCCATGGTGGCAGCCGCCAACAGCGTCAGGCGCAGATGCCCGAGCGAGTAGCGCCGCAGGGTCGCTCGAGCAGGACCTGGCTCGGCATGCTCGCGAAGCTCTGCATACCGCTTGGCGGCGACCAGGTAGATCGCACAGCACGCGGTCACGATCACAAACCAGCGCGACAGGTAGATGTCGGTCGCGACGCCCCCGGCGATGGCTCGCAGCACGAAACCGGCCGCGATCGCGACGACATCGGCCACGACGATGCGTCGCAGCCAAAGCGAGTAGCTCGCCGTCAAGGCCAGATAACCGCACGCGACCGCACCCAGGCCGGGGGTGATCGCGGTGGCCAAGCCGACTCCCACGAGCGCCAGCGCCAGCGCCACCCGCAAGGCCGTGCGCGGCGCCAGCTCGCCCGCGGCCACGGGCCGCAGGCGCTTGCGGGGGTGGCGGCGATCCTGCTCGCGATCACGGACGTCGTTGATCAGATACGTCGCGCTCGACAGCAGGCACAGCACGAGGAAGGCACCGGCGACCTGCACCGCCACCCGCGGCCGGTCGATCACGCCCGCGGCGCACGGCGCGGCGAGCACGAGCAGGTTCTTGCTCCACTGGCGCGGACGGCACGCCCGTAGCAGCACCTGGGCCGGGGATCGAGCCGACGGCCGCAGCTCGATCGGCGCCTGCAGCTCGATCGGCCCCTGCACACGAGCGCGCGGATCGCTTGCGCGCAACCGGGCTGGCGCCTCCTCCACGCTTGCTGTCGCTTGAAGTGGATTAATGTTAATTCTCCGATTAAGGAGCCGCGCTGGCGTAAAGGTGTAGCTGGACCGCTGCCATAGCGTTCTACATGACTACTGCATCTCCGGCTAGGATTGCGCCATCAAGAGGTGAGACTTCTCTTAAGTGAGAGTCCTCTCATCTAACCCGCAGTGAAGCGCCGCAGGCCGGGCTGGCCGTGTACGGGAGTGCTGTTGGCATAGGCCCAGATCTGGTTGTGCGGGCAATGGGACCCGCTGTGGCAGGGGTGCGCCGCGACGAAGTAGAAGCGCACACGGCGCTGGGCGACCTGAGCCTGGAGGCTTTTGGTCGGTGTGAGCGATCCGTCCACGCTGTTGAGGACGAGCACCGGCAGGTCGTCGCGTGCCACGAGCCCTACGACATCGTTGACGTTCGCTGCCGCGACCTCGTAGTAGCTCCCATGGCGATGGGCGCGCAGATAGCGGCTCAGCGCAGGTGCGCTGAAGTCGGTCAGCAGCGAGTCCGTGCGTGCGCGGCTGATCACGTAGGTGTCCTTGTTCAGCGACGCCGTCAACAGGCCGAGCCCGACGCATACGAGCAATATGCGCAGTACCACGACACTGTTGCGCGCTCGCTGTCCACCGCCTTGCAAGCTCCCGCGATCGCCCAGGCGATTGCGCCACAGCAGACTCAGCGACAACCCGAGCACGGCGCAGACGGCCGGCGCGAACGCCTCAAGGTAACGGACCTGCAGGCGTTCCATCGCGCTGAACGCGACCAGGCCGGTGAGAAACCACACCACTATTCCCACGGCAAGCCGTCCCTGTGGGCTGCAGAGGGCTGTCCGCAACTGCTCACGTCCATGCGCGAGCAGTGCAGCCAGTGCCAGCAGGCCGAACAGCGAGGTGGCCAGCAGCGTGACTCCGATCAGCGTCCAGTACTGCGCGGGACCCGCGCTCAGCAGGCGTAGCGGGCCGGCGCCGCCTGCGGCCGTGCTGGTCGCGCCGTGACCGGAAAGGCGATCGAGGCCGTTGTATACGAGCGTCACGTGCCAGATGCTCCCGTTGGCCGAGCCGATCGGAAAGGGCCGCCTGCTCGTGGGCGTCAACGACGCGATCGCCGTCCACGACAGCGCCACCGCGAGAAACGTCGCGCCGGTGCCCAGCACCATGCGCATGCGGGTCCCGGGTGCGGCCGCCCACAGCCACAGCAATGCCAGCGCGGGCAACGCAATCAGCGTCTCGGCGAGCTTAACGTTGAAGGCCACACCCATCACCACCGCCGCGAGCACCGACCAGCGCATGCGCCCGCTCTCCAGGGCGCGCCAGGACAACCACAGCGCGGCGACCTGCAGGGCCGCGAGTACCGAGTCCATGGTGTCGCTGCGGGCGGTCAGCACCGACACCGGTAGTACTGCCAGCGCGAGCGCTGCCACGAGCGCGGCGGTGAAGCCGAACGGGCGCAGCAGGGCGCCGAAGAGCAACCCGCAGGCGACCACGCCGCCAAGTGCCTCCGGCAGGTGCAACCCGACCAGGCTGTACCCCAGCACACGGGTGGCCGCCACCTGCAGCCAAAGGTCAACCGGCGGCTTGTCGATGGAGACACTCCCGCTGGGCTCCAGCGCGCCGAAGAAGAAATCGTGCCAGGAGTTGCCCATGCTGCGCACCGCGGCGTCGTAGAACACGTTGCCGGGCACGTCGTAGATCTTCCACAAGCGCAGCGCGCAGGCCAGGACAAGCATCAGGCTCGGCGCCAGCCACACCGCCCAACGGACGCCTGGATGAGAGCTCGTGGCGGTCGCGACGGGCCTGCTGGCGGGCTGGGTACCGTCGATCATGCCTGTGCGATCCCAGCGCCAGACATGCTGCCGGCTGCGACCACGCAACCAAGTCGTGAGCCGGCTGGCGATGGGCAACCGCTCAATGAGCCGCGGCTTTCTTCTGCTCCTGTCCGATGGCTGCTTGCAGCGAGGTGGCGAACGCGTTGCTCGTGAAAGTCGCGCCCGAGATCAGATCGATGTTCGCGCTCTGCGCTTTCAAAACCTCGCTGCGCAGCAGTGGAACGGCTTGCGCGTTGATGAACTGCGAGCGCGGCCGATCGACTGGGTACTGCACGGCCTTGACGTCGATGATCTTCCCACCCTGAACGTCGATCGCCACCTGCACCGGTCCATACTGCATTGCGACGGTTTCTCCCGTGAACACGCCGCTGACCTTGCTCGCAGCGGGCGTGGGAGCTGTCGAGGCGCCCGAGGCGGTGGACGTCGGGCCGCCGGGCGCGGACAGGCGCACGGACGTCGTGGAGCGCTGAACAGTCTGTTGGTGGTGGAGCACCAACACCAGGATCACCACGACTACCACTACCACCACGGCGGCGGCGACACTCTTGTTTCGCATCAACGGCTCCTCGTTCGAATAGATCAGGACAGGTCAGACGTCGGTTTGCGTCGCGGCACGTCACACGCGGTAGCGGCTCATGGCCGGCGTGGACAGCACCGCGCCCTCGGAGAGGATTACCATCGCCGCGTAGTCCTTTAGCCCAGCGCACCATTGCGCGCCCCTGGGGCCCATGGCGTAAGCGGCCGTGGCGTACGCGTCGGCAGTCGCCACATCGGGACCGACGACCGTCACCGACAGGACTCCCTGAGAAGGTCTGCCGGTGTGGGGGTCGACGATGTGCTCCCCCCGCTCGTAGGCTCCGGAGGTCGCGATCCCAACGTCGCTCGCAACGAGGACGGCCGCCAAGCGGTCGCGAATCCTGGGGTGCTGGATCCCCACTCGCCAGGACTCACCGTTCCAGGAACGTCCGCGCAGGCGAGCATCTCCGCCAGCGTTGATGCAGTAGTTACGCGCTCCCGCCCTGTCGAGGATCAGGGCAGCTCCGGCGACCGACCATCCCTTGACCAGGCCCGATGGGTCGATCGGGCGCGCAGGGCCGGCCTCGACCACGACTCGCCGGGCGCTGTGATGCGGCGCTCGTATGTCGAAGTACCCATCTGTTTGCATGCGCAGGCGTTCACAGCGACGCAACACGGAACGCACCGCCGGGTGCGTCTGCTCGACAGCAAGCTCGCCCCGGTTCAGACGGCTGATCTCACTGTCCTCGCAGTAGGTGCTGAACGTCGCATCCACAAATCGCAGCCACCGATAGACACGGTCGACGGTTTTCGCACCGATGTCCGGATCGCACACGTCCACCCCGATGGGCATCCCCATCACGTGCTCGAGACGATGCTGGCGCAGACCCATGCCAAGAGCGTCCGGGGTGCAGGTCCGTTCAGACATGCGCGGCGTTCAGGGCAGCCTGCAGTGACGTCACGTAGGCACGGCTGGTGAGCGTGGCACCCGAGACAGTATGAATGTTGGCGCTCTGCGCCTTAAGTGCCTCGCTGCGCAGGGCAAGGCCCGCGCTCGCGTTGATGAACTTCGAGCGGGGTCGGTCGGTGGGCAGCGACTGGTAGACGTTGACCACCCGCCTGCCCTCGACGGTGATGAAGACCTGCACGATCCCGTAGCGCATGCTCACACGCGACCCGCCGTAGTTGCGTGCGGCGGGGCTCGCGGGGGCGTGAGTAGCAGCGTCGGCGGCCATCGTCATCGCGACGCCGGTGGGCGATACCGCGACGACTGTGCCGACCACTGCTGAGATTGACCTGTGCACGATGGCTCCTCTCGTTTGGTCAGGAGGCGAGCGCGAATCGCTCGCTGTGAATTTGATTGCTCGGCACACCGGCTCCGAGCAGGCTGCCCTCGGTCCTGATCATCATCGGACCGGGCCCGCAGAGGTAGACCTCGCGCTCGACAATGTCCGGGATCATCTGCAGCAGATGTGTCGGTGAGAGTAGGTCGCGCCCGGCTCGAGTACGATGATCGCCGATGACAAAGAAGAGATCTGCGCCCCGCTCTCGGGCGATCCGCTCGAGCTCGCTGCGGAAGACGAGATCCTCGCTGCTGATCACACGGTAGATCAGCGCCAACTCGCCGGAAGCGGCAGGCAATTCCTCGAAAAGAGCCCTGATCGGGGTGATGCCGATGCCACCCGCGATCAAAGCCACACGCGGGCGAGTGCGCCGGATCGCTGTGAAGGTACCGAAAGGTCCTTCGGCGAGCACGACTGTGCCGCGTGGCACGTCGGCGATGTGACTGGTGAAGTTGCCGACGTCCTTGACGGTGAGACGTAGAGATCGCCCATCGGGAGCGGCCGACAGCGAGAACGGGTGCGCCTGCCACCACCGGCCACGCGTGAAAAAGCGCCAGAGCATGAACTGGCCGGCGCGCGCGCCCAAACGATCGAGGTGCCGACCTGTGATCCGCAGCGAGACGATCCCGGCGGCCTCCCTGGTGACATCGGCGACACGCAGGCGATAGTGGAATGCTCCCCACGCCGGCCGCGCGAGGCGAAAGTAAACGAGCAGCGCGATGGTCACGACATACAGGGCGATCCAGTAGTCAGCCTGGGATGTGTTGGCGGTGAACTCGTTGCCGGTGGGCAGCTGGTGCAGGTAGGACAGCGCGATCCCGGCATATATGAAGAGGTGCACGAAATACCACCCCTCATACGGCAGGTGGCGGCGCACGATCACCAGCGAGCTGATCACCACCCCCACCATTAGAACGGTGCCGACCGTCGCCGTGACCATCCCCGGATAGCTCGAGAGAAGCCTCGAGAACTCTCGGGGAACCGATATCTGATCGCTGCCCGCATACCCGACTGTGATCAGCGCGGTGTGCGCCACGACGAGCGAAATGCACACCTTGCCGTTGCGTCGGTGCCAGACTGTCAGGCGATCAAAGCCCACCAGTGCCTCCACCGGAGGCAAACGCGCGAGCAGCAGAACCTGTATCAGCGCAAGATAGACTGCCCCGAGCCCGGTGATCCGTCCCAGACTGGTGAACGCTTCGGCCGATCCGTGCACCTGGCTCACACCGCCACCGTGCAGCCACAACCATACGATCACCCCGGCGTTGGCGATGATCACCAGCCACAGCCATGTGGCTGCCGCACGACGGTAGACGTGCCTCCTCGACAGCCCGGTTGAAAGCGCAGCCAACGGCGGGTTGTCGATGGTACTCACACCCTCATAGATCCCCATCGACCGTACTACACACGAACGGCATAAGAAGCACCTCAACCGTTGGTGAGACATCTCTCAGCGTAGGCGACTGTCAGAGACACTTGGTGCTTGCAATGACCCGGTGATCGAACAATGAGAAACCTCATTGAATTGCGCACGGCCAGAAAGCTTCCTATTTATTCGGTCTATGCTGGCGTGGATGCGGCCTAGCGGCCCAGCTCCCACGCCGCCAGACGGTACGGCCACTCCCGTCGGCTTGCGCCAGCGCCTGGCCGCGGTCGGACTGCGCTGGCGCTTTGCCGCATGGGTCGGCGTGGTCGTGCTGATCTGCACTGGAATCACCTTCGTGGCCGTCTATCGCGGCACCGGGACCCAGCTGCGCCGCCAGATCGATCAGGAGATCGCGGGCGACGCGGGCGAGCTCTCGCACACCCTCACCTCCTCGCAGGACAGCTCCCCCGGTCGGGTGGCCCAGGCAGCCAACAGTTATGTCCGCACTCAGCCCTTCAGCGCGAGCTCCACGTTGCTGTTCGTGATCGTCCCGGGGATCGGCACGAGCACCAATCGCCCCGAGCTCTTTGCCGGTGCGAGCGCCGACAACGGCGAGACACCCGCCGCACAAGCGCAAGAGAATCGCCTCGCACACCAGCTGGTGAGCGCCCGCGATGGATACTCGACGCTGAGCCTGCCCGACGTCGGCGATCTGCGCCTGCTCAAGCACACCGTGAGCATCCCCGCAGAGCGCCGATCAGAGATCGGACAGCAAGCCGGCGAGAGGGTGGTCATCGGCGTGGGCGAGCCCCTACTCACGGTCGCTCACGCCCAGAGCGGCGTGGCGCGCGCGTTCATCCTCGCCAGCATCCTGACACTCGCCAGTGCGCTGCTTGCCGCCTATCTGATCGGCACCCGCGTGTCGCGCCCGCTGCGGCGCATCGCCGCCGTGGCTGCCCAGGTGGACGCCGGCGACCTGCACCCGCGTATCCACGAGCCCGACAGCCATGGCGGAGAGGTGCGAGTGCTCTCCCATGCCTTCAACCACATGCTCGACCGGCTGACCGACGCCTTCGCGGGCCAGCGCGCGTTCGTCGCCGACGCATCACACGAGTTGCGCACGCCCCTCACCGTGATCGCCGGCCAACTGGAGGTACTTGCCTCCCAGCGCCAGCCCTCAGGCGAGGAGGTGCGTCGCGTGGAGCGCCTCGTGCGAGCCGAGATAGCGCGCACCAGCCGCTTGGTCGATGACCTGCTGCTGCTCGCCAAGGCCGAACAGACGCAGTTGCTGCGCATTGAGCCGATCGACCTCGAGCCATATGTGCAGGAGCTGTGGGACGGAACGAGCCTGCTCGCCGATCGGCGCTTCGAGCTCGCCCCTGTCCTGACGGGGACCCTGCGAGCCGATCCCGATCGCCTCGCACAGGCGCTGCGCAACCTGCTCAGCAACGCCATCGCACACACGGCTCCCGGCGAGGGGCTGGTGCGCCTGGCAGTCGAGAGTGCGGGCGCAGATCGCCTGCGGTTCGTGGTCGAAGACGACGGTCCGGGCATCCCACCAGATCAACGCGAGCGCGTCTTTGACCGCTTCCACCGCACGGACACGGCCCGTGACCGCGCCTCTGGCGGATCGGGGCTTGGGCTGGCGATCGTGCGCGCGATCGCGGAGGCTCATGACGGGCGCGTCGCTGTGGGACAGCGACGCGGAAACGGCACAAAGATCGAATTTGAACTTCCACGTTTCGCTGCCCGCGAGCGTGAGATGAGCAAGAGGCTCGACCTCAAGGAGAGCGTAGGCGTGTCGTACGGGTCGCCGCGGTAGAACTCACCCGACGGTGGCGACGTCGAGGATGCCGACTCGGCGCGTGTCGACCTCGGTCCAACCGTCCGGTGCGCTGTGCACCGATCCCCGTCCGTGCTGCACTGCCCAGTAGGGGGTGAAGTGCACCCGCACGGTGAACGCCCCTGGGCGGGGGACGAGCAGCGTGAAGCTGTCCGCCTCCACGCCAGTCAACACCGCGGGTGGCTGCGCCAGAGGGGTGGCGCTACGCACGGCGAACAAACGCCAGTGCGTCGAGTGCCACAGCTCGACCAGATATGGCAGCCCCCGCGCGATCATTCGCCCCTCCTTTTCGCCGGAGGAATCCAGGCGCACGTCGGGCAGCGCCACGTAGGAGACCGCGTTCTGATCCAACCATGACCGGTAGGCAGCGGAGGTGAGCGTGGGCTGGTAGAACAACGCGGCGTAGCGGGTGTCGAGTTGGCGCTCCCAGCCGCGAGCCAGCAGGATCATGGGATATTCGGGAAGGTACACCGATTCCCAGTGGGCTTCGGTCATCGGGACCTCCACGCGCAGCGGCCTTCCGCGCGCAAGCGCCTGCAGCTCGGTGATCAGCGGGGCGTAATAGGAGGCGTTGGCAGAGGGGTTCCCGGCAAGCGCAGCGAAATCGTCAACGGGAGCCTGCAACTGCCAGTACAGCAGCGCAGGCGCCAGCAAGGCGAGCGCGAGCCGCCGACGCTCCCACAACACGCCGACCGCCAGCGGCGGCGCCAGGAGAGCCCCCAGGCGTGCGGCATTGGCGCCAACGGGGGTGCGCAGCACAAACGCACCGACAAGGACCAGCGCGTACAACCAGGCGCCCAGCGTCAATGTCCGCCGAGTCTGCGCCGCAAGCGCATCGCCGGTGCCCCCTAGCACCAGCGCCATCAATATCACCCCGACCAGGACGGGGAAGAAAAGCGACGGCGCGAATGGCTCCCAGCCGCCTTCGTGGAAGGCGACCGCCAACGCCATGATCGGTGCGATCGCCGCCACCGCGAGAACCAGACCGCGTGGACGTGTGCGCCAGCCTCCCCTTTCGTGGAGTGCGCCCGGTGCCGTGGCCAGAGCGTCGGCGAGACCGGCCAGCGCGAGGAACGCCCCGGCGATGGGGCTGGCAACGCTGGTTAGCACCGCAAGTACAAGAGCCGCAACAGTCCACCCACGCATCAGTATGAGCAGAGCGAGCAAGCCGACGGTGATCCCCAAGCCGTAGGCGACGCGACCGGATAGCAGCCCGACGCATACACCGAGCGCAAACGACGCTCCCGCCACACGCGCGCCAGTGATCTGAAACGTCCGCTGCGCGAGCAGACCAAACAGCCCGGACGCGACGACGGCGCACAGCGCAAGCAGCAGCCGCTCCCCCATCAGCGCCCCAAGCGCGGGCGCCAAGAGTGAGTAGCCGGGCAGATAGTGTCCGCCGTACCAACCGTTGTCCCACAGCGTGAACCCGGCGCGCGCGAACAGGTTGCCACGATATGTCGCAGCTGCGAGATCGCCGCTGGACGGTGCGAGTACCAGATAGACGGCCGTCAACGGCACGCTCATCACGAGCGCAACCGCGCACGGCGAAAGCGCAATCCCACGCTCACGCCAGCGTGCCTGGGTCAGATCGGCCCCGAGCCTGTCCGACGGGTCGCTCGCTAGCGTGCCCGCCGCCATCGCCTCTCAGCCCACGGCGGGCAAGCCGGGGAGCCGGTCGTGTGTGAAGGCGTCAGACGGCGGTGGTGGAGGTGAGCTCATTGCCGGTGGGCAGCTAGCAAAGTAGCAGCGGGATTCCCGCATAGGCGGGCCTGCAGGGTCAAGGCGACACCTGCGCGGACGCCGAGCACGTCAGGTTATTACACAAGAGCTGTATAAGACCTACCTCAATCGCTCGTGAGAGCTTTCTCAGCAATCATGGCGCCATCGCTCGGCGCGGGTTCGCTAGCGGCGGAAACGCCAGCGGAGCCTGCGTGAGCTAAGGCGCGCCGGCGCCCGACGGCGCGAACAGCCCGGGGTGTTCGCCGGGACCGCCTGAGAAACCACCGTGGGCTGGCTGGAGCCGTCCCTGCCACACCGCTTTCGCGCCGAGATCGCCGGTCCTGAAGCACATGTAGCCAGCACCGATCGACAACAGCACAAGCACGACCCGCAGCGCCGTGAACATCGCCCTGGGGGACAGCAGGTCGTCCACGATACCCAGGCCGGTTGGCATACCGCCAGAGATCCGCTGCGCGGCGAAGGTTACGATCAGCGTTGCGGTGAATACCACATAGATGATCGCGAGGATGTGCGCGGCATGCGAATGTTCAGAGATCAGGGTCGCGGCCCGGCCCTGCAGGTGCAGCGCCGCGCGCAGCGCAGCGCCTGCCTGCATCGTCAAGAAAATCGAGCTCATCGCCACGATCGACACCACAGCCAGCGCGATCCCGTAACGAGAAAACCAATCCCGCTTAAACGCAAATACGACCGCCGCCACGACGGTGGTCGGGATCAGCACGACCGGGACATGCACGAACAGCGGATGGGCAGGCAGGCTGCTGTAGATCGTGGTGATACGAATAGGCGCCGTGAGGAAGCCAAGGAATGCCAAGAGCGCAAGGACGAACTCAGCACGTCGCCAGTCCACTCCAGCACGGCCACCCGCAGCGATACTTTCAGTGCTCATGGCGCCCGAGGCTACATCAGGAGCTAAGCCCTATCTAAATCCTCAACTGCGTGGAGGTGTGCGCTCACCGCAGGGGCAGCACCTCGTTGTACACAGAGTCCGCTTGCTCGACCGAGAGCATGTGCGTGGCCGCGAGCTGTTCGAGTACATGTTGTTGGCCGCTGCCTGGCAAGCGCAAAATGCTCGATCGGGTCATACGCGCTCGGCGCTTGCGGGAGCCCGGCGAGCATGGCCGCCTCAGCCCAGTCCAAACGGTAGGGAGAGGTGTGGAAGTAACCAAGGCGGCCTGCTCATCGCCCCAGTACCCGTTCCCGTAATAGATCGCGTTGAGATACATACTCATGATCGTGGGCTTTGAGTAGCTCAGCGAGAGCTTCACCGCCAGGCCGATCTCGCGCAATGTGCTGCCCAGACCGGAGCCTTTGCCGTAGAGCTGCTTGGCGAGCTGCTGGGCGATCGTGCTGCCTCCCGGATCGCCGCTGGCCAGATAGACAACGCCGACCACAAGTAGAGCGAGTGCAGCCAGCAGGACAGCCAGCGTGAGCCTCAGTAGGCGCCTTTGTATCAGCAAACAGTTATCCAACATACTCAGGGATCTCGGACGCGGTCGGAGCCCCGATCACCTCCGGGGTGGGCATGCAGACATTGTGGTGTGCGGAACACGCTGGCGCGATGCTCACATCGTCGCGGCTGAGTGGATTCTCATGAATTGAGACGCAACCTGCCCCGGTGTGGGGGGTCATAGAGGAGATGAGCGCGCGCCGGATAACGCGCAGATCGCTGCTGGCTACGTCCGCAGGCGCGTTCGCGAGCGGGCTGTTGCGGCCACCCACGGCGCTCGCGCTGCTTGGCCGACCGCCAGCTCCGACTCTCGCGCAGCACGGGCTTGGACTGTTGACGCCGCAGGGCGCGACCGTCGAGCTCGGGCACCCGGCGGATCTCGTGGGTGTCGAATGGCAGGCGCCCGCCCAGGTCGGTGTGTGGCTGCGTTTTCGTGGCCTGGACGGCCGGTGGAGCAGGTGGATCTCAGCAGGGTCAAACGGTCACGGGCCGGAAGTGCGCCTTGCGGCAGACCGGCAGGTGGGAGAGCCCATCTGGACGGGGGGAGCCACAACCGTGCAGCTTCGCGCCACGCGCCCGCTGAGCGGCGTACAACTGCATCTGGTCGGCGTCAGCGGCGGCGAGGGAGCCGCACGGCAACTACGCGGCGCCGCGCGAGCGGCGCTGTCCGGGGGCCTGGCGCTGGCCACGCCGACCCTGGCGGCGGGACCGGGCCAGCCGCCGATCATCGCCCGGCGGGCCTGGGCCCAAGGAGTGGCCGCACCCAGGGTGACGCCCGAATACGGCGCGGTACGAATGGCCTTCGTCCACCACACCGAGAACCCCAACGGCTACGCAGCCAGTGAAGTGCCGGCGATGCTGCGAGCGATCTATGTGTTTCACCGTTACGTCAACGGCTGGAACGACATCGGCTACAACTTCGTCGTCGACCTGTATGGGCGGATCTTCGAGGCGCGCGCAGGCGGCATCGACGAGCCAGTGGTGGGAGCCCAGGCGGGCGGCTACAACCTGGTGTCCACGGGTATCGCCGTGCTGGGCTCGTTCATGGCGGTGCCCATCTCGACGCAGGCCCGCCGCGCGCTGGAAGCGCTGCTCGCTTGGAAGCTGTCGCTGCATGGAGTGCCGCCACAGGGCAGCGTGACCGTCAGAGTGAACGCGGCCGGGGCCTACTACAGCCGCTTCCCGGCAAACGCCCGCGTGCCCCTGCCGCGAATCGCCGGTCATCGCGACGCCGACGCGACCGACTGCCCGGGCAACGTGCTCTATGGCGAGTTGCCCTCGATCCGCACAGGCGTGCGACGACTGGCGCCGACTCCGATCAGGGCCACGCTCGCGCTCAGTGCGCCACCAACCGAACCAGGAGCACAGGCCATACCGGAAGCCGACGGCGGCGAAGGGTCCGCCGGTGGCGAGACCGGCCAAGCCCAGACTCTGTCGGGCGTACTCGAACTGCTCGACGGCAGCCCAGTCAGCGATGCGCCTGTCCTGATCCAGGAGCGCACCGTGAGCCGCAAGGGAGAAATCGTGAACGAGCGGACGCTCGCCGAAACGACAACGGATTTGAAAGGGAGCTGGGCGTTTGCAGCGACGCCGGTCAGTCCGGCGGGCGGACGTGGAATCTGGCTGCGGGCCCTCTGCCCCGGCGGTCCGGGACTGAGCGCGTGCGTGTCGGAACCACTGCACATGACAGAGAGCGTCTCACTAATCGTGCCCACAGCGAGCGCGCCCGCGCAACCTACAGACGCAGTCCCAGCCCCGTGAGCGCGTACCGGCGACTGTCGGTTAGCGCATGAGATCGACGGATCGATCACTCGTGGTCGCCGCCGCTCGTACGCGCCGCTGCGGCGCCCACGCCAGGGCTCCTTGCAACAAGCGAGGAACTCGCGCTGGGATACAGGGCCGGGTGGGCGGTCGCTTTGAGCTGTGCAATCGTCAGCGTGAACAACACCAGCAAGGTTGCGAGCGTCATCACCGTGAGCGGGAACACGCCCGACAAGGGATAGGTTTCGCGCGCCCGCGCGAACGTGTGAGTGTGTCGCAAGAACTGGAGCGGTGCGCCTGGTAGTTTCACGATTCACCTCATGCTCTCTGGGATGTGGCCATGATGCATGGGGTTGCTGTGCAAGCGCTAACGCTGCACGAAAGCCCAGATAAGCAGCGCTCGGTGGCCCAGGAGCGGATCGGCCGTAGCGCTTGACGCCGCACTGCCATCGGCCCTGCCGCTTTCTACTGCTACGGACTCTCCAGTGGCACCCCGATCAGTTTCAGCCTGCGGGTCAGTCCACCCAGCGCGAACGAGCGTAGGTCCTCGGCCGACGCGCCCAGGACCGACGCGTCTGCGCCCGACGGCGGCGTGAGCGACTCCGCCACTGCGGGAAGCAGCTCGAAGATGGTGCTGCGGACAACATCGCTCATGGTTGGGTGTTCGGCGACGACTTCGCGCAGAAACCACGTGCCGTAGGCGATGTGGCGGTGCTCGTCGTGGTGAATCTTGGTGTAGCCGGCGACGAACCCTGGAAGCTGGCCCTCGCGCTGAAGCAGGCGTGTTGCGAACTCGAACGTGGTCAGCCCGAGCGTGCCCTCGAGAACCTGGTGATAGATCGTCACGAATACGACCTTCGCTGCGATGTCATCGGGGCTGGCGAGCAGGCGCTCGTGGGCCGCCACAAGCTTGTCGTCAAAGATCGTCTGAAATGCGGGCGAGATCTGTTCGCGGGCACGCGTGACGTGTGCGGCGATCGAGGCCGGCTCTGCCACGACCTCGTCCTGGAAGCGCGCATAGAACTGCATGTGCCTGGCCTCATCGACCTGCTGGGTTGCCAGGAAGGTCGCCTCCTCCTCGCTGTTGTGCGCACCCACGAGCCCCGAGAACTGCGTTGTGATTCGCTCCTCGGCCACCATCAGCGAGCCCAGGACGAAGGACACCAACGCGCTGTCGGGCGTGGCCGCCCACTGCTCGCGATCGGCGGACAGGTCGATGTCCCACGGATTCCACTGGCTTTCCTCCCAGTGGCGGTAGAGCGTCTGCGGATCGTGCAGGTGGACCTCGTGGGTCGCTGTCATGCCGCGCTCGGCTTGCGTGCGCGGATGATCGCGGCGGCGGCGTGCTCGTGGACGCGGTGCGTCTCGCGTATCTCGATGTCCTGCAAGCCGGCATCGCTGAGTGCCTGCTCGAACTCTTGGCGGGAGAGCGCTCCAGCGATGCAGCCCGTCCACTTCTGCATGTCCGCGCGTGTGGTCGCGTCCATGTCGGGGTCGGCGATCACGTCTGAGATCGCAAAGCGTCCCCCGGGGCGCAGCACGCGCGCCGCCTCGCGCAGGACCTTGGGCTTGTCGCCGGAGAGGTTCAGCACGCAGTTTGAGATGACCACGTCCACGCTCGCGTCCGGCAGCGGGATCGCCTCGATGTAGCCCTTGCGGAACTCCACGTTGGACAGGCCGGCCTGCTCGGCATTGGCGCGGGCCAGGTCGAGCATCTCGTCGGTCATGTCCAGGCCGATCGCCCGTCCCGTCGGACCGACTCGCTGTGCGGAGATGAGCACGTCCGCTCCCGCGCCCGAGCCAAGGTCCAGCACCGTCTCGCCCTCGCGCAGGTCGGCGACCGCGGTGGGCACGCCGCAGCCCAGCGACGCAGGGATGGCCTTGGCCGCGACTCCAGCGCTGCGCTTGTCATAGAGCGCGCCTCCGAAGACCTCGCGTCCCTGCTCGTCCGTCACGCCCACCGCGCAGCCACAGCCCGGCCGCGCGCTCGCGCTCGCCGCGCGGGCGGCCGCCGCGTAGCGCTCGCGAACCCGCTCGCGCACGTCGCCTGCCTGCTGGTCCGCATCGCCCGCGGCACAGCCACAGCCCTCTCCCTGGCCGCAGCACTCGGCCTTGGCGTTCGGCTCACAGCAGGTCGCCTTCACCTCGGGGGTACAGCAAGGGTCAGTTGTCTTTTCGGGGGTGATCAGCTCAGCCATGCGGACAGCTCCTTGAGCGCGTCGGGGATCACGTAGTAATAGGCCCACAGCCCCTGGCGCTCGGAATCCACGATCCCGGCGTCGCGCAACTTCTTGAGGTGGTGGGAGAGCGTCGGCTGGGAGATCTCGAACAACGGCACGAGCTCGCACACGCACACCTTGCCGGCGTGATTGCGCAGCACGTCGACCAGTTGCAGGCGGATCGGGTCGCCGAGGGCTTTGGCGACCTCGGCCATGCGGATCGCCTGCTCACGCTGCACGTCTGGGTAGACGACCGGCTCGCAGCAGCGAACCCCGGCGGGACGCTTGGTCTTCGGGGTCAACTCCAGATCGACGCTCATCGATCTATATATACCTATTGAAGTGGCGATTGTCAATGCAATATGATCGCCGATATGAACGACGCGCCGGACACCGTTGCGGTCATCACCGACATCCACGGCAACCTTCCCGCGCTGCAAGCGGCGCTTGGGCGGATCGCGGAGCTCGGCATCGAGACCGTGTTCTGTGGCGGCGACCTGGTCGGCTACGGCCCATATCCGAACGAGGTCTGCGCGCTGATCGCAGAGCGCGAGATTCCCACGATCTACGGCAACTACGACTACGCCATCGCGCGAGACGAACAGGACTGCGGCTGCGCGTATGTGACCCAGCACGACCGCGATCTGGGCCAGCTGTCGGTCGACTGGACCCTGGCGAACACCAGTAACCAGTCCAAGGAGTTCATGCGCGGCCTGCCGTTTGACCTGCGCTTCACCGTCGGCAAGACCGGCGTGCACCTGGTTCACGGCTCGCCGCGCAAAGTTAACGAGTACCTGTTCGAGGACAAGCCGGCGCGTCTGTACGAACGGCTGGCCGCCGCCGAGAGCGACCCGGTGCTCGTGTTCGGACACACGCACAAACCATGGGTCCACGAATACGGCGGGGTGCTGTTCGTCAACTGCGGCTCGGTCGGAAAGCCCAAGGACGGCGACCCGCGCGCCGCGTTCGCCGTCCTCACGGCTACCAGCGAGGGCGTAAGTGTGACTATCGAGCGCGTCGCATATGACGCCGACGCGGTCGCCGCCGTGGTGCGTCAGGCCGGGCTTCCGGGTGAGTTCGCCGACAAGCTGCTGATTGCCGCATGACCGGCACGCTTGCGCTCCCACGCCGTCTGCTCGCCGAGCTGCTCGGCTCGGCCTTCCTCGCCGCACTGGTCATCGGCTCGGGCATCGCCGCCCAGACGCTCTCCCCCAACGACGTCGGCCTGGAGCTGTTCGAGAACGCCGCCGCAACCGCAGCGGGGCTGTTTACGATCATCCTCATGTTCGGCCCGGTGTCCGGCGGACACTTCAACCCGGTCGTCTCGCTCGCCGACGCCAGCTTCGGCGGCATCAGCTGGCGAGACGCGCTCGCCTACATACCCGCGCAGGCGGCCGGCTGTGTCCTCGGC
>Ga0102924_1001811_pt1 | contig 24068 bp, 21 predicted proteins | sample PaiPotPPM11metaG_FD_80116 | JGI IMG/M metagenome (GOLD analysis project Ga0102924, IMG submission 80116) | Iron sulfur acid spring bacterial and archeal communities from Banff, Canada, to study Microbial Dark Matter (Phase II) - Paint Pots PPM... ...
TCCCCCGCCCGCGCCCCGGGCCGCCCCGGCCGCAGCCAGTTTGGTCGATGGTCCATCGACCGCAATCTATTCGGGTCGATGGCACATCCACTCGGGTGTCAACGTTGCTCGGGCGCGGCGCGGGGTGACAGGACGGCGTCGGCGGGCCGGTCAGTGCGCCGGCCGACCGCCGCCCTGGGCCCCCAGCGCGAACGCGAGCAGCGAGGCGGCCGTGTAATCGTCGGCGGGCTCGACCGAAGGCCAGCTGACCACGTTGTCCTCGTAACCCGCCGTGGTCGTGTTGAACTGCGCGAAGTGGCCGGCGCTGCAGGCCTTCATCCCGCTGACCGTGCCGAGGCCGACGAAGTTCGACAGGCTGCTCGGGCCGTCGACGGTCGCCCCGAGCTGGATGTAGCCCTGCCCGGTCAGGGAGCCGGCCAGGTTGGCGATCTCGCTCTGCATGCAGTGCGGGAAGGTGCTGCCCGCCCCGACCACGAACGAGCTGCCCCAGCCGTTGGCGCCCAGCGCGAAGTTCATCTGCTGCTGCGCGAACGCCTGGTAGGCCGCCGAGCCGCCGTACCGCTGGTAGAGGGCGTTGGTGATGTACAGGCCGAACGCATGCGGCGTGGCGTCGTTCGGCCCGAGGACCGTGCCGAGCTGGAACGGGTCGCCCGCAGAAGTCTGCTCGCCCAGCCGAAGCTGCGCAGCGAGGTCGCCCCGCAGCGCTGACGGGGCGATGACCGGCCGGAATGGCGCCTGCCGCACGGCCTGGAGCAGCTCGGCCTCGGCCACCGCCCCGGTGTCGTAAAGGTTGAGGGTGTCCCCGCCCGCGGGGTGGCCCTGCGCGATGTAGGCCCGCGCCCAGTGCGCCGCGACCTCCAGGTCGGCGCGCAGCTGCCAGGCCGGCGCGCGGAGCGCCTCGTCGGCCAGCGCGATCTCCGCCGCGCCCCAGAGCATGTCGCTCTTCCACTCGGTACCCGGGTAGTAGTCGTGCGGGAAGGTGGTGACGATCTGGCCGACCCCCGTGGTCTTGGCCATGGCGTAGATGCCGCGGGCCAGCGCCAGCAGGTGCTCGGCCCGGCTTCGCCTGGCCCAGCCGCGTCCGGTCCGCGCGGCGAGCTGGGCACCCAGGCCGAAGTCCGCGGCGAACCGCCCCGCCAGGTCCGGGCTGATCGGCTGACCCGGCGGCGCGGCCTCGAACACGGGCCGGTACTTGACGTAGTAGGCGCTCGGGCCGGGGTTGCCGCCCTTGGTCACGTTGAGCCGGTCCTCCTGCTGCGGCAGGAACCAGAAGTTGTAGTCGCCCTGGATCGTGTTGCTGGCGTTGCCGTTGCCGATGCCGACCTGGACGTACAGGACCTTCTGCGCCGGGTCCCACAGCTTGCGCAGCCAGTTCAGGCCGAAGCTAGCCTCGGGCAGCAACGTGGCGAACTGGCCGGGAAAGTCGCGCGCCGCCATCAGCATGAGCGCGTCCGCGTAGCTGACCGTGTAACCGAACTTCTCGTAGCCCCCGCCGGCGTCGAACCACCCGCCGGACACGTTGACCGGCCCGCCGATCCGGGTCAGCTTCCCGAGCAGGTTGTCGTTGCTGTCGTAACGGGGGTCGGCGTACACATAGGCGCGCCGGTCGGTGAGGTTGGCCGGCTTGCGGTCCAGGACCGACGGCACGACGTCGCCGCCGTCGCGTTCCGACGTGTAATACCGCGCAGCGTTCAGCACCAGCGCGTGATACAACGCCGAAGCCGGAGCGATCCGGAACGCCGGGGACACCGCCGACGGCGTGCCCAAGATCTTGACCTGGTATTGCCCCGGCCGCCGCAGCGACGAGAACCCGAGCTGGTAAACGGCCTGGTATCCGGCGTTCCACCGCCCGACGTCGTCCGCCGAGCGCCCCCGGTAGACCACCCCTTGCCGCCCGACGACGACGAAGCTCACGCTGCCCACCGCCCGCGGCAACATGGCGAACGCCACCTTAAGCGCCCGAGGCGTATACCCGACCTGATTAACCCGCACCACCGGCACACCCGCAGTAGCCGCCCCGCCACGCGCCGCTCCTGCACCCACCCTGGTCGCGCGCGCCGCCGCGCCACGCGCCGCTCCTGCACCCACCGTGGTCCCGCCCGCCGCCGCGCCACGCGCCGCTCCTGCACCCACCGTGGTCCCGCCCGCCGCCAAGGCTGCCGCAGGTGATGCCCCGGCCGTCGGCGTGATCGCCACGGCCGCCCCCAGCGCCGCCGCCACGGCCACGAATCCCGCTGCCATGTGCCGCATACCCGACCTCCGTTGGTCGCGCGCCAGCGTGCAAGCCGCCGAAGACGCCGCCGCCAAGTTAATTAGGAAAGTTACCAAACAATCTCCTCACCCGCTACAGCTTGCCCCGGTTACCCCCAGCCCAGTCCGGCCCCGTGGCGTCCGCGCCGTTCAACACCGGGCCCGCACGGCGCGGCACCACATCGGAGCTCCTGCGGCCCACCATCCACCGCCTACTCCGCGGCCCACCATCCACCGCCTACTCCGCGGCCCACCATCCGCCGCCTACTCCGCGGCCCACCGGCCGCCGCCTACACTGCGGCCTACCATCCACCGCCTACACTGCGGCCTACCATCCACCGCCTACCGCCCGTCGCCCGCGGCTCGCTGTTCAAGCCCTTACTACACCGTTTAGTAGAGGATGGAGCCTCGTTAATGCGTCCGGCACTCCCGACTGCGGCAGACGCGCAGTCACGGGCCCGCCAGCACAGGTGGCGACACGGCGGATGACGAACTTCGGTCAGAAACCGTTGTTGGGGCAGCGGCTTCTGCCCAGAATTCGGAACGCGCCAGCAGGGCACGGTCTCGTCCGGCGGCCCGGCCGTCACGTGCCGAACGGGGGCACCTCGCTCGGGCTGCAACCAGAGCGCAGCCGCTTTGACCAAGGTTTGTCCAGCGGGGACGGACACGCCAGCCAGGCGGGGCGCATGCGGCGCGGCGTTCGGCCGGGATCACGGCGCGCCAAGGCGCTCCGGCCCCCGGCACGCTCCGGCGAACCCGATGAAGGTGCCCCCGGTCGGGCTCTAACCCGCCCAAAGTGCCCACGACCCGACTGAGTGGCGCCCGCAACCCGCACAAGACGCCCGCGACCCTGGTAGCGGGCCGACTGGGGCGCCGACGACAGGATCGCGGCGCGGCAGGCGGGTGCCGTCTGCAAGCGAGTGCCCCCGCAAGCGAGTGCCCGCAGGCGAGTACTGCTGGCAAGCGGGTGCCCCCCAGGCCGGTGCCGCCGGCAAGCGAGTGCCCCCGGCAAGCGAGTGCCCGCAGGCGAGTACTGCTGGCAAGCGGGTGCCCCCCAGGCCGGTGCCGCCGGCAAGCGAGTGCCCGCAGGCGAGTACTGCTGGCAAGCGGGTGCCCCCAGGCCGGTGCCGCCGGCAAGCGAGTGCCGACCGCAGGCCGGTGCTGACCGCAGGCGGGTGCCCCGGCACGCGGGTGCCCTCGGCACGCGAGTGTCCCGGCCGACGAGTGCCGGCCGCCGACGGGTGCCGCCGGCAGGCGGGTGCCCCGGCAGGCGGGTGGTGCTGCTAGCTTGCTGATGCGTCAGGCGCCGGCGGCTTGCTTTTCGTCGTGGCCGCCGAACTGCTTGCGCATGGCCGAGAGGGCCTTGTCCGCGAACAGGTCGAGCTGCCGGGAGGAGAACCGCGAGTACAGCGCGCTGGTCAGGACGGGGGCCGGAACGCCTTCCTCGATGGCGGCGATCGAGGTCCAGCGGCCCTCGCCGGAGTCGGAGACCCGGCCGGCGAAGTCCGACAGGTCCGGCGACTGGAAGAGCGAGATGGCCAGCAGGTCGAGCAACCACGAGCCGATGACGCTGCCCCGGCGCCAGACCTCGGCCACCGCGGTCGTGTCGATGTCGTACTGGTAGTACTCGGGGTGCTCGAGCGGGGCGGTCTCCGCGTCGTCGTTCTGCTTGCGGCTGCCGATGTTGGCGTTGTGCAGCACGTTCATGCCCTCGGCCAGGGAGGCCATCATGCCGTACTCGATGCCGTTGTGGACCATCTTGACGAAGTGACCGGCGCCGTTCGGCCCGCAGTGCAGCCAGCCCTGCTCGGCGGGCGAAGGCTCGCCGGTGCGGCCGGGCGTGCGCTCGGCCGTGCCCACGCCGGGCGCGAGGGACGCGAACAGCGGGGCCAGGTGGGCCACCGCGTCGTCCGGGCCGCCGATCATCAGGCAGTAACCGCGGTCCAGGCCCCAGACACCACCGCTGGTCCCGCAGTCGATCAGGCGGATGCCGTCCCGGCCCAGGCGCTCGGCGCGCGAGATGTCGTCGCGATAGTAGGAGTTGCCGCCGTCGATGATCATGTCGCCCGGCTCCATGCGGCGGGCCAGCTCGTTGATGGTGTTCCCGGTGATCTCCCCCGCGGGCACCATGACCCAGGCTGCCCGGGGCTTGGTCAGCTTCGAGACGAACTCGTCCAGCGACGAGCTGCCGACCGCGCCCTCGCTGACCAGCTGCTGAACTGGCCCGGTGCTGCGGTCGTAGACCACGCACTCGTGGCCGTCGCGCAGGAGCCTGCGGACGATGTTGGCGCCCATCCGGCCCAGCCCGACCATGCCGAGCTGGCGGGTCTCAGTGGCTGCCATCGTGTCCTCCGTTATGTGAGTCGGTATCCGCGGGCAGCCACGGGTCGTGCCACGGGGAACACCCCCGGATCAGCCGGGCTGCCCCCTCCGGCCCCCAGGATCCCTGCGCGTATTCCTCCACCTTCGGCGGATGATCGAGCAGCGGCTGGACCACCCGCCAGGTCTCCTCCACGGTGTCCTCGCGGGAGAACAGGTGGCTGTCCCCGGCGATCGCGTCGCGCAGCAGTCGCTCGTAGGGCTCAAGCTGCGGGCCGAGTTCATCCTCGAACGTCATGTCGAGGTGCACCTGGCGCCACCCTCGCTTGCTCCCCTGGGAAGTCAGCCCGATCCGCAGCCCGGAGTCCGGGTCGATGCGCAGCACGATCTGGTTCGGCTCGCCATGGTTCATTCCGCCGATGAAGCGGATCCTGGGCGGGCGCCGGAACACCAGCCGGACCTCGGTCACCCGGGTAGCCATGGCCTTGCCTGCCCGGATGAAGAACGGCACCCCGGACCAGCGCCAGTTGTCGACCTCCAGCCGCAGGGCGGCGAACGTCTCGGTCGTGGAGCCCTTGGCCACCCCGGGAACGTCCAGGTAGCCCTGGTACTGGCCGCGCACGTACTGGGCCGGGTCGGCGTCCGGGATAGAGCGGAACACCTCGTACTTCTTGTCGCGCAGGTCATCCGCTTCCGGCCCGATCGGCGGCTCCATGGCCACCAGGGCGAGCACCTGGAGCAGGTGGTTCTGCACCACGTCGCGCAGCGCGCCCACCGGGTCGTAGAAGTGGCCCCGGTCTTCCACCCCGAAGTCCTCGGCCATCGTGACCTGCACGCAGGAGATGTGGTCCCGGTTCCAGACCGGCTCGAGCATGTCGTTGGCGAACCGGATGTACTGCAGGTCGAGCACCGGCTCCTTGCCGAGGAAGTGGTCGATCCGCAGGATCTGGTCTTCGCGCAGGTGCTTGCGTAGGTCGGCGTTGAGCTGGCGGGCCGAGGCCAGGTCGTGGCCGAACGGCTTCTCCACTGCCACCCGGGCGCCCTGGGTGAGCCCGGCGCCGGCCAGGGACTCGACCACACTGGCGAACAGGCTGGGCGGGATCTCCAGATAGAACAGCGGGCGGCAGTCGGGGCCGAGGGCCTGGGCCAGCCGCTGGTAGGTGTCCGGGCTGGCGAAGTCGCCGCCCAGGTAGGACAGCCGCTTGGCAAAGCGGTCAAACACCTGCTCGTCGATCTTTTCGCCGGACTCCTGGATGGACTTGCGGGCGTGCTCGATGAGGTGCTCGGTGGTCCAGTCCTGGCCGGCCACGCCGATCACCCGGCAGGCGAGGTGGTGCCGGGCCTCCAGCCGGTACAGGGCCCGTAGCGTCATCTTCTTGGCCAGGTCCCCGGTGATGCCGAAAACCACGAGCGTGTCGGCGGCCTGCGACTGGTTCTCAGCGCCCACGGTGCGTCTCCTCTCCGGCCACGACGATGGCGGACAGGAGCCATGGGCCGCGCGCACGACGCTACACTGCCGAGCCGCCGCCTGGCTCACCCGGCTCCGGCGTTGCGCCGGCGGTTTTGCGCGGGCCGGGCTTCGCGCGGACCAGGGGCAGGAAGATCTTGTCGACGATCTCCACCAGCGTCGCGTCGGGCACCAGCGCCTGGGTCATGATGAGGTCATGCCGGACCAAATCCACCGGTAGCGTCGCGATCCGCGGGCTGAGCCGCTCGGGGCCGATCTCGCCGCGCTCGATCGCGCGCTCCAGGATCAGGGCCATCTCGCTGTGCGGGGAACTGGCGATGGCCCGCTCCCGCAGGGCGGCGGGCGACAGCCCTTCCTCCTGGAAGTAGTCGGCGATCAGGAAGCTGAACACCCCCGCGACCTCGCCCACTCGGACCGACATGTGCCGGAGCAGCGTGAGCAGGTCGCCGCGCAACGTCCCGGTGTCGGCCACCTCCATCGGCGCGGCCGCGGTGTGGTGGCGCAAGGCGGCCACGATGAGCTCCGGGCGGTTCGGCCAGCGCCGGTAGAGCACGGCCCGGCTGGTGTTCGCGCGGGCCGCGACGCCCTCCATCGTGAGCGCCGCGTAACCGACCTCGGTCAGCTCGTCCCAGGCCGCCTCGAGCAGCGCGGCCTCGAGCTTGCTGCCCCGCCGGCGGGTCGGCGGGGCCGCCGGGCGCTCGGCGACCGGCGCCCCGCTCTCGGCGACCGGCGGCCCGCTCACGGCGCCGGCTGCCCCGCGACCGTCTGCCCCGCGGCGGTCTGCCCCGCGGCGTGAAGCTGCGCGTTGAGCGTGCCCCAGGCCCCGGTCCGCGGCCGGGCCTCCACCCGCCCGGTGACGCTGTGGCGGATGAACATCAGCCCCGGCTGCCCGCTCAGCTCGCGGGCCTTGACCCGCTGGCCGTCCGCCAGCGTCACGACCGTGCCGGCGGTCAGGTACAGCCCGGCCTCGACCACGCAGTCGTCCCCGAGCGAGATCCCGAGCCCGGAGTTGGAGCCGAGCAGGCATCGCTCGCCGACGGTGATCCGCTCCTTGCCGCCCCCGGACAGCGTGCCCATGATCGCGGCGCCGCCGCCCACGTCGGTGCCCGCGCCGACGACCACGCCCTGGCTGATCCGTCCCTCGACCATGCACGCGCCGAGCGTCCCGGCGTTGTAGTTGACGAAGCCCTCGTGCATGATCACCGTCCCCTCGCCGAGGTACGCGCCCAGGCGGACCCGGCTCGCGTCGGCCACCCGCACCCCGGCCGGGACGACATAGTCGAGCATGGGCGGGAACTTGTCCGCCAGCCGCACCTGGACAACCTGGCCGGCCGCCCGCGCCCGGGCCAGGAACGCCCCGGCCCCCGCCGCGTCCACCGGCCCGGCCGACGTCCAGCAGACGGTCGGCAGCACCCCGAAGATGCCGTCGAGGTTCACGCTGTTCGGCCGGGCCAGCCGGTGCGAGAGCAGGTGCAGCCGCAGGTAGGCGTCCCCGGCGTCGCGGGGCGGAGCGTCGAGGTCGGCGACCTCGACGCGCTGGCGCGTGACGCGCACCGCCCGCAGCGGGTCCTCGCGGTCCGGGGCCGGCGGCAGCCGGCCGGGCCCGGTCGGCGGGCCCAGCCGGGGGTCGGGGAAGTAGAAGTCGAGCGGGGCGCCGGCCTCGGTCACCGTGACGATCGCGTCTCCCCACGCCTGCCTGGCCCTGCCCTGCTCTCCGGTCGCCGCCATGTGCTGAACCTACCGGGTCACGACGTTGGCGATGCGGCCCGGCACGACAACGAGCCGGTCCACGGTCGCGCCGCCCAGGAACCGCGCGAAGTCCGGGTGGCCGGTGATGATCGTCGTGATCTCGTGCTCGCCGGCGTCCGCGGGCACCTCGATCCGGAACCGGGTCCGCCCGTCGATCTGCACCGGCAGCACGACCGTGGGCTCGGCGGCCAGGGCCGGGTCCGCCTCGGGGAACGCCGCGAACGCGATCGACTCGTCATGGCCCAGCCGGGCCCAGAGCTCCTCGGCGATGTGCGGGGCCAGCGGCGCGATCATCAGCACCAGCGGCTCCGCGATGGCCCTCGGCAGCCGGCCCCGCGCCGCGACCAGGCGGGCCACCTGCGTGCTCAGCTCCTGGAGCCGGGCGATCGCGATGTTGAACCGCAGCCCGGCGTAGTGGTCGCGGACGGCCTGGATCGTCTGGTGCAGCAGCCGGGCCGTGTCCGCGTCGAGCGGGCCGCCGTCGACGATCAGCTCGCCGGAACGCTCGTCCACCAGGCTGCGCCACAGCCGTTGCAGGAACCGGTACACCCCCACGATGTCGTCGGTGTGCCAGGGCCGGTCGGCGTCCAGCGGGCCCATGGCCATCTCGTAGAGCCGCAGGGTGTCCGCGCCGTAGCTGGCGTAGATGTCGTCGGGGTTGACGCTGTTCTTCAGGCTCTTGCCCATCTTCCCGGCCCGGCGCGTCACCGCCGTTCCGTCGTGCACGAACGTCCCGTCCGGCCGTTCTTCCACCTCGGCCGCCGGGACGTACATCCCGCGCGGGTCGGTGAACGCGTCGGCCGTGATGTACCCCTGGTTGACCAGGCGCCAGAACGGCTCCCGGGTCGACACGTGGCCCAGGTCGTACAGCACCTTGTGCCAGAACCGCGCGTACAGCAGGTGCAGCACGGCGTGCTCCACGCCGCCGACGTACAGGTCGACGCCGCCGTCGCCGGGCGGGACGCCGCCTGGCACCATCCAGTACCGCTCGGCGTCCGGGCTCACCAGCGCGGCGTCGTTGCCGGGGTCCAGGTAACGCAGGTAGTACCAGCACGACCCGGCCCACTGCGGCATCGTGTTCAGCTCGCGCCGGTAGACCTGCGGGCCGTCGCCCAGGTCGAGCTCGACCGTGGCCCAGTCCCCGGCCCGGGCCAGCGGCGGCACCGGCTCGTCCTGCTCACCGGACGGCGGGCGCGCGGCGAAGTCCGTCATCTCGGGCAGGGCGACCGGCAGCATCTCGTCGGGCAGCGCGACCGGCAGGCCGCGGGAGTCGTAGACGATCGGGAACGGCTCCCCCCAGTACCGCTGCCGGGAGAACAGCCAGTCCCGCAGCCGGTAGGTCCGCCGACGGTGCCCGTGACCGGCCTGCTCCAGCCCGGCGATGGCCGCCTCGATCCGGTCACCGCCGAGCTCGTCGTCGGACAGAACAACCATTTTCAGTCCGAACGATTGGGCGAACTCGCGGTCACGTTCGTCATGCCCGGGCACGCCCATGATCGCCCCGGTGCCGTACCCCATCTGCACGTAGTCGGCCAGGAAGACCGGGATCTGCTCGCCGGTGGCGGGGTTGACCGCGTAGCGCCCGGTGAACACGCCGGTCTTGTCCCGGCCGGTGATCCACTGCCGGTCGCCGATCCGCGACGCGTGCTCCTGGTAGGCCCGCACCGCGCCGGCCGGCGACCCGCCGCCGAACCGCCAGGCCGGCGGGTGCCGGGTGGCCACTCGCCGGCGGCCACCAGCACGGGGGCCAGCGGATGCTCGGGCGCCAGGACCAGGTAGGTCGCCGCGCGCAGCGTGTCGGGCCGGGTCGTGAACACCTCGACGCTCAGGTCACCCGGCCCGGTCACAGGAAACGTGATCGCGGCGCCGTCGCTCGGGCCGATCCAGTTGCGCTGCAGCAGCTTGACCGGCTCGGGCCAGTCGAGCCGGTCCAGGTCGGCGAGCAGCCGCTCGGCGTACGCGGTGATCCGCAGCACCCACTGGCGCAGCGGCCGCCGGTAGACCGGGAAGTTGCCGACGTCGCTGCGGCCGTCGGCGGTGACCTCCTCGTTGGCCAGCACCGTGCCCAGGTCCGGCGACCAGTTGACCAGCTCCTCGGAGATATAGGCCAGCCGCCAGGAGTCGACCACCCGCCGCCGGGTCACCTCGTCCAGCTCGGCCCACGGCTTCCCGCCGGGGTTGGCCGGGCTCGCGGGGAGGCGCGACCCGGCCTCGAACTCGGCCACCAGCTCGGTCACCGGCCGGGCCCGCCCCTGGTTCTGGTCGAACCAGCTGTTGAAGATGCGCAGGAAGATCCACTGGGTCCAGCGGTAGAACCGGGGATCGGTGGTCGTGATCTCCCGCCGGGTGTCGTAGCCGGGCCCGAACCGGCGCAGCTGCCAGCGCATGGTGTCGATGTTGCGCCGGGTCGTCTCGGCCGGGTGCTGGCCGGTGTTGACCGCGTACTGCTCGGCCGGCAGCCCGAACGCGTCATAGCCGATCGCGTGCAGCACGTTGTGCCCGGTCATGCGCAGGAACCGGGCGCATGAGTCGGTGGCGATGTAGCCGAGCAGGTTGCCGACCTGCAGCCCGGCCCCGCTCGGGTAGGGGAAGAAGTCCAGGACGTAGAACTTCGGCCGGCCCGCGGCTCGCTCGAACCCCGCAGCCAGCGGGCCGGACGGGTTCGGCGCGTTGAACGTGCCCGCGGCCCGCCAGCGGTCCTGCCAGGCGAGCTCGATCTCGTTCGCCATGACCGCGTCGTACCGGAACGGCGGCTGATCGGGGCTGGTCATCGGCATCCTCCCGCTGGTCCATGAAGCGTTCCCGGAAATAAAAAAGCCCCCCGCTTCGGAGGGGATGGCCGCGCTGACCGAGCTGGCTGGCGTACGGCGTCAGCGCGGCCAGGCCAGGAGGAAGGAGCTGCGGTCAGGCACGTGCCTACTGTACTCCAAGATCACCGGCCGGCCCTCCGGAAGGCGGCCGGCCGGGCCGCGGCGGCGCGGCGCGCTACGCGGTCTTGGCGGCGTTCCAGAGGAACAGCCCGCCGATGGCCGTCGGGTAGACGCCGGTCACGCTCTTCTGGCTGGCGCTCAGGTACTCGTAGAAGTAGGGGTAGATGACCGGCGTCTCGTCGAGCAGCAGCTGCTCGAGCTGGCCGGCCAGCCGCCGCTGCGTGGACAGGTCAACGGCCGCGATGAACTGCTTAGAGAGGGAGTCATAGGTGGGGTCGTTGAACCGGGCGGCGTTCCAGGCTCCCTGCCCGGTCTGGGCGTTGACCGACTGCAGCGGGGCGGTGAGGAAGACGTTCGGCACGCCGCGCGCGCCGTAGTCGACCAGGCTCATCTCCGCGTCCAGCCAGTCCGACTTGCCGAACACCGCCTGGCCGTAGTACTTCGTCGAGGTCTCGACGGTGAGGTTGATCGTCACGCCGATCTGGCTGGCCGCCTGCTTGACGATCTCGGCCAGGTGCGGGATCTCCTCGGAGTCCTCGGTGACCAGCGGGGCCGAGAAGCCGCGCGACACCCCGCCGCGGGCCAGCAGCTCCTTGGCCAGCTTGAGGTTCTGCGTCCGCTGCGGCACGCTCGGGTCCGTGGACCGGAAGGCGGGCGCGAACGGGCTGTCGTTGCCCACCTCGGCGTACCCCTTGAACAGGGCGGCCACGATCGCGGGCCGGTCCAGGGTGTAGGCGATGGCCTGGCGGACGTACTTGTTCGTGAACGGGGCGATGTCGTTGCGCATCGACAGCTCGCGGTGCGAGCTGGCCTTCAGCGCGATGACCGTGAAGCCCCCGGTGAGTAGCTGCGGGCCGGTGGCCACGCTGAACTGGTCGATGCAGTCGACGGAGCCGGCCTCGAGCGCGGACGCCTCGGCCGGGTCATCGGCGTAGAACGTCCACTCCGTGCGCGCGGGCCGCGCGGGCGTGCCCCAGTAGTGCGGGTTGCGCACGAACGTCGCGCCCACGTTCGGCGTGTAGCCGGTCATCGTGAACCGGCCGGTCCCGACGAACGACTTCTGGTAATCGGCGTAGTCGAAGCCGTTCGGGACGATGATCATGTTGTAGTTGTTCTCGGAGACCGCGTCGATGAAGTTCCCGTCCGGCTGCTCCAGGTGAAACGCGACGGTCTCGTCGTCGACCTTGGCCACGCCGTCGGGCAGCAGCGTGCCGCCGAACACCGACAGGGCGTTCGATGCGCCCTTCGGATCGGACTGGGTTTTGAAGCTGTAAACGACGTCATCGGCGGTCAGGGCCTTGCCGTCGTTGAACTTGACGCCCGGCCGGAGCTTGAACGTCCAGACCGACGCGTCGGCGTTGGGGGTCCAGCTGGTCGCCAGCCACGGATGGTAGTTGTTCTGCTGGTCGGCGAACGCGAGCCACTCGCCCGCCTGGCCGAGCATCTGCAGGCCGCCCTGGTCGGAGATCGTGATCGGGTTGATCGCCGCGGTCGGCGTGCTGGACCCGACCTTGATCGTCGCCCCCGACTTGCCCGCGGCCGCCGGGGCCGGGCTGCTCGGTGTGGTGCCCGAGCTCCCGCACGCCTCGAGGATGGCGCCGAGCAGCGGCACGGACAGGCCGACCATCGTGCCCCGGCGCAGGAACTGCCGGCGCGACAGCCGCCCGGCCACGTACTCGTCGATGACGTGCTCTTGTACCGGTCCGCGCCGCCGGCGCAGGGGGTCAAGCCGACCATGGTCGATGTTCATCGTGCCTCCGCCGCAGAGCCGGGTTCGGAACGCCGGGCCGCTCGGCCCGCCTGCCGCATCTCAGGGACAATACGTTAATGTCACTCGGAATACTAGGTTATTAGAGCACCTTCCCGGGGTTAAGGATGCCGGACGGGTCGAGCGCCGCCTTGATCGCCCGGTGCACGGCGATCGAGTCGTCGCCGAGCTCGAGGGCCAGCCAGCGCCGCTTGATCAGGCCGACGCCGTGCTCGCCGGTCAGCGTGCCGCCCAGGTCCAGCGCGGCCCGGAAGACCTCGTCGGCCGCGGCCCAGACGTGCTCGGGCACCTCACCCTCGGCCCGCCCCCGGTCGTAGACGAATACCGGGTGCAGGTTGCCGTCCCCGGCGTGCGCGACCGTGGCGATCGTCACGCCGTGCCGGGCGGCCGCCTGCTCGATGCGCTCGGCCATCTCCGGCAGCCGGGAGCGGGGCACGCACACGTCCTCGACCAGCGTCGCGCCGAGCCGTTCGACCGCCGGGTAGGCCAGCCGCCGGATGTCGAGCAGTTGCCGCGCCTCCGCCTCGGTGGTCGAGACGTCGGCGAGCAGCGCGCCGTGCTCGGCGCAGATGTCGCGGATCAGCGCCGCCCGGCGGGCCGCGTCGTCGGTGTCGTCCTGCGCGATCAGCAGGGCCTGCACCTCGCCGCCGAAGCCGAGGTGCTTCCAGTCGTCGATCGCGCGCAGCGTGACCCGGTCGAGCAACTCGAGCAGGCTGGGCTGCAGCCGCGCCTGCAGGATCGCGGTCACCGCGCGGGCCGCCGCCCCGAACCCGGCGAAGCTCGCCGCCACCGTGGTCGGCGCCGCGGCGGGCCGGGGCCGCAGCCGCAGGGTCGCGGAGGTCAGCACGCCGAGCGTGCCCTCCGACCCCACGAACAGGCTGGTCAGGTCGTAGCCGGCCACGCCCTTGATCGTCCGGCGGCCGGTGCGCAGGATCCGGCCGTCGGCCAGCACGGCCTCCAGCCCGAGCACCGCGTCCCGGGTCACGCCGTACTTCACGCAGCGCAGGCCGCCCGCGTTGGTGGCCAGGTTCCCGCCGATCGTGGAGGTCTCGTAGCTCGACGGATCGGGCGGGTACATCAGCCCGTGCGCCGCCGCGGCCCGGTCCAGGTCGGCGTTGACCACGCCCGCCTCGGCCACGGCCAGCTCGTTGGCCGGGTCGAGCTCCAGGATCGCGTTCATCCGGGCCAGCGACAAGATCACGCCACCGTCGATCGCGGCGGCCCCGCCGGCCAGGCTCGTCCCGCCGCCGCGCGGGACGACCGGGACCCCGTGTTCGCTGGCCCACCGCATGGTCGCGGCGACCTCGTCGGTGCTCCGGGCCGACACCACGCACCGCGGCTTGCCCGGCACCACGGCCGACGTCTGGTCCCGGCGGTAAGCCTCGACGATGTCCAGGTCGGTGATCACCCGGCCCTCAGGCAGCGCCGCCACGAGCTCGCCCAGATCGTCGGTCAAAGTCATTCCTCCTGCCGCTATCGTCCCTGATCATGACCACCCTGGCCAGCGAACGCCATCCCGACACCGGAGAAATGTCGGTACCCGCTGATGTCATGAGTCCAGCCCGGTCCTTCGAGTCACAGACAGCAACCACGCCTGGCAGGTTCCGGGCCACCTCCAGACAGTTGCCGTTCTGACCGCTGTGGCTTCTCTTGTGCCACTCGGCGCGGGACAGGTCGATCCGGACCGCAGGCCTGACCGAGCGCCCTCGCCCCGGCTCCCCCGGGTCGCGCCAATGATCTTGGAGACTTTTCCGCGCTATGCGCCGAAAAGTCTCCACCCAAACGGCCGACCCGATTCCCCGGCAGCCGCCGCACCACCCGAAACGCCGGTCTTCGGTCAGAAACCGCTGCGCGCACAGCGGTTTCTGACCGAAGACCTTGGGCGGGCAGCTGCCCGTGGCCTCAGCCGGGCCGCTTACCTGACCGGCCCCCGGGGCAGGGCGCGGCGCAGGTAGGCCAGCCGGGTGGCCCGGGCGATCCGGGCCAGCTCGCTCTGCGGGACCATCATGTCGAACCCGTGGAAGCCGCCGGGCCACAGGTGGAACTCGACCGAGACCCCGGCCCGCGACAGCCGCGCCGCGTACTCGATGTCCTCGTCGCGGAACGTCTCCACGGACCCGACGTCGATGAACGCGGGCGGCAGGCCGCTCAGATCCCGGGCGCGGGCCGGAGCCGCGTACGGCGAGACGTCCGGGCCGCCGCACGCGTCGCCGAGCAGGGCCGTCCACCCGGTGAGGTTCGAGGTCCGGTCCCAGACGCCCTCGCGGTCGAGTTCCTGGCTCGACGGGGTCACGCACCGGTCGTCCAGCATCGGGCACATGAGGATCTGGTGGCTCAGCGCCGGGCCGCCGCGGTCGCGGGCCAGCAGCGCGGTGCCCGCGGCCAGCCCGCCGCCCGCGCTGGCCCCGGCGATGATCAGTCGGGCGGGGTCGATGCCGAGCTCGCCGGCGTGCTCGGCGGTCCAGACCAGCCCGGCGTAGCGGTCCTCGACCGGCGCCGGGTGCGGGTGCTCGGGGGCCAGCCGGTACTCGACCGACACCCCGACCACGCCGATCTGCTCGACCCAGGTCGCCACCTCGTCGGCGCCGAACCGGTTGTTGCCCAGCACCATGCCGCCGCCGTGGGTGTGGTAGATCCCCGGCCACGGGCCGGAGCCCCGCGCCGGGCGCAGGATCAGGACCGAGAGGCCGGGAGCGCCCGCCGGGCCGGGGACCTGGCGTTCCTCCAGCTCGACCGCGCCGCCGCGGCGCAGGGTCTCGTCGCTGACCGGGAGCAGCTCCTGCAGCTCCGCGCGCCAGGCGGGGATGTCCCCGGGCAGCAGCGGGTGCTGCAGTTCCGGTGCCATCGCGGCCAGCGCCGCGCCCAGCTCGGGATCAAACGGCGGGTGGGTGCTCGCAGCGGTCATCGGCTCTCCTCACCCCGGCGAGATGCCCCGATCGTAGCGGCGGGGACAGCGCACGTCACGGGCCCAGGGTCGCGGCCATCAGCACCACGCCGGCCAGCACCATGCCCGCGCACAGCAGCCACGCCCGGGCGTTCCCGAAGTTGAGCGTCCAGCCCACGCCGAAGCGCTTGCCGACCATGATGGCCGGGTCGCCGTGGTTGACGTAGACCAGGCCGCCCTTCCAGAACCGGTCGTCGTCGGTGTTGACCAGGCCCGCGCGCCCCGGCCCCGCCGCGAACCCGGGCAGCCGGGATCCGCCCTGGCCCATGCGCATGGCGACAACCAGCACTATGAACGTTCCCACGCTCGGCAGGAGGTTCGTGGCGCCGGTAAGGCCGGAGATCCGGTAGACCTGCCAGATCCCGAACGCGCGAATCATCAGGATGACGTTCTCGAACGCGACAAACGACAGGGCGATGCGGCTCGCCCGGGCCAGGAAGCTGCGGTAGCGGCGCGTCGAATCGGCGGCGGTCCCCGCGTCTATGTCGGGCCGGGACCGGTAGAGGATGACCTGCTGAAAGGTGACCAGGACGGTCAGCAGAAGCTGGGCGGCCACCGGGAGAAAGGCGGTCAGCAGCGACTTGCTGACCCAGCCGTCGGGCGCGCCGGACGCGGTGAAGCGAACGGCCAGGCTGCCCGGCAGGGCGGGGTAGCGGACGGCGCCGGTGACCGCGGTCGCGACCAGGACGGCCACCGCCGGCCCCAGCCAGAGGAGCGGGAACCGCAGCGGCCGGGTGCGCCAGCTAGTGTCGGCGGTCACGGCCTGGGTCAGCCCGTCGTACCAGCCCTCCGCGTTCTTGACCGCGGTGATCCGCCGCCGGGCTCGCCGGAAGCACGCCAGGATCGCGACCAGCCCGAGCACGTTCAGTACCGGGAACAGCCACGGCGATCCACGAGGAACGAGCGTGGCGGCCCCGGCGACGCAGACGGCCACCAGGGGGATGCGTATCCGGTAGGCGTGCCGCTCCCGGCCGATCACCGGGGCGTCCGCCCGTTCCGGCGGGATGCGCACCCCGAACTGCAACGTCGACCGCGTGACCGCCGGGGTCACCCAGAGCACCGCCGCCATCACGAGCATGGGGAGCACCGCGACCAGGCCCAGTGCGTTCAGACTCACGGCGTTCATGACCGGCTCACCTTCTCACCGCTCTGATCCTCTTCCCGGGTGGCCGGGAACGCAAAGGAGGCGACGGCCGTGCGGCAGTACCCGATGATCTCGCCGGGTTCCAGCCCCTGGGCCGCGGCCTCGGCGAGCAGCGTGCGCAGCCGGCTCGTCCAGTCCTGCACGTAGCGGGCGTCGGGCGGCCCGCTGCCCGCGTCCCGGTTGATCACCGCGCCGAACTTCCGGTTGATCCGGACCAGGCCCTCCTGGCGCAGGATGTCGTAGCTCTTGTTCACCGTGTGGAAGTTGACGCTGAGGTCGACCGCGAGCTGCCGGGTGGACGGCAGCGCCGAGCCCGCGGGCTGCTCGCCGTCGGCGATCGCCTCCACGATCCGGTCCCTGATCTGCTGGTAGATCGGCACCGCGTCGTCTGGTTCGATGCTCAGCAGCATGGCCGCCCCCGGCCGGCTCAGGCCTGGCCCAGGCGGCCGCGCCCGGCACGCGCCCCGGTGATGAGCCGTTCCCGGTCGAACATGGCCGAGACCGCGCGCCACGCGGCCACGTCGATGCCCGCCAGCACGACCGCCACCACCGCGGCCACGGTCAGGCCCGGGTGAATGACCTGGAACGACATCAGCGCGGTCAGGGCGAGCGGGGGAAGGCTGGCCAGCGTGCCGAGCTGCTGGGCGGCGCGCACGTCGGTCGCCCGGGCCGAGATCGCGGTGCCGATCCAGATCGACCAGCTCGCCAGCAGCGGCGCGAACAGCAGCTGGGCCACGAACCAGGACGGCTGCCAGACCGCGGTGACCACCGCGTGGCTGGCGCCGAAGCGCACGCTGAGCACGAACGCGGCGAACAGCGCGTACGCGATGGCGGCCGCGGGGATGATCGCGGCGATCGCCTTGCCGAGCAGGAATTCCTCGCGCCGGATGGGCGTGGTCAGCACGGGCTCGAGCGTGCCCTGCTCACGCTCGCCGACCACCGAGTAAGCCGCGATCGTCGCGGGCACGATCACCGCGACCACCAGCAGCAACAGCAGCGTGAGGCCGACCTGCGTGCGTACCACCGAGGCGGGTTCAGAGTCGGTGATACGGAAGATGCCGATGGCCGGGGTGATGAAGAAGACCACGGGCAGGATGGCCATGGTCACGATCACGAACCGGTTGCGCCGGTAGTCGCGGAACTCCTTGCGGACGACCGCGCGGATCCGTTTCGCGCTGATGTTCATGCCCGGGCCTCCACGTCTTCGGCGACCAGTTCCAGGTATACGTCCTCGAGCGTGTGCCGGGACTCGGCGATCGACAGCACGTCGGCCCCGGCCGCGACCAGCGCCCGGGTGACCCGCGGCGCCGCGGCCCGCGCGTCCGACACGTCCAGGATGTAGCGGCCGGGCTCGTCGCTGCGCCAGCCCTCGACCTCGCCGATCGGGGAGAACACGTCCTGCGGCGCGCCGAGGGGCGCGGCGGTGGAGGCCACGATCGACCGGCTGAACAGCATCTGCCGCAGCTCGTCGGTCCGGCCGACCGTGCGCAGCCGGGTGTTCAGGATCGCCACCCGGTCGCACAGCCGTTCGGCCTCCTCGAGGCGGTGCGTGGTGAGGAAGACCGTCACGCCCCGGCTGCGCAGCCCGGTGATCAGCTCGTGTACCTCGCGGGAGGCGACCGGGTCGAGCCCGGCGGTGGGCTCGTCGAGGAACACGATCTCGGGGTCGCTGAGCAGGGCCCGGGCCAGCCCGACCCGCTGCCGCAGGCCCTTGGACAGGCTGCCCGCCAGGTCCTGCGCCCGCGCGCTGAGGTTGACGGCCTCCAGCGCCCGGCCGATGCGCTGGCTGACCTGGCGCAGGCCGTACAGCCCGGCGAAGAACTCCAGGTTCTCGGTCACGCTCAGCCGCGTGTACAGGCCCGGCACCTCGGTCATGACCGAGATGCGCTGGCGGATCTCGGCCGCGTTGGCCGAGTTGAGCGGGATGCCCGCCACCTCGGCCGCCCCCGCGGTCGGCGTGATCAGGGTGCCCAGCATACGCACGGTCGTGGTCTTGCCCGCCCCGTTGGGCCCCAGGAAGCCAAACACCTCGCCCGGCGCGACCGTGAACGAGACGTCCTCGCAGGCGACCCGTTCCCCGAACCGCTTGGTCAGCCCGGCCACCGCGATGGCCGGCTCCCCCGCCGCCTGCTCTTGCCGCGCAGGCGCGGCGGGTCGAGTAAGCACGGCGGCCCCGCCGGACACCGCCGGTCGGGCGGACACCGCCGGTCGGGCGGACACCGCCGGTCGGGCGGACACACCGGATCGGGTCGATACCGGCGCCGCCGACGCGAGGGCCGCCACCGCCGGGGCCGTCGCTACCGGGGCCGTCGCTACCGGGGCCGTCGCTACCGGGGCCGTCGCTACCGGGGCCGTGGATACCGGGGCCGTCGATACCGAGGGCGTGGCCGGCCGGGTCGGCCGGTCGGGCCGCTCCAGCGGCGGTGCGCGGTGCGCACCGCCCAGCAGGCGGGAGACCCCGATGTACGCCACGGCCAGGCCCATCGCGATCAGCGGGCCGGCCACGGTCTTATGCACCACCACCAGGTCAGCCACGACGAGCGCGGCGAACACCAGCGTGATCAGCCAGCCTTGCCAGGTCGCCGGCCGCGTGCCCCAGCCCACTCCCCGCCGGACGAACCAGGTGCGGTCAGCCATGACTCGACCCCTTCCCTATCTGTTCTATAAGTTGTAGAACAGAGGACAAGCACTGTCAAGGCGCGGCGGCGAGCGCGGGTCGCGGGTGGCCCGTGGCCGTCGATTGCCGCTCACCGCGTATCAAGTCAAGGACGGAGACGAACTTCATGAGTTCCTCAACGATCGTCATTCTCGTGATTGTCATCGCCATGGGCGTGTTCATGATCAGCGTCCGCAGTATCCGCGGGAGGCGTAAATAGCGAGTCCGGCCCCGCCGCCTGGATGAGCGCGGACCGGCTCAGCCTCGTGTTCGGGCGCTCGCCGACCAGACCCGGCGGGCGATCTTGACCCGGCTCGCCGACGGCGAGGCGACCGTCGCCGACCGGCCGGATGGCGACGCCGTTCGCGCCGGCGCGAACGGCGCGGACGCTCCGCCCGAGGACCCGCCCCGGCCGCGGCCCCGCCGGAACGAGGTCACGCTGCCCGCCGGGTCGCCGGTCGGCCCGTCCGAGACCGCGTCGTTCCCGTTCGAGCGAACGATGACGATCCGCGACTTCGTCGCGATGCTGGCCACCTACAGTCGCGTCATCACCGCGATCCCGGAGGACCGGGCGGCCGGGCTGGCCCGGGCCGTGCTGGAGGAGCGGTTTCCCGGCGCGAACGAGGTCGATGTGCCGCTGCGCTCCTGGTGCTGGCGAGCCGACCGCGCCGACCGGCCGGACCGCGCGGACTGATCAGCCGGCCTGGCGGCCCACGGCGTGCGCACGGGGTGCTCTCGTCGCAGGTGTTCCGCGGTTAGGACGTTCCGGCCGCAGGCCACGCAGATAACGGCCGAATCGGGCCGCGGCCGGAATCAGCGGGCCGACCGCCGGGTTGTCTCGGACATGGCTTCAGGACACAAGATCACGATCACGCCCGCCGAACTACACGTCGAGGTCACCGTCGGCGGCCAGAAGGTCGCGGAGTCGGACCGGCCCGTGCTGCTCGACGAGACCGGGCTGCCGACCCGCTACTACCTGCCGCGTGAGGACGTGCGCACCGACCTGCTCCGCCCGACGGACACCTCGACCACCTGCCCGTTCAAGGGCGAGGCGTCCTACTGGTCCGCGGAGGTCGGCGGTCAGACCTACGAGGACGTCGTCTGGAGCTACGAGACGCCGATCCCGGAGGCGGAAGGCATCACCGGCCTCATGTGCTTCTACCCCGAGCGCGCCGAGCTGACGGTCGCGGGCGTGGGCCAGCCGAGCTCGCGGGCCACGGCGCACTAGGGGCGTTCGGAATCCGGGGCCGCCCGCCGCCTCGGTCTTGGCCTCTCTTACGGCCTTCAATCCTCCGGCGGGTCTCCGTACGTCATCGCAGCGACCGCTGACAGCAGGTCAGCCGCCGGCTCTGGGTCGGCTGGGCACCCAGCCGACCCGTCGGCCATGCCTGCCACTCCTGCCACTCTGGCACCTCCAGCCCTCTCGCTTCCGGTCCGCCCCACCCACCCACCTCCGGGCGCTCGTGCGCTCCAGGCGGCGGGCTGGCTAACGGCGGCTTGACTGTGATCGCAACTAAGTGATATCACTTTTTTGTTAAGTGATATCAGATTTCGCTTCGGGCCAGTCTCGCCCGCCCGCTGACCGCGGTCTCGGGGCGGCCCGTCCGGGCGCCGCAGGTCACAGAAGCGTGAAGCAAGAGGAGGACCGAGGTTGCGATCATCTGCCCAGCGCGCCGGAAGGCGCGACCCTGGCCCGGCCCGGGCGGCCGGGATCACCGCGTGGCCGCGCCGCGGCCGGGGGCCGCGCCGACCCGGCCCGGTCGCTGGCGTCTTCGGGACCGCGGTGGCCGTCGCGATGGCGCTGTCCGCGTGCACGTCGGCGCAGCCGTCCGGATCCGCGGCCGCGGGGGGCAGCCGGCCGGCTTCCCCGCCCGGGACCTCCTGTGCGTGGCCGACGGAGCTAAGCGCGCAGGCGAACAACACAGCGTTCCCTGATTCGGCCGCCGTCTACTGGGGCCAGCCGATCGTGGCGTCCCCGGGCACCCGGATCGTCTTGTCGGGCCGCTTCCCGGATGCCCGCTTCGCCTCGGTCAACGTCTACACGCCGGGCGGTGTCGGCACGTCCCTGCCCGACTACCGGATCGCGCCGGAGCGCGGCAGCGTGAATCCCTGGCAGCGGGAGGCCGCGCCCGGCGGCCGGTTCACGGTCACCATCCGCTCGGATCCCCCGCCGGGCCAGGCCAACATGTTGCCGATGCCGCCCGGCACCACCAGCCGGCACCCGGGTTACCTCGTCTACCGCGTCTACCTGCCGGCCAGGGGCGATTTCTCCGATGTGCCGACTCCGGTGCTTACGGTGCAGCAGGGCCGGACGACGCACAGGCTTCCCGGCTGCCGCAGCCACAACGCCCCGGTGATCTTCCCGGCGGCCGCTCCGGCCGCGGGCTCGGGCGGATCCGGTACGGCAGCGCCCTCGCCTCCCCGGCTGGAGTTCTACAAGCCTGAGAAGAGCACGTTCAACGCGGGGCTCGCCAACGTCGACATCGCCTACGCCTGGGCCTGGCTGATCCGCCCGCCAGCACCCGACGTGGTCGTCGTCACCGCGAAAGCGCCGACCTTCCCGCCCGGCAGCCACCCGTCGCCCTGGCCGGCCCGCGGAGCGGACGTCCGCTACTGGTCGATGTGCATCGGCGTGGGAATCCGCCACCTTCCGATCGTGGCCAACAAACTGCCCGGGGCCGGGACCGACTACGGGTGCCGGGCCGACGAGGCCACCAGGCTGAACGCGGCCGGGGATTACACCTACGTGATCGGCAGCGAATCGCAGCAGGCTGCGATCAGCCGCGTCCCCGGCGTCACGTTCCTGCCCTTCTCCACCACCCACCCGGCCGGCCTGTACGTCCTGGCCTTGCGGAACATGCTGGTCAGTGCGTCATTCGTGCAGTCACCCCGGGGCATCGCGCAGAGCGACGACCCGGCGGCGGCCGCGGCCGTCATGGGGCCCTACTATCCGCGCGCGGCGGTCTGCCCGCTGGCGACCCTCACCGCCGGAGGCCCGCGGGCGTGCCTGCGCTGAGCGTGGCGGAACGCTCGCTGGCGCGGCGCGATCCACGGCCGGGCCGACCCCGGGCGCCGGTCGCGGCGCCCGGGGCCGGCGGGCGGCGGTTAGGCCCGGGCCGCTATACCCCGGCCTTCTTCGGCTTCTTCGCCTTGGGCGGCATCGAGCTGACGTAGGCCAGGGCCTTCGCGACCCAGTCGGCGGCGAGGTCGGGCCGGGTCCGCCAGGCCTCGGGCAGGCTGGTGTAGCCGCCCATCGGGCGTTCCTCGGGCCCGAACGGCCCCGAGCCGGGCTCGGCGGCCAGCTCACGCCGGGCTGGTTCGTCGAGCCGGACTCCGACGGCCGAGCCGAACAGCCCGGCGAACATGTTCCCGTGCACGAACGCGCCGAGGTTGCCGAACATCGGCTTGACCTCGACGGCCGGCTCGTCCGGGATCAGCCCGCGGAAGAACTGCTTGTCGTCCTCGCTCGGCTTCGGTATCTGCACGGCGCGGTCCTAGGCGGGCATGGCCGACTGGATGATGCTGAACGTGGCGCCCTGCGGGTCGCGCGCGACCGCGATCCGGCCGACCGGGGTGTCGAACGGCTCGACCAGGATCGACCCGCCCAGCTCGGTGACCTTCCGGGCCGAGGCGTCCGCGTCCGCGACGGCGAAGTACACGTGCCAGTGCGTGGGCACGCCCTCCATCTGCGGCGGGGTGGTGCCCCCGACCTGCACCCCGCTCACCTCGAACACCGTGTACGCGCCCTCCCCCATGTCCATGCTGGACGTGGTCATCCCGAGCACCTGCTCGTAGAACTGGGCCGCGGACGGGTCGGGGGTGATCAGCTCGTTCCAGATGATCGTGCCGGGCTCGTTCACCAGGGTGGCGCCGATGTGCTGGTTGGCCTGCCAGAGCGCGACCCCGGCGCCGCCCGGGTCCATGACGAAGGCCATCCGCCCGGCCTCCATGATATCGAACGGCTGCATCGCGACCTGGCCACCCGCGGCGCCGACCTTGGCCACCGCGTCGTCCACCGAGTCCACGGCCAGGTAGGTGTTCCACATCGGGGGAACGCCCGCGGCGGCGAGCTCCGGTGGCTGCGGGGCGATCGCGGCCACCGTGTTGTCGCCGAGCATGGCCATCGAGTAGACCGCGCCCTCGTCCATGGGCTGGTCGTCGTAGTTCCAGCCGAACAGGCTGGCGTAGAACTGCTTCGCCGCGGATTGGTCGGTCGTCTGCAGGTCGGCCCAGTTCGGCGTCCCCTGGGCGTAGGAAGTACGTATAGGCATAGCGCTCTCCTCACGATATTGAAGCCCCCGCCGGTCAGTCTCGCAGGATCCATAGGCAGTGCGCGTCGCTGTCGCCGACGTTGCGCCAGGCGTCGATCCCGCGCCGGGAGGCGAGCAGGGTCTCACCGCGGCGCAGGACCGGGCGGCCTGATCCGAGCACGACCTGGACCAGGCCGCTGATCACGCCGACGAGTTCGGCGCCCTTGTGGGTGAACGGGGCATCGACGGTGGCCGATCGCGGGATCGAGACCAGGAGGATTATTTAAAAGTCCTCAATTGACTGCGGCTCTCGCGGAATAATAAATCGTCACCAAACAGGCACTCTTCGTTTCGGCGCGTCTGCCGGTACTACAGTCCCGGTTCGTGATCTGGCGTCGGGTGATCATGGTGGTGCGGTCCGGAGTCGTGCCTGGTAGTGGTGGTAGCTGGCGCGGGCCTGGTGGTTGCGCCGCCAGCGGGACCAGGCGTAGCCGAGCTGGCGGGCGGCGGTGGTCATCGGCGCGGTGGCCAGGCGCAACAGGCGCCGGGCTTCGGGGACGCTGACCTTGACCAGGCCGGGGTCTTCGGGA
>Ga0102924_1001813_pt1 | contig 24058 bp, 18 predicted proteins | sample PaiPotPPM11metaG_FD_80116 | JGI IMG/M metagenome (GOLD analysis project Ga0102924, IMG submission 80116) | Iron sulfur acid spring bacterial and archeal communities from Banff, Canada, to study Microbial Dark Matter (Phase II) - Paint Pots PPM... ...
ACGCAACAAGCGCGGCGTCAAACGAAAGATGAGCAATTTCCCGCTTCGGCGACGAACCGACAAGCCCCTGCCGCCAATCAACATTAAAAAGGCAATTCGAATCATTAAATGAACGGTATTGGGGCTAAGAAAGCCAAGCTCATGAGGTCGCTGACCCGCAACCTGCTTGATGCAGGCGAGCGCAACTCGGAAAAGTTCAGATTCCTCGCTGCAAGGGTTGCCAAGGCCCCCAGCGAGGCCGTATCGGCAATTGCCGTTCCGGGGCGCGCGGGCCCCCCGCCCCCAGCGGCAAGGCCAGCCCACGGCCTCCGCAGGCCTACTACAAGGCGGCTCCAACGTCCGGGGCTCTCGCCGGCGCGCTGTCGCCGGGGGCCGCACCGACAATGGACGCAGTTGAACAGCAGCCGCGCGTACCAGAGGTTCAGTCCGGCACGAAGCGGGTCGCCGTCATCGGGGAGCGCCGAAGCCGAAAATTGATTTGCTCGCCGCTCTCGGCCAGGCACCGCGCCCCGGACAGGAGGCGGGTAAGCGCGACCGGATCAAGGCCAGCGGCCAGCCGCTCTTTCGAGCAGGCTCGAACGCGAGTCCTTGCCCTGGAGCACCCTGGCGGCTTGCGGAGCCTGGGCGCCAGCGAGCGTCATGAACACGCCAAGCTGCATCCACCCTTCGAAGATTTGTTGAAAAGGCTCGCGCTCCTTTCCGAGGGGGACAAGGCGAAGGCTTTACGCGGTGATGGGGTAGATTGCATCAGCGACTACGCTGCCATGGACCACGTTCCATCCCGGCTGGGAGAAGTTGAACAGCTCGGAAGCATAAAGCACGCCCTCGGTAGTCGAACCGCCGTATCCCGAGTCCGTATAGGCGGCGTTGAGCTGGCCGTTGCCCGCCATGGTGATGAACTGATTGCCTTCCGCCCCTCCAACAGTCCAACAGGAGGCTGGTAGACGTTAGTTTGACTAGCGTGGCCCCCGACAAAATCCGTATTCACGTCGCCGACCGGCCCGAGCCCAGCGGTCTGGGTCAGATCGCTCGCCGCAAAGGTCAAGTTGCCGAAACTCCCATTGAAGCCGATCAGGTCCACGGCACCATTTGCCAGCTGCGTCGCTACGCTGTCGGTGTTGGTGGCCGGTAAAGCGAACGCCGCGTTGTTTTGCGCGCCTGCCGCCACGCCGACCGCTTGAGGCAGGCCGGCGGTGCCCGGGACGAGATCGGAGGCCACGAAATGGCCGAATTGATCGAGCTGCACCATGTCGAGCGACCCGTCTCCGAGCTGCGTTGCCAAGGTCGGAACCGGACTCCCGGAGAAGAACTGCCCCTGGCCGACGATCTGCGGAAGCGCGGAGTTGACCAGGGTCGTGCTGATCAAATTGTGGTTGGCATCCAGGTTCAGGATGTCGACCTGGCCGGCCACATTCTGCGCCACGAGGTCGGGACTGCCATCGTTGTTGAAGTCTCCGGAGGCGACGATGCGGAAATCGGCGGTCAGACCGTAGTTCTGCATGTCTGACGCCGTGAGCGTGGTGCCCGTAAACTGGAGAAAGTCGACGGCCCCAGTTGAGGTGCTTTGAATAGTGGCGTCGGTCTGTGCCGGAACCACGTCGGACGTGAAAGGCGCCGCTGGCTTGGCGACGAAGCCGTGGGCGCCGCTGCTGTCGTTGTAATACCCGACGATCTGGCCAGAGTCATTGATGCCAGAGGCAACGGTGCCGCCCGTGGCCAGGGGATCGTTGAGCGTGGTGTAGCTGCCACCGCTGTCCAGAAAAGCCGTGCGTGCCGCTGTTGTCGTAATAATACCCGGCGATCTGGCCAGAGTCATTGATGCCAAAGGCAACGGTGCCGCCTGGGGCCAGGGGATCGTTGAGCGTGGTGTAAGCTGCCACCGCTGTCCAGAAAGCCGTGCGTGCCGCTGTTGTCGTAGTAATACCCGGCGATCTGGCCAGAGTCATTGATGCCAGAGGCAACGGTGCCGCCCGTGGCCAGGGGATCGTTGAGCGTGGTGTAGGTGTAGGTCGTCATCCCGTATCTCCCGCGCGGCCCAGATCGCCAGGAAGTCACCGTTCCTTCGATCGTGTACTCCGATCAGAAGGGCTTACCGTGCGACCGGCACGATGCTACCTCTACGCTCATCAACGAGCCGCTACAAGCGCAGCCCGGCGGGAGCGCCGGCGAGCAGCCGCGCGAGACTGGCGCCTTTAGCTGGCATCGGGGAATACCCGCCGATCAAATGCCTCTCCGATGCAAATAGACGCGGCCTGGGGCTCATCTTCGGTCGGTCATGCACTTCGATCGAGGAACGCCAATACGCCGCAGCCGATGATGATGACGGGCCGCTGTCCAATAGCCGATCTCCGCGACGGATTGGCCCGTTTGGCATTGGGGAACGAGCTCTCCAATCACTGCGCAAGTCGCTCTGCCGATAGCGTTCGCGATCTCTGCCATGGGCGGTGCCCCTTCCCCGGATCCTTCAAGAGCTGACCGGGGCAACTCAGGCAGATCAACCCCGCCTGGGCGCGTGAATTATCCTCTGCAAGCCAAGCTCCAAGGGCATGAATCTGTCGATATCATAGCGATCGGCAAGCTGACCTAAATCGGGAGCAATTTGCAGTGCGACTTGGTTGATCCGCTCGAAACGAGGGGTGCGCCCGAGCAACTTGCCAATCTGATTTGCAACAGACTGAATTGTCACAGTCCGACGGCTTGCCACATTGAGCGTGCCAGTCCAGCCATCGAGGAGCGATGCGGCAATAACGTTGGCGACGTCATCAACGTAGGTCGGCGTAAAAACAAGTCCGTCGTGTCGCGCAACGGTGATTGCCTCTCCCGTTTCGATACGACGTATGAGGGTTGGAATGAGACGGCCCGTCTGGCCCGGGCCGTAGGGAAAGAAAATTCGCAAGACACACAAAGCCATCCTCGTTCCATATGGTCTTGCGAGTAGCTCGGCGGCGAGCTTGGAGGCACCGAGGTAGCCCGGCGGGGCCAGAGGCGCATCCTCTTTGAGTGGACCACTGAATGGTTCGTATACCGTTCCAGATGACACGAATGTAAATCTTCGAACGCCGGTTTTCACTGCCCAATTGAGCAAGGAGGCGGTAGCACGGACATTTACCCGGAACATCTCAGGCGTGTCTTCTGGGAAGCGCTGGTAGTTTCGTGCTTGGGCAAGGTGCGCGACCGCATCGATCGGCCCCTCTATCAAAGGTGGCTCTTCGTTACTGTTCATGTCCCAAACCACCGCGCCTCCAGCTCCCAACGCCCCTGGGCGCCTAGAGAAGGAAACGACTTCATGTCCGCGGTTGGTAAGCTGTTGCACCACCGCCCGACCAATGAAGCCTGAGCCCCCTGTCAATACAATCCGCATTCTCAGGCCGCCGGCTTGGTCAGGAGACACGATATCCCGTTCGGATTCGCTTGGTTGAAGCGATAGTCTCGGGCACCGAGGGCCGACAGCCATCCGGCAACCTCATCCTCGCTGTGCTGCCAGGCGTGGTGGGGATGGTACCAGTCGAAATTAACCATGTTATTGGTATCATAATCGAAGTCTTCATTCCAGAAGCACTTGACGAAATTGTAGTATAGCAAGCGCTGCACATTATGAGTCCCGGCTGGGATGCCGAGAATCGGAACCGGATTGTCGAGCGTGATCGTTGCATTGAGACGGGAAAGTTCACGACCGAGATCGGTTAGGCCTTCGCATGCCTCATAACAGGCTTCCGGCGACATTTTGGTGAAATGCTCGCGGATATGCGCATCGCAAAATTGACGTGCCGCGCCCATCTTCCTATAGACATAGAAAAAGAACTGTCCTCCTGGGGCAACCTTCCGATAGAGCGCCTCGACGGCCGCACGCGTACACGGCGTGTGATGAAGAACCCCGTCGGCGATCACGAGATCGAAGCTGCCATCGGCAAATGGCACGTCCATCAGATCTGCTTGCACCACCGTGCAATTCGGGAGATGCTGAGTGTTTTCGAAAGTCGTGAATGCCGCGTCCGAGATGTCGAGAGCAAAGACATTCCCCAGACAGTTTTCGGCAATGAACTGGGTGTTGAATCCTGATCCCGGGCCGACCTCGAGGATTCGCTCATGATTACGATAGAAGCGCTGCAAGGCCTTGCGGTCGGGTAGGCCGAACTTCTTGCAATACCATCCGAACAGAAAATTACGATGCTGCGGCTCTATCCCGTAATTCTTGAAACGTCGCCATTTGTCGGAGAATGTTCTAGTGGTCTTTGCTTGAGCAGCTGCCTCGGGGCGCGTTTCCACGGTTGGCCGATAAGGTAGGCCATGACGGGCGGCGAAGGCGTCCAAATCGACACTTAGCGCTCCGGTCAGGAATGAGGGCACGCCGTCGAGGATCGGGAACCACAGCTTCGGATCATCGCTGAGCAGTACACCCTCCATTACATGTCCGTCCCGCTCTTCGTAAGGTACTAGACGGAGAACTCGTGCGCCGATCGAAGCGGGCTCGAAAAAATGGACACTGTCGAGACGCAAGCAGAACCTCCGGGGCATCTTCCAACGACGCGGATACCGTTTGCAGCGCGACTATGCGGCAGCCGAAGTCGAAATCGCAGACTCATTATAGCGCTCCGCTTGGAGCGTCCAGCACTTCCTACGACTGCTCCCGCTTATCCGACGGCGAGGAGGTCGCCGCCGAATTGGCGGTACTGGCGGCACCAGCTCTCAAAGCTCAAAAGGCACCAGATCAGCGCGACGTGATTGGCCGCCCCCGAAAAGTGCTCTTGCAACTTCCGGGCAACATAGATTGGATTGAACACTCCTCTGCCCGAGACGATTCGGGGCGACAGCATTCTCTCGACCCAGGGGCGCAGGTTTCCGCGATACCAGGAAGCATCGGGCGGCCCGAATCCCATTTTCGGCTTGTCCGCGATGAGCTCCGGCACCCAGGGCCGAACGGCTTCCCGGAACAGGATCTTGCCGGTCTCGCCATCAGTCAAGAGACTCCAGGGCGTCTCGAGAAGAAGGTCTACGACCTCGTTGTCGAGGAGCGGGACGCGTGTCTCGAGCGAGTGCGTCATCGACAGCTTGTCCTCCAAGACTAGCAGGCCATGCAGATAGGTGGTGGCGTCCACATACATCACCTTGTCCCAGCTGTCCTCGGCCGAGGCTCCGTCGATGGCGTCGCCGATCGTCGCGAGCGGGTCGAATCCCTTGGCAGCGCGAAGCACTTCCGGCGTGAAGGCGCTCTGCAGCTCATGCGCAGGTATGACCACGTTCAGCATTCGCCGATAAACGTCGAACGGGTCCGCCGCGGGCGCATCCCTCTTGCCGGGCAGAAAGCGCTTCCAGAATGGCGCGTTTTGACCTGAACTATGGGGCACGAGCCCGTAGCGCGACACATAGCCTCCGGTCACTTCGTCGCCGCCCACACCGGAGAGCACGACCTTTGCATCCTGCGCGACGCGTCCGGCGATGAGGTAATTCACATAGGCCATGCCCATGCGCGGATATTCGAGTGCCTGGATGGTTGCATCCAACACTCGGGTGAGCTCGTCTTGCCGCACGCTCAATTCGACCCGATCGATCCCGATGTTTCCGGCTACTGCGCGCGAAAATTCCCGCTCATCGACGAACTTGTCGTCGCCCACTTGATCGAGATCGAAAATGCACGAATAGGCCCGCATCAGCGGATCGACGCGATAGGCGGCCGCCGTCACCGCCGAGCTGTCGACGCCTCCCGAGAGATAGGTCATGACGGGCACGTCCGCGGCGACTTGCCGCTCGACGGCGCGGACGAGCGCCGCGCGAAAACGCTCCGCTTCCAGCTTCAGATTGCCCTTGGCCCGTCTTTGGAACATGAAGTCCCAATATCGCCGGTCCTTGCGGGCGCCCTCGCTAACAAGAACAGTGGAGCCAGGCGACAGCATAGTGACGTTGCGGAAGGGCGTGCGACCGTGCCAGAAGTTCATGAAGCTGAAATAGGCAACGATGGATTCGACCTCCGCATCGATCGGCACGAGCCCGCTTGCATGGAGCGCCCTGACTTCCGATCCGAAAACGAGGGATCCATTAGCGAGCGTTGCGAGATAGAGCGGCTTTATGCCGTAGCGATCCCGTCCCAGAAGGACGCAGCCCTTCTTGCGGTCGCAGATGGCGAAGGCGAACATGCCGTTCAGTCGCTCCGGCAGACGCTCGCCCCATTCCTCCCAGCCATGCACCAGGACCTCGGTATCCGAATGGTCGGATTTGAAACGATGCCCGTGGCGCTCGAGCTCGCGCCTCAGCTCGCGGTGGTTATAGATTTCTCCGTTGTAGACGATCCAGACGCTTCCATCTTCGTTGGACATGGGTTGCTCGCCACTCTCGATGTCGACGATGGCGAGCCGGCGAAAACCGAAGGAAGCGTCTTCATTCGACCAGAAGCCCTCGCCGTCCGGGCCCCGATGCGCGATCGCGTCGGCCATTCCCCGCAGGCGCGCCGGTGCATCCGGCTGGCGCCCGAAATGGACGATGCCGGCAATTCCACACATGTTCAGACCTCGTCCAATGTGAAAGCCGCTTGCGGATCGCGGTAGACGCCCAACAGGGCGCGCGTGATTCGATCGGGATTGTGCCAGCGCTCCACGAACCGGCGAGAGCGCATGCCGATCTCCGGCCAGGATTTGCGGGCTTCGAGGATGGCCGCCAAGTCTTCGACCAGCGTGTCTTCGTTGATCCTGAGGATCGGCATCTCGTCGCGCATGGCCGGCGGCAGCACCGAGAGATCCTTGTCCCTCATATGGCAGGCGACGGGCTTGCCCATCGCCATCGCCTCGACGGCAAATCCGCCATACCAGCCGCCGAGCAGCTGATCGATGACGAGGTCGCAGGAGCGGTAGAGCTTGATCGCATCCGCATGCTGCAGGCCGCGCACGGGCACGTATTCGAACGCGTAGCGGCCCGCCAGCTCTCGTAGCGCGGCTTCGATCTGCGGGCTTCCCTTGATCGAGTCGTTCGAAGGCGCGTGCAAAATCCTCGGTCGAAAGCCGGGCTCGCGCACCACTGGCTCGATCTCGTCGAGATCGACATTGCCATACGGCATGAACTCGCCCCTCGGCAGGTAGTGCTGAAGCTCGGGAACGAGATAAAAGACGCGATCCGCCATTGGCAGATACTTGTCGATGAAGTGCTGGCGAGCCGCGTCGAGATGCGAGATGCAGCTCGCATAGGCCGAGCAACCGTTCGGCCGGCAAAACGTGGTCTTGTTCCTTGCATTGGATTTCCCGGCCATGCGCACATCGCATCCCTGCAGGGTGAAGATGATTCTGCGGCCCAGGCTCTTGGCGAGCTTCAGGTCGCGGAAATATATCCAATGCCCTTCCTGGTAATCGGGCGCGTAGTCGTCCCAAGCAAGCAACGATCGCCCGAAATAATAGTGCAAGACCTTGTAGCGGAATGGGGCCGTCATTCCAAAGGACAGGCGCGCCCATCTGGCGCGCCTGCTCTTATCCGTGTAGGCCGATAGCACGCGATCCGCCTTGAAGTTGAATGAGGTCGAGTAGTTGCACACGACGTCGCTCTTGAGTCCGAGCCGGCGTTCGGCACGCGATAAGGTCCAAGGCTGGTTGCCGATATTGGCGGGTGCGTGGAGGACGCGCATGGCGGCTCGCTAGCGGGAGTTCATTCTTACGGTCGCGCTGACCAGGGATCGAAGCGTTGCCCGACCAGCGCCTCCGTCTGACCCAGCGGAGCCGGGATCAATCGACCATCGGAGGCGCGGGCCGCAAGGACCCAAATGGGCGAGCCGCCGGTGAGCACCACGATACCCTTGGGCAGCGCCGCGACGATCTTGCCCGGTTCCCGCGGCAGATCGCGGAAGGCGAAGCGATCAAAAGGAAAGGCGCGATCGATAACCCAACGTACGCCCTCCAAGGTGGAAAACGCGCCCGGATAAGGCGAGGACTGCGCGCGCACGAAGTTATGGATCTGCGCCTCCGATTGCGAGAAATCGATGAGCCCATCCGCGGCGGTCCGCTTCCCGTACCGCACCGCGCTCGCCATGTCCTGAGGCTGTCCGCGCTCTCCCTTCACGACCTTTTCCACCGCCTCGTCGATCAGTCGGGCGCCGGCAAAAAAGACTTTCTCATAGAGAAGACTGACATCGTCCTGGGGCGTGATCTCGACGGGCCGACGAGCGAGAATATCGCCGTCATCCACGCTCGAGGCCATTCGAAACGCATAGACCTCAATGTCCGTGCGCCCCATCAGGATGTTCCAGACAAGCGGCGCCCGGCCCAAGCCGATCGGTGGATGCCCCGCATGCAGGCCGATTGCGCCCAAGCGAGCGAGCGCGATGATTTCGGCCGGGATGATCCGGTTCCAGCCGTTGACGACCAGGATGTCGAATGGCGTGGCGGCGATATCCTCGCGCGAGATCGCATAGGACTTCAGGGAAATGCAGCCGATTCCCAATTCCTCGGCGAGCGGGCCGATATCAGCATAGCCGGACACCTCGTGCGCGGCCGCGACTGCGGGAGGAATGGTGACGACGGCCGCGATCTCGCGGCCGCGGCGCAGGAGATGCCGCAAGCCGTACAAGCCGCTCTCCGCGCAGGTGATGTACAAGAGCGCCGGAGGCATTTCCGTGATCAGTGTCCAAGGCCGTGGAAATACGGTCCTTTAAGAAGAAGATCCTCCTCGAACCATAGATCGGGGTGAATCAGGACCTGCATTCGCTTATGCTTGTCGTAATGCAGCGTCGGATCTCCCTCGCGCCAGATGCCATTCGAGTCGGATAGATACTTTATTTCCTTGAAGAACCTGTTTTCCAGCGCATAGTACGAGAACCCTGCGTCCAGCGGGTCATAGACATCGTGATAATAGGGCGTCGAGTGGATGACCTGGCTGATGTCGCGATGCTCCGATGCTCCGCGAATGGGGTTTCCCGTTACCGTCTCGAGGACGGATTTCTCCTTGAGCAGCACGTCGGGCGGATGGAGGGCGAGCGCACGGCCGAAGGTCATGGCCTCGAAATGCAAGCCGATCTCATGGCCCATCTCCCTGATCTCCTGGAGCAGACGGTACACATGCGGCGTGAATACGTTATACTCATGCGCATGCACGCGCAGGAAGAACGTCGAGCTTGCGCCGAGCCGGAAATCGATTTCAGCGATCTGCATGACCCCGTTCAAGGTATAGTCCACGTCATGGCGCAGAATGAGCGTCCGGGCGGCGCTCGCGGAAAACTTCTCGAAGGACGATACGACGTAACCGCTTTCGAGCGCCTGGCGAATAACGATTTCGTAATAGCCATAGGTGAAGGGCTTGGGCGTATTCATCGGATGGATCGTCCTAGCGCTGTCATTTCGACCGGCGCGTCCTTGGCCTTCCGGAGTCGATCATAGATGGTGACGAGCTTGTTCCATTCGAGCCCGGCATCCAGTTCTTCGAGCGCCGAGGGAATGCGACGGATGATCCGGGCGCGGCGGGCGGGCTCGTCCTTCAGCGTCCGGATCGCGGCACCGATCGATCTGGGGTCCACTGGGTTGAAGATGAGTCCCACCCCATATTCTTCGACGACGCGACGGGCCTCTGGGTAATCGGCGCAGAGCACGGGCACCCCCGAGCCGAGATACTCGAAGATCTTGTTCGGGAGCGCATAGGTGAAATTCTTGCACAAGGCGGACAACGACCAGATTCCGGCATCTGCGCCACGCGCGGCGGTGACGACATCCTGCGAAGGAATTGGCGGGGCGAGAATGAGGCGGTCCGCGGCTCCGTTCTGGCGCGCGAGCTTTTTGTAGCCCTCCCCGAACAGATCGAGCGAGGGGCCGCGAATGATGAAGACGACACCGGGCACGTATTTCAGGCTTTCGATGATCGGTTCTATCAGCCGGCCCGGCCCCGTGCCGCCCTGCCATAGCAGCAGGAAGGCGTCGTCGGAGACCCCGTATTGCTGCCGTAAGGGCGGATATTCCTTTGTGGGCCGGCACTGCAGATCGGGAATATTGCGGACCACATGGATCCGTTTGCGCCGGTCGCCGAACTCCTCCTCCAGGTCGTTGGCGATCGACTCGCAAACCGTGATGATGGCCGATGCCGAGGCGAGCGCGCGTCGCTCGGTTTGCCGCCAGACCTTCTTGCGCTTGGGCTTGATCGGTATCCAACCTGTGGTTGCATAGTCCCATTCGACGTTTTCTGAGGACCATTCGTGAAAGTCGCAGACGACATGTGCTCCGGTCGCGTTGCCTGCAGCGAGCGCAACCTTGGCGGTTGACAAATCGTGGCCGTGGAACGCGAAGGGCTTGTGGCGCAATGCCGCGCGCAGGTAATCGGTGCCATTGAGCCCGGGAAAGCTCATCATGTAGCCGGCGTGCTCGAGCGGCAGCCTCTCGAACGACACGCCGGCCCCCCAGTGGAGGATTGTAGGGGCCGGCCCTTGCGAGAATGTGTCGGGATACAGGATCACGACCTTCCAACCGGCCGCCGCGAGCGCGCGTGCTTCGCGCTCGAGGCGCGGATCGATCCGCAGATCCGAGATCACCAGCATGACGATCAGGTTTCCCGAAGCGCGACGGCCGATCCCGGGCGCCGCCGGGACCGCGGCCACCTTCTCGAAGGCGCGGTAGTCACGCCTACGCTCCTGGTGCTCGCTGACCCATTTCCGCGCCACGATCCAGGGGCGGCTGAGCCAGCTCCAAAACTTGCGACAGGCGTTGACGGCGGCTCGGAAACCCCGCCAGCCAGTCTTGGCTTCGAGGACGACCAGCAGGCTGCGAAGGTGATTGCGAGCGTGGTGAGGGAGGATCCGGATCAGGTAATACAGCCCCCAACCTCGATAATAGCAAGCGATCAGGAAAACCACCGCCGGCCGCAAGGATGTGCGAAAACGATCGTGTCGGCGAGCCCAGCCTATGATTGAAGATATCATGTTCGCGGATCGCTGTTCGGTGTCATTGCGAGCGAAGCGAAGCGTTGTCGGGATCCGGAAATTCCCACACGGGGAAGCGTGGCGAAATGGATTGCCGCGCTTTGCTCGCAATGAGATGCGCAGCTTCGTGCCTTGCGCATCATGACTGCGCCGCGCTGTTGGTGTGGACAGGTCGCGGATGGTCGATGCCGATGGCCTTTTGACCCTCCAGCATCCGACGGTAGAGCTCGAGCTGCAGGTCGACTATCCGTTTCGTCGAATGGTGTCTTGTGCTCCAGGCAGAATTTCGCAGGCCGTCTCCGCCGAGGTCCTCGGCGTCATCAATGACCCGGATCATGGCGGTTGCGATCTCCTCGGAAGTCCCGCAATTGTAGAGGGGTGGCGGCTCGCCGAAGAACTCGGTCGCCAAAGGCACGTCGATGGCGGTTATGACCCGGCACCCCAAGGTCATCGCTTCGAAGATCACCCCGCTGAAGCCTTTCATGACGAACTGATCGATCACCGCGTGGCTCCTCAGATAGGCACTCCACAATTGGTGCTTCGGCATCATGGGCGACCAGACGACCATGTCGCCGACGTCGAGTTTCTCGATCAGGCTTTTGCTGGCCTGCACGTCCCTGCCCCAGGCGATGGCCTGAAGCATGCAGCGGCGCGAGCTTGCCCTGACGATCCGCAGCGCCTCGAACACGCGATCGTTTCCCTTTGCCCAGGTGGGGTGCGGGTCCACCCAATGCTGGCGGGACGGCATGATGAACCTCGTAACTCCGCCGGCCGGCGGCTTCAGCTCAGGATGCGCGCGAGCAAAGTCTATTAGCTTGCGGTCATCGAAGGCATGCGGAAGATGGACGCGCCGCGCTGGTTCGATTCTCATCTTGTCGGCCGAGGGGACGGTATCGAAATTGGTGATCAGCACGGCCTCTGCCGCCCCGTAGCTCACCAGGCACATGCGGCCTTCATCGGTCTCGTCGAACGGTATCGAACGGATCGTCCCGTGTTCGTAGGCGAGATAAGGCCTGTAGCCTATCATGAAGGGCATCGCCGTATAGGTCGAGTAGCATTGCACGACGTCGTAGCGCTTCAGCAAACGCCAAAAATAGGGATGGTACCACTGATCGTAAAATGACTGCAGCTTCTCCAGACGGTCCTCCCGACCATGACGGCTCAACAACTCGTTGACTTGCGCCGTATGCGATCGCATGAGCCGCTCAAGAGCCTGCGTCCGTCGCTTGGCCGAGAACACGCCTGTGGCAGTCCGTCCATGGCGCCGCAAATAGCGAGACCAGAAGCCGAGCTTGCGGGCAACCGCAAGCTTCCTCAGGAGGGTCCCCTCGGCCAGCCACCCAAGGACCTGTCCGGCGCGGCACATCAGCAGCGCATTGGCCGGTGCCCCGAGGTGGACGGCACGGCGCGTGCAGGTAAGTATGCCGAAGTAGCATAATTTTTGCCCCCAGCTTCGCCGGCACAGGAGCCAGCGCTCAAAGGTCATCCATCGCCAAAGAAACGCGGTGACTGGGGCGCTTGCGGTCCAAGCGAGAAGATAACGGATGGAGATGTCGAGCGGGCCCTGCGCAAACCAGCGCGGCCGCTGATAGCCTTTGAGATCGACCGCCCACCAGTCGGGGAACATATCGTCCTTGAAGGTTCCGGAATGTTGCGCATCCTCCCATTCCGGACAGGAAATCGTGTGGTAGTAGCCGAAGTTGAGGACGTCCGCCGCGATGCCGACCTGGCGCTGGATCTTAGCGTTGTTGTAGGCATTGTTGGCAATGTTGCCAATATGGAGGACGCGCAGCGGGCGCCCCTTGCGCCTCTCGAACTGCTTCAGCCACTCTCGAGGGGATTGCGCCGTGCCGCATCGCTCGGGCTTCGCTTCGGACGCGCCGGAGAAAGGCGTGGGCCCTGGCCCGCTCGCCATTTCGGCACGTTCAACCATTTGCTGGCGCGGCCACGGCCGGCGGGTAGGCTTCCAAGGACGCCAAGGCTGCCCACGGGACGGGGACGCGGCCGGTCGGAGGAGGCGGCAGCCCGCTCGCGATGCTGGCCAGGCGCACCCTGAGCTTGCGATTGGTCTTGTCCGGAAACCCGGCGGTGTCGAGATAGAGTTCGCCAAGGCGCAGGGCGACCGCCTGGAGGCTTTGATAATGCGCCACATAGGCGCGACTCTCACGGCCGAGAATTTGCAGATCGTATTTGCCGTCGAGAACCTCCTTGAGCCGGTCATATATGCTTTCCGGCCAGGCACTGATGATCGGACAGGTCTCCGGGTCGATCACCATGGCGGGTTCGCGCAAGCAGGCTATGACCGGTTTGCCAAGCGCCATGGCTTCAAGGGCGGTATAGCCGTAGGACCCCTGAATGAGCTGATCGACGACGAGATCGCAGGAGCGAAACAGCTCCAGCACCTTGTGGTTGGGCACCCCCTGGACCTTAACGAGCTCGATGGAGCGGCCTTCCCGTTGCAGGCGTTCGACCGCATCGAGGATGTACTGCGTGCCCTTGAAGGGTGCGTGGTTCGGCGCGTGAGCGATCCGCAAAGGGCGATCGTCGTTAGGGGCGACGCCGACAAAGGTGAATCGCTCATCATCGACGTCGATCGGCCAATAGAACAGCTCGCGAAAACCCGGAACGTGCATGCGCATGTCGCCGGTCGCGATCATCTGGGTGGCGAATTTCTTGATGTTCTCCATGTTGATGCGGCCGGCTTCTTCGGAGCAGATGCAAAATTTCATCGGCTCCGGGCAGGCCTTGCAGATGTTGTGGCCCCCAAGGGCGAGCACGGTTTCGCGCGTGCGCACATCGGCTCCATAGGCATAGGTGTATAGCCGCTTGCCCGCGCGCCGCAGGAGTGCCAGCTCCTCGGGGTTGATCCCGATGCGATATGGCGACTCCATGACTCCACGATCATAATAGTAATGAAAGACGTCGTATCGTAGCAGGGCCCAAAAGAATACCAGCCGGCGGGCGGCTCCATAGGCCCATGGATACTTGCCGCGGATCTTCGGGGAGAGTGTGAGATTGTCGACCCATTGCAGATTGATGTCGAAGGCGCTGGTGATGTAGTAGGTCACGAACACCAGCGACTGAGAGCGCAGGCCAAGCAGCCGATCGCATCTGGCGAGAAGCGGCAAGGTCAGTATCGGGGTGGTCCCCCAAAGCGTGCGCAGGGAACCGCGGCCGGCACGAAAACGGCTCAGGAGTCCCGCGGCGGCGACGAGGCCGAGCTCGATGGCTCGCACGAGGCGCAGCGCGAAGCGGCCGAGCCCCGAACGCACCGAAGACGATACTCTCATAAGGGACCCCGTATGCTCATTGGGAAAGCGGTGCCGATCAATGCGCAAGGTGGAAGGTGGAGCCAAGCTCTTGTTGCGCTCTTTGCTCGCGATTAGGCTTGGGGGGCATCGAATTGCCTCTCCTCGTCGGAACGGGTGCGCGAATCGCCCTTATCGCCTGTGAGGAATTGGCCCAATGCCTCTTCCATCCCGAGGCTCTGTAGCCCGGCATTTTGAATATCTGCGCAAAGCTCATTGAAGTAGCTGGCCGTTCCATAGCCGGAAAATCTCAGGTCCTGAATGGGTTCGCCGGCTCGGAACTTGTCTCTTCTTGCAAGGTAATACTCTGCGTCGGGCGTGTTCAGCATGATGTGGATGGGATGAAAGTCGAATATGAAGAGACCGGGTGATTCGATCGCTCCTTGAATCAAGCCTCGATCGAACGGCGCTCGGATTGTACCTCGTCCAAACCGCGCGGCCGAAAAATCCATGGTGTCCATGTAATAGATCGGCAGATGCCAGAGACCCCAGCGGTGCCAGGTGGGAACGATACCGGCTTGGCCGAACTGGTCATGCGTGCTGGCATAGGTGTAGCCATTCTGGCCGAGCCAGACCGCAAGCATGTTGCTGAAGACGCAGGAATGCGAACGCCACCCCGCCGCTTGGGGAAATTCCTCCCGCTTGCGGGATAGTTCCTTCTCCCAGTCGGCTGCTGGATTCAGGAATGGGTGCGGCCCTTGTTCATGGCCGGCGCCCAGGAGGCAGTCATAGCGCTGGGTGCAGAAGAACGTCCCCCTGCCGGCAAATCGGGTGACCGAGAGAAACTCCGCCATCCGCGATTCGTCCATGTGATCGGTATCGAAGCTCAAGCATATCATTCCCGCGCCTCCTCCCGCGTGGTGCCCGGCTTTGGCAAAGGGCCGCGGCGCGGCAGCAAGTCTCGATCCGTCATGGTGCCTCTCTAGAATGCGTGAAGGTTCAAACTGCGCTCGACCGGCGAGCCCCAAAAAGCCGCTTTGCCGTCCTTGCACTCCAGATCAGCGGCGAGAACAGCTTTCGAAGCCGGACATAGCGCTGCTCCAGCAGATCGATGTATTGCCGCACCGGCAAGATATCGTGCTGACAGGAATTCACTCGGTGAGCAAGAGAGCCGACCGAGTGCGATAGTTGCGAAATCTGCCTCGACAATTCGCTCGTTTGGTCGGTTGCATGCTGGTGAGCCTGGGATGAGCGCTGACGTTCTTGAGTTGCAAGTTGAGCCATATGCTCGAGGCGAGAGCAAAGAACTTCACAATCGCGCTGGCGCCTGACCTCGAGAGACTGCAGTTGAGACGTGAGACCGCGGGTGACATGGCGCGCCTGAGCCGCTTCCATATCGAGCGCAAATTCATCCTCGTCGGCCACCGGTATGACGGCATCGAGCAGGCGGCCTGCGACAACCGAGGTCGAGTGATAGGCCTTGTACCATTTTTGTCCGGCTTCGGCGAGGACTCGGGCCCGCTGCTTGTCTTGGACTTCGACGAGACGCTCGAATACCGAATCGGCCGTGCGCCCATTGAGCACGGGCGGCATCTCCGGAAAGCACCACCGATGAAAGTCCTCGTTGATGTAGATGAGGTTGGGCGTGCCGACGAGGAGCCCGATGGGCATGATCCCGCCGAAGCCGCCGATGGTGAATTGGTCGGCAAGCACATCGCTCGCCGCGATATATTTCTTCATGACGCGTATGGGCATTGGCCTGAACCAGGCGACCCTATGCGCGATGCCAAGCGTCTCGATCAGCTCGCGTGTCTCAGCGATCCTCTGGCCCCATTCGACAAGGAGGAGGTGCGCCCGCGGTCGCTGCTCCTTCACAAAGCGCGCGAATGCATGGAGAATGATATCGTTGCCCTTGTCGTAATTCGGGTCGCGCTCCGGTCCCCAGTGGTGGCGCGAGGGGTGAAAGACCAGAAAGTCGGCATCGTGCTGCGCAAGGAGATCGTCGCGCAGGCCGGTCGAAACTGCGTCCCCGGCCCATGTTTCGAGGATCGCGTGCGGCGTGAAGCTGAAGCGCGGAAGCTTGAGACGCGTCGCGGCGACGATGTTGTCGCAGTTGGTGATGAGAACATTGCGAGCCATGGCATAGGTCAAGGCGCACATGCGGCCTTGCACGTCGCGCTGAAACGGGATGGCGCGAATCGTACCATGTTCATAGGCGATATAGTTCTCCTTATCCGCAAGGAGAGGAATGAGCCCGTCAGTCGAATAGCCGACGATGACGTCGTAGTGGGCGAGCAGCCGCTTGAATCGGGATAGCTCCTGAAGAACGAACCCGAAGGCGCTGCGCAATTCGCTTTCCAGCAATCGATCCCGGCGCCTGGGAAACACATCCGCGAACCTTTGAGCTATCCGGCGCGTCAGGATCTCGATCTCTTCGAGCGGCGCCGGTTCGGCATAGATAGCAGTGGGAGTGCCTCCGCCGCCCGAATCGCGCTCGGCCACGAGCTTCGACCAGAGCTCTTCGGCGACCTCGGATCGTTCGCGCAACGCGATCAGATAGTCCAGGCATGTCCCGAGATGCCCTTGGGCGAACCACCGCGGGCGCTGATAGTCGCCGAGGTCGACTTGCGACCAGTCTGGCTTGAAATCATCGAGCCCCGTCGCATCGAAATCGACCTCTTCCCATTCGGGACATCCCATGATGTGATAGTAATTGTAGGATAATACGTCGCATTCGACTCCGTGATTGCGCAGCGCAACCGCATTCCTGAACCCATTATTAGCGATGTTGCCGATGCCGAGTACGCGAGGCGAACGACCGTGAGCTCGAGTGAATCCCTCGACCCAAGCCAGGTGGCGGGCTTGAACTCCCCAATCGCCCCCCGTGAATACCTTCATGAACTCCGTCCCCGCGTCATTGCGAGCGGAGCGAAGCGAAGCAATGCATCCTATTGGTTGCTTCGCTTCGCTCCGCAATTGCCCGCTGCTGTGGCTCCTCAGCTATTCGCAACTCGGCGCCTCTTTAGCGCGAAGCCGACAAGATGCCCGATGCCGTCGAGGTCGGGAATTTGCCGGGCGATCTGTTTGGCGACCTCGTTCAGCTTGTGATCGTAGCGCGGCTGCTCGGGCGCGACCAGCAAGGGCTGCACGATCCTGGTCAGGAAATAGTACATTCCAAACCTCTTCGTTTCCCTGAGTTCGTAGAACCTAGAGCAAAACTCGAGCAGCTCCTTCTCGTGGAACTTGCGCGTAATGAGGCGCGACCTGCCGTCGGCCTCGATCTCGCCCAGGTCGAATTTCCTTCGGTAGGCGTTGAGGCGTTCGAGACCGTCGAAAGTGCCTTCCATCAAGATCAATTGCCCGCCCGGCTTGAGGACCCGGTGGATCTCGACGAGAGCGCTTTTCTGCCGCTCCCATTCGAGCAACGCCATGAGGCAGCGGCTCGAGGTCACGATGTCGAATGTCGCATCCGCGTATGGAAGATGAAGCACATCGGCCTGGCGGATGTCGATGTCGAGTTGCGGCGTCAGCTCGCGGGTCTTGGCCCTGGCAAAGGCGACCATGTTCTCGGCATAGTCGATGCCATGCGCCTTGATCGAGCGCTGCGTCGCATAGGAACGAATCGCCACTCCGGGGCCGCAGCCGACGTCGAGAACCACGTCGCCGTCATGTATATGCTCCAGCGCGTAGGCGATCTCGAGCTCGCGCAGGTTGAAATCGCAGGCCGTGGTTTTCTCGTCGCCGCTCAGCGCGATCTCCTCATATCGGCTCTTCAAGAGCTCATCGTCTCTCGTCATGCTGCCTCTCCAATATGTGCTGATAAACTCGTAAGTGTTCAGTGATGACCCGGTCCTGGTGATGATGCGCGTCCACCCAATGCCGCGCTCGATCGTTGAAACTGGCGCGCCACTTCGGATCGAGCGCGACGATTACCGCCTCCGCCACTTCCTCGGCCGTGAAAGCCGACAGGATCGGCGCCGGCTCGTTGACGATCCATGCGGTGCTTTCGGGCTCATAGCTCGAGATCACCGGAGTGCCGGCCGCCAGGGCCTGCGGGGCCGTGGCGCCGAAATGCGGCAGCGCGATCTGATCGAGAACGACGTCCGCCGCCTGCATCAGCTTGACCAGGGTAATTCGGCTGAGAGGCGGTGTCCACACGACGCAGTCGCTGCACCTGCTTTCCGCGATCAGGGCCCGGCTTGCCTCCACTTCGGCGCCCCATCGGATGAGCACAAGTACGACCCGGCCGGAGACGCGTGCCCGAACCAGCGGCAGGGCTTTGATATGGATGTCGGTTCCCTTGATCGCCCAGTCGTGGCGCAGTGGACAGAAGAGCAGTACGTCGGCATTCAACCGCCGCTTCATCTCGTCGCGTCGGATGCCATGCTCCCGCCGGTGCAAATCCACGTCGATCGGGTGGATCATGGGGCTGAATTTCGTCACTCCAAGTCGCCTCGCGTAATCGAGACAGTCCCCATTCGTGATGAAAACGTGGTCGGCCTTCCGATAGCCGAGCGCTGTCAGCCGGTGTAAGGGATTATCGTCCATCGTGAAGGTCCGCAAGGTCCCGTGCTCGAAGGCCACATATGGTTTGTTGCCGGCCAAGTAACCGAACAAGGGATGCGTGCTGTAGTATTGGATGATGTCGTATTGCTCGAAGGCATGACGAAGCGAATCCGCGATCGGTAGGTAGGGCCGCACGTCATCCACGGTGAGCTGGTCGGGTCTCTCCGGGAAGGCCCCCGCGAATTCGGCGATCGCCTGTGCCGCCTGATCGGGATCCTCCGGAGCAGCTTTCAAGCCCGGCAGCTCCGCGTCCGTCGGTTCCGGCAGCATCGGTTCCTGCAAGACCGACGCTTGCTGCAGATCGATGCTCTCCTGCGCGACCTCGCATTCTGCGGGACGCGGAAGCGTGATGGCCGCCGCTGCGTCGAACCTTCTGCCAAACAGCCCCTTTATTCCAAGATACCGGTAAATGGCTCGGAGCAGCGCACTTTTCCTGGCCAGTTGAACGGCGCGCTGCGAGGCAACCTGAACGGCCGGCGAAAAGCGGGGGCGCTGACGGTCCTGCTTCAATAGCTCGGCGACAGCGCCAGGCAACTTCTGGACCTGGTCAAACAGCTCCCGAACCTGTTCGGAGTTCTGCTGGTGAAGGTGAGCGACAATACCGGGCAAAGTTTGCAGATATTTGGATACATCCTGAACTTGCTCCAATGTCCGCTGATGCAGTTGGTTTAACTGCTGGACAACGTGATCGGCTTGCTGTCTTGCAAGATCAAGTTTCGACTCGAGATGTCGGATCGATTGACAAAGATGCTCAATATAGATGTTGACGCAATCGAGCGCGTATTCCGCGCCAGATAGACCCGTATCTGTTGCGGTGGACCTCCGATCTTGGGAAAAAATGGCGTTTCTCAGGAATCGATCGGCAATGGCTTCGAGACAATGTTGAAATGAATCTTGAAAGAACCATTCGGGTCGCCGGTAGGATTTGAGATCGATGGGCGAGAATAATGGAGCATTATCATCGCCATAGGGCTCGGTGATCTCGATCTCCTCCCACTCAGGGCAGGCCATCATGTGAAAGTAATCATGGCTGAGGACGTGAGCGTCGACTCCGACACTCCGAAGAAACTTGGCATTGAGATAGCCGTTATTGGCGATGTTTCCGACATGGAGTACCCGCAGCGGACGGCCATGCTGAGCCTCGAAACTCGCCAACCACCGAAGACGCTCAGCCGGAATGGAATTAGCCGCGCTCACTTGTGTTCGACTCGCATTCTGAGCAAAAATCACGTGATTTCCAGGAGCAGCAGGCGATTGCGGCGCCGGCGTTCCTCGCATCGATTCAAGCCTTGCCGGGTATGGCTAATAGCTGCGCCGAGCCAGAGCTGCTGCTCGGCGTTTGATGAAGCGGAGCAGCGCTGCTACGAAATCCTCGATCGATTTCCGGATAGGACGCCTCTGAAGTTCATCGGAAAGACGAGCGACGGTCTCGGTGAGCGACACGCTTGCCTCTCGCAAGTGCAGAATCTTGTCTAGGAGGTCTTCGGTTTCCTTCGTGGCCCGGTTCCCGGTCTCCTCAATGGTCTTGTCGAGTTGGGTCAGGCGCAGCTGGACCTCATCGGAGGCCGAATTCAAGCGCAGGTGAACCTCGGTCGAGGTCCGCCTTGCAGTCTCTTCGAGATTCTTGTCGAGCTTAGCCAAGCGCTGCTGGACCTCATGGGAGGCCGCATTCAGGCGCAGCTGAACCTCGGTCGAAGTCCGCCTTGCAGTCTCTTCGAGGTTTTTGTCGAGCTGTGCCAGGCGCTGCTGGACCTCATCGGAGGCCGCATTCAGGCGCAGCTGGACCTCGGTCGAGGTCCGCCTTGCAGTCTCTTCGAGGTTCTCGTCGAGCTGAGTAAGTCGTTGCTGGGCCTTATCGGAGGCGGAGTTCAGCCGCGCCTCAATTTCCTTGGAGACCCACAAGGCGCGCGTAGCGAGTTCGAGCGCCTCCGGATAGCTGTTTTGATGTCCGCGTACATCCGCGAAGTTTTCGAGCGGCAGCTCATAGCTTGGAAATTCCGGCGCGGCAGCGAGCTGCTCGGCATGATAGAGCCGCTCGACCGCCGACAAATTCTCGTTCAAGGGCGAGGTCTCGAAAGAGAAACGATGGCCGAGTGCGACGGCGCCCAGCATCGTTTCGTAGTCCTCGCCCCAGCAGCTGCCGCTATGGTTGTCGAGAAACCATTGACGGTGGAGGTCCGCGGTTGCCCTGCGGCTATCGGCATCCCGGACCAGCGATTCCAGAGCGTTCGCGACGTCGTTGCTGGACTCGGCATTCAGGAAAGGCGGCGCGCCGGTACGCGATAGCGCCTCGTACTGCGCCCGTTCGACACGCATGATGATCGGCAAGCCGCAGGCGGCCCCCTCCAAGGCCGTAGCTCCAAAATACCCGAGCCGGAATTGATCCAGGAGGCAGTCGGCCGAACGCAAATAGTCCACCATCCTGCGCTTGCCACTCACGGGAACAAAAATTGTGCGATCGGCGATTCCCAGCCGAGCCAGTCTCGCACTGGTCTTGTCGAGATCGTTGCCCCAGCCGACAATCACCAGGCGCGCGCCCGGATACTTGGCGCAGAATTGGGCAAATCCCCTTATGCCCAGATCCGAACCTTTATAGTAATCGTCCATCCGCGCCGTGGTCAGGACAAAGAACGTCCCTCCACTGGCTTCCCAAGCGGCCCGTGAGCATCCGGAGCCTGGGCTGTAGTCGACCTCGTTGAGCGTCAGCGGCAAGTAGACCAGATTGTTGAGGCCGTAACGCCGCGCATGGGCGTAGGCCCAAGGATTGCTGACCAGGACACACGCGGCCTGCTGAAACCCGGTTCGCTGCAATCGGCCAAGCGCATCGTCTCGGGAGGCTTCCAGCCAGATATCGCCTCCCATTTGCGTTGCGATATAGGGTCTACCTGAAAGGTAGCCGAGATACGCATTTTGGGTCACGAACAGGGCGTCGTAGGCCTGCAGCCGATCAATGGCTGGCAAGTGACCGAAATAGCTCCGGTAGCGTGCGAAGTCCTGCTTTCGCACATAGCTCGGCAGATCCGCATCCGTCATCGTGTTGAAGCGGGACGAAACCGTGAACTGCTCGAAGGACGGGTTCGGCTGGATCCCCGAGAGAAACGCCTTATCTCCGGCCAGATACGATGCTTCCGCCGGAAGCGTGCCGTCATATTCCTCCCAGCGCGGGTCGCTGAACACGGAATCGTCCCCATAGAGCCCGAATACGTCGATATTCACGTTCCTGTGCACAAGCGATCTGGCCCTGACATACATGCCGTTCGCGATATTGCCGACAAAGGCGAACCTGCTCGGTGCCCGGCAGCTTCGCTTCACCGCGGCGCGCGCCTCCGCGCGCCATGCCGTGCTTGCCTGGCGCATCGCTTCGAGGTTCGAACGCGTGAGCCAGGGATGCAGCCAGGGCGCGGCGTCGAAACTATGCCACGCATTGCGCGGAGCCCCCTCCGGCCAGATTTCTCCGTCATCATCGGATTGTTGCGACATCTCTATCCTTCAATGTGATCGGCAAGGCGCTTGCCGATCCCGCCTCAAAGCTGAAACGAATCTCCCGGATTCGCAGCCTTGACGCAGTCCTTTTCGCCTATTCGGCGACGGCCCGTATGAAGTGATCGACGACCTCGTCAAGGTCGCTCTCCGTCATGCCGGGAAAGATCGGCAGCGTGATGCTCGTGTCCTCGGCTCGCACCGCGTTTGGAAATGCATCGGCTGACAACCCGTATTTGTCGCGATAATAGCCGAGTTTATGGACCGCATGGGTGCCGGGACGCGTCTGGATATCGGCGGCGGCGAGCCTCGCCATCACGGCGTTGCGCCTCGCCCGTCCGCCCTCTCGAATGCGCACCACGAAGGACTGGAAAGTGTGGCCGGGATCGGCCACCGGCAGTGCCACCTCGTTCGATCCCGCGAGCCTGTCGAGATAGCCATGGGCGCATCGCCGGCGCTCGGCGAGGAGCGCGTCGAGCTTTCCCATCTGCGCCACGCCCACCGCCGCCTGAATGTCGGAGAGGCGCAGATTATAGCCGATCCGGTCGAATACGGCCATCGTCCAGGGTCCATGCGGCTCGACAGAGGGATCGGGCGGGCCTCCCGAGCCGTGATTGCGCTGCGATCGAACGAGCTGCGCCAGGCCATCGTCATTGGTCGTGACCGCGCCGCCCTCGCCAGTCGTCACGACTTTTCGAGGATGGAACGAGAAGCAGCCGATATCGCCAAGAGCGCCGACGGGCTGGCCCTTATAGGTCGTGCCGATCGCGCATGCCGCATCTTCCATGACCCTGATTCCACGGGCCTCCGCGATCCCTTTGATCTCGTCCATCGGGGCCGCGAGGCCGAACAGATGAACCGCCATGATCGCCGTTGTTCGCGGCGTGATCGCGGCCCGCAAGGCCGCTGGGTCCAGATTGTAGGTCGACAGATCGATATCGGCGAACACCGCTTTCGCGCCGACATATTCGGCGCAATGAGCGCTTGTCACCCAAGTGAAGGCGGGGACGATCACCTCGTCTCCGGGGCCGAGGTCGAGCGCCAGCGCGGCAAGATGCAGCGCCGCCGTGCAAGACGTCGCTGCCATTGCATGCCGCACCTGGTGACGCTCGGCGATCAGCCTCTCGAAGCGATCGGTCATCGGACCTTGGGTGACCCAACCCGAGGCGAGGCAATCGCTCACAAGGGCGATCTCGGCATCGTCGAAGCTCGGCGCGGTCAACTTCATAGCACTAACCTTTACTTCTCCTTCTCCCAATTCCTGCGAGAAGGTGCCCCTCGGCTTTGCGAGGGGCGGATGAGGGCGGCGCCGCACTCGCGAGGCGCCATTAGGCCGCGTAGACCGCAACCCCATGAGGAGAGAGCTTGGCGCGAACCTGCTCGAAATAGACGGGGCTGATAGCGAGAGCAATGTGGCGCAGTTTCAAGCTGTCAATCAGATCGAGGCCGCCCACCGGACGACCATGGAGCTCGCTCCCCCAAAGAGTCCGGTTCTCGTCGAGATAAGCCGCGATTTCCTGCGGGTCGAAGCTGCCGAAGAACGGCGCAAAGAGTCCGGACGGGCCAAGCCCGAATATAGCGAAGGCCTCGCCTCGATCCTGCGCCGTCCGGCGACAGCGTAGGATCGCCTCGAGGGCGCTCTTGCAGGCAGCGACGTTTTGCTCGGCCACGGGCGCATTCTCGGGAAGGGCGCTCCCGATCTGGCCGTCGCTTGCGACCTTCTTGAGGGCGACGAAGACCGGAACGCCCGCTTCCTTCGAGGCGATCCATTCGAAGCCTGCCGCCAGCGAAAGCTGCCTCAAGCTCGCCGTGGTCAGTTTCGAAAGGTGATCGGCACAGAAGAGATCGTTTGGGTTCTTCGCGAAATTGGGAACGCGAACATAGAAGATGC
>Ga0102924_1001815_pt1 | contig 24049 bp, 19 predicted proteins | sample PaiPotPPM11metaG_FD_80116 | JGI IMG/M metagenome (GOLD analysis project Ga0102924, IMG submission 80116) | Iron sulfur acid spring bacterial and archeal communities from Banff, Canada, to study Microbial Dark Matter (Phase II) - Paint Pots PPM... ...
CTTGGCCTCGATGGCCTGGTGCATGCCCTCGCTGTAGCGGCGCCCGTGCAGGATCCGGCCGGTGAACTCGTCCACGATCAGGACCTCGCCGTTCATCACGACGTAGTCCTTGTCCTTCTTGTACAGCTCCTTGGCCTTGATCGCGTTGTTCAGGAAGCTGACCAGCGGCGTGTTGACCGACTCGTAGAGGTTTTCGATGCCCAGCCAGTCCTCGACCTTCTCCACGCCGGACTCGAGGATGCCGACCGTGCGCTTCTTCTCGTCGACCTCGTAGTCGCCCGCGCCGTCCTCGCCCTTCCGCAGCCGCGGCGCGATCTTGGCGAACTCCAGGTACCAGCGGCTGTTCTGGTCGGCGGGGCCGCTGATGATCAGCGGGGTCCGCGCCTCGTCGATCAGGATGGAGTCGACCTCGTCGACGATCGCGTAGTGGTGGCCGCGCTGGACGCATTCCTCCAGGCCCCAGGCCATGTTGTCACGCAGGTAGTCGAAGCCGAACTCGTTGTTGGTCCCGTAGGTGATGTCGGCGGCGTACTGCTTACGGCGCTCGTCGGGCTCCTGCTGGGCCAGGATCACGCCCACCTCGAGGCCCAGGAAGCGGTGGATACGCCCCATCCACTCCGCGTCGCGCTTGGCCAGGTAGTCGTTGACCGTGACGATGTGCACGCCCTGGCCCGCGAGCGCGTTCAGGTAGGCGGGCAGCACGCCGGTGAGCGTCTTGCCCTCACCGGTCTTCATCTCAGCGATGTTGCCCATGTGCAGGGCGACGCCGCCCATGAGCTGCACGTCGAAGTGCCGCTGGCCCAGGGTCCGGCGGGCCGCCTCGCGGACGGTCGCGAACGCCTCGGGCAGCAGCTCGTCCAGGGACTCGCCGTCGGCGTGGCGCTTGCGGAACTCATCGGTCATCGCGCGCAACTCGGCGTCACTCAGCGCGGCGAAGTCCTCTTCGATCGAGTTGACCTGCTCGGCTGTGCGCTTGAGCTTGCGCAGGAGCTTGCCCTCGCCTGCGCGAAGGACACTATCGATGATGGCTGCCACTTGCGTCGCGCTCCTCGCGGATCGTCTGGCTCATTGACCCGGTGTGCCCGTTTTGCCCGGACCACTTAGCCCCGCACTACTCTGCCACGAACCAGGGGTGTTGGCCGGGCAGGCGAGGGGCATCGCGGCGGGCTCCTGCCACCGTGCCTACTGCCATGGTAGGCGAGACGCGGGGTGAAGCCGAGCCCTCGCGGTCAGCCCGGTACGGTATGGGAAAGCACGGCCCGTACGAGAGGAGCAGCGCGCATGTCGCACCAGGTGGAGCCGGGCAGCGTCGCTAGCGTGGAGCCCCGTGGCGGCGCCAGCGCTGCCGCGGGGCCAGGGCCCGCGGGCCTGGCCGAGCAGACCGCGTTCGTGCCGCAGACTGCCGGGACCCCTGTCGCCTATCCGCCGACGTACCACGGCCGCAAGGTGTCCTGGATCGCGGTCTCGATCATCATGGTCGGCTTCCTGGTCGGCGGCCTCTCGCTGGTCTTCGGCCCGACGTGGGCGGTGTTCTGGGTGGGGCTCGGCCTGGCCGTCGTGGGCGGCCTGCTCGCGCTGGCCACGAACATCTTCGAAGACTGGTACTAAACCGGCTGGCCTGCCGGACCGCGGCCACGGAGGTCGCGTTCCAAATCAATTTCTCCGAACGCGGGTGCACGACTGAATTGTGAGGGTGCTTGGCTTGCCCAGTTCACGAGGCTGGTCTGAGTGATGTTGTCACTCAGACCAGGAGGTGGCCCGTGGCTGACCTGTCCGGACGTGACCTGGCGTGGCTGGAGCGCCGCCGCGCTGAGCTGTTCGCCCTGATGTCGCAGGTGGATGACTTCCGGCGAGGCGCGCTCAACGCGGTGTTCCGCAGGTGCGGCAAGCCGAACTGCGCGTGCGCGCAGCCGGGCACCGCGGTCACGGCCCGCAGTGGAACCTGACCCGCAGGATCGGCGGCAAGACGGTGAACGTGCATCTGAGGCCGGGCGCGGAGCTGGAGAAGGCTGAGCGGGAGGTGGCTGAGCATCAGCGGTTCGCCGCGCTGGTGGAGGAGGTGACGCAGGTGAGCGAGGCGATCTGCGCGGCCCGGCCGGCGACCGGGACCGCGCCCCTCTCGCCCGGAGGGAAAGGGGGGGGCTCGCGGCGCGGCTCGAGGAGATCGCCGCCGCGGAGGTAGGCAGGCTGCCCGGCCTGACCGCCGGGATGCTCGGCACCGGTGCCGGACTGGGCGTGCTGGAGCAGGCGATGCGGGCGGCGCTGACCAGTTCCGGGGCCCGGCTGCTGGAAGCGGTGCTGGCCGGCGGCGGCGGGTACGCCGGCCCGCATGCGAAGTGCCCGGACGGCCACCAGGCTGGTTACGCCGGGGCGCGGGACAAGACCATCACCACCGTGCTCGGCCCGGTCACGCTGTCGCGGGCGTGGTATCACTGCACGGCGTGCGAGCACGGGTTCGCACCCCGCGACGCCCAGCTCGAGGTGGCGGGCGCGACCGAGTCGCCAGGGCTGGCCGAGATGATCGCCCTGGCCGGCGCCGAGGTTTCCTTCGCCCGGGCCGCCGGTCTGATCACCGCCCTGGCCGGCATTACCGTCAGCCCGCGCACGGTCGAGCGGTCCGCGGAGGCCACCGGTGCCGCCGCCCGCGCCGCCAGCCAGGCCGAGGCCGCAGGCATTGTGGCGCGCACGATCCGCCCGCTGCCCCGGCAGAGCCGGTCCCCGACATGCTGTATGTCGAGACCGACGGCACCGGGGTGCCGGTCAGGCCCAGCGAGACCGAGGGCCGGGCAGGCAAGGCAGAAGACGGCAGGGCAGGCACCCGCGAGGTCAGGCTCGCCCGGCTGTTCACCGTCTCCCGGCTCGACGCCAAAGGCCGGCCGGTGATGGACCCCGGCTCATCGAGTTACGCCTTCACCTTCGATGGCAAGGACGCACTCCAGCGGCTGGTCGAGGCTGAGTACCTGCGCCGCGGCGGCGAGCACCACCGGCAGGTCGTCGCGCTCGGCGACGGCGCCGCCTGGATCTGGACCATGGCTGAGGCTCTCTACCCGCACGCCACCCACATCGTGGACGTGTATCACGCGCGCGAGCACCTCACCGACCTGGCCGCGCACCTGGCCTTCATCACCCCCGACCCGGCCACGTGGCTGGCCAGCCGCAGCGAGGAACTCGACGCCGGGAACATCGACGCGATCATCCAGGCCGCCACCGCCTACCCCCTGCACGGCGTCAAGGCCACCGAACTGGACAAGAAACTCGGCTACTTCAGGCGCAACGCCCGCCGGATGCGCTACGCCGACTTCAAAAAGCTCGGGATGTTCATCGGCTCAGGTGCCATCGAGGGCGGGATCAAGGCCATCGTCTGCCAGCGCGCCAAGCAGGCAGGCATGCACTGGAACGTCGACGGCGCCGCGGACATCATCGCCTTGCGCACACAGTACGCCAGCAGCCGCTGGGACGAGCTCTGGCCAGCCCGCACCGCCCAGCCAGCCGGGCTGCGCCCCGCCGTCTGACAGACACCGCCATTCAGACCCGCACGCCAGATAGCTGGACAAGATCATCCCCAACAAAGCTGGCGTGCACCCTCCGAACGGGGTGTGCGACACATTTGTAGGGGCGCTGGGGAAGTCCAGGTTAGCCCGGTAATCTGGAAGTGTTAAGACTTCCAGAGGAGCCCGGATGACTGAGGAGCCGCTTGACGAGCTGGAACGCCAGCGCGCAGAGCTGTACGCGCGGCTGGCCGGGACCGGCGATTTCCGTCCCGGCAGCGTCAACGAGACGTGGCGCCGCTGCGGCAAGCCGAACTGCGCCTGCGCGCAGCCGGGTCATCCCGGGCACGGTCCGCGGTACCTGTGGACCCGCTCGGCGGGCGGCCGGACGCGGACCCGGCAGCTGGCCGCCGCCGAGCTGGACAAGGTGCGCCGCGAGCTAGAGCACTACCGGCAGTTCGTTGCGGTGACCGAGCAGATCGTGCAGGTGAACGAGGCGATTTGCGAGGCCAGGCCGGTCTCGTCACCCGCAGCCGGCCACGGCGAGACCGGCGCCCCTCCTGCGGGAGGGGAAAAAGGGGGCTCCGCGAGGCGTTCGCGGCGGAGGCGTCCGCAGAGGTAGGCAGGCTGGCCGCGCAGGCCGCCCGGGCGCTGGGCTGCGAGGCCGGCCTGGAGGCCGCCGAGACCGTGATCCGCGCCGGGATGCTGAGGCTCGGCGCCGGCGTGCTGGGGAAGCTGCTGGGAGCCGATCCCGGCTACCGCGGTCCCCGCGTGGACTGCGGGGCCGGGCATCAGGCAGAGTTCGTCTCCTACCGGGACAAGGTCATCGACACCGTGCTCGGCCCGGTCACCATCACGCGCGCCTGGTATCACTGCGCGGACTGCAAGCACGGGCTGGCGCCCCGCGACGCCGGGCTGGGCGTGGCAGGCGCGTCTTTGTCCCCGGGGCTGGCCGCGATGAACGACCAGGCCGCGGCCGCCGCGCCGTTCGCGAAGGCCGCCGGGCTGCTGGAAGGCCTGGCCGGGGTCGCGCTGACCATCAAGCGCGTGGAACGAGCCGCCGAGGCCAGCGGCGCCGCGCAGGCCGCCGCGGTCCGCGAGCGGGCTGCCCTGATCGCCGGCCGGAAACTGGTGCCGCTGCCGCCGTCCCCGGTGCCGGACATGCTCTACGGCGCGATCGACGGCACCGGGGTGACCATGACCGCCAGGGAGACCGCCGGGCGCCAGGGCAAGGGCGAGGACGGCCGCGCCCGCACCCGCGAGGTCAAGCTCGGCGTCTTCTTCACCCAGGACGAAGCCGATGACGGCGGATACCCGGTCCGCGACCAGGGCTCCTCCAGCTACATCGCCACTTTCGAGCCCGCCGCCGTGTTCGGCGGCCTGGTGAAAGCAGAAGGCATCCGCCGCGGCGCCGATCACGTCCGCCAGCTCACCATCCTCGGTGACGGCGCGCCCTGGATCTGGGGCATCGCCACGGACAAGTTCCCCGAGGCCACGCAGATCGTCGACCTGTTCCACGCCCGCGAGCACCTGCACGACCTGGCCCGCCTCCTGGAATTCCTGCTGGGCGACCGCAAGGACGAATGGCTCACCGCACGGACGGAAGACCTGGACCACGGCGACATCGACGGCATCTGCGCCGAAGCCCGCGTCTTCCCGCTCGAAGGCATCAAGAAAGACCAGCTCGACACCGCGCTCGGCTACTTCGAGAACAACGCGCCCCGCATGCGCTACAAGCACTTCCGCTCCCGCGGCCTGTTCGTCGGCTCTGGCCTGGTCGAGTCCGGCTGCAAAGCGGTCATCGGGCAGCGCCTCAAACTCTCCGGCATGAGATGGACAACCACCGGCGCAGATGCCATCACCACCCTCCGCTGCCAGCAGGCCAGCAGGCCCGGCGACCGCATCTGGCAGCAACGCCACTACCAGACAGGCACCGCCTGACCGGCATCAGCCCAGGTCCGCGCCGTATCGCCAGCAGGTTACCGGTCAGTCACCTACAAAATTGTCGTGCACCCTCCGAACGCTTCCGGGCACCGAAATGTCGTACCCCCCGGCTAGTCTCGGCTCGTGCCCAGCATTCCCCCTCCAGCGCCGCAGCTGACCCTATCGCCGGATGACGTCCGGCTGATCACGCTGCGGGCGCAGGGGTTCGTCGGCACCGACGGCCGACGCGGCGGGGTACCCGGCATGCTCCGGCGGCTCGGCGCGGTCCAGCTCGACACGATCAGCGTGCTCGCGCGTTCCCACGAACTCGTCGCCTACGCGCGGCTGGGCGCCGTGCCGCGGCAGCGGATCGAGCGCGCGTACTGGCACCCACGGCGCCCGGATGCGTTCGAATACTGGTCACACGCGGCCTGCGTGCTGCCGCTCGAAGAGTGGCCGTACTACGCGTTCCGGCGGCGGGCGTTCGTGGCCCGGGGCATGCGCTGGCACGAGGTGCCCGAGAGCGTCTGCGGCGAGGTCCTGGCCCGGCTGCGGGCCGAGGGACCGCTGAACGCGACCCAGCTCGGCGGGGCCCGCGGCGGCGGTGACTGGTGGGACTGGTCTCAGACCAAGGTCGCCGTCGAGTGGCTGCTCGACACCGGAGAGGTCATCTGCGCGCGCCGGACCGGCTGGCGCCGGGTATACGACCTGCCCGAGCGGGTGCTCCCCCCGGAACTACGCAGCGCCGACCCGCCGGACGCCGAGTGCGTGACGCACCTCGCGGCGGTCGCCGCCCGCGCGCTCGGCGTGGTGACGCGCGCCGACCTGGCCGACTACCAGCGGCTCCGGTACGGGGGTGCGGGTCAGCGGCGGGACGGTCAGGCCCTGCCGGCGGACGAGGCTGCCGCGGCGGCCGGGCTGGTGCCGGTGGCGATCGCCGGGACGCGCGGGGCACCGGCGGTCCCGGCCTGGGCGGATCCGGCCGCGCTGGCCGCGGCCGGCGCCGGCGGCGGCCGGCACCGGGTCACGCTGCTGTCGCCGTTCGACTCGCTCGTCTGGGACCGGAAGCGGACGCTGCGGATGTTCGGCTTCGAGCACAGCCTGGAGGCCTACGTGCCGCAGGCCAAGCGCGTGCACGGGTACTTCACGATGCCGCTGCTGGCGCGCGGGCGCCTGGTCGGCCGGGTCGACCCGGCGCGCAGCGGCCAGACGCTGATCGCCCGCCAGCTCTCGCTGGACACCTCGTGGGCCGCCGAAGCCATGGCCCGCGCGCTGCGGGAGGCGGCGGGCTGGGTCGGGTGCGACAACATCGAACTCGGCCAGGTACGCCCGCTCGCCCTGGAGCCGCGCCTGCGCAAGGCGCTCGCGGAACTGGCCTAGCCCGCCGGGCAGCTCAGCTGAACTCGATCAGCTTCTCCCGCACGGCGACCATGACCGCCTCCATCCGGGAGTGGATCTGGAGCTTCTCCAGGATGTTGCGGACGTGGTTCTTCACCGTGTTCTCGGAGATGAACAGCTCCTTGGCGATGTCGCGGTTGTTCATCCCGCGGGCCACGAGCTTGAGCACCTGCATCTCCCGCTCGGTCAGCCGGGGCGCGGGCACCTCCTGGACGCGCTCTTCGCCGTCGCGGCGGGCCAGGGCCGCGAACTCGGTGAGCAGCTTGCCCGCCATGGACGGGTTGATCAGCGACTGGCCGCCGTGCACCGCGCGGACCGTGTCGGCCACCTCGTCCAGCGGTATGTCCTTGAGCAGGTAACCGCTCGCCCCGGCCCGGATCGCCTCGAAGAGGTCCTCCTCCTCGTCGCTGATCGTGAGGATCACGATCTTCGCGCTGGGGGCGGCTTCCTTCATGGCCCGGCAGGCCTCGATCCCGCTGCTGCGGGGCATCCGGATGTCCATCAGGACGACGTCGGGCAGCGACTCGGCCGCCTTCTCGACCGCCTCGGCCCCGTCGCTGGCCTGGCCGACCAGATCGATGTCCTTCTCCCCCTCGAGGACCATCTCGAGGCCGCGGCGGAACAAGGCGTGATCATCGACGATCATCGTGCGGATCGGCTCAGAGTGCGGCGAGGCATCCGAGGCATCGGAGGGTGCCGCGTTGGTGCCGGGGCTTCTGCCCATGACGCCTCCTTCCCGACCGCCCTGCGATGGTGTCTGCGGCACCGTCGTCACGCAGCCGTCCGTAACTGCTTCCGCGGTGCCGTGTGATCAAACTCTTACCGACGGGCGCCCCCAACGCAAGCTGGGGCCTGCGCCGGGCGCGCCGCCGGTGTCGCGCTACTGAGCCGAGATGGTCGCCGCCTTCTTGGCCCGCCCGTTCTCCCTGCTCAACCCCCCAGGGCCCGGCGGGAGGCCGACCGTGTCATCCCTCACCTCTTCCAAGCGAATCACACCGTACTGATAGCCGCGACGCCGGTACACCACGCTCGGGCGGCCGTCGTCCGCGTCGCGGAACAGGAAAAAGTCGTGGCCCACGAGCTCCATCTCGAACAGGGCCTGGTCGATCGCCATCGGGGTGGCGACGTGGCACTTCTGCCGCACGACGAGCGGCCCGTCGCCCTGCATCTGGACCGGGACGAGATCGTCACCCGCCGCATCCGGCGACGGCGACCGCGGCTCCTCGGCGGGCGCTTCCCTGGGCTCCGGTTCCCGGGGTGCGGCGGGCAGATCTGCCGCGGCCTCGTCGGCCCGCGGCAGGTCGATCAGCCGCACGGCCGCGTGCGCCCCGTGCCGGCACTTGCGCCGGTCACCCGCCCGGCGCAGCCGCGATTCCAGCTTCGAGAACGCCATGTCCAGCGCGACATAGCGGTCTTCAGCGGCGGCCTCCGCGCGGATGGCTGGCCCGCGCGACGAGATGGTCAGCTCGACGCGCTCCCGGCGCCCCGACTGGCGCGGGTTGCGCTCGGTCGAGACCTCCACGTCGATTCTGATCGCCTTAGGGTCCAGCTTCCCGATCTTGGTTAGCTTCGCCGTCGCGTGCTCGCGGAATCGATCCAGCACGTCCGTGTGCCGGCCCTTGAAGATGATGTCCACTCAGGAACCCCCTTCTTCTGCCCGGACTAGTGCTTGCCTCGGGGGGACGACCCCCCCAGACCCGCCCGCCGCGGAGCAAACCCCGCTCCGCGCTTTGAGTAAGACACCCGCCCGGCCGACCTGGTCTTCGACCCCACATTCGCCTGCTGAGAGGTTCGCAGCCACGCGGGCCACTACTGCTCTTCTCCCGGCCCGGGACACATCGGGTGGCCCGGCGGGGCAGGACTTACTCCTAAGCCGCACCGTGATCAGTCGACAAGAAGTCGCCTTACGTGGGCCGTTTCGCCTGCGGCTGGCATCGGCTAGCCGAGACAGCCTTCCCGCTAGCGGGGAAGCCTGCGCGGCGCAACCACGGGCCCGGGCGGGTGCCATGACACGACGCTAGCCCGACCCGGAGCGAATGTCAGGAGGGGATGACCCGCAGTCTTGACTCCGGCGGGTGCGCAGGCCAGGGCACAGGCCGCAGCTTGCCGCATATCGTCGGCCCCGCGGCCGGCTCAGCCCGGATAGGCCGGCGCCTGGCCGTCGAAGTGCGTGTCCTGGAACGCTCCCCCGTTGGCCGAGACCATGATCTCGCCGTCGGCCAGCCCGATCGCCACATCCGGGCTCGAGCCCCCGGGACTGGTGGCCGTCATCGACACGATGTCGTCCTCGGCCGCGATCTGGGTGGGGTTGCCGCCGTTGAGCGGGACTTCCTCCAGCTGGCTCCCCGAGGGTCCCGGGCCCAGCACGATCACGTCATCCGCGTCGTACCAGCTCACGGCCTGGGGGTCGGCGATGCCGGCGCCGATGGTCACGGCCGGCCCGAGTGACGGCGACTGGCCGGTGTGCGTGATGGCCACGACCTGCACCTGTCCGCCACTGATCATGACCGCCCGGACGCCGTCCGGGGCGACCTGGAACGAACTTATGGTACCGCCCGGCAGAGAGGCCTGCGCCGCGTGGCTCTGCCCGGGCGGGAGCATCCAGACGCTGTCCCCGGCCACGATCCACAGGTCGCCCTGCGCGTCCCAGCTCAGCGAGGTGCAGCGGCTGCGGGACGGCGTGGGCCACGGCCGCAGCGTGCCGTTCCGGCCCAGGCCGCCGATGTAGATCGACGTGCCTCCCGCGGCGATGCCCGCTATCGAGCGCCCGTCGGGTGAGACGGCGATCGAGCTCAGGGCCGGGACGCCGACCGAGCCCGCCGCGCCGGGAACGGGCGCGCTGCGGCTGGCGCCTCCCGGACCGGGCTGGCCGGCCCCGGACAGCGCGCTGACCGCTCCGTTCTTGCCGACGAAGTAGAGGCTGGATCCCGCCGACTGGTTCGGCAGCCAGCCCTGGTACGTCTGGGCCAGCTGAATCGGGCTGCCGAAGAGCTGCAGCGGGCGGCCGTTTATCTCCAGTTCCACCGACTGGACCGGCGTGGGCCCGCTGGCCAGCGTCCAGGCGAGTTGCGCGGCCATCTGCTCCTGCTGGGATCGGCCGGCCCTGGCCGCCGCGCCGCCGAGATCGACGGTGGCGTTCGGGCCGTTGATCCTTACCTGGCCGAGCTGGATCGTGTTCCTGGGAAAACCGGTCCCGACGGCGCCGTTGAGCCAGCCCTTGGGGTCTTGCAGCAGCGCGTTCACCAGGCCCGTCGCCAGCTGGGTGTTCGTATCCTGCTGCGGCACGAACACCGGGTCGGGCACCAGCGTGTGGCCCTTGGGTCCGAGGAAGTAAAGGTCTCGTGGCTGGTACACGCGCTGGAAGTCGGCCTGGGTCAACAGGAGCTGCTTCCAGTTGTTCAGCCGATCGATGCGCCACTGATCGTCTGACCTGATCAGCGAGAACGTAAAGGACGCCCTGGGCGTCTGGGAGATAGGCAGGGACTCACCGTTGTCGGTCAGCGTGGCCACCTGCAGGCCGCTGACCCCGACGCTCGTGGACTGGCTGGACGATCCGAGCCCGACGTTGCGCGGGGGGGTGACGACGGGAAACGACTTCACGTCACCGACCACGGTGACCGCCCAGCTGGGCTTCCAGTTCTTCTGCGCCGAGGCGTCCAGGTACTTGCGGGCCACCGCGTGGTTGTCCGCGAAGCTCGCGCTGGCCGCGAGAAAGCCGGACACGATCTGCTGGGCGGTCCAGTTCTCGCCGGGCGGCACCGGGATCGGCTGCGAGTAATCTTGCTCCTGGCTGCCGGCCGCCTGCCCGGCGCCGATCTGCTGGACGGCCCCGCTGGTCGGCACGGCGGCGCAGCCCGCGGCGGTGAGCGCCAGCCCGGCGGCGACGGCCGCGACGCTGAGTGCTTTGACCATCAGCTACTCCGGCGACCCGGTCTCGGCCCCGCCCGCGGGCGCCGACTCGGCCAGGCGGACGGTGGTCCCGTCCTCCAGGCGCACGCTGCCGTTCGGCGCCGGAGCGAGAAGCGAGCCGACCGCGTCGGCCACCTCGGTCTCGCCGGGGACGAGGGACAGCGGTGACCCGGCGAGCTGGGCCCCGACCGTCCGCGGCAGGGTGAGCCGGAAGACCGATCCCCGGCCGGGCTCGCCCCACGCCTCCAGCCACCCGCCGTGCAGCATGGCGTCCTCTAGCGCGATGGCCAGGCCCAGGCCGGTGCCCCCGGTGGTCCGGGCGCGCGCAGGATCGGCCCGCCAGAACCGGTCGAACACCAGGCGTTCCTCGCCCGGCCGCAGGCCGATCCCGAAGTCCCTGACGGCCACGGCCACCGCACCGGAATCACCGGCCACGGTGACCACCGCGTCCTTGCCTTCGCCGTGCTCCACGGCATTGACCAGCAAGTTCCGCAGGATGCGCTCCACCCGGCGCCGGTCCACGTCCGCGACGCAAGGCTCGGCCGGGAGCCTGAACTCGATCTTGGCGCCCCGCCGCTCAGCGAGCTGCTGGGCCACGTCGGCGGCGTAGCGGGCCAGATCACACACGTCGACCGGCTCCGCGTCCAGCACCGCCACGTTCGCGTCGTGCTTGCTGATCTCCAGCAGGTCGGTGAGCAACGACTCGAACCGCTCGAGCTGGCTTTGCAGCAGTTCCGCCGAACGGGCCGACGGGCCGTCGAGCTGCTCCCGGCTCGCGAACAGCATGTCGGCGGCGATCCGGATCGTGGTCAGCGGTGTCCGCAGCTCGTGCGACACGTCGGACACGAACTGGCGCTGCACATGGGAGAGCTCCTCCAGCGCGCTCACCTTGTCTTGCAGGCTGGCCGCCATGTCGTTGAACGAGTTCGCCAGCGTGGCCAGCTCATCCGCTCCGCGGACCGCCATCCGTTCGCTGAGGTTCCCGCTGGAAAGCCGCTGGGCGCTGCCGGCCGCCTGCCGGACCGGCGCCACCACCCACCGGGTGACCAGCGCGGCGATGGCCGCGAACAGGAAGACCAGGGCCAGGCCCGTGACCAGGAGCGTGCGCTGGATCAGCCCCAGGGTCTGCTGCACCTGAGTCAGCGGGAAGAAGTAGTAGAGCTGGTAGTAACTGCCAACGGGCACGCCGTAGACCAGCCCGGGCTCGGGGGGGCTGGTCGTGGACGGGTAGTTCATGCTGGCCGGCGTGAAGCTCACCGTGCTCAGGCCCTTTTTCTGCAGCGTCTCCACGTCGGTGCGCAGCCGGCCCGGGATCTGGCTGAGCACGACGCCGGCGGTCACCCCCTGCCGGTACACCGGCGGCCCCCCGTAGGGCGGGGCGAGCATGATGGCGACGTGGTAGTCGCTCCCGGTCGCGGTGTCGCTCTGCGGCTGGAGCTGGTGCACGATCGAGTACATGAGGTCCTGGGTGCCGCTGCCGTCGGGGCGGGAAGTCGCGCCGGGCTGGTTCTCGGCGGTGATCATCCCGCTCTCGACCTGGCTGCCGGCCTGAGTCTCCTTGGCCTTGAGCTGGTCCGCGGCGATCTGCTGCATCAGGAAGAAGCCCAGCACGCTAACCACCACGGCGGAGATGACCAAGGTGGTGGTGACCACGCGGAGCTGGAGGGACCGGAGCCAGCGGGCGCGGAGCACCCGGTGCGCGGCGGACAGGCGGCGGCGTAGCCGCGCCGTATGCCCGCCGGCCAGCCTGCTCGACCAGCCGAGGGCATCCCGCAGGGTGCCGGTCACCGGTTCGGTAACCGGGCCGAGACGGGGCAGGCGCCGGGCGATCCGGGGCGGGAGTGAGCCATACGGCGCGATACCGGGACGCTCACCGTCCCGGGCCGGCGCCGTGCTGCTGGCCGCTACTCCCTTCATGACCTTCCTCCGCTGATCCGGCCGCCGGACGGACCAGCGCCGGGCCGGGCCGGGCCGCGGATCAGCCCGGTCCCGCCTTGTATCCGACGCCCCGGACCGTGACGACGATCTCCGGGCGTTCCGGGTCCTTCTCGATCTTGGCCCGTAGCCGCTGGACATGCACGTTCACCAGGCGCGTGTCCGCCGCGTGGCGGTACCCCCACACCTGCTCCAGCAGCACCTCCCGGGTGAAGACCTGGCGCGGCTTGCGCGCCAGCGCGACGAGCAGGTCGAACTCGAGCGGGGTGAGGTTCAGCGGCTCGCCCGCCCGGGTCACCGCGTGCCCGGCGACATCGATGTTGACGTCGCCGATCTGCAGCGTCTCCGGAGCCGGGTCCTCGGTCCGGCGCAGCCGGGCCCTCACCCTCGCGATCAGCACCTTGGACTGGAACGGCTTGACAATGTAGTCATCGGCGCCCGACTCCAGCCCCAGCACCACGTCGACGGTGTCGCTCTTGGCCGTGAGCATCACGATCGGCACCCCGGACTCGGCCCGGATCTGGCGGCAGACATCGATGCCGTCCATGCCCGGCAGCATCAGGTCGAGCAGCACGAGATCCGGGTGGGTGTCTCTGAACACGTCCATCGCCTTGTCACCGTCGGCGACGAACGTCGGTTCAAAGCCCTCCCCGCGGAGCACAATACCCAGCATCTCGGCGAGAGCGGCGTCGTCATCGACGACTAGCACGCGACCCTTCATATCTTCATCGTTTCCACGCTGCCCGTCGGCTCACAACCTCATCGTTTCCACGTTGCCCGCTGACTCACAGTCTCATCGTTTCCACGCTGCCTGTCGGCTCACAGCCTCATCGTTCCACGTAAGCGGCGGTAAGGGGACCGTCACTACTGTCTGGTCCCGCACTTAGAACACGCAGCGTACCCGTTGTGACCGGTTGTGCGACCCCTCGTTCCGTCACGATAGCGGTGATCAGCGCCGGAGGCGTCACGTCGAAGGCCGGGTTGTACCCGGCGGTACCGGCTGGCGCCACCGGCACCCCCGCGACGTGGGTGACCTCCTCGGACGGCCGCTGCTCGACCTGAATCGCCGACCCGTCCGGGGTGGCCAGATCGATGGTGGATACGGGCGCCACCACCACGAACGGCACCTGATGGTGCCGGGCCAGGACCGCCAGGCTGTAGGTTCCGACCTTGTTGGCCACGCTGCCGTCCGCGGCGATCCGGTCCGCGCCGGTCACGATGATGTCGACCGCCCCGGCGGCCAGCAGCGACGCCGCGGCCGAGTCGGCCAGCACGGCGTGCGGCAGGCCGGCCCGCCGCGCCTCGTAGGCGGTCAGCCGCGCGCCCTGCAGCAGCGGCCGGGTCTCGTCGATCCAGAGCTGGGCGAGCCGCCCGGCCCGGTGCGCCGCGAGGATGACCGCGAACGCCGTGCCTTCGCCCCCGGAGACCAGGGCTCCGGTGTTGCAGTGGGTCAGGATCCTGGCCCCCGGCGTGATCAGGGACAGGCCGTGCCGGGCCATGGCCGCGCTGGCCGCCGCGTCCTGCGCGGCGATCGTCCGGGCCTCGGCGACGGCCGCCCGGGCGGCGTGCCGGGCGTCCCGGTCACCGTCCGCCCGGGCCCGCCGGTAGGCGGCCAGCGCGCGCCGGACGCCCCAGCCCAGGTTGACCGCGGTGGGCCGGGCCCGTTCGATCAGGGCGGCTGCGGCGGCCACATCGTCGCCGCGGTAGGCGGCCAGCCCCACGCCAAACGCCCCGGCCACCCCGAGCATCGGCGCCCCGCGGACCACCAGCCGCTGGATCGCGTCCACCAGGGCGGGGACATCCGTGCAGGTCACGACCGTTTCCTCGGCCGGAAGCCGGGTCTGGTCCAGCAACTCGATCGTCGGCCCCGCGGGCGGATCGAGCCACCGGAGCGCGGGAGTCTCCACACCACGAGTGTGCGCCCGATGACCTGCCGCCGCCAGACCGGCCACGTGGCGGGGTCGGCAGAACTCCCAGTTGTGGATGAGGGCCCAGGCGCGGTCGGATCGTATGAGAGGTGGTCTTGCCGCGTATGCCCGAGTAGAGAGGAATGTGATCGTGAAGAAACTACGATACGCCTTAGGCGCCGTCGGTGTCGCCCCCGGACTTGCCCTCGGCCTGACGACGGCGACGGCCCAGGCGGCTCCTGCAGCACACGGGCCGGGAAAGTCGGCCCCGGGAGCCACACGCACCCCGGGGAGGTCAGCCAAGAGAGTCGCAGACCCTTACGCCGCTATCTCGCCCGCCGTCAACAAGCCCTGCGACGGGGGAACCTCGTTTGCGATCAATTTGTCGGATCCCATCCTCAAGGGGACTGGATGGTACACAACGGATACTAATAATACATGTATAGGGACAATCGTCCTACAAAATAGCTCGCGAGGGTCAGATTTCCGGGCCCGGATACGGATCTACGGGCACGCCGGTACCCCACAACAGCATCTCTCGTCGTCGAAGATCTTTCATATACCCAATGGCCAGAGTGCCGGCTTTGAATTTCATCGCTGGTATCCCAACGAGGTCACGGCATGCATCGCTTCGAGCACCGGCGGCGGATGGAATATTCGGAGCTGCCCTCACTTCTCTCCTTAGCTTGTTCTCTAGGCTGCGCGGCCGGAAGCCGACGCTTTGCGGAGCTTGAGCCGGGCATCCCGGCGCAGCATGGCGCGTGTCCCACGCCGTGCTGCCGCAGTTCCGGCGGAATTTCCATGCCTGCGTCACCGCGCACATGCCGCAGGCGCTCGTGACGGGGCCAGGCGTAGATCTCCACGGCCCAGGCGTTCTCGCGAATTCTGCCCTGATGTCCGGTTCCGCGGGCCGCCCTGGCCACCGGGCGAGCCGGCTGACGCCCTTACCGGTTTCCGGCGAGACCTAAATCGCTTTCCGGACGGAGCCGTAACCGGTGTTTCCATGATCGTGGTTGATCGGTTGCAACTATCGCCATCAATCGACCACGATCATGGACGGCCGCCGGGCGCGGCGCTGCCGACGCGGAGGGCCAGCATGGCAGGCGGTGGCCGCCGGCCGGCAGGCGGGAGTCTCTGCACCACGAGTGTGCGCCCGACGACCCGCCCGCCAGACCGCCGCCGCGCGCGGGCCGGGCCGACCCGGGCCGGCGGTTCGCGAGGTTTAGCCGTTATCGCCGCGCATGCGCGCCACCGGGCCCACGGGCGTGCCAGTATGGGCGCCATCGGGGGCGAACCCGCCGCCGGCCGACCGCAGACGGGCTCGCCGGCGGCCCGTCGAGGAGTGACATGTCCGACGAACCCACCCGGGACCGGCCTGGGCCGCCCAACGACGGCCAGCCCGGTCCACCCGGCCCGGACCAGGTGGGCTCGTCCCAGCAGGGGCCCGGGCCGGCCGGCTACGAGCAGCCGGGAAACGCTCAGCCTGGCTACGGCCCACCGGGGTACGGCCCAGCCGCAATCGACCAGCCCGGATACGCTCAGCCGGTCCCCGCCCAACCGGGATACGCCCAACCCGGATACGGGCAACCTGGGCCCGCCCAACCCGGGTACGGGCAACCTGGGCCCGCCCAACCCGGATACGGGCAACCTGGGCCCGGCCAACCGGACTACAGCCAGCCCGACTACGGGCAACCGGGCTACGGCCAGCCCGGCTACGGGCCGTCTGGCTACGGCCAGCCCGAATACCCCCAACCCGGCTACGGTCAACCCGGGCCCGGGCAACCGGGCTACGGTCAGCCGGGGTACAGCCAGCCCGAATACCCCCAACCCGGGTACGGCCAGCCCGGGCCCGGGCAACCGGGCTACGGCCAGCCGGGGTACAGCCAGCCTGGGCCCGGGCAACCGGGCTACGGCCAGCCCGGCTACGGCCAGCCCGGGTCCGGCCAGCCCGGGTCCGGCCAGCCCGGATACGGCCAGCTGGGGCCCGGCCAGCCCGGATACGGCCAGCTGGGGCCCGGCCAGCCCGGCTACGGCCAGCCCGGGTCCAGCCAGCCTGGCTATGGCTCGTCTGGCTACGGCCAGCCGGGATACGCCCAGCCCGGATACGGCCCGCCGGGGCCCGGGCAACCGGGCTACGGGCAACCGGGCTACGGGCAACCCGGGTACGGGGCGCCGGGCTACGGCTACCCCGGCTACGGGCGGACCGGGCCCGAGCCGGGCGGGATACCGCTCCGGCCGCTGGCCGTCGGGGAAATCCTCAGCGGCGCGTTCACGTCGATCCGGCGTAACCCCGCGGCCACGCTCGGCCTCTCCGCGATCCTGCTGACCTGTTACGGGGTGGCGTCCACCTTCATCGAACTCGCCATCCGCACCGTGGTCAGCAACCTGAACCTCTCCCGAGGGCAGACGCTGACCGACGCGCAGGCCCGGCACCTGCTGTTCGACGTGTTCGCGATCGTGCTGCCGTCGTACCTAGCCATCTTCGTCATCGCGTTCATCGTGGAGATCATCCTGACCGGCCTGCTGACCGTGGTCATCGGGCGCGGCGTCCTCGGGCGCAAGGTGAGCATGGGCGAGGCCTGGCAGCTGGGCCTGCCGCGGCTGCCCGCGATCCTCGGCGCCGTGATCCTGACCTCGCTCAGCATCCTCGCTCCCTGGATCGTCGTGGGCCTGCTCGTCCTGGTCCTGGCCCTGGCGCATATCGCCCCGGCCGCGATCGCCGTCGGCGTGCTCGGCGGCATCGCGTGCCTCGTCCTGACCATCTGGTTCTCGATCATGCTCAGCCTGGCCGCGCCGGCCGTGGTGCTGGAGCGGCAGGGTCCGGCCCAGGCGCTGCGCCGGTCCTGGCGGCTCGTTCGCCGGAGCTTCTGGCGCGTGCTCGGCATCTTCCTGCTGACCGGCTTGATCGTTGGCATCGCCAGCTTCGCGCTGCAGGTCCCGTTCTCGATCATCGCGGCCGTGGCCGGGGGATCCGGCGGCATCTTCGGCGTGACCGGGACCCGGACCGTCGCGGCCGTCATCATCGCCTCGGTCGGCAGCACCCTGGCCGGAGCCATCACCCGGCCGGTCAGCGCCGGCGTGACCGTCCTGCTCTACCTCGACATGCGGATGCGCAAGGAAGGCCTCGACCTCGCGCTGCAGGCCGCGGCCAGCGGCCAGCCGATGCGCGGCGACGAGTTCGAGACCGTATGGCGGCCGCCCGGGGCCGGGCAGCAGCCGGCCGTCCCGCCTTCGTGGTGATCGCCGCCGGGCTGGGCCACGTCGCGGCGGGGGCTTGGGACGGTGCGGGCGGCGCGCCCATCGGGCGCCGGGCGGGCCAGCAACTGGCCCGCAGTGAGCTGGGTAAGCGGATGTACCACCCGGGGGTTCCGCTCACCGTGCGGATCGAGAACTGGCTCAGCCGGCTGCTGCACACGGCCGGGGTGAACGTGCCGGCCGGCTGGTGGGCGCTGGTCGCGCTGGCGGCTTTGCTGGTCCTCGCCGTCGCGGTGATCCTGGCCCGGATCGGGCCGGTGGCCCGCTCGCGGGCCCGGGCCCGCGACCCGCTGCTGGGCGGGAGCCAGCTCAGCGCGGCCGACCACCGCGAGAGCGCGCAACGCCTGGCGGCGGCCGGGGACTTTACCGCCGCGATCGTCGAGTCCGTGCGGGCCATCGCCGTGGAACTCGAGGAGCGCGGCCTCCTGGCGCCCCGGCTGGGCCGGACCGCCGACGAGCTCGCGGCCGAGGCGAGCGGCCCGTGGCCGGCCCACGCCGCCGGGTTCCGGGACGCGGCACGGCTGTTCGACGACGTCCGGTACGGCGGCCGGCCGGGAACCGCGGACGGCTACCAGCGGCTGCGCGACCTCGACGCGGCGATCCGCGCGGCCCGGCCGGCGGTTCCCGCCGGGCCATCGCCGGCCGGCGTCACGGCGGGCCCGTTCTGATGACCGCGGCGCCGCCGGCCATCGCACGCCCGGAACGTTCGGAATCAGAAGAACGGTACCGGTCACGATCCGCCCCGCCGGGCGCGGCGGATCTGTGGCGGAGATGGCGCGTGCCGCTGGCCCTGGTGCTGCTGATCCTGCTCGGCGGGACCCTGACCGCCCTGCTCGAGCCGGCCGTTGTGCCCACCGGCTACCTCGATCCCGCGGGCACCGGCGCGCCGGGGGCCCGCGCGCTGGCCGACATATTGTCCGACCGGGGTGTCACAGTGGTCAGGACGACCACGGCCGCCGCCGCCGAAGCCGCCACCGCTGCAGCCGCCACCACGGGCACGGCCGCCGGACCGGGCGGCGTCACCTTGGTCGTCACCAGTCCGGGATGGCTGACCGCCGGGGAGCTCGCCGGGCCAGCCCGGCTGCGCGCGGACCTGGTCGTGGTGGGGCCGGACCGGGCCGCCCTCGCCGCGCTCGCGCCCGGCATCGGGCTGGCCGGGACCGCGCCGGTTCAGCCCCGGCTGCCCGGCTGCGGGCTGCCCGCGGCCCAGCTCGCGGGCAACGCGGACCTGGGCGGGGATCGGTTCACGGCGCGGCCCGGGCTCGGCGCGGCGCAGTGCTATCCAGCGGGCGGGCCGGCCACGCTCGTCCAGTACTCGGCCTCCGGACGGGTAATCACCGTGCTCGGCAGCGGGAACCCGCTGACCAACGGCAGCCTGGCCCGGCTCGGCAACGCCGCCCTGGCGCTGAACCTGCTCGGCGCCCGGTCCCGCGTGGTCTGGCTGGTCCCCCAGCCCGGGCTGCCGGGCGGGACGGCCGCGGGCGGCCCGAAACCGCTGCTGGCCCTGATCCCGCTGCCCGCCTACCTGGTGGCGATCCAGCTCGGCGTGGCCGTGCTGCTCGCGGCCGCGTGGCGCGCGCGCCGACTCGGGCCGCTGGTGCCCGAGCGGCTGCCGGTCGTGGTCCGCGCCTCGGAGACCGCGGAGGGCCACGCCGGGCTCTACCGGTCGCGCCGCGCCCGGGGACGCGCGGCCGCGGCGCTGCGGGCGGCCATGCTGGCCCGGACCCTGCCGTCGCTCGGGCTGTCCCCCGACGCCCGGCCCGCGGATGTGATTTCGGCGGTTTCCGCCCGGTCTGGTAGCGCTCCGGCGGCGATCGAGGCCATGCTGTTCGGGCCGGCGCCGGGCGACGATGCCGCGCTGGTCGCGCTGGCCGACAACCTCGACGCGCTGGAAAGAGAGGTGCGCAGGCCGTGAACGCCGAACACCAGGTGCCCGCCGGCCCCGCCGCCGCGGACGACATCGCGCCGGGCGCCGCGGCGTCGCCCTGGCCCGTCCCCGCCGACGCGGGCCACTGGGGCAGCCGGGCCGACCCGCGGGCCGCGCTGGCCGCGGTGCGGGCCGAGGTCGGCAAGGCCGTGGTGGGCCAGGACCCGGTTGTGACCGGGCTGCTCATCGCCCTGCTGTGCCAGGGGCACGTGCTGCTGGAGGGCGTGCCCGGGGTGGCCAAGACACTGCTGGTCCGCTCGCTCGCCGCGTCGCTGGACCTGCGCAGCACCCGGGTCCAGTTCACCCCGGACCTGATGCCGGGCGACGTGACCGGCTCGCTGATCTACGACGCGCGCACGGCGCGGTTCGAGTTCCGCGAGGGCCCGATCTTCACCAACCTGCTGGTGGCCGACGAGATCAACCGGACGCCGCCCAAGACGCAGGCCGCGCTGCTCGAGGCCATGCAGGAGCGCCAGGTGTCGGTGGAAGGCGCGGCGCGGCCGCTGCCCGAGCCGTTCCTGGTCGCGGCGACTCAGAACCCGGTCGAGTACGAGGGCACCTACCCGCTGCCCGAGGCCCAGCTCGACCGGTTCCTGCTCAAGCTGACCGTGGCCGTCCCCGACCGCGAGCAGGAGATCGCGCTCGTGGCCCGGCACGCCGCGGGATTCGACCCGCGCGACCTGGCCAGCGCCGGGATCAGCAAGGTCGCGGGCGCGGCGGAGCTGGCCGCGGCCGCGGCCGCCGTGGCCCGGCTGCACGTCTCGCCCGAGGTCACCGGGTACATCGTGGACCTGTGCCGCGCCACCCGGCAGTCGCCGTCGCTGCTGCTCGGCGTCTCCCCGCGGGGCGCGACCGCGCTGCTGGCCACCGCCCGGGCCTGGGCCTGGCTGACCGGGCGGGACTACGTCACGCCCGACGACGTGAAGGCGCTGGCCCGCCCGACGTTCCGGCACCGGATCCAGCTGCGGCCCGAGGCCGAGCTCGAGGGCACCACCCCGGACGGGATCCTCGAGGCCATCCTGGCCTCCGTCGCGGTCCCCCGGTAGGGACGGCCGATGGCGCTGACCGGGCGGGCCGCCGTCGCCGCGCTGGTCGGGGCGCTGGTCGTGCTGGCGTTCCGCGACGTCGCGGCGCTGGTCGCGGTGGACGCGCTGATCCTGGCCGCGATCGCCGCCGACCTGCTCCTGGCCGCCCCGGTCCGGCCGCTGCGGCTGACCCGGGCGGGCGAGACCCGGATCCGCCTCGGCGAAGCCGGCCAGGTCACGCTGGCCGTCGGCAACCCGGGCCGGCGGGCGCTGCGCGGAACCGTCCGGGACGCCTGGCCGCCTTCCACCGCGGCGGCGCCCCGGCAGGCGCCGGTCAGCGTGCCGCCCGGGGGCCGGGCCGGGCTGACCACGACGCTGACGCCGGAGCGCCGCGGGGATTTCGCCGCGGCGCGGGTCACGGTGCGCTCGCTCGGCCCGCTGGGGCTGGCCGGGCGCCAGGGCAGCCATCACGCTCCGTGGTCGGTGCGGGTGCTGCCCCCGTTCACCAGCCGCAGGCACCTGCCGGAGAAGCTGGCCCGGCTCCGGCAACTCGACGGGCAGCACCGTTCGCTGCTGCGCGGCCAGGGCAGCGAGTTCGACTCGCTGCGCGAGTACGTGATCGGCGACGATGTCCGCTCGATCGACTGGCGCTCGTCCGCGCGGCGCGGCGACGTGATGGTCCGGACCTGGCGGCCCGAGCGCGACCGGCGGATCCTGATCGTGCTCGACACCGGCCGGACGTCCGCCGGCCGGGTCGCGGGCGTGCCCCGCCTGGACACCTCGATGGACGCCGCGCTGCTGCTGACCGCGCTGGCCGCCCGGGCCGGTGACCGGATCGACCTGGTCGCCGTCGACCGGCGGGTCCGGGCGCGGGTGCTCGGCGCCGGCCGCAGCGAGGTGCTGCCCGCGATCACCAGCGCGATGGCCGTGCTCGACGCCGAGCTGATCGAGTCCGACGCCGGCCTGATGGCGGCCACCGTGCTCGGGATCGCCCGGCAGCGCTGCCTGGTGGTGCTGCTCACCGACCTGAACCCGGCCGCGATCGAGGAGGGCCTGCTGCCCCGGATCCCGGCGCTGGCCGCCCGGCACCAGCTGCTGGTGGCGGCCGTCGCCGACCCGCGGCTCGATGAGATGGCCGCCGGGCGCGGGGATGCCGCCGCCGTGTACGGCGCCGCGGCTGGCGAGCGGGCCCGGTCCGAGCGGGCGCGGATCTCGGCCCGGCTGCGGCGGCGCGGCGTCGAGGTGGTCGACGCCCCGCCCGGCCGGCTGCCCGCCGCGCTGGCCGACGCCTATCTCAGCCTGAAGGCGGCCGGCCGGCTCTGACGAGCGCGCCTGCCGCCGCCCGGCCGGTCAGCCGGTCAGCCGGCTATCGGGATGACGTCGGGTGCCTCGGCGATGTCCGGGGACAGCCCGGCCGCCTCGGCGCGCCGACCGAGCACGATGACATAGGTCAGGAACGCCACCTCGGCGCAGGCCCCGATCAGGATCCGCGCCCAGGCGGGCAGCGGCGACGGGGTGACGAACGCCTCGATGATCCCGGACACCAGCAGCACCACGACCAGCCCCAGGACGATCGTGATCGTCTCGCGGCCCGCGACGGCCAGCGCCTGGGCCCGGGGCCGCGGGCCCGGGTCGATGATCTGCCAGCCGAGCCGCAGCCCGGCCGCCGCGGCCAGGAACACCGCGGACAGCTCGAGCATCCCGTGCGGCAGGATCAGCGCGAAGAACTCCACGCCCCGGCCGTGCGAGATCATCAGCCCGCCGTCGGCCGCGAGGCTCGCGGAGTTCTCGAAGAGCACGTACAGGGTCGGCACGCCGAGCAGGATCCCGAAGATCAGCGACTCGGCCGCGACCCGGGCGTTGTTCGTCCAGACCTTGGCCGCGAACGAGGTGGCCGCGTACTGCGAGTAATAGTCGCGGAAATCGTGGTTCACGAGCTGCGCGGTCTGGGCCCGCGGCAGCAGGCTGGCCTGCACCGCCGGCGAACGCGCGATCCACCAGCCCATGACGAGCGCGACCAGCAGCGATCCGGCCGCGGTGCCCAGCCACCACCAGCGGGCCCGGTAGGCCATGGCGGGAAAGGACACCACCGCGAACCGCCCGGCCGAGCTCCACGCCGGGGTGTGCGCGCCGGTCACCGCGGAGCGAGCCCGGGCCAGCCGCGTGGACAGCCGGGCCACCAGCGCGGGGTCGTGCCCTGCGGAGCGCAGCGCGGACAGGTGCGTCGTGGTCCGCTGGTAGACCGCGACGAGCTCGTCGACCTCCTCGCCGGTCAGGCGGCGGCGCCGGGCGACGAGGCGGTCCAGCCGGTCCCACTCCGCCTGGTGCGCGGCGACGAACGCGTCCACGTCCACGCCAGGAGAGTACTGCCGCAAACTGGATAATCTGTGCCTGAACCGTTAAGCCGTCCGGGAAGCGAGCGGGGACAGCCATGACCGAGGTGGTCTCGGGTGAGGCCGTCGTTCTCGACGTGCCGTGCGCCCGGTTCCCCAGCCGCATAGTGGCCATCGTCATCGACATGGCCGTCCAGCTCACGCTGCTGCTCGCGGCATTCCTGATCCTCGCCGCGTCGGGAGCCCACCTCAACGCGGCGTCGCTGGCCGCGGCCGCGCTCGCCGCCCTGGTCCTGATCATCGTGGGCTACCCGACCGTGTTCGAGACCCTGAGCCGGGGCCGGTCGCTGGGCAAGATGGCGCTGGGCCTGCGCGTGGTCAGCGACGACGGCAGCCCCGAGCGGTTCCGCCAGGCCCTGGTGCGGGCCCTGGCCTCGATCGTGGAGATCTGGGGTTTCACCGGCGCGCCCGCGCTGATCTGCTCGCTCCTGTCGGCCCAGGGCAAGCGGCTCGGCGACCTGTTCGCGGGGACGTTCGTGATCCAGGAACGGCTGCCGCGCCGGCCGGGCCTGCCCGCCGAGCTGGCTGTGGTGCCGCCCCCGCTGGCGGGCTGGGCCCAGGCGCTGGAGCTCTCCGGGCTCCAGGACCAGACCGCGGAGCAGGCCAGCAGCTATCTGCGCCGGTTTTACGAGCTCAGCCCGGCGGCCCGGGACGAGTTCGGCCAGCGGATCGCGGCCGCGGTGGCCGCGCAGGTCACCCCGCCCCCGCCGCCGGGCACCCCGCCGGCCGCGTTCCTGGCCGCGGTCCTCGCCGTGCGGCGCCACCGGGACATGGCCCGGCTCGCCGCCCAGCAGGCCCAGTCCGCCCCGGGCTACGTCGCCCCCGGCGCGTACCCGGGCCCCGCCGGTTACCCGGGCCCCGCCGGTTACCCCGCCCCCGGCACGTACCC
>Ga0102924_1001817_pt1 | contig 24024 bp, 20 predicted proteins | sample PaiPotPPM11metaG_FD_80116 | JGI IMG/M metagenome (GOLD analysis project Ga0102924, IMG submission 80116) | Iron sulfur acid spring bacterial and archeal communities from Banff, Canada, to study Microbial Dark Matter (Phase II) - Paint Pots PPM... ...
ACGCCGTGCAGAACGGCTAGCATGGCAGCGTACGCACTCGAATGGCTGAACCTACTGCTGCGCTGGTTCCACTTCGTGGCCGGAATATCGTGGATCGGCACGTCGCTGTATTTCGTTTGGCTCGACAACCATTTGACCGTGCCGCGCGACGTGGCGGACGAACAGCGCGGGGTATCCGGCGAGCTGTGGTCGGTGCACGGCGGCGGCTTTTACCACAATCAGAAATATTTGACCGGTCCCGCGGGCGAACCGTTGCCGGGGACGCTGCACTGGTTCAAGTGGGAAGCGTACTCCACATGGCTCAGTGGAATTGGCCTGCTCGCCGTCATTTACTGGGCAGGCGCGAGCAATTATCTGATCGATCGCAGCGTCCTGGATCTGACGCCCGCCGCCGCGATCGCGATCAGTGCGGCGACGGTCGTCGTAGGCTGGTTCGTCTATGACGCACTCTGCAGACTCTTGGCGCGCTGGCCGCTTGTCCTTGGCGTTTCAGTCTACGCGTTTCTCGTGCTCGCGACATGGGGGCTCTTCCACCTTTTCGGGGCTCGTGCGGCGTACGTTCACGCGGGCGCCATCATCGGTACGATCATGGCTGCAAACGTGTTGTTCGTCATCATCCCGGGCCAGCGTAAGATGGTCGATGCGATCCGCAAAGGGCAGAAACCCGACCCGCGCCCCGGCCAACTCGGCAAGATTCGCTCGGTTCACAATACGTATTTTACGCTTCCCGTGCTCTTCATCATGATCAGCATTCACTATCCGATGACCTACGACAACGCGTATGGCTGGCTCGTGCTTGCGGGCATCAGCCTCTCGGGCGTCTTGGTACGCTACTTCTTCATCCTCTCGCACAAGGATAAGATCGTGCCGGCTTTGCCGATTGCGGCGTTCGCACTGCTCGCGGTGATTGCGTTCGCGATTATGCCGCGAGGCGGCGCCGCCAAGGCTGTTCCGTATGCGCAAGTACGCCCGATCTTTGCGCAGCGCTGCGCGGTGTGTCACTCCGCGCACCCAACGCAGCCCGGTTTTTCCGCCGCACCCGCAGGAGTCTTGCTCGATACGCCGCAGCACATCGCAAGCAATGCGCAGCGCGTCTATCAACAAGCAGTCGCCACCACGGCGATGCCGCTCGGAAATGTCACCGGGATGACGAAAACTGAACGCGATCTGGTCGGCGGCTGGATCGCCGGAGGTGCGAAGATCCCATGATCTCGACACACGTACTCGATACGTCGCGCGGCGAGCCGGCAAAGGGCGTTACGGTCCGGTTATTTCACATCGACGGCGACGAACGAGAACTCCTCGCGACCGGTCAAACCGATGCCGACGGCCGCATCGCGCCGATCTTCGGCGGCGAGCTGGAGCCGGCCACATACGTTTTGCTGTTCTCGGCGGGCGCCTATTTTCGCTCCGCGGGCGTCGCTACGTTCTTCGATGAGATTCCCATTCGGTTTGTCATCGAACAAAACGCGCGCAAATATCACATTCCGCTGTTGCTAGCGCCATTCGGTTATTCGACTTACCGGGGGAGTTAAATATGATCGGTCTTTTCTTGGCGGTACTTGTCGCGCAGGCCTCACCAACTCCGGCTCCATCGGCAACGCCGTCAGCGGTGCCGGCGCTATCCCCGGCCTGGGTTCTGCTTCCGCCCACCGGCCGCTACGATTACGCCCATTACGCGAGGCGCGAACCAGACGGCACCAACAGCGACATTTCCGCATCGCGTCAAGTCTGCGACTGTCAGCCGGCGGTTGCACTCAGCATGGCGCAGGTCGCCTTGGGGCAACTTCAGGGCGTCTCAATACGCCGCGGCGCTATGACTATTTGTGGGCAGTCCGCGCAGCGATTGATCGCGACCGGCCTGGTGTCACCCGGCAAACCGGCGAGAAACATCGAGGCCATCCTGTTCCGCCGGGAACCCGCTCTTTATACGCTTACGTATACGTTTCACAGCGCTGCACCAATGCCCGATGCCGAAAACGCTTTAGCCGCGCTTTGCCCGTGACTTAAACGCGGCCCAGCCGCCGTGCTCGGAGATGTCTTCGTAGCCGCGTTCTTCAATAAGGTTGCGCGGATACATCATCGCGCTGACGCCGGAGCCATCCTCGAGGACGATCGGACCCTCATAAAGATCCGGCGGTTCGTTTTCGAGCAGATGCTTGTGCTGTTCGGGCGTGAACTCGTAAAGCTCGCCGGCGATCGCGATTCCGCCGCTCTCAACTTCATAAATACCCGGATGCTGATCGCGCACCGAGTGTAAGCGGTAGCGCGGAGCCGTTCGCGTCTCTCCCAGGAACTTCGCATCGCCGAGATTCCCGTGATCGGGCTGCCCGCGCAACGCCGAGCCGCAGATAAACAACCTCATTGGTCAACCTCCACAATCGCGCGGGCCAGTGCGGCGACGCCAAGTTCGAGATCCTCATCGGCCGTTCGTTCTTGCCCGACGTGGCTGTGCCCGCCGATGCTCGGAACAAAAAGCATTGCAGCCGGTGCGATCTTCGCGATGCACATCGCGTCGTGTCCCGCGCCGCTCGGTATGTCGCGCGCACGCTGCCCCATCGCCTCCGCCACGCGATGCAGCCCTTCGCGCAGTTTTGGATTCAACGGGGTCGGCGGATGGACGTCGAGCTTTTCCAGAACGACGCGAACTCCGCGCCGCTTCGAAACGTCCTCGGCGGTTTTATGGAACGCCCCTTCGATTGCTTCCATTTTGCGCGCATCGGGTGAGCGGTTGTCGATCGAAAAACTGACGCGCGCAGGAATAACGTTGGTGCCGCCCGGTTCCACCACAAGCCGGCCGACCGTCACGACGGCGCCGCCTTCTTTCTGGGCGGCGGCTTCGAGGGCCAGAACGATCTCCGCCGCGGCAGAAAGCGCATCGGAACGGCGATCCATCGGAACCGTGCCCGCGTGTCCGCTGGTTCCTTCGACGACAGCGCGGTAACGAATCTGTCCTGTAATTGCGCTGACGATGCCCAGATGTATGCCCTCGCTCTCGAGCACTGGGCCTTGCTCGACGTGCAGTTCTAAATACGCGGCCACGCGTTGTTCCCCGCGCTGTGGAAGATCGAGGAGACCGCCCTCGCGCGATGCCAGCGCATCGCCGAGCGAGATGCCGTTTTCGTCGCGCAACGCCAGCGCTTCATCGAGCGAGGTGAGCCGTGCAAAAATCGCGCTGCCCAGACAGCCGATCGGGAAGCGGCTGCCCTCTTCACCGACCCACGCGACGGCTTCGATGGGATGCTTTGTTTGCGTCCCGTCGCGGTCGAGCTGCTCGAGCGCGCACAACGCCGCGACCACGCCGTACGCTCCGTCGTACGCACCGCCCGTCGGAACCGTGTCGAGATGCGACCCGACGAGAATCGGCGCCGCGGCCGGCTCCGTCCCGTTCCTGCGCGCAAACAGATTGCCGATCGGATCTTGCGTGAGCTGATAGCCCGCTTCGCTTGCCCACTTCGCGAAGAGTTCGCGCGCTTGACGCTCCTGCGGCGTGGCGAGTCCGCGGTTGATGCCGCCTTCATATTTACCGAGTTCTGCCAACTCAGCAAGCCTCTTAACGACGCTACTCATGCAGCATTATTGTGATTAGCGTCGCTCTTGCAATAGCATCATTGTGAATTAGTGTCATGGTGAGCCTGTCGAACCACCACCGAGTAGCGTGCGAAGCACGCGTGTCGAGGTGCGCATGATTGCATCTCATCTCGGAGGGTGGTTCGCAATCCAGTGGCGTGCGATATCGATGCGCTTGCAGATCCACACACGCTTGTGTTCCAGAACGTAATCCAAAAACTTTTCGAGCGCCGCCGCGCGGCCGGGCCGGCCGGCTAAGCGCGTGTGCAATCCGACCGACATCATCTTGGGCTGCTTCTTCCCTTCGCGATACAGCACGTCGAACGTGTTTTTCATATACTCGAAATAACCTGACGGCGCGGTAAATCCCGGCGGAACCGAAAATTTCATGTCGTTCACGTCGAGCGTATACGGAATGACGAGATGATCTTTGCCGGAAACCTTCACCCAGTATGGCAAATCGTCGTCGTATGCGTTGGAGTCATAGAGAAAACCGCCTTCCTCCACCACAAGGCGCCGCGTGTTCTCGCTCGGCGCGTACCGGCAGTACCAACCATATGGGCGTTCGCCGATCGTCCGCTCGATCGATTCGACCGCGCGCTTCATCTCCGCGCGCTCCTGCTCTTCGCTCATGTCTTGAAAGCCGACCCAACGCCAGCCGTGCGAACAGACTTCATAGCCGGCTTCGCGAATCGCGCGCGCAGCTTCGGGATTGCGTTCGAGCGCCAGCGCAGCGCCGAACACGGTTATCGGTAGCTTGCGTTCTTTAAAGATCCGCATCAGCCGCCAGAATCCCGCGCGGCTGCCGTATTCGTAGACCGATTCCACGATGAGGTCGCGTTTATGCTTGCCGAGCGTCGCGCCCGGCACTTCAGTTAAGTATGTCTCGGATGCTTCGTCGCCGTCGGGAATCGAGTACTCCGATCCCTCTTCATAGTTCATGACGATCTGCACCGCGATCCGCGCATCGCCGGGCCATTTGGGATCGGGCGGATTCTCACCGTAGCCGATGAGATCGCGCGGATACCCGGAGGTCATGTTACAACCTCTTCCAAACGATTCGCATCGCGCGCGAAGACGATCTCCATGGCTATGCGTTCGCCGACGGAGATGTCGCGTCCCCAGCGGTACGCCGAGTACGGCGTGTATCGCGTACCCGGCGAGCCCGGAATCCGCAGCGAAACATCGTAACACACGAACTCTTTGGGCGGACCCGCAACGATCACGCACTGAAGCGCAAACGGACCGATCACACCGGGTGGGTTAAGCTCGCGAGCCGCCTTCAGAAACTGTTCGCCTATTTCAAACGCTTTCTCGAGCATCGATTCCGTGAGCGTCGCAGCGATGTGACCGGCTTCTTCCAGACGCATCGGAATGTTTTCCAATGCGCCCAAAGCCGAAGGCGGCACGTTGCGAAAACCTTCCAAATTCGTTTGCCGCCGCGTATCCGTCCCGCACAGTTCGAGTTCTTCAAGAATCGGCGAATAGAAAAAATTCAAATTGACCGATGGCCCGAGCGCATATTCCTCGATGACGGCATTGCGCAGGCCGGTTTCATCCACCGCGCCGTCGCGAATTAGCGCTTGGGAGACCTTACGATATTCTTCAGGTGACGAGCACAAAAAGAACGCGCGCTCGAAACTGACCTTCGCGTGCGGCGCCTTGACCATGACCAGCCGGTCGATTTCGTCCGGCCCTTTGAATTGTAACGGGTGGCGGATGCCGGCGCGACGCAGCAAGGCATACTGGTTGTTCGCTTCGTCCCGTTCTTCGGCGCGTAGGAGCTTGCGATTGCCGAACAACGGCACTTTCATACCGTTCTCGATTTCGTCGTACGAATATTTCTGGTGCAAGTAAACTTCGAACGAACGGTTTGCCACGAAGATGACGTTACGCTTTCGCAACGCCTTCTGCACATCCGCGTTGAGCAGATCGATGAACGCGTTGAGCTCGATGGTTTCGTCGACGCAGCCGCGGTCCGGGTCCGTCTTGCGCGCGTAATAGTCGCTGTAGGTTTTTTCGCGCCCCTTTGCTGTGACGACGAGATTTCGCAAGCCGTGCGTGCGCGCGCCCGCAGCCACTTCCAGCGCGGAATGGCTGCCTATCGAGCAGAGCGTTAGCGCGGAGCGGTCGTACCCGTCAAGCAAAGAGGCGGCATTCACGAGCGGCGAGGTTAGACGCGCCTTGAGGCCGTACCCGCCATTTAGGCATGGCAACGCTTCTTTTGCAGAACGCGCACGCAATTGCGACCTTCGACGCCGAGCAGCGCGAGCTGCGCGACGCGAGCATTTTGTTGCGCGACAACGTCATCGAAGCGATCGGTCCGGCCGGCGAAACTTCGCAGAGCGCGGATGCGACGATCGATTGTTCCCGGCTCGTCCTTCTGCCGGGGCTCATCAACACCCATCACCATTTCTATCAGACGTTAACCCGGAACGTACCGGGGACGCAGGACGTCAAGCTCTTTGAGTGGCTGCAGCAGCTGTATCCGATGTGGGCGCGCTTCAACCCGGAAAGCATCCGGGTTTCAGCGCAAATCGCGATCGCGGAACTCTTGCTCTCGGGTTGTACGACCTCGGTCGATCACGGCTATGTCTGGCCGAACGGCGCGCGCGTCGACGATCAGATCGAGGTAGCGCGCGAAATGGGCTTTCGGTTTCACGCCTCGCGCGGCTCGATGTCGCTCGGCCAATCGAAGGGCGGCTTGCCGCCGGACAGCGTGGTCGAAGACGAAACGGCGATCTTAAAGGATACGCAGCGCGTCATCGATGCGTATCACGATTCTTCGCGTTATGCGATGACGCATATCGTTGTCGCGCCTTGCTCACCGTTTTCCGTTTCGCCGGACCTCATGCGCGAGAGCATTGCGATGGCGCGCAGCAATCACGTCCACGCGCACACGCATTTAGCGGAGACGCTGGACGAGGAGCGTTACTGCATCGAACATTTTGGCTGCCGGCCAATCGAGCTGGCGGAGCGGTTGGAATGGGTGGGAGAGGACGTATGGCACGCCCACGTCGTGCATCCATCCGCAGTCGAATGCGAGCGCTTGGGCGCCACGCGCACGGGCGTTGCATACTGCGCCAGTTCAAATATGCGCTTAGGCTCAGGTGTTGCGCCGATCGGCGCGCTGCGCGTCGCGGGCGCTCGCATCGGTCTAGGCGTGGATGGTTCGGCCTCCAACGACTCGTCGAACATGCTTGACGAAGTACGCCACGCCATGCTGCTGCAACGGGTCAAGAGCGGAGCCGGCGCACTTTCCGCACGGGATGCACTGTCGCTCGCGACGCGGGGCGGGGCCGAAGTGTTGGGGCGCGACGACATCGGCATCCTCGCGCCGGGAATGGCTGCGGATATTGCCGGCTGGTCGATCGACTCGCTCGAACTCGTCGGCGGCGCCATACACGATCCGGTCGCATCGCTCGTCTTCTGCCGTCCGCAGCGCGCCGACCTCGTGCTCGTCAACGGTCGCGTACGCGTGCGTAACGGAGAGCTCATGGATTTCGATCTAGCCTCAACGGTGCGCCACGCGAACGAACTTGCTCTACAATTGTCATCCTGAGCGAGCGTTTCGCCTTCAGCGAAACGCGAAGTGAAGGGCGCCCGAGCGAAGTCGAGGGCAAGCTTAAGGTATAGAAATGCTCTCTGCGAAAGAGCGCGGCTCGGGTATCGGTTCGTTAAACTCGCGTAATGCGTCCATATAAGTCTCAATTGCGTCGCGCACATTACGCGCGGCATCAGCGCGGGATTCTCCCCAGCTGAGACAGCCGGGCAAGTCGGGAACGTAGGCACCCCAGCCACCATCGCTTGCCTGTTCCAAAAGTGCCACATAGGTTTTGTTCATTTTAAGCCTGCCTGCTTTAGGATCGCCTTTACGATGCCCCGAGGTACTTCTCTACCCCACCCGTGAAACGGAACCACAACGATACGTTGTCCGTCCGGGTGCCGGTATATTCGATGACTTCCCTTGCCTTCCCTAACGAATGTCCACCCAAATTCTTCCAGGCGGGCCACCAGGTCGCGAGTTTTCACGACGCAGATCGTGCACGCCAAGTGTTGTTCCGAGATTGCTAGAAAGTGTCAGTACCGTGAAGCTTGATTTCCGGCGCCCCTCAGCGGCACTGGTTGCAGCGTTCGAAACATTCCTGAACGCTTTCAACGCTGACGATCACGATATGTGGCCGGCGGGAAGCATTCTCGGAACGGCGCGGACCGATATGCCCGCATACCTGGACTTCCTCGAACGGGCCACTGAAGCGCGCGGTTTACCGGCGGGCTGGGTCGCATCCGATGCGTATTGGGTTTTCACCGGTGACGAAATGGCCGGCGAAATCCACGTGCGCCATTCCGTCCGCGGCGACCTTTGGCGGCACGGCGGCCACGTCGGATATTCTGTGCAGCCGAAGTTTCGCCGTCAAGGAGTTGCTACCGCGATGCTGCGCTACGCCTGCGAGCGCTTACGCGAACTTGGCGAAGCCGATGCGCTCATCACGTGCTGGGATGACAACGTGGCTTCGGCGGGCGTCATCGAAAAATGCGGCGGCGTGCGAATTCCCGACGCGAAATTCGGCGACCGGGTGATGCGCCGGTACTTAGTTCCGTTGGCCTGACAGTGAAGGTTCGCGGTGCGTGTTTTTTGCGTTGGCGATCGCGGTAAGGACGCGCTCCGGCGTCATCGGCAATTGCGTCACCCAAGCGCCGGTTGCGGCATGAATTGCGGATGCGACGACTGCGGCAAATGGAACGAGCGCCATCTCGGCGACGCCGCGCGCGCCAAAGGGGCCGTTCGGATCGGCGAGTTCGAGAATAACCGGGTAGACTTCGGTCGGCATGTCGAGCGTCGTCGGCAACAGATATGTGCTGAAGTAGGGCGTCAGAATCTTTCCGTCGCGGCATTGGAAGTTTTCGGTCAGCGTGTAACCGACGGCTTGCGCGAGGCAGCCTTCGATTTGTCCTTCGACTTGCTGCTTGTTAATCGCCCGGCCGACATCATGCACGCTGATGATGCGCAGCACGCGCACGAGACCCGTAGCGGTATCGACTTCTACTTCCACCGCCTGTGACACGTAACCGTAGTTGAAATGCGGCGTACCTTTGCCGGTTTCGGGCTCGAGCGGCGTCGTCGGCGATGGACGAAACTGCACGGTCGCCTTGGCATCGGCGCCGGGGAATTTCGCGAGCGCGGCGGTAGCGGCGTCTTTTACGGCGCGCCCGCCCATAAACGTCATGCGAGAGGCCGATGTGCTGCCGGCGTTGGGCGATTCGGCGCTATCCTCGGCAATAAGTTCGATACGATCGGGCGGAACGCCGAGTGTCGCAGCGCACACCGTGCGCATTACTAAATGTGCACCCTGCCCGCATTCGGCCGCACCGATACGCAACACGACGCGCTCTATTTCTTTTGCTCCGTACAGTTCGACAGTTGCGGTGGCCTGATCGGGGAAACCGAATGAATAGCCGACATTTTTAATGCCTGATGCAATGCCGACCCCGCGCTTTAATTGCGTCGAGCCATTGAAGCGCGGGAGGCCGTAGGCGAGGCGCGATTTGGCTTCTTTCGCGCAGCGTTCTAGAACCGGAAGCGCGCTGACGCCGGGCGGCAGCGGTGTCTGCGTCGCCGTGATGCTGCCTTCGCGGAACATATTGCGCCGGCGGATCTCAACCGGATCGAGATCGAGCGCCAGCGCCAAACGCGTAACCATCGACTCTGCGGCAAAATGCGCCTGCGGCAAACCGAAACCGCGGAAAGCACCGCACGGAACGTTGTTGGTGTACACGACGTATCCGTCGGTCGCAACATTTTCGATTTCGTAGGTCCCGGACGCACCAACCGTCGCACCCTTGAGGACCTCGATGCTGGTGCTGGCGTACGCGCCGCCGTCCGCGAGGAGCTCCGTTTGCGCGGCCACGATCTTGCCGTCCTTGCGCGCCGCCCATTTCGAGCGAATGAAGTACGGATGGCGCTTTTGATGGCCGACGATCGACTCTTCGCGATTCCACACCAGCGCCGTCGGGCGTTTCAGCTTCCACGTCGCGAGCGCGAGCAGGGGCTGGACGATCAAATCTTCGCGCCCGCCGAACGCCCCGCCAATCTTTGCATAGCGAATGACGACGTCTTTTTCCGCCAGACCCAGCATTTTTGCGATCTGTTTGCGATCTTCGTGCAGCCACTGGCCGGCCGTCTCGACGACGAGTTTATCGCCCTCGTAATATGCAATGCCCGCGTCGGGCTGGAGGTACGCGTGTTCTTGCCAGGACGTTTCGAATGAATCTTCGATCACCACGTCCGCAGCTGCGAAAGCGGCCTCAACGTCGCCCTTGCGAATGCGAATGTGCCCGACAATGTTGTCGGCGCGCTCGTCGTGCACGCGAGGCGATTCGGGCGACATAGCGGCGCGGGCGTTGGAAACGATCGGCAGATCTTCATACTCGACATGCACGAGTTTCGCAGCCTCTTCCGCCGCCTCGACAGTCTCGGCAGCGACGAGCGCGACCCGGTCGCCGACGAAGCGCACCTTATCGTCGCAAAGTAACGGCTGATCGTCTTCGATTAGCCCGAACCTATTATAAGGAACGTCGGCAGCGGTAAACACCGCGACCACGCCTGGGTGGGCCAGCGCCTCCGAAGTATCGATCGAAAGGATCCGGGCGTGGGCGCGGTTCGCGAAGACGGCTTTCAATTGCACCATCTCCTCGCGCACCAGGTCGGCCGGGTATTTGGCAGCGCCCGTTACTTTTTCGAACGCATCGGGTCGAGGTACGGACCGGCCAATCAACTCGCCGTTGCGGTTCTTCTTCACGAGCGCCCCTCGTCACGCGCACCATGGTGCGCTGCTCGGCGGTGGTTCGACAGGCTCACCATGACACTGTGGGCGCCCGTCTGCTCAGCTGCGTCCTGCATCGCGTCCAGAATCTTCCGATAGCCGGTGCAGCGGCAAATGTTTCCGCTAATCGCCGTTTGGTGCTGCTCGAGGGTGGGCGAATCGCACTCTTGCAGCAGCTTTGCGCCCGCCATCAGCATGCCGGGAATGCAGAAACCGCATTGCACGGCTCCGTGCGCGATGTATGCCTTTTGCAAAGGATGCAGCCGCGCGCCGTTACTCGCCGCTGCGCCCGCCGCCAACCCTTCGATGGTCACAACGTTGTGACCGTGAGCTTGCGCGGCCGGCACGAGGCACGACATCACCGCCTGGCCGTCGAGCCACACGGTGCATGCGCCACACTCGCCCTCGGCACAGCCTTCTTTCGAGCCGGTGAGTCCGGAATTCTCACGCAGCGCGTTCAGCAATGTTTTGCGGCCGGCATTGCGCAGCTCGGCGCGCTTGCCGTTAATCATCGAAACGATCGTGCCGTCGAACTCCGCTACCGCTTGCTGCGGCTCTTCGCCCGTCTCGAGCAAGATGTGGCGGTCAGGCACGCCCTCGGCGCATGAATCGCTCGCAATCCGCTGCAGGCCGCGGTCCATAAGCGCGCTAACCGCCAGCCGGCGATACTCCGCACTTCCGCGCACGTCGCCGATTGGCGAAATGTCTTCCAGTGCGGCCTCCGCCGCGGCGGCGATCGTCGCAGCATTCAAAACCTTGCCGGCCAGCGCGGCTTCAGCCTTCGCAGCACGCACGATCGTGGGCGCGAGACAACCGAGCGCAACGCGCGCTTCCTTGACGCGATCGCCGTCGAGGTCCAACACAAACGCAATGCTGATCACCGAAATCGCCTGGGCGCGGCGCAATCCGAGTTTTAGAAATAATCCGTGTTCGGTCCGGCGCAGCGGTTTCACGCGGATCTCGCGCAGAAGCTCGTCCGGACGCATCTGCGTCGCGCGGAAGCCGGTGAAGAATTCGGCGATATCGACGATGCGCTCGCCGTCTACGCTTTCCAGCACGATCTCCCCACCCATCGCGATTAGCGGAACGATCGTGTCGTTTGCGGGCGACGCCGTCACGAGGTTGCCCGCAATCGTGGCGCGCGTGCGAATTTGCGGCGCGCCGACTTCGACGCACGCTTGCACGAGCGGCAGCGCGACCTGCGCGCAGAGTTCCGAAGCCAACACGTCGTTGTGCGTCGCTAAACCGCCGATCGCAATACGATCGCCGGCCGCGCGCACATACTTCAGTTCGCGCAAGGCGGTAATATCGATCAGCGTCTGCGTCGGCTTGACGCCGCGCTGCAGTTCGACCAATACGTCCGTGCCGCCCGAAACGATCCGCGCGCTCGCGCCGAACTCGCGCAGCAACGCAAGCGCCCGCGCGATAGTACGCGGCTGGTAGTATCGCTGCCACAGCATAGCTTGTCGGACTTCACCGGACCCCCGTTGAAGCCATGCGCATGCACGAACTCCTGGCGGAGATCCGGCAACGGCAGGCCGCGGGCGACCGCGTTGCGCTGGCGACCCTGGTTGACGTCCTGCGCTCGGCCCCGCGCGACCCGGGGGCGGTGATGGCCATCTGCGCTTCCGGCCAACTCTTCGGCTCGATTAGCGGCGGCTGCGTCGAGGCGGCGCTCGTTCAGGAGGCGGCCGGCGTGCTGCGCGACGGACGCGCGCGGCTGGTTGAATACGGGCTCTCCGATGCCGACGCGCAAGCCGTCGGCTTGAGTTGCGGCGGGACGCTCAGCGTTTTGGTCGAGCCGCTCGAGCCGGCGGAAACGGCCGCCATCGAGCGTCGCCTCTCGTCGGAAGCCTTGGTTGCGGAAAGCGTTCGGCTCGACGACCGCGGCCTGGGAAACCGGCTTTTGATTTTTGAGGACTCGACCTTTGGCTCGCTCGGCAACGATCGGCTCGACGACGTTGTCGTCGCCGAAGTCCGCGCGTCCATCGCGGGTGACGCCACTGACATTCGCGGGTACGGTGATGAAGGCGAACCGCACGGCGACGTGCGCGTTTTCATTCATCGCGTCATGCCAAAACCGCGCATGTACGTGTTTGGTGCAATCGATTTCGCGCACGCGATGGTGCGCGTCGCCAAACTGCTCGGCTATGAAGTGACGCTCTGCGATGCGCGCGCTGCATTCGCGACGCCGGAACGTTTTCCCGAAGCAAATCGCATCGTCGTCGCCTGGCCGGACGATTTTCTGCGCGACGCGCCGGTTGACGAACGTACCGTTATCGTGGCGCTCACGCACGACGAAAAATTCGACATCCCGCTGATTCGCGCGGCGCTGGAAACGAATGCCGGCTATATCGGCGTGATGGGCAGCCGGCGCACCAACGAACGGCGGCTCGCGCAACTCCGTGAACTCGGCGTGGGCGAAACGGAGATCGCGCGCCTAAACGCGCCGATCGGACTGGATCTCGGCGCGCGCACGCCCGAAGAGACGGCAATCGCGATCGCGGCCGAGATCATCGCGCTGCGTCATGGACGCGAAGGCGGACGGCTCGTCCGCGGCAGCGGACCGGTGAGAGGCCATTGGAAGTCACCGCAGTTGTCTTAGCGGCGGGGCGCTCGTCGCGCATGGGCGCCCAGAAACTCCTGATGGACGTGCGCGGCGTACCGATGATCGATCGCGTCCTCGATGCCTGCCGCGACTATGAAACGATCGTGATCAGCTCGCCCGAAGTTGCGCCGCACATTCGCTTGCGCCCCCGCTTGAGTGTCGTTCAGAACGACAAACCCGACCTCGGCATGGCCCATTCGTTCGAGATTGCGAACGGCACGATCGAGCCCGAGAGCGCGCTCTTGGTGTTCTTAGGGGACAAGCCGCTGGTCACCGCGGAGCTGGCGAAGACGATCGTAGATGCCGGGCTAACGGCCGGCGCCGATGTCTGTTTCCCGGAACGCGACGGCGTCGGCGGACACCCGGTCTACTTCTCGCCGCGCGCGAGAGCCCGCCTCGAAGTCACCACCGGAGATTCGCTGCAAAGCTTGCGCGACGATCGGGAGCTGTTCCGCGTGCCTGTATCGGTCGAAGATGGCGGCGCGTACGACGACGTAAACGAACCGTCGCAGCTGCGAACGATGAACGGCTAGTGGCGAGGTGGGCCCTGCGCAGGAGCCCTTCAGCGCGCCTGCGGCGAATAATGCGGGATGCAAGCTCCCGTTAAACTGCGGACTATCAGCCATTTCATAGGCGGGAAAGCCTATGGCGAAGACTCGGCGCGCTTCGGCGACGTGTACGACCCGGCGCGCGGCGAGGTGCAGGCGCGGGTTGCGTTTGCAGACCAAGCGACCGTCGACCGTGCCGTCCAGACCGCCAAAGCCGCGCAAGTCGCGTGGGGGCGCACGCCTCTCAGCAAACGCGCGGAGATCTTCTTCGCCTTTAGGGCGCTGCTCAAAGAACACGCGAAGCAGTTCGGCGAGATTCTCGCCAGCGAGCACGGCAAGATTGTCAGCGACGCCGAGGGCGAGGTCGCGCGCGCACTCGAGGTGGTCGACTTCGCTTGCTCGCTCACGCACCAAATGAAGGGCGAGTTTAGCGAGAACGTCTCGACGACGATCGACACATATTCGCTGCGCCAGCCCGTGGGCGTGTGCGCGGGCATTACGCCGTTTAATTTTCCGATGATGGTTCCGACCTGGATGTTCGCGATTTCGATCGCGTGCGGCAACGCGTTTGTGCTCAAGCCCTCCGAGCGCGATCCGTCGGCTTCGCTTTTAATTGCCGAGCTGCTGCAGCGCGCGGGCTTGCCGGATGGCGTGTTCAACATCGTGCACGGCGACAAGATCGCGGTCGATGCGCTGTTGACGCATCCTGACGTCAACGCGATCAGCTTCGTCGGCTCGACGCCGATCGCAAAATACATCTACCAAACCGCAGCCGCGCACGGCAAACGCGTGCAAGCCTTGGGCGGCGCGAAGAATCACATGGTCGTGATGCCGGATGCGGATTTGGACTCGGCGGCCGATGCGCTCGTTTCGGCCGCGTACGGATCGGCCGGACAACGCTGCATGGCGATCTCGGCCTCGGTGACCGTCGGCGATGCCGGCGATGCGCTCATGGAGCGCGTGAAAGCGCAGATCGGCAAACTCAAAATCGGACCGGGATTCGATCGCAGCAATGATATGGGACCGGTGGTGAGCCCGGCCGCGCGCGATCGCGTGCTGGATTACATCAAGCAAGGCGAGGCGGCGGGCGCGAAACTGGTTGTCGACGGGCGCGGCTTGCGCGTCACGGGTTACGAGAACGGCTTCTTCATCGGGCCGACGCTCTTCGATAACGTGACCCCGGCGATGTCGATCTATCGGGATGAAATCTTTGGGCCGGTGCTCGTGAACACGCGCGTCGAGTCGCTCGATGAGGCGCTACGCTTGCTGCACGACAATCCATACGGCAATGGAACATCGATCTTCACGCGCAGCGGCGCGGCCGCGCGGCGCTTTCAAAGCGAAGTCGAGGTCGGCATGATCGGCATCAACGTGCCGATTCCGGTGCCGGTCGGGTATTACAGTTTCGGCGGCTGGAAGGCGTCGCTCTTCGGCGACCTGCACATCTATGGCGAAGACGGCTTCCGCTTCTACACGCGCGGAAAAGTCGTGACGTCGCGTTGGCACGATTCAAGCGCCGGCGTCAATTTGGGATTCCCCACGCATAAATGAGCGAAGCCCTGGGCAAATCGATCCACAAACCGCTCTCGGAGATCGAGGTCATGCTCGAGGCCAACCGCTGTTTGTATTGCTACGATGCGCCGTGTATGAACGCGTGTCCGACGCACATCGACGTCGCGTCGTTCATTCAAAAGATCTCGACCGGGAACGTCAAGGGCAGCGCGTACACGATCATGGACTCAAACGCGATGGGCGCGAGCTGCGCGCGCGTTTGTCCGACCGAGGAACTCTGCGAAGGCGCGTGCGTCTATAACGCGGCCGGCGACTCGCCGATTCGTATCGGTGACTTGCAGCGCTACGCGATCGATTATGTCGCCGATCGCGACATTCAACTTTTTGAGCCCGGACCCGACACGGGCAAGCGCGTGGCGATCATCGGCGGCGGTCCGGCGGGACTCTCGGCGTCTCGCGACCTGCGCCGTTTGGGTCACGCGGTCACGATCTTCGAAGCGAAAGAGCAGCTCGGCGGCCTGAACACCTACGGTATCGTACCGTTCCGGCTCTCGGTTGAGACGGCGCTATGGGAAGCGGAGCAAGTCGTGCGCCTCGGCGTGGATGTGCGCAGCGGCGTGCGAGTCGGATTCGACGTGACGCTGGAAGAGCTCATAAAAGATTACGATGCGGTGATTTTGGCGTGCGGCATGGGCAACGTGCCCAAGCTCGGGATCGAAGGCGAGAATCTCGAGGGCGTGTGGGACGCGCTCGATTTCATCGAACGCGCGAAGCTGGGCTTGCCGATTCCGGACCTCGGCGAACGCGTCGCGATCATCGGCGCGGGCAACACCGCCATCGATGCGCTCACCTGTGCGAAGCGGCTTTCGATCTCGCGCGGCAGAGAAGCGCGCGTGGCGTGTTACTATCGCCGCGGCGACGAGCAAATGACCGCGTACCAGTTCGAATACGATTTCGCCAAGGAGGAGGGCATCGAGTTCCGCTTCTTCTGCGCGCCGACACGCGTCGTCGGTCAGAATCTGCATGTCAACGCTGTCGAGTTCGTCAAAACCGAGCTGCGCGACGGCAAGCTCTCGCCGATTGCAGGAAGTGAATTCACCGAGCCGGTCGATACATTGATCCGTGCCATCGGGCAGAGCCGCTTGGTCGAAACGTTCGAGCGCTTGGGCATCGCGCACGATTCCGGCGTCGTAAAAGTGGATGAATCGCTGCAAACCTCGCGCCCGGGCGTATGGGCCGCCGGCGATTGCATCTTCGAAAAAGGCATGCGCGAAGCGATGGTCGTGGAAGTCGCGGAGCAAGGCAAAGTTGCCGCTCGCAGCATTGATGCTTTTCTGAACGCTAAGGTGCCAGCCTAATGGCTGATTTATGCTTTGTCATCCTGAGGTATCGAAGGACCCCGAGGTATCGAGGGGCGAGTGAAATATGGCTAATTTAGAATCGAATTTGGCGGGCATTAAGAGCCCCAACCCCTTTTGGCTCGCATCCGCGCCGCCGACGAACAGCGGCTACCAAGTGATGCGCGCGTTCGAAGCCGGCTGGGGCGGCGCGGTTTGGAAGACGCTCGGCACGCCGATCGTGAACGTCACCTCACGCTTCGCTGCGCTCGACTACAAACAAAACAAGATGATCGCGATGAACAACATCGAGTTGATCACCGATCGCCCGCTCGACGAAAACCTCAAAGAGATCGCAGAGTGCAAGAAAGCCTTCCCCGATCGCTCGATCATCGCGTCGCTGATGGAAGTCTGCGAACAAAAGGCCTGGCACGAGCTGGTCAAGCGCGTACAAGAAGTCGACATCGACGGCTTCGAGCTGAACTTCGGCTGCCCGCACGGGATGAGCGAGCGCGGCATGGGTTCGGCGGTCGGCCAGCACCCCGACCTCATTAAACAGGTGGCCGAGTGGACCAAAGAGGTCGCGCGAGTCCCGGTCATCGTGAAACTCACGCCCAACATCACCGACATCCGCTTTGGCGCGCGCGGCGCGGCCGAGGGCGGCGCCGACGCGATCAGTTTAATCAACACGATCAACAGTTTGATCGGTGTCGATCTCGACACGTGGAATCCCGTGCCGCACGTCGACGGCAAGAGCAGCCACGGCGGCTATTGCGGGCCTGCCGTCAAGCCGATTGCGCTCAACATGGTGAACGAGTGCGCGCGCGACAAAGACGTGAACATTCCGATCTCCGGCATCGGCGGCATCGAAACCTGGAAGGACGCCGTCGAATTCTTGCTGCTCGGCGCCAGCAACGTGCAAGTCTGCACCGCCGTTATGCATCACGGCTTCCGCATCGTCGACGACATGATCGACGGACTTAACAATTATCTGGACTCGCGCGGCCTGGCGAGCGTTCAGGACCTCGTCGGCAAGTCGGCGAATCGGATCACGACCTGGGAAAACCTGAACCTCAACTACAAGATCATCGCGCGGATCGATCAAGACAAGTGCATCCATTGCAACAAGTGCTACGTCGCCTGTGAAGACGCGGCGCATCAGTGCATCGATCGCATCTCCAACAACGGCTCCAGCATGGTCGTCGTCGACGAAGAGGAGTGCGTCGGCTGCAATCTGTGCCAAATGGTTTGTCCGGTCGAGGAATGCATCGAGATGATCGAGATCGACACCGGCCTGCCGTCCGAATCCTGGAAGCAGCGCAGCCTGCGTCTTGAATCCACGGTGTCATCCTGAGCCGGGTGTCATCCTGAGCCCCAGTGTCATCCTGAGCCCCAGTGTCATCCTGAGGTATCGAAGGACCCCGAGGTATCGAGGGGCGTGTGATATATGGGCATTCTAATCCGCGGCGGTACGGTCGTCACCGCGACCGACACCTATCACGCTGATGTATTGATCGAAGGCGAGACGTTCGCCACGATCGGCAAAGGTCTGGACAAAGCCAAGCACGACGTGATCGACGCGAGCGATGCTTACGTTTTCCCGGGCGGCATCGACCCGCATACGCATTTCGACATGCCCTTTGGCGGAACGGTCACCGCCGACGACTTCGAAACCGGCACACGCGGCGCGGCCATGGGCGGCACGACCACCGTCGTGGACTTCGCGCTGCACACGCGCGGCGATTCGCTGCAGAACGCGCTCAACAAGTGGCAAGAGAAAGCCTCGGGCAAGGCGGTCATCGACTATGCCTTCCATTTGACGATCGCCGACGGCCGCGACGAGACAATGGCCGAGATTCCGAAGATGATCGCGCAGGGCGTCAACTCGTTCAAAGTTTTCATGGCGTACAAGCACGTGCTGTACGTGGACGACGAGACGATCTTTAAAACCCTGCAAACCTGCCGCGACGCCGGCGGCTTGGTGCAAGTCCACGCCGAGAACGGCGACGTGATCGAAGTCATCACGAAACAGGCGCTAGCGGCGGGCAAAACCGAACCGAAATGGCACGCGCTGACGCGCCCGGTCGAATGCGAGGGAGAGGCGACGCATCGCGCCATCCGCTTAGCTGAAATTGCCGGCGCGCCGCTTTATGTCGTGCACGTTAGCAGCGCGATGGCCGCCGATGCGATCAGCGACGGCCGCAAGCGCGGGCTCCCGATATACGGTGAGACGTGTCCGCAATACTTGGTATGCGACTTCACCGACTACGAACGGCCGAACTTTGAGGGCGCCAAATACGTGCTCTCGCCGCCGATTCGGGAGAAGTGGAACCAAAACGTGCTGCTGCGCAAGCTCAAGAACATGGAACTGCAGAGCTTCGGCTCGGATCACTGTTCCTTCAACTTGTGCGGCCAGAAAGAGCTCGGCAAGAACGATTTCTCGAAGATCCCGAACGGCGCGCCGACCGCGGAAGATCGCTTAGCGATTCTCTGGCAGGCCGGTGTGAACAGCGGCGTCCTGGGACCGAACCAATTCGTGGCGTTAGGATCGACCAATCCGGCAAAATTCTTCGGCCTGTTTCCGCGCAAAGGCACGATTGCGGTCGGCAGCGATGCGGACGTCGTCATCTGGGATCCGAAGAAAAAGCGCACGATTTCCGCGAAGAGCCATCACCTGAACGTGGACAACAACGTCTTCGAAGGCATGACCGTCGAAGGGCGTCCGCGCTACGTCTTCTCACGCGGCAAAATGGTCGCAGATGGCGACAAGTTCGTCGGTTCGAAGGGCGCGGGCAGACACATGAAGAGCGAACGATTTTACCCGGTGGCCTTATAAATGCTCCCCTCGTCGCGGCGCCAAGGGCGCCTGCTCGGGGTCCTTCGATTCCTCAGGATGACAAATGAGTAAAGTTACGATCGGACTAATCCAGGCGCACCACGATACGGACGGCGCGCAACCGGTTGCAGCGCATAAGAAAGTGGCGATCGAGAAGCACGTGAAGTTAATTCACGACGCGAAGAAAAAGGGCGCGCAGATCGTGTGCTTGCAGGAGCTGTTTTACGGACCGTACTTCTGCACGGAGCAGATGCCGAAGTGGTACGAAGCGGTCGAACAGATTCCCGACGGTCCGACGACCAAACTGATGCAAGGTATTGCCAAAGAGACGGGCATGGTGCTGGTCGTCCCGATGTACGAAGAAGATTTCGCCGGCGTGTATTACAACACGGCCGCGGTCATCGATGCCGACGGAAAATACCTCGGCAAATATCGCAAGCATCACATTCCGCAGGTGCAGGCCGGACCGCCGGGCTGCGGGTTCTGGGAGAAGTACTATTTCCGGCCCGGCAATTCAGGCTATCCGGTTTTCGACACGGCGTTTGCAAAAGTTGGCGTGTACATCTGTTACGATCGCCACTTTCCCGAAGGCGCGCGCATGCTGGGGTTGCACGGCGCTGAGATCATCTTTAACCCGTCGGCCACGGTGGCCGGCCTCTCCGAATACCTTTGGAAGCTCGAACAACCCGCGCACGCTGTCGCGAACGGCTATTACGTCGGCGCCATTAATCGAGTCGGCATCGAGACGCCCTGGAATATGGGCGAGTTCTACGGGCAATCGTACTTGGTGGATCCGCGCGGAAACTTCGTCGCCGTTGGCAGCCGCGACAAGGACGAAGTTGTCATCGGCGTGATGGATCGCGACCTGATAACCGAGGTGCGCAACACCTGGCAGTTCTATCGCGACCGTCGTCCCGAAACGTACGACGATCTCGTTCGGGTCTAGCCTTGCAAGCTAACGCAACCCAAGCGCGCGCGGGCGACGTCATCGTGCTGACCGATGCCGCGCACGACCAAGCCGCCCAAAACCATTCGATGTGGAACGACGATCTGCGGCCGTGCACGCTCGCGGAGCACACGTGGCCCGGCACAAAATTTGCCGCACTCTGGATCGGCATGTGCTTGTGCATTCCCACCTACACGCTGGCCGGCAGCATGATCTCGCTGGGAATGAACTGGTGGGAAGCCGTTCTTGCAATTTTTCTGGGCAGCGTCATCGTCCTGAGCGCGATTCTGTTCGTTTCGCACGCCGGCACGAAATACGGAATTCCCTATCCCGTCTTCGCGCGCTTGTGGTTTGGCACGCGCGGCGCGCATATTCCGGCGCTTGCCCGCGCGCTGATTGCGGCCGGCTGGTTCGGCATCAACTCCTGGTTCGGCGGAGGCGCGCTCGACGCGATTCTCTCAACCGTCTTGCCCGCTTGGCGCGGTTTGAGTACGCGTTGGGGTGATTTTCCCGAGCACCTCTGGTTTGCATTCGCAATCTTTTGGCTGCTGAACGTCGCCATCGCGATGCGCGGTCCACAAGCCATCGGGCGCCTCGCGCAGATTGCTGCGCCGACCGTTGCAGCGGCTGCGATCGGCCTGCTGATCTGGGCGTTCCACAGCGCCGGCGGATTCGGACCGATGCTGGCCGCGCCCGCCACCGTACACGGCGCGAAATTCTGGACGATCTTTTTGCCCTCGGTTGTCGGCGTGATCGGATTTTGGGCCACGCTGGCGCTCAACATTCCCGACTACACGCGCTATGCGCGCACGCAGCGCGGACAAACGCTCGGTCAAGCCCTGTCGATGCCGCTCACGATGGCACTCTTCTCCTTCCTCGGCATCGCGGTGACGTCGGCCACGGTGCTGATCTTTGGAAAAGCGATCTGGAACCCGGTCGATTTGATCGAGAAGTTCCCGCTCGCCGTCATCGTGATTTCTGGAATTATCGTGATTCTTTCATCGGTGACGATCAACGTCGGCGCAAATGTCATGGCGCCCGCTCGTGCATTCGAGAATCTCTGGCCGCGATACATCAACTTTGCAATCGGTGCAGTGCTGACCGGGCTCTTGAGCCTGGCTATGCAGCCATGGAAAGTACTCGAAACATCGCAAAACTATGTCTTTCTGTGGCTCGGCACATACGGACTGATGCTGGGCGCATTCGACGGCATTGCGATCGCCGACTATTGGCTGGTGCGCAAGCGCCGCCTCGATCTCGCGCAGCTCTACAGTCCGCGCGGCATCTACGCATACGCGGGCGGCTTTAATCTGCGCGCGGTCGCTGCGCTGGTCGTCGGCTGGGGAATCGCGCTCTTGGGGTTGCTGCTCACGCCCGTACACTTCTTATGGAGCGGGGGCTGGATCTTCACGCTGCTGGGTGGCCTGATCGCCTACTGGCTCTTGATGCGCGGGGACCGCTCGGTCATCACCGAAGAACAGTTTGAGACCATAACCACGGAGGCCTGACCATGCAACTGCTCAAGAAAAAGAATGCCGAACGCGCCAAGAAACACCTTTTTGCCGCGCAGCAAACCTATTACGAGCAGCCGCTTACGCTGGTCGGCGGCGAGGGCACGCGCGTGCGCGACGACGAGGGCCACGAGTACCTCGACGCATTTGCCGGCATCGCGACCAACACGCTCGGCTACGGCGAAACCGAGGTTACGCAAGCGGTCGCCGATCAGGCCAAAAAACTCACGCACGTCTCGACGCTCTATTTGACGGACGAGATGCTCGACTTGGCCGAGAAAGTCGCCGACGTCGCGCCTGAAGGCATGACCAAGAGCTTCTTTGCCAACTCCGGTTCGGAAGCGAACGAGATGGCAGCACTGGTCGCGCGCATGTTCAAGAACTCGTCGGATTTTCTAGCACTCGAACACGCATATCACGGCCGCACCCTCTACACGGTGGCGATGGCCGGCCAAAGCAACTGGCGCAATTTCGGGCCGCAGGTACCGCACGTGGCGTTCGTGCCGAACCCGTATTGTTATCGCTGTCCGCTCGGCATGACCTATCCGTCGTGCGGCATCGCGTGTGCGAAGGCCGCAAAACGTGTCATTGAAACGGCGACCAACGGAAATCCCGCGGCGATGATCGCCGAGACGATTGCCGGCGTCGGCGGCATTATTACGCCGCCGGACGAGTACTATAAAGTTTTGCGCGAGACGCTGGAACCGTTCGGAACGCTGCTCATCGCCGACGAAGTGCAAACGGGCTGGGGACGCCTCGGCGACGGGATGTTCGGCATGACCGGCACGTACGGCGTCGTGCCCGACATCATCACGTCGGCCAAAGGACTCGCCAGCGGCATGCCGATCGGCATCACGATCACGCGCCCGGAATTGGCGGATATCTTTAAGGGTCCGCACATCAACACGTTCGGCGGCAATCCGATCTCAACGCGGGCTGCGCGTGTGACGATCGAGGTCATCGAAAAACGCAACCTCATCGCGAACGCAAAACGCCAGGGCGAGAAACTTCTTGCCGGCCTGCGCGATCTGCAAAAACGTTATCCGATTATGGGGGACGTGCGCGGACACGGTCTGATGATCGGCGTCGAACTGGTGAAGGATCCGCAGACGAAAGCCTACGCGCCGGCCGAAACCACGCGCATGCTCGAGGAAATGCGCAAACGCAACGTCCTCATCGGCAAGGGCGGCCGATTCGGCAACGTCCTGCGCATTCAGCCGCCGCTGATTTTCGACGACAATGACACGACCGAATTCCTGAAGGCGTTCTCGGACTCGCTCGCCGCGCTGTAAGACTGGAATTTTGCCATGGCGATGAAACCTGCGACAATTGCGGACTTGCGGGCTCTTCGAAAGGCACGCTTGGATGTCAAGCGTGGGGACTACGTCACCATTGAGGAGCTGCGAGAAGCGCTGTATGGCTCGCAAAAAGCGCGCCGTCCTCATTCCAAAAAGCGTCGAAAGTCAAGGTAACACCACCGACCGCTGGGATGGCTCCAGGCCGCTTGCCTAGATGCGAGGGCGGACTTGCAGCTCGGGATCGGGTTGCGGTCTGCCGGTCGTGAAATCGTTGGGCGCGGCCTTCTTCCACCTGAGCCCCTGCGAAGCCACGCCTGCGATTTCGGGCGCGACAAAAACTTGTTGCGCCGGTGTCAGCGGATAGCCGAACGGCGCGGCGTTCTGGCCGCGATGCACTAAGTCCGCATATGTCATCCCCGAGGACGGCTTCGCGTCGTACACGCTTGCAAAATCAGCGACGAATTGCTGCAGCATTGCCGTCGCGGTGCGAAAACGAAGCCAACGATGATTGTCCCAATTCGTTGTCTGCGGCGCATGCGCAGGCGACGGTCTCGTGAAATTTTCGACGAGCCTCTGCCCCGCGAATTGACCGCGCTTTGTCAGCTTGCCCAAAACCGTCTCAGGCATATCCAAGCGCAAGCCGCCTTCGTCTTGATTCAAAAAGACGTGCACGATCCGATCTCTAAAGCCCGGGACCTGCGTCTGCAGACTATCATTCCAATTCTGCATCGTCTCGACAATCGCGCCCAGGAAGCCAAGCACGCTTGCGTCGCTCTTATCGAAGTCGTTCCGAGCTTGCGGCAGCAGATCGTTATTTCCAGCCGGCATCCACACGTTCTGGGATTCGTCCGGGCTCTCGCTGTGCGTTTCGTCGAACGATCGCAAGTTGATCCCGAAGGTCGGCCGGCTTGGAATCGGCGCATCGAAGAATTGCAGCGGGAAATTGCTCGAGAGACCTCCGTCGGAGAACCAGCAGCGATGCATCACCGGATTCTTCGGGTTCGCTTTGTTCGCGGGCAAACTCCAATCAATTC
>Ga0102924_1001820_pt1 | contig 24003 bp, 31 predicted proteins | sample PaiPotPPM11metaG_FD_80116 | JGI IMG/M metagenome (GOLD analysis project Ga0102924, IMG submission 80116) | Iron sulfur acid spring bacterial and archeal communities from Banff, Canada, to study Microbial Dark Matter (Phase II) - Paint Pots PPM... ...
TAGTGGGTCCTTCTGACGGTGAGGCATACTGAAGCTCCAGGGGAGGCTGAACACGAACACTCTCCACTATCATCTCCGTAAACCGTCGCCAACGGCAAGGATCAACACAACTGACCCACTAGTTCAAGACCACAGGGAAGGTGATACGTACCACCAGACGGTCGCGGTCTTCCACCCTGGCCGCCCCGATGCAACGGCCTTCAGGCGGAATCACTCTGATCCCTGACTGCTTGATCTACTGCTGGATGACCGACTGGGCGGACCTGGGGGTGGTAATCGGGTCCGCATGGCGGTGCACGACCTTCCAGGTCCCATCTTCCGGCCGAAAGATCGAGGTCACCCGCACAGCAATCGGACTGACGTTATCCCGTCCCCCCGACCTTGGACTGGCATCGTTCCACCTCGACTATGTAGGCGAGTTCCGGCGTTATGCAGGTGACGATGCGCTCGAACCCTGTTGCCTTGCCATCTCGGTAGATGGATGCTGCACGCTCGAGGGTCTGAGCAACGTGCTCCCATCCGCGGACCGGAGGACCAAACGGGTTCGCGAGCGTGACGTCGTCCCGGTATGAGTACACCCTCTTGTACCCCTCGGGATTGCCTTTCACTATGTCGTCCAGTGCCTGGTGATATTGCTCAATAGCGTCATCGAAGTCTGAGGCTGTCATCTCGTCCTCACCACCGTACTCCGTCGCTGGTACTGCGCCTTATACTATGGCTATTCCTGCAGGCGGTCAGCGAGCAGAGCGAGATGAAGTACACGCGACTCTATGCCGACGCCAGCGGTGACTCGCATTTTGAAGAGGTTGAGGTTGTCCTCACCCCAACAGACTTTGCACCACCCGCACCACCGCTCGATGTCGGGTCATTCGTGCCAGCCGCGCGATTCGGCTTCCTCCGCGCCGCCAGTAGGTGGTCGGGTGACTGGCATCCCGCGCCGCGCAGACAATTCTTCTGCCAGCTCAATGGTGAGTACGAGATCACGGCGAGCGACGGTGCGACACGCCGGTTTCCAGCCGGGAGCGTCCTGCTCCTTGAGGACACGATAGGCAAGGGGCATGCGACCCGAGTGATCAGTCGGGAAGACGTCTTGATCGCCGTCGTGCAGCTCCCCGACTGAATGCTCAAGAGCCGGTTGGGTGCGCCGTTTTCGCGACGTCGTTTGCAGATCGCTCCTCCTCGATCGGTTTCGAAAACAGGACCTCGTGGGTCACTTAGCTCGAGGATTGCCAATACGCGATCTCTTTCCGGCCACGACTACAGTTGAAATTATCGAGGCTCTGGAGTATGGTGCGAGGCAGACGATACAGGAAAGGAGCCACCACCATGCCCCGCTTTCTAACTCAGTTTGCATACACGCGTGAGGCCTGGCAGGCAATGGTCAAGAACCCGATGGACCGCGAAGCCGCCTTCCGTGGCCTCGTCGAACAGATGGGAGGGACCTTTATCTCACTTGACTACTGCTTCGGTGACTACGACGGCGTGGTGATCTATGAGGCTCCCGACTCCAAGAACGCGCTCTCGATGGTGCTTGCCGTCATCACGCCGGGGCATCTCAAGGCAACCAAGACCACTGAGCTGTTCACCATGGAGGAGATGACTGACGCGCTGAAGACTGCCGGTGGACAGCACTATTCTGCCCCGGGACAACAGTGACCGACCCAGTATCGCGGTAGATCCACTGTCCGTATGGCCACGACCGAGCCAGCTGACCCATTAGTCGCTGGTTGGTCAGGTGGGGGCATCAAGCGGTCGAGAGTCGGCGACGTGCGCCAGGAGCTCGGCCAATTGCGGTGGCGGTGGGGCCGGAGACCACCTCTGTTAGTAGCACCGGATCCGGGCCCAGGGTGCGAGCCAGCTGCGCACCCGGTGCAGCGTCTCCTGCCAGATGATGCGAGGTCCTGATTTTCCCCCGCCGGCTGCCCCATTCCCTGTGGGAGTTGACGTCCGCGGCAGGCTCTGCGTCACGAGTCATCCTTTCTGCGTTCCTCTTATAAGAACTGCATGTCGGCAACGAAGCTGCCTATGCCTCTTGCGGTCGCCAGCGGTTCAACCGCAGTACGCCGCACGGTCCCCGTGCAACTGGCCAGGACGTCATGGTGGTTTCTGCGGTCCTCCTTGCTAGAGCGGCGTCATGTCGGCACAAGCAGCTCACCGCTCCTCCATTCACATCCCTGCACCGCTTGTCCCCCCGGGCCCAGGGAGAGGAGCCGCGATCCTCTCAGGCTGCACGCGTCTGACGGTGTCCAGAAGGTCTTCACGGGGTCCGCTGACCCAGAGGACCCTTCGAGGGTAGCCACGTTCAGCTACCGTCCAGCTACTTCTTGCCTACTTTTCAGCTACCTTCCGGGTTGACGGTCGCACTCACGAAGCGCTGACCGGAGGAAAGTCGTAGCGAGTCTTGAGGCTTTCCCGCACGTCTCGGTCGTGGCCTGGCTTTTGTTCCTCCGGAAGGTGCCAGTAGTCACTACCCGAGTAACCCGAGATCCGCCGCCGCAGCGTGAGCCGGATCGTGAACCCGGTTAGAATGCATATGGTCTCCCGTATGGTAGTGAAGGCGCAGTCTCACGGATCTTCACATGGCAGTCGGACGGTACGACGGGAGCATCGCGATGGAGCGCATTCCCACGGACGAGGAACGCGAACAGCGCATCCACATGGAGATCATCGTTGATGCCTATGGGTCCGAGGAGCAGGCAATCAGCTGGTACTCCTACCTGGAAGAGCATTTGCAGTTCCCCTTCCTGACCACCTGCGTCGCCCGGCGTGCGACCTCACCGCTGCGCGTCGGAGACGAGGTCGAGTTGGTGGGGATGGCGCCGGAGGAGGAGTGCGAGCACGAGATGTTCGTGCTCATGCCCTGGGAGCGAGACACGCTGGCGGTTCCGCTGTCCCAGTTGGAGGTCATCCACGGCGATGAGCAAACGCAGCAGGCGGTCCAGGACTGGCACTACTGGACGGCACGAGGGTACCAGTTGTAACAGCCACTGAGCCCGGAACATGATCCTCTCACCGGAAGAGGCGAAGCGCTTCTTCTGGATCTGGGTGCTAATGGGTCTTCACACCTGAGGTGATAGGCAGAGATGCGCCGGCAACATGCGAGCGGTGTAGGGTGCTGCTACCGCGCCGCATCGCCGATCAGGACCCAGCGGGTGCATCTGCGTAGCGACCAGTGCTGCACGAAAGACCCACCGATCACACCGGTGCGATGACGTGAGCGGTGTAGTCATGGCTGCCTCCGTGGACTCTCAGCACTCCCCAGCGGGATTTACGATGTGTCAGCCTCATCAGAGGCGTGGTCGCGCTCCCAGTCGTCTCGTTCCAGCTCATACTCCACATCGTTGCCCTCCCAGATGACATCGGGCGTGGCGACGAACGTCTTCGCGCTTGCGAGCTGCTCCGGAGTGGGCGGTAGCAAGCCTCGGCAGCGGCACGCTGAGACGGGGGAAGCCGGGACTACTTGGGGACGCGGAATCGGAGGATGGTGACGGCGCCCGACCGCGTGCTGCCGAGCGGTTCCAGGTCGATCCTGGCGAGTCCGGGGGACGAGAAGCGGATGCCGTCGCCGAGCAGCACCGGCAGTACATACACCAGGATCTCGTCGACGAGACCCCGCCGCAGGCACTGAGTGGCCACGTCAGCACCGAGGATTTCAAGATTCTTCCCGCCCGCAGCGTCCAGGGCTGTAGCGACCGCTTCCCCGATGTCACCGGTGAGGAACGTGACCGTCGGGTCCGGCAGCTCCGGCGGCACGTGGGTCAGGACGAATTCGGGTCCGGAAGAGGGGTAGGACTCGCCGCTCGATGCTGACCCCCGCTCCTGGGCGGCGTTCATCCTTTTGCCTACCTCGTAGGTCCGCCTGCCGCTGAGAAAGGCGCCGGTGGCCGCCGCGATCTCCGGGAACTCGTCTGGCGCCATGAAGTCGAAGATCCAGTTCATCGCGTCGCCGGGACCGGCGATGAAGCCGTCAAGCGACATCGCCCTGTTCACGACCACCTTGCCGTTTCCGCTGCTGGTATCGCTCAACCTGCTCCTCCGAAGAACCTTGGGATGGTCCTGTGATCCATTCCGCCCACAAGAATGGTCCTTCACATCTGTCTTTACGAACCCTGGACCGGCTCCGAGTGGTCCTCCGCGGCTGAAGTGATGGAGCTTGCTCAGTTTAGCCAGTTCCAGTGAATGGTGGTATCGACCGGCACGCGGCGGCGAGACGATGCAGCAGTGTCGCATACCGGAACGTGAACGGGTGCTTGTGGAACCGGGTTCGGAAGCATCGCCTGGAAGTGCCCTGCTCCCAGCGTGATCCTATTGCAGCCCGATGCACTTGACGATCTTGCCGTCCTCCACACGGTAGGCAGAGATGGTGTTGAACTCGGGCACAGGCTCTTTAACAACGAGACCGGTCACGTGCTCCTCTTGCACGACCCAGGAACCGACGTGGATGCGAGAGAGTATTTCAGAGTGGAAGTTGGGGCTCTGGGAAAGGAACCCGCCAAAGTGCGCCCTGATTGCCTCCACTACCTGCGCAAAGACATGGCCCGCATCGTTCTGGACAACGGCATCCGCGCTAAAGCAGTCCACAACCCGGTCCACGTCCCGTGCATTCGAAGCGTCGGTGAATTCTTGAACGACCTGTACGGGGTCCATGAGCGTATATCTCGGGCTCCGAGAGTCGGATCAGGTGTCCGCGGTGAGGACGTCGCGCAGCGTGCGTGCGAATGCTTCGGGCTGGCCGGCGTAGGGGGAGTCGCCGCCTACAAACCCGCCATGATGGCTGGGAAAGATCGTCGCCTGCTGACCAAGTCGTTCGGCCGTGGCCACCGACGTGCGTCCAGTGAAGGTCCCCATGGACTCTTCGCCCACGGCGATCACGATGCGGGTCGGCGCCGCGGCCAGCGCGTCGAAGTCGGGGCGATAGGTCGTGACTGCCGAGGAGCGGGCAGAGAGCAGCGGATCGTCACGGGAGCCGTCGTCCTCCGTGGGCATCCCAAACTGTGCAGGGTCCGGTGTCGGCTGCGCGAAGTAGTCCTCAGTGAACTCCCCCTGCCACGACGTCATGGCGATGAAGGCCGCCATGCCGGCACCCCATCCCTTGGTCGCATAGGTTTCTTGAACGCGGTCCACGGCTCGCTCCGCTCCCTCCGCGTCCAGCAGGACCGGCACGAGGGGCGGCTCGTGTGCCACCAGGACAGTGACATCGGTGGGATAGGCCGCAACGAGTGCGAGCGCAGTGACGGCGCCGCCGCTGCTCGCGAACATCTCGACCGGGCCGACGCCGAGGGTCCTGATGACGGCGTGCACGTCGTCTGCCTGGACGGTGGGCACGTTGTCGACCCGTCCGTCGTTCCGGGTACTGCGGCCGAGTCCCCGCGGGTCATAGGTGATCACGGTGCGGTCAGGGAAGTACGACGCCAACGTGCGGAAGCCGCTGGCATCCATCGGCTGGCCGATCATGACCAGCGGTGGACGTCCGTCGGCGGTCGGCAGCGGACCCTGGACGTCGTAGACGATGGCGGCCTCGGCGGTTTCCAGCGTGTGTGTCGTCATTCCAGTCTCCATCGGGGGGCGCCGTATGGCGGTGCGTCTCCCTCCAGTCGGACCGCCTGGCGGGACATGCTCCGTGATCGTGCCCGGCCGATCTTGGTAAAGACTATCGCGCCGAGCACAAGGCAAGCGAGGTGCGACAGGAAACGGAGTCGCTGGGGCGAGGGCGACCTCGCGTCCGACCTGACCGAGTCGCTGAGGACAAAAGCTCCAGTGGCAAGAAGATCCGACAATACCTCAAACCGCGTGGCATTGGACTTGTCATTCCTCGACAGAAGCGGGAACGGCGTACAAGGTTCGATACGGTTGCCTACCGACAGCGCCTACCGCGGGTCAGACGGAGTCTGGGGACCCGCTGGGGATGGTGGAGCGGCTGGCGAATCGACTAAAGCAGTTCCGCCGCCTTGCTACCCGCTATGAGAAGCGCACCATCAGTTACCCGGCGATGCTCACCCTCGCCACCACTGTCCTATGGTTGTGGAGTCTTTTCCCCGTGGGCGTGCTCACGTGACCGGTCCTATTCGTGGGACGATGAGGTTCGGCACCAGCACGTCGTCAGGGGGATTCCCACCCCAGCGAGCTTCCAGTCACTCACCTCATAGCTTGCATGCACGATGAACCGACCCCCTGCTATCACCATTGATGACGGTGTCCGTCAGCGTCTCACCTTGCGCTTCGGTGATGGAATCGAATCGTGGTTCGCCGAGCTTCCGGCTGTGCTGAATGCTTTCGCGGAGCGATGGCACCTCGCGTTGGACTCCACGATTCCTCGCGGGAGCGTGTCGGTGGTGATCCGCTGCCGGTTGGAGGGTACCCTGCCCGCTGTCCTGAAGGTCAGCCCCGATCACGCACGCCTGGCCTTTGAGGCAGCGGCGCTTGGCACGTGGCAGACAGTGCATAGCCCGTCCGTCCTTGCCGTGGACGAGAGCGTCGGAGCCCTTCTTATTGAGGCTGTCGACCCCGGAACCGCCCTCGTCGAGTCTGCTGCGTACCCCACCCTCGACAGCATCGCGGAGCTTCTGATAGCGCTGCACACGACCGGTGTGCCGGACCAATCCTACCCGTCGCTTGCCCACCGCGTCGCCTACCTCTTTGACTCCAGCGCGAAGCTCTACCACAAAAATCCTGCGTTGGCGGAAGTCGTCCCACGGGAGGTGTACGAGCGAGGACGTCAGCTCGCACTTCGGCTCACGTGGGAGGGAGCGCCGAACGTCCTCCTGCACGGAGACTTTACGCCAAGTAACATTCTCGATGGCGGCGAGGGGCGCGGGCTGGTGGCGATCGATCCGGCTCCCTGCCTGGGCGATCCCGCGTTCGATACTATCGATCTCCTGTGCTGGCAGGCCGACGACGCGGACGTGGTTGCGGAACGTGCCGAACGCTTGGCCCCGGCCATCGGCGTTCCGGCCGGTCGCTTGCTCGATTGGTGCACGGCGTTCGCCGGCATGACAGCGCTAGACATAGCCGACTCGTCCCCACACTCCTACGCCCTCATCCGATCGTTCGTCGCTCTCGCGTCCGATGGCGGCCGCGAGCACTGATGCATCGACAGACGGCAAAGCCGGAAGGTCCCTCGACATGGAGCGCAGGCTATCGATCGGCTTCGAAAACGGAACCTAGCTCACGACCACAGGGACCGTGATGCGGGGATGCCTACAGATCGAACTCCACGGGCCGGATCACGCGCCCGTGGGGGCGGGTTCCTGCATCGATCCGGGCGAAGTATTCGCCCAAGGGGCTCGGAGCCAGCTCGATCGCCATAGCGGCAGCAAACGGCTCAACCCTCGCCGGTCCAAAGGGAACTGCGCTGAGCGTGCGGGGATGGATCGGGAGCGTGAGCGCCGCCGCGGTGGTCTCCCGAGCAAGCGCTCCGGCAACGGCTCGAGCCGAGCCGGCGTCGCGCGCCAGGAAGCAGGCGGGATCCGTGGGGCGGTCCTCGCGTCGGCGCACATACCCGATGATTGAGTCACCCTCGCGGAACGCCAGACTGCGAATGGCCGGATGCGGGCTTATCCAGTCCATGAGCGAGGTGCCCGGGTCAATGGCGAAGTCCACCGCCCCGTCGTGCGCTCGCCACAGGTCGCGGAGAGCGGGGATGTCCTCGTAGGTGACAGGCGTTGCTTCAAGGTCGCTCTCTGGAAGCTCTGCCGTCGGAACCGTTACCGTGGCGGTTCCATACGCATGCGTCCGATAGCCAAAGCGGGGGTAGTAGGTCGAGTGTCCAACCAGGTAGCAGACCGTGCAGCCTTTCGCGGCCGCGACCCGGTGCCCCTCCGCGATCAGTGCCCCACCGAGTCCCTGCCGCTGGTACGCCGTCAGGACCGCGATCGGCCCAAGGCTCACGGCATGCACGTCCGCGTCCATGAGACGAATCGTCCGCGGTGAGAAGAGGGCATGCCCGATCACGTCTCCATCGACCTCGGCAACGAGCGACAGCTCGGGATCGAAGGCGGAGCGATGGCGATGCAAGTCCACGAAGATCGCTTCGGCCGCTCTGCCAAAGGCGTGCGCATGGACGTCCGCGATGGCGGCGTAGTCGTCAGCCGTTTCTGGCCGTATGATCACGGAGTAAGCATAGCCCGGGGAACCATACCACTGAGGAGGATCAGAGAGTTGCTACCCGCGACGCGCTGAAAGCCGTGACGAATCATGTACCTCGTGGTCGTCTACGAGTGGGTCACTTGTGTTGAGGGTTGCCAATCAACGGCGTGCCCACGCACGAGCCAGAGAATGGAGAGGAGCGATCCCATTCCTGCGATCAGGACCGTCGGGCGAACCCCGATCGCTCCCCCGAGCACGCCGCCGGCCAGGGCACCAAGGGAGCCCACGCCCCAGGAGATGACGCGCATGGTTGCCGTCACGCGCCCTTGCAGCGACCCGGGCACAGTCGCCTGGCAAAAGCTCGCGGCGTCGATCCCATAGAGGGTCCCACCGAACTCCACCATGGTCTCGGCGGTCAGGAGAATGATGACCGCGACGAGTATCGGGTCACGAGCCCCGGCGATCGTGAACTCCCCCGCTGCGGAGATCGCGATCCCCGCGAGCATGACCCGTCGGTGCCCAAACCGGGTCGTGACCCGCTCCGCAATGGTAGCGCCCACCAGACCGCCGATACCGCCCAGGCCGAAGACTAACCCGACCAGCGTGCTGGGAAAGTGGAGTGTCCTGGTCATATAGAGCACATAGACGGCCATCAGGACGTTATCGAACAGATTGAAGGTCACGCCCGCTCCCGCTAACGCGCCGAGTGACGGCGTTCGGAGCACGGTCGCCACTCCCGTCTGGATCTCTCGCCCGAGGTGCCGGCTCTCCTGGCCGGACGGAGCCGCCTCGCGTGCTCGTACCAGCACCAGGGAGAGCGCGGAGAGGACGAAGGAGACGGCATCGGCAGCAATGGCTACGGGTGCGCCCAGAATCTGGACCAACCCTCCCCCGACTCCCGGCCCGGCCACCTGCGTCACGGACTCACTGACCCGGAGCTTGCTGTTTGCCTCCACGAGTTGGTCAGCGCGCACCACGGACGGGAGGAGCGATTGGTAGGCGACGTCGAAGAACACCGTGAGGACGCCGACCAGGAGCGCCACGAGGAAGAGCTGCGCCATGCTCAGCAGGCCCACAATGGAGGCAATGGGAATGGAGGCAAGGAGGATCGCGCGGCCAAGATCAGCGACGATCATGACCGGCCGGCGTGGGAGGCGGTCAACCCATGCTCCGGCGGGAAGACCGACGAGCAAGTAGGCAAGAGGCCCTGCCGCGGTCAAGATGCCCATCTCGAAGGCGGTCGCGTGGAGCGCGTACACGGCGGTCAGGGGCAGGGCGGTCATCGTGACCCGGGAGCCGAGCAGCGAGATCGATTGACTGGCCCAGAGACGCAGGAAGGAGGGATGCCACCGTAGCCCGGTTCGCCGTCCCTTATCCATGGTCCGATGGGCTCTCCCGGCGTCCCGTGTCGTCCAGCACCTGACGCAGCGCACGGAGCTCCGCAAGGAGCGCTTCCTGGCTGGCCTCGATCCGCTCCACGGCCAAGCGAACCTCCTCGCGGAGCAAAGCCATCTCGACCCTGACAGCGTCGTCCCGCTCGCGCAGATGGTCTTCCACCATCTGCGGGATGGCTTCGGCTTCGCGCCCGCGCTCCACACGCTCCACGTCGCGCACGAGTTGGACGGCTCCGATCTGCTTCAGGGGAACTAGGTACTGCTGTCCATAGGGGCCGGGCCGCAGCTCAGCCTGCAGCTTGCCAGCATGGATCCAGCGGCGGAGCGTGCGCGTGGACACCCCCAAATGCTTGGCTGCCGTGTCGAGCGTAAACCACTCGTCCTGCATCGTCTAGCCTCCCTAGACATCCCCTGACAGCATACACCATGCAGACGTCTCACAGCCGGTGGCGAACTCTCCCGATAATGGGGGACCGTGCGGGTCAGGAGGGTGCGCATGAAGGTGTTGTTCGTAGCGGGGTTCGGGCCCATCGTCCAGGACATGGAGACCTCTCAGCAGTTGTATGGGGATTCGCTGGGCCTGCCGCTGGAGGGCGATGCGACCTATCTCCATACCGGGGAGGTCGAGGGCGTCAAGCATTTCGCGCTCTGGCCTCTCTCCGGTGCCGCCGAGTCCTGCTTTGGCACGCCAACCCGGCCGTCGAATGTGCCCGTCCCCTCTGCCTGGATGGAGTTTGACGTAGAGGACATCGACGAGGCGACCAGGGAGCTTGAGGAGCGTGGCTATCGACTCCTCGTGGCGGCACGTCGGGAGCCCTGGGAGCAGATCGTGACGCGCTTCCTCAGCCCGGAAGGGATCCTGGTCGGCGTCACGGTCACACCGTCTATGCGCGACCACCAGGTCGGATCGTGAGAGTAGGAGGTACGCGGTGACGAGGTTCGTCGTTGACGTGAGCGCCGTCTTGCATCTGGCGAGCAAGGGGACCGAGATCTCAGACACGCACAAACTCCTCGCACCAACGCTTCTGCGTTCCCAGGTACTTTCGACCCTGCACGAGGCCGTCCACCGAGGCGAGATGCCGGCCGACGTGGCACGTGACCGCCTTGCCCGCGTCGGCCGGATGCCGATCCGGCTCGTCGGCGACGCAGTCCTCCAGCGCCGCGCCTGGGACCTGGCCGATCAGCTGGAGTGGGAGTCGACCTATAACGCCGAGTATCTGGCACTCACGCAGCTGCAGGCGGATGCGTTCGTCACCCTGGATGCGGAGCTGGCGCGCAGCGTCCAGGGGATTGTCGCGACCGCATCCATCGAGGAACTGTGCGCGACGCGGAGCCGTGAGTAGCCAACCTCGCGGCTTCCGCGCGTTCTCTCATCGAGAGAGTCAACGCCTGACGGTAGATCGGGCTGGTCCCGGTGGCCCGCGATTGGTGCGTTCGCCCTGTCGATTTCGACAAACTCCGTTCGTGTAGACGGTGAGAGGTGGGAAACAGCGACTCACGTGCCCACGCAGATCGTTGCGGCGTCTAATGCATAGGAGGTGGCGCTCTCGATGACTGATGTGCGGACCCTGTTGACCGGTATCGGGCTCGGCGAGTCGCCCCGCTGTCACGACGGCCGCCTGTGGTTTTCCGACTTGATGGCCGGGGAGGTCATCGCCGTCGACCTCATGGGTCACTGCGAGGTGGTGGTCCGGGTCCCGTCTCGTCCCTTTTGCTTCGATTGGCTGCCCGATGGGCGGCTGCTCATCGTCTCGGGTGGGGAGGGGTGGCTCCTGCGGCGGGAAGTAGACGGCTCGCCTCTGCCCTTCTGCTCACGCTCACTACGCGTGGCAGCACGGCGTCTATCCCGGTCAGTCCAGTGCACTGGCCGGCTCCCCGTCAGCGGCTCACGTCCAACTACCGTCGGGTTATATGGACGTGGGCGATGCCGTCAAAGCAGGTCAGCTCAGAGCATGTGTAGCCGCCGACGTCCTCTGGCAGGTGGTCGAACAGCCGCTCACCCGCGCCCAGCAGGACAGGGGCAATCGCCACATGCATCTCATCGATGAGCCCTGTCTTCAGGAACTGCCGGATAGTGGCTGGCCCACCACCAAGGAGCACATCCTGGCCTCCGGCTGACCGCATGGCCAGATCGAGCACTTCTTGGGGAGTCGCATCGACGAAGTGAAACCTCGTCCCGTTGCGCATCGCAAGGTCGGCCCGCGGGTAGTGCGTGAGCACGAAAACGTCGTGCCCAAAAGACGGATCCTCTCCCCACCACCCTCGCCACGACTCGTCGGGCCACGACCCCCGAATCGGGCCGAACATGTTGCGCCCCATGATCGTGGCGCCGATCCCAATGGTGCGAGCCTGCAAGAGATCGTCACTGACGCCAGACTCACCACCATCCTGGCCGAGCATGGCCCGCCCGGATCTCGTCCGGAAGATCCATTCGTGGAGCTGGTCGCCTCGTTCGCCGAGGGGTTCCTCCATACTCTGGCGGGGACCTGCGGCGTACCCGTCGAGCGAGATCGTAAAGTTGTGCAGACGTAGTCGGGGCATACAGACTCCTCTTGTGCGAGCTCCTCGGCGGGATTGGCACCGAGCAAGGTGGTGTTTGCCCCGTAGTTCGTATTGTCCAGTGTGGTCGAGACGACGAACCTGGGCTTGCCCATGTGCTGGACCATCGGATGGTCCGAGCCGGTTGTGGCCCCCCAGTGTGGCACCATTTCCTGGTACGTGACCCGGCTCAGGAGCGAGGCCTCCGTTCGGGTCATCTCCGATTCGACGTACTGTCCAAACGGGCACATCTTCGCTTGCGGCCTGTCCAATCAAGCTGGTCACGGTTCGTCCCTTGCCGGTTCGTACGTGGCGATCACCACGCCGGTCGGCGTTGTGATGCTGTCGGTAAGCCGCAGCTGTAGGTGCACATCTTCTGGGAAGAGCCGCCGCCCGCTGCCGAGCACCAGGGGGTGGATCATCAGCAGGTACTCGTCGATCAGGTCGGCAGCCATCAGCGAGCCGATCAGCACGCCGCTCCCCATGATCGCCAGAACGCCACTGGATTCCGCCTTGAGCGTGCGCACGGCGTCAGCCATATCGCCGCGCAGCAGCGTCGAGTTGGGCCACAGCAGAGGTTCCTGGAGCGTGGTCGACACCACGTACTTGGGTGTGTTGTTCAGCGCTTCCTTGAACGGACCGCCCCGGGCGTTCCAGGTCGCAAGCAGCTCCTCGTACGTCCGCCGGCCGAACAGCCAGCCGGCCAGGCCACCCCCGGCCGCCATCCTCTCGCCCATCGCCTGCCCCGCGGCGTCCCCAGCCGTTGCAGACCGCTGGCCCCAACCACCGTACGTGAACGCGCCTCGGGTGTCCTCGTCCGGACGCCCAGGTCCCTGCATCACACCATCGAGGGTCACATGGTTCATGACGACGACACGACCCATTTCAGCCTCCAGGTGGATTGCGAGACCGAACAGTTGTCGGCCTGTCACCTTCTACACTAACGGCGTCCCGCGAAATCGACAGAGTGAGCACGAGTTGCGCGATGTCTGGCCGAGGATCCCCGATCTGAGAGACAGGAGTCGCGGCTCCTATAGGACAGCGCTTCGCCTACACGCGCCGAAACGAGCTTGTTGAAACACTCTGCAGCTGCAGCCCGCACGACCGTGGAGTACGCTCAATGGTTCCTCGGAGGTCCTCTTACGGCAGATTTCGGCGCTCTCCGATGTACAGGCTCCAGTCGATCATCAACTTCCGTCAGGCAACTTTTTAATAGCCTCTGTTGGTTGTGGGACCCTGCTCACCGATCCTTGGGTCGTTGCGCATAATAGGGCGAGGACGCCCAGCGCCTGCAAGATGCGTTGGGCCGGGTTCGTCGACCCCGCAGGAGAGTGAGCATGACCGAGAATCAGCCTGAGGACCAAGAGGACCAGTTGTTGCTCGCCTTCCTTCGTGCCCAGCGCGAGGCGGTACTTGCCATCGTGGAGGGGCTGGACGAGGAGGCGTGGCAGCGGTCGGTCGTGCCGTCAGGCTGGACGCCAGCTGGGCTGGTCGAGCACCTGGGCGGCGCCGAGTGGCACTGGTTCCAGGGGGTGGTTGCCGGAGCATCCCCAGAGCTGCCGGGGGATGAGGACCCGCAACCGTATGACCCGGAGGCGGCGTTCGTCTGTGACAGTCCCTCCGCGGAGATCATCGCCTTTTACCGCGACCAGTGCGCGAGCTCGGATGCGGTGCTGGCGGTGACGCCGCTGTCGGCGTCGCCGGGCGGCAGGCATGGCGACCCGGAGATGGACGAACCGCCGAACGTGCGCTGGGTCGTGCTGCACATGATCGAGGAGACCGCACGCCATGCCGGTCACCTGGACATCGCCAGGGAGCTGATCGACGGCCAGACCGGGCTCGGGCCGCGCTGACCGGCCCCACGGCATCCCGCTGGCCGAGATCGATGCATCGCCGGGTCGGGACCAGGGCTTGTGGGAACAGCGGCTGGATGCCCTGCACACCGAGGTGGCCCGGAGAACACCTGAACGAAGGAGGACCTGATGACCAACAATGAATCTGGAGGCAGCCGGATCTTGGGCAGCCTGCGAAGGGCTGATGGCCAAGGCATCGTGCGCATCGAAGACCGGTTTGACACCGATATCGACGACCTGTGGTCGGCAGTCACCGATCCCACCCGCCTGGCCCGCTGGTACGGGCAGATTGAAGGTGACCTGCGCGTCGGCGGTGAGTACCGCGCACACGTCTTTGCCAGCGGGTGGGAAGGCAAAGGGCGCATCGAAGCGTGTGAGCCCCCACGGCGGTTACTGACCGCGTCCAAAGATCCGGACGAGCCGAACGAGGGTGTCACCGAGGTGACGCTGACGCCCGACGGTGACCAGACCATCCTGGTCTACGAGCACCGCGGCGTGCCCCTTGACCTGCTCTACGCCTACGGGGCAGGGGAGCAGATCCATGTCGAGGATCTCGCCGACTACATCGCCGGGCGTGAGCGCCGCGACGCAGAGGCGCGGTGGAACGAGCTTGAGCCTCTCTATCGAGACCTGGCGGCCGACGTCGGCTAGCTGGTCTCTGCCAAGGGTGCACCTCGCTTCATCTCCTCACCAGGTTCGCCAAATGACTACGGAGCATGTACCGAGGGGCGCCGCTCACCCTCCTTTTCGGAGCGTGACGGGTTCTCCCGCTCGTACTCGCGCCCTCGTGAGCCGTCTTGTCCTGAAGGGGGGTAAGGCAGGGATGAATCCGGCACAGGTCGATCAGGAACAGGGCGATGCCTTCAGCGCCAGGGACCTGGATCGCTTTGTGGGCTGTTGCAGCGCCGATGCTTCCGTGAAGGATGGCCCGGGCAACGTCCTCACAAGGGGACGGGAGGCCATCAGGCCAATGGTTATGCGACCTTCGCTGTCAGAACACCAGCTCGCCTATTTCCATGATTACGCTGGCTCGCGAAGCCTGCCGTTCTTTGACAGGTCCGGGTCGGTGCATGCGGCAAGGTTGAAGCAGCAGGGCCGGCGCTTCCCGCTGCTCATTTTCGAGATACTCACTTCAACTCTTCGTTTGCGCGTGTCAGGGTTTCCCGTTGCATTGACCCAGCGAACCCATTCCCAGCGCGCCATGGGCGTAATGTCTCGCCATAGGTCTTGGATCTTCTGAGGGGCAGCTGCCAGCGCTATCTCAAGATCCTGTGGCACGGTCGGCTCCGGCCAGTCTTTGAGTAGCTCAATCTCGAGCGTCGCGGCGTCACCCGCGCCCACGGCAGCGGCTTGTTGCAGGTCCCCATCAATCCTCATCCAATGGCCAAACGAGCCGTCCGGTTCCAACACCGTCTGGAACCGATGGCCATTGATCGCTCCCTGGACTGTCACCTGCCCGCGCGACGGCAGTTTCTCGCTCGCTTCCTCGGGCAAGCGCAGAATGGTCCACTCGTCAATCGTGTACAGCGTGGCGTCAAAACGAATGGTCGGTACCCCTGTGCGCTGACTCATAGCAGTCATATATTCGCAGTCCTACGACCGGGACCTCAAGCTCCCGTTATGCCGCCGGGAATGTGGAGACGTGGGCCTAGCGTGCTGAGCGATCCTTGCCCTCTCAGTGGGCGGGTTGGTACCGGCAAACCTGGACGCCGGTGGCCGCTGTCGTGGCCGATGTGAGCTTGAACCGTCGCATCGTGCCATCGTTTTGGAACAGGGTTTTGCCGCCGCCAAGTGTGATCGGCTCGATCATAAGGACGAGTTCATCGACCAATTCGGCTCCTAATAGTGATCGAACCAGCGAGAGGGCTACCGTAGACGTAGATGTCGCCTCCCGGCGTCCGGCGCAGCTCCGACACCTCCTCAAGGAGGTCGGCGCCACGGATGATCGTCGTCGGTGTCCACATGAGATCAGCCTCGGCCAGGGTGTCGGACACGACGTACTTTTGGACACCGTTGATCCACTCAGAGAACGGGTCACCGGACCGCTCGGGCCAGGCAGTGGCAGATACCTGATAGGTTCGCCGCCCCTGGAGCAGAGCGTCGCTGCGTTCGGCGACCTCTCCCATGACCGCACCCATGACGGCGGGATCGAAGAACGGGATCGACCAGCCACCATGGCGGAACCCGCCGCTGGTGTCCTCCTCTGGGCCGCCTGGGGCCTGCACGACCCCGTCGAGACTGATGAACTCACTGACGACGACCCGCATGGTTCTCCCTCTGTCTTCGTTGGGACTCCAGCATTGTAGGGCGTGCGACGCACGTTGCAGGAAACCGCATGCGGATACGGTTCCGGAGGACCTGCGATTGGAACGAGGTCCTCAGCGCCCGTCTACCGGAGCGGATTCGCTTTCGCCGTCATGGCGCTTTGTGTGCGCCGAGCGACTGCCCGCGCGTGCCCGATCCCGTTGGGGTACGTCGCGTGAGGTCGGTGCGCGCGGCACGATCGGCTCAACTGAGCTGGAGCACGAATGGCTCATGGCCGAACCAGCGTCTTAGGGGGCAAACAGCTTCCAGTGCCCCTCGGAGACGACGTCGACGGCGCCGTCGACCACTTGTATGGCGGTCTGATCGTCAATCCCGTACGTCGGCACTGGTACCTCGGCGGCCATTCTTTCCACCTTGGCCGTGGAACTTTCCGGGAATCTCTCGTGATCCAGGTGCGGAAGCAACGCAAAGTCAACCAGTCCCAGCCCCTTATCGATGACGAAGGGCGTATCAGGGTCGTCGTACGTCTCTCCGAAAATAGGGGCCGTCACCATACTGCCGGCGCTCACCCCCACATAGACGGTCTCGCGCAGCGACGGCAAGAGGTCTGCCAGTCCGGACTCCCGCATCCAGCGGCACAGATACCAGACATCGCCGCCCCAAACCAGCAGGGCGTCAGTCTCCTGGACCGCAGCGATCCAATACTCTTGTTTGATGCTGGGCAGCGCGGTGAGCTCCAGCACGCCCAACGACTTCCACCCCAACCCGCACATGGGGCTGGGGGCTGTTCCGCTGATGAACTGGTACGCCCCAGAAGCTCCGTCGGGGAAGGGGTACATCCCGGTGGGAATGCAGAGGGCGCTGGACTCGGCAATCGGTTTACCCAGGAGGTCGACCAGTGCGTTGTGGATGCTCGTGTTCTTGATGCCCGCGGAAGTCAGAAGTAACTTCATGACGCCTCTCCTTGATACTGCAATCAGGGCCGACGGCCTCTACGGCCCGCTTGAGCATAGTGCAGCCACTGGCCGCATCGACTGTCGAACCTGTCGTGATAAAGGAAGAACGAGGACACGGCGGTCTCTTGGGGTTCGCCTGTATGTGCTTCCGGACCGGCGACACCTATCAGGGCAAGGGTGTGCACGAGGCTGCGCGTATCTCGGCGCTGGCCCAGGGCGATGAAATCCTGGTAAGCGCCGAGACGCTGGAAGCGGTAAGCAAGCCCTTCGCGGCGGGAGAGCCCCGCGCGGTGAGTCTCAAGGGGATTGCACGGCCGATCGAGGTCTGCGCAGTCGACTGGCAATAGCCTCCGCTCGGGTCACGCGACCCTGACTGCTCACGACCCGGGCAGCTCCTTCACCAGATCGATGCACGCAGGTAGCGGCCGGTAGCCGAGGCTGATGTTGATGGAGAGCATTCGCTGATTCTCCGCGTCATTGGCGGTGAAGATGAACTCGGCCCCATGCTCACAGGCCCATTCGACCGTCTTCAGCTTGAGCGCGCGAGCGATGCCGCGCCCTCGATACTCTGGGTCCACACCGGTAAGGGCGTTGCTGACGGTGTTCCCGGAGGTCCGGCGCAGCCGGGCAACGCCGACCGGCCGGTCGCCGACCATGGCGACCCAGAACCGCTCAGGAGATCGTCCCGGCCCCTCGAGCTGCCGGTGCAGCCACAGCTCGTACGGCTCCTGCGAGCGTGGCTCCGAGCCGGGCATGTCTCGCTCGGCGCGGAACTCCATGTCGTGCACGGCGTGGAGAAAGGCGGCATCGTCCCGGCCCACATCTGCCAGGGTGGTAATACGGATGCCTTCACGGCTCAGCCGCTCCTCGACGCCCGTGAACCCGTCCAGGTTGGCGGCGGACACCCGCAGACGCAGGGGCTGATCAGTTCGGCCCGTCCGCGTCCAGCCGCGACGCTCGAGAAAGCTGACGGATTGGGGCATGGTCTCGATGACTTCGGTGTAGACGCGGCGGGCGCCGATGGCCCGGGCTCGTTCTTCCATCGTCTCGTGGAGCCGGCTGCCGATGCCCTTCCCCCGGAAATCTTCGTGCACTTCTCCGTAGAGCACAAAGGTGTCGGGCGTGGAATACCAGCGCGCCTCGAAGAGGTCGAAGTCACCCACTACCCGGCCGTGAAGCTCGGCTGCCCAGGGCTCGTAGCGCTTCCCGGTCAGCTCGCGGACGTGCTGATTGTACTCCTCGAGCGTCATGGGAGGGCGCTCGGGTCGAAGGGCGTTGTACATTTCGAGCGTGGCGGGAATGTCTTCCGGCTTGGCTGGCCGGATCACGAGGTCAGAGAGCAGGCTCGCTCGTGTCTTCCGTAGCTCGTTCATGGACTAGTCTATCGCCCGGCTTCTAGGACCGGCGCTACTACTACAGCGACAGTTAATGTATGGCGATGGTACTCTCCGATACGACGGAGGGCACCATGGCGTCAGAGCAGGCGACACAACGGACTGAGATTGAGGGCTGGCGTGCGGGATTGGACGACCTTTACGCCAGGATCGCCGGACGATTCCGGCGATCCGAGGCGAGGTAACGCTCCAAGCGCTATCTGACCGGCCTGCTGGACCGGGTCGAACGGAAGAACGGCTGGCAGCTGGCCGAGCATCTGGTGAGTCCGGACCGCAGGGAGTGTAGCTGGCCCGAGCGCGCGCTGTAGTATCCTCCTCGAGAGGAGGGACGCCCATCAACTCACTACCCCCGGAGGATTCACCTCCAGCCGACCTGGCGGAGCTGCTGGCCGTGCCGCGTTTTCCCCGCTGCGCCGGCTACGACCCCGAGTGGGTGATCGCCAACCAGATGGGCCCTAACGTCCTCTGGCTTACCGAGTTCCTCAGCCAGGCCATGGACCTCCGACCGGGCATGCGAGTGCTTGACATGGGCTGCGGCAAGGCGCTCAGCTCGATCTTTCTGGCGCGGGAGTTCGGGGTCCAGGTATGGGCAACCGACCTGTGGATTCCGGCCGCCGAGAACCTGGGGCGCATCCAGGAGGCTGAGCTCGAGGATCTCGTCTTCCCCGTCCACGCCGAGGCCCACGCTCTGCCATTCGTAGAGGGGTTCTTTGACGCCGCCTTCAGCGTGGACGCCTACCACTACTTCGGGACTGACGACCTCTATCTGGGCTACTTCGCCCGCTTCGTGAGACCGGATGTGCAAATCGGCATCGTGGTGCCGGGCGTACGTCAGGAGATTGGGCCCGACATCCCGCCACCCCTCCGCCCTTTCTGGCACTGGGACTTCGGCAGCTTCCATACAACCGCGTGGTGGCGGGCGCACTGGGAGAAGACCGGCCTGGTGGATATCGCCACCGCCGACACCCTGCCGAATAGCTGGGAGATCTGGCTGCAGTGGGAGGAGATGTGGGAGAAAAGCGGGCGCCCGCGTCCGCGCTCCAACGTGGAGTTGCTGCGCGCCGACACCGACCACCTCCTCAGCTTCACCCGCGTGGTCGCGCGGCGTCGCGCTGAGCCCCTGTACCCATCCCCCCTGTACTCATCCTGAGGTGATGACACGCAGTCCGGCTGCACCCAGCACCCGGCCGGCGGCGTGGCCCATCTCGCCGGGACTCGGCACCCCAATCGTGCACGTCTCCATCGGCTCTCTCGCTGTCGCGTCCAACTGTCGTCCGAGCATCCTCTAACGGTGCGAGTTGGAGAATGGCCTCCGCAACGCCGGCAGCATCCACCAGCATGTGGAAGTGGCCGGCATCGAACTCCCGATAGGACCAGCCTCGCCGCTGCGCCTCCTGCCCCGCCCGATCGTATCCCTCGCTTAGCCTGATATACGCGCACGGAGCGTTCGGCCACCTGTCCACATGCGGGAGTTGCTCCTCGAAGAACGTGAGATTCCCCGGCTGAAGCTCGGCCAGCACGCCCTGACGCAGTCCCGCATCGGGGATGAGATCACGAAGGTCCTCGTCCGGGCTCTGGGGGAAGGTGCCGCCGGCTTCGAGCTCGTGGCGCAGCTCTCTCCCGAACTCCGGCATCCCTGCCTCAATCTCATCGAGCAGGCTGCGTCCCGGATGAGGAAGACCGGCGTCGACGAAGAGGTAGCCGGCCACCGGGTGCGGGCTGAATGCGCCGATGGCAGGCAGGAGTGGACCTGCACCACTATGACCAACGAGGATGACACCGCCATCCGGCGGCAACGATTCTAGGTTTTGCGCGATGGCAGTTGCGTGCTGGACCCAGAAGGGCATGGCATCATTGCCGTGGTCGTCGAGAACCGGGAGGAGGGTGCCGACACCGTGCTTCCGCAGTTCCTGAGAGACCGGCGCCCAGCTCAGAGGGCCGACGAGTGGACTGTGGACCAGGACAATGACCGGCTGACTAGTCGAATCCGGCTCATGTGGCATAGCACCAGAATGCCAGATGCTTCCGCTTTCCATATGTCAGTCTGGGACGTGAGGAGGTCGAGCGATGGATCTCGGACTGAAGGGGCAGTCAGTCCTCGTCACCGGCAGCTCATCGGGAATCGGCCGAGCCGCTGCGGTCGCATTCGGAGCGGAAGGCGCACGTGTTGCCGTCACCTACCGCTCGAATCGCGACGGAGCGGACGAGACGGCGCAACAGGTTCGCGGCGCCGGAGGAGAGGTACTGGTCGTGCCGTACGACCTGGCCGATTCCGACTCCATTCGCTCGAGCATTACAACCATCGAAGGGGAATGGGGTGCGCTGAACGTCCTCGTCAATAACGCCGCGCCAATGGATATCTCCGCGCCGACGGGACAACCATTCGAAGGCGTCCCCTTGCAGCGGTGGGAAGGGATGCTGCGGCCGGTGCTGGAAGGGGTGGTGGTGACCCTGCAATCTGCCGTTCCCCTCATGCGGAGGAGCGGTTGGGGACGCATCGTCACGATCTCCTCCGACGCCGTCGACGGTTGGCCGGGACTCGGACCGTATGCCACCGCCAAGGCCGGTCTGCACGGATTGAGCCGCACGCTGGCCGTGGAGCTGGGACCGGGCAACATCCTGAGCAACGTCGTCATGCCGGGGATGGTGCTCACTGAAGAGAACCAACAGCGCGTGCCCGCGGAGCAGAAGGAGGGGGTCAAGGAGCACACGCCAACCCGACGACTCACCACGCCGGAGGACATCGCGAAGCTGATCGTCTTTCTGGGGTCGCAGGCCAATCAACAGATCACCGGCGAGGTCATCCGCATCACCGGAGGACGGTGAGGCGTGGACGGCCGAGCGGGCCGGATCCCGCGAGAAGGGACGAGCGCCCCCGGGCCACTCACCGTCTCACGGATCAATCCGCGCTACTTCGCGGTCGCGTCCGGCGATGGTGCCGACGGGCAGATGGTCTACCTGACCGGCTCACACATCAACAACAACTTCCACGATGGCCTCGGGTTCGGTTCCGACAGCCCGACGTGCGCGTCATCGCCGCGGAGGTGGTGTTGTCTCCCGGTGCGGCGCGCCGACACGGTTAGGGAGGTCTTCTCCCCGGACGTTACCTACCCGATCTGCCAGGAACTCCTCCCAGGTCTGGTGACCCACCGCCTGCCCGGGCGCGAGATTGGCGCCGGCTCGAATGGCACCAGCAGCTGTGGTTGGCAATGGAATCGACACGATGGGTCGCCGCCGCTGCGTGGCCGCGAGGTAGCTGCGGATCAGCTCGTCCAGGCCGTAGATCCGGGGTCCAGCCATCTCGGGCACAAGACCGGCCGGCGCATCGAGCGCCAGCTCGACCAGTCTGGTCGCCACCTCGTCGGTATTGACCGGCTGGAACCGGAACCCGGCAGGAACGGGGACCAATGGAAGCTTGGTCAGCCCTCGTGCCACCAGCAGGATCAGATCATAGAACTGGGTGGCACGCAGCGTCGTCCAGGGGAGACCGGAGTCGGCCACCACGCGCTCCGCCGCCAGCTTGTTCTGGAAGTAGAAGAACAGCAGTCGGTCGATCCCGCTGACCGGGACGCGATCGGCACCGACGACGGAGATGAAGACCAGGTGCGGTGTCCCAGCCTGCGCTGCCACGGCCCGCACCAGGGTCTGCGTCATGGTGGCATCGCCCCTGCCGTTGCCGGCGCAGTGCACGATGACCGCAACACCTTCCACCGCGGCGTCGATCCCCTCGCCGGTGATGAGGTCGCCGGTCACATAGTGGACGCCGTCGTGATCGGCTGTGTGGCGTCGGGTGAGCACCCGGACGGAACACCCGGCAGCCTGCAAGCGGGGCACGACACGCCGGCCGAGCATCCCGGTGCCACCGGTGACCAGTACCGCCGTCGACTCTCTTGTACCTTCCATCGCTGCCCTCCAGACCCCTCAGGGAATCGCAACCGCGGGAGGTCGCCTCGCATGGCGCCCGCTCGATGATCCGCGACTGTGCCCAGAGCGTCACCAGCAGGGGCAGCACATTCCATTCCACGCCGGCAGAAGATTAGTCCATGAGCACAAAGATGACGAACGGTCGGACGGGCACGCTCAGGAGCGTATCCCGCCAGTTGAGGGCCGCGCAGATGTATCGACGTCGCCGGTGAACTCTCCCGATAATGGAGGGACGGTGCGGGTCAGGAGGGTGAGCGTGAAGGTACTGTTCGTGGCGGGATTCGGGCCTATCGTCCAGGACATGGAAACCTCGCGACGGTTGTATGGGGAGACGCTCGGCCTGCCACTGGAGGGCGATGCAACGTACCTGCATACTGGGGGTGTCGAAGGAGTCAAGCACTTCGCCCTCTGGCCGCTCACCGGTGCCGCCGAGTCATGCTTTGGCACCACAACCTGGCCGGCGGATGTGCCCGTCCCGTCTGCCTGGCTGGAGTTTGACGTAGAGGACATCGACGAGGCGACACAGGAGCTTGAGGAGCGAGGCTATCGGCTCCTGGTAGCCGCGCGCCGGGAACCCTGGGAGCAGGTCGTCACGCGCTTCCTCAGCCCGGAAGGGCTCCTGGTCGGCGTCACGATCACGCCGTCAATGCGCAGCCACGAGAGCGGATCAGGAGAGTAGGAGCTACTCGATGACCAGGTTCGTCGTTGCCGTGGGCGCTGTCCTGCACCCGGCAAGTGCGAGGCGCTAGTACGCGACCACAGGGATCGTGACGGGCGAGAATTGAAGCGTGCACGTCTTCCTAGAAACCGAACGGCTGATACTGCGGCGCTTCACTGAAGCAGACGTCGAGAACCTCGTGGATCTCGACAGCGATCCGGAGGTCCTCCGCTATATCAACGGCGGGACGCCGACGCCGCGGGACGTGATAGAACACGAGATTCTGCCACGATTCCTCCGCTCTTACGACCGCTACGAAGGGTACGGGTTCTGGGCAGCGGTCGAGAAGTCGAGCAATGAATTTCTGGGATGGCTCTGCCTCCATCCGGAGGAGGAGGACGAGGACCGAGTGGCGCTTGGTTACCGCCTCCGACGAGTGGCGTGGGGGAAGGGGTATGCGACCGAAGGCGCGCTCGCGCTCATCCGGAAAGGGTTCACCGAGCGTGGGATGCAGTGTGTTTTCGCCGGTACCTACGAACACAACGTCGCCTCGCGGCGGGTGATGGAGAACGTCGGGATGAGACTCGTCCGAGCCTACCGGCCAACCCCGGAGCAACTTGCGAGCGCCAACACGTTCGTCGCCACGCCCGACTTCATCTGGGAAGGCAACGACGTGGAGTATGAGCTGGAGAGAGACGACTGGGAGCGGGAACATGCCTCCCTTGAGGCTGAGACGTAGCAGATCCAGCTAGGGACTGCAGGCGAGTCCACGGAGGCAACTACGCCGACACACGTCATGATCCCTGTGGTCGTGTACTTAGGGACCGTCAGGAAACAAGGTAGGCAAGTGCGTCCAGGTGTCGTACGCTGGACAGTATGAAGGAGCACGAGGAAATCAAAGACCGCTACGCCCGCATCGCGGGAACGCTGGATGAA
>Ga0102924_1001821_pt1 | contig 23996 bp, 14 predicted proteins | sample PaiPotPPM11metaG_FD_80116 | JGI IMG/M metagenome (GOLD analysis project Ga0102924, IMG submission 80116) | Iron sulfur acid spring bacterial and archeal communities from Banff, Canada, to study Microbial Dark Matter (Phase II) - Paint Pots PPM... ...
GATGGGAGCAGACGTGCCAAAACTTACACCGCGAAAGAAATCTGAAGACTAAACAGCTTTCTTTAGGCGAAATAATGGCTCGCTTATCTGACTCTGGCGAGGAGGCTATTTCGTTTTTCCGGGGTCCTTAAAATTCCGATAATAAGGGAGCGGATGCGCACAGAGGCCAGATGACTTTCAGCAGACGATGCGCTCTCTGAAGCAATTCACGCCGTTCGTGTAGGTCTCGGCTGTTTCCCTGCAGGGCTCTGACGGCAACCGGAGGACTGGGCATGAACAGACCCACTCAATATCCTCATTCTCTTGGTAACTGTGGCATTACGGCCATGATTTTGAGTCCCAACATCGTGACGAATGTATCTTCGGGAACCTCGCCTGGTAACGAGATCTTAAGAGTTGTCGGCATTTGCTTCTTCGCCCCCGCCGTTTATATCGCTTACGACTCCGATCAACTCCCGCTCACAGTGAACGGCTCCCAAGAATGCTTTAGTGTCCTTTCGCCGTGATTCCACCGTCGACAATTAGTGTCGTCCCTGTGATAAAACCAGCGCGCTCCGATGCGAGGAAGACGACAGCTTCCGCAACGTCCTCAGGTGTGCCCAATCGCCCGAGAGGATGGCGGGCCTCAGCCTCGGCACGCGCCTTCTCTGGATTGCTCTCGCGATCGAAGTATGCTTGCAATAACGGCGTCTCGATATAACCTGGACAGACTGTGTTTACCCGAACCTTATCCCTGGCGCACTCCAACGCCAGCGTACGCGTAAAAGCTACTACAGCGGCTTTGGACGCGTCGTAGGCTGCCAAACCTGCGTAACTTACGAATGCGTCGATAGAAGAGATGTTAACAATGGCACCGTGGCGAGGTTTCAAATGAGGCAGGCTGTGCTTGGCGCATAGGAAAGGACCTCTCAGGTTCACAGCTATCTGCCTATCCCAATCTGCAGCGGCGAGGAGGGTAACTTCCCCCGCAACTTCGATGCCGGCATTATTCACTAGCACGTCCAAAGAGCCATGGTGAGCCACGGCTTCCGCGACACCACGAATGACCTCCTCCTCCACACTTACATCCACCTTGAGGATTCCGGGGCCATCTTGGAGATCCAAAATACATACGTTGGCACCGGTTTCGGCAAAGCACGCCACGATAGCCTTTCCTATACCGGAAGCGCCGCCTGTCACCAAAACGGTCTTGCCTGAAAACGCGCCCGCTGTGCAGAGCGATTTGCCCACGTTGTACTCTCCAAATCTTGGAAGTCGTGATACGGCCTCACACTTTATTTCTGGAACTCAATCTCCCAGATCGACGCACCTTCGACAAATAGCCGAACGGTTCTTCCTGCCAACTTATCGGTCTCACCCGGATGTGTGCCCATAACCTCTACGTACCAGCCGCTATGGATATGTTCAGGATCAGCATGGATTATTTCTTCGCGATCCATGAATTTCACCGGGTGGCTCCATGCATGAGGATTGCCCAGATCTGAGCTATAGCTCACGTAGAGGCCTTCGGTTTCCCATTTCGTATTCCGAATACGATTGAGAAACATTACATACTTCTTCAAATAGGTGTTCCAGTGAACCACGGGTCCCCAAAAGATCTGGCCGTCAGCATGCGTAATATCTTGGGCGGCCGGGAAAAAGGGCTTTGGACGGCCGCCGAGACCAGGCTCGGACCAGTCGACTCCAGTCCACATCCATACCTTCGTTCGCGGGTTATCCCGATCCCCGTATCGCATTCGCGCCAAACACAGCCCTTGGTCTTCAAACTTATTTCCATAGTGCGCGAAGAAGAAGTAAAACCATTCTCTCGCTCTATCCGGCAGTACACAGAAGTCTCCCATCCCACCCGCATACCAGGTGTCTTCGGTGTCACACAGAATCGACGAAGCCGGGTCTTCTATGATGAATCCCAAGTCCTTCCAGGTAAGTCCATTATCGTCCGACCGCAATGCGCCCATGCGAACCACAGCCGGGTAGCCGGCCGGGCCCACCCCTCCGGACTTGCGGCAAAGGTTTGGCAATTCGTTGTGAATCCAACCATATAGGCGGCCATCTTCGTCCTGATGACTGCTCTCAATCCAGATACTTAGACGTTTCAGTTCCGGGTTGTCGAATTGCAGCTCCTCAACTTCGCTAACTGGCTTTAGGTGGAAAAGATCAGGCCCAGAGGTACGCCACGGCTGCAACAGCGAACCGAAAACGTACAACGTGTTATTCACCCAATGAGAGGGGCTATTGCAGTCCGTCACGCCCTCCTTCTTGTGCGGGTCGGGATTTTTTGCTCCAGGCAGACGAACGAGCGGAGCTTTACGGATCACGAAGCCGGGGTTAGCTTCGGCATTCGCGGACAGAAGAAATGGCGTGACGCAGTAGCTTCCAGCTAACTTGAGGAAATCCCTCCTTGAGCCGCCTCGCCACTCATTTGAGATCTTGGACAGAACCGTCTTTTGCATCATCTCTCCCTCCGGTTTCGAAAAAAAGTGGTCTGGGCTACACTGCTGCTCTCCTCTCCTGCATGTCCACACTCCTGACCAGATTTGTGCCCCTTCACCGCAAATTCTTCTAATATCTGCGAATTCAATTCCACACCCAAACCTGCGGCCGTGGACGGTAAAATACGTCCCTCTTCCATGATGAATTCTTTCTGGACCAACCGCTGGCGTAGAATCGAACCGGAAACCGCCGCAGGGAGGTATTCAATCATCGGACAGATGTCGGTTACGGCTGCTACGTGAGCAGTTGCTGCGATACTGATTCCGCTCTTCCAGCAATGCGGCACGACCTTCTTGCCATGTTCTCGGGCTTTAGCCACAACGCGCATTATTTCGGTAATGCCACCCACGCGTCCCACGTCTGGTTGCACAACATCGATTGCGTCTGCCTCGATCCATTGATCAAATTCGAATCGCGTGCTCAGCAACTCCCCCGCCGCAATAGGGATATCTGTGTGTGCAGCCAGCTCCGCGTATCCTTTAACGTCATCTGGCATCAGGGGCGTTTCCAATAGATACAAGTTCTGCCGCTCCATACGCTGAACGACAGGCAATGCTTCTTCCCAATTCCTCCAGCAGTACCCTACGTCAATCAGAAGATCGATTTCGTCTCCTATCGTGCGCCTGCACTCTTCCACGATCTCCACGATAGAAGTGTCGCTCTCTTGCAGCCCTGGCTGCGCATGAGGCCCACTGATCATGATCTCAGCCTTTACGGCACGAAAGCCCGCTTTACAGGCCCATTCGAGTTTGGCCATCAGATCGTCGCGGTATTTTGTAAGAGTATTGCCGTGCGGGAGCAGGCTCGCATAGGGCAGGATGTTCTTCGGCGACTTAGGGCTTAGCAACTGCCAAATGGGCTTCGACGACGCTTTTCCGTAAATGTCCCATACGGCCATGTCAAGCGCACCGATAGCTGCAATGCCAGCTCCCCTCCGTCCTGCCAGTAGCGTACGGGTATAAAGGTGATCCCAGACCGCCTCGGGGGTAAGAGCATCCTGACCGATCATGCACTGCGCCAAAGACCGATCCATGGAATGCGCGCCCGAAGCCTCGATTAAGGTTTGTATCACCCAAGGATTACACTCAACCTCGCCGATTCCGGTGATTCCGGCATCCGTAAACACCCTCACGACAGCATTGTCACTCGCCGTGTTCAATGAGTCCGTGAAGTCTGCTTGCGCAACTAACACATCACAAGTAGCACCGATTATTCGCATTTTTCCCCGATTACGCCACGACAGTTCTTCGGGATCTGACAGTCTTGGACGTTTGCCTGCGCTGGAGCTAAAAAACGTTCAGATCCGCGTTTAATCTGCAGTGGCAGGATGCGTGATGCACGTCACATTGTCAAGATGTAAATATTTTAGATATATTATCAAGTTTTTCAGAACCGGAACGGATCGGGTGGGCACTGAATTGCGTAATTTAGAGACGCTGCCATATTTTTGGGAGTTCAGCTCCTTCAACCGGCCCGAACAAATCTGCTTCTCCTTGACGGATATCGGCCGCGACGGCTTGCCTGGCTGCTTTCGGATCGCGTTTCCTTATTGCGTCGACAATTCCACGATGCAAGGATTGGATTGCTCTGTGCTGTGAGTGCCCTTGATAAAGTTGAAGGTAGGAAAATCGTTCCGCCTGATCGAGAATACCGGAAACCATCCTGACCAATGCTCGATTATGTGTCATTTTAGCCAGACAAAGGTGAAATTGAGTATTAACTTTCACCCATTGCTCGAAATCATCCATCACCTCGATTGAGTGTGTTTCCGGTAGGCTCCTTTCGATGGTCTCAAGTTCCGCCAGTTGCTCGGGGGTTGCACGCAAGCAAGCCCATTCAGCGACCCATCCTTCGAGCATGAGACGTGTTTCAAAGATCTCGCGTACCGTGCGAAAGCTGATCTCAGAAACCTTGTACCCTCGACGTGGAACGACCTCCAACAATTGCTCATGATCGAGACGGTTGCAAGCTTCGCGAAATGGCGTGCGCCCAATTGCATACCGTCGCAGCATATCACCCTGTTCTAAGAACGTTCCCTCCGTAAGTTCGCCTCGCAGAATGGCTCGCTTGAGCCTCTCGTATGCCCTTTCCGTCTTTGTACGGCTGACTTGTCGGTCTCGATGGGGGCGGACTTTGTGTGCGTTCTTTTTGAGGATGGACGATGCGTCGTGTTTAAAATTCTTTGTCATGCTCTCGACCCTTCAGAAAGCCCTAGCCTAGCGACCCTTGCGTTACGACTCAATCTAACAGACCCACACATTTTGCGGTCATGATTCAGAACCAGAAATGTCATCCAGTCTCTTTAGCCTCCCTGCTGGGTCGGAGCGGAGACGGCCACAACGGGTATCGGACCCATTGTCGTCGGCATAAACCAGTGCGTAATCGAGTAGTGGTATGAACTCACATAATATAATCAAAATATAATCAAACTATATTGACAACGCCTCTACGATCGTAATACACTCCAGGCCGTTCGGCCAAGATTCGTGATTTTCTTGGAGGCCATATGCTTCGATGGTTCACAAAGACGATTCTGCGCGCTGTACTGTGTCTTGGGATGGCGCTACCCGCCGTTGCCGGAATTACCGGCTCAATTAGCGGCCGAGTTGCCGACCCCAGCGGGGCAGCATTGCCCGGTGCGACTGTTGTGCTTACCTCGATGGATACCGCTGCTCAACTTACGATAGAGACGGGACCGAATGGGGAATACAGTTTTATTACCGTACCTGTGGGGCATTATCGGCTATTGGTGAAGTTTCCCAAGTTTGTTACTTTCGATGAACACGACATAATCATCAACGCCAATGACGCTCTACGCATGGATGTTGAGCTCAAAGTTGGTAGCGAAACACAGATAGTTGCTGTTCAGGCTAACGCATTGCACGTGGAAACAACCAGCAGCCAGATTGGTAATGTCATCGATTCACAAACAATCCTTAGCCTCCCGTTGAACGGGCGTTCTTATACAGATCTTTTAGGACTTCAGCCGGGTGTTGCCCCGGCCGCGGCAGGAACAGTAGGGGTCGATTTTATCCCTGGCCTCCCCCTAGGTAGCCAGGAAATCGGCAATATCTCAGTTAGCGGTTCGCGGGAGACAGACAACGGGTTTGTGGTAAACGGCGGAAGTGTAGAAGATCCATTCACGAACGGAACGTCTGTCGTGCCAGATCTCGACTCAATTGAGGAGTTTAGATTGTTGACAAATAATTTTGATGCCGAATACGGGCATTTCGGAGGTAGCTTGGTCAACGTTGTAACTAAGTCTGGCGCAAATACCCTTCATGGAAGCGCTTTCTTCTTTGCCCGCAATGAAAATTTAGACGCCATGAATTTCTTTAATGTTAACAAGGGTGCGTTCTCTCGATATCAACCGGGCGGTACGCTTGGAGGTCCTATTAAACGCGATAAGCTGTTTTTCTTCGTTGACTACCAAGCAACTCGCGAAGACACGGGCAATAGCACGGGGTTAGTCAGCGTGCCGTCGACCAATCAGCGTAATGGCATCTTCGCTCCGGCATCTCTGACAGGATCCGTCAACGGAGCATATTGGGCCAACATTTTATCGCAAAGACTCGGCATAGTTGTAAATGCTGGCGAGCCGTACTCCGCTATTTTTCCGACAGGCACTATACCGCAGAGTGCTTGGTCACCTGTTGCGAAGAATACAATCAAGTTCTTCCCATTGCCAAATTCTCAGGGCTTTTACTCTAGCCTGAATGACACAAACACGCGTGATGATAGGGGAGGAGTACGAGTGGATTTCGTCGGCATAAGACCCGGCACGCTTTCCGTTTACTACTTTGTAGACGATAGCAGTATAGTTAGTGCTGATGGATCGAATAACATCCCGGGATGGCCGTCAGGGACGGTCGGTCGGTCCCAACAGCTTAATATCGGGGACACCAAGACATTTGGATCCAAATCGGTCAATGAGGCACGTTTCAACCTAGCGAAATACAGTGACGGGGCTGGGCAGCCCATAGGCGGCATAGGTTCAGCTGATTCTATCGGCATCAATGGTTACGCAGTTATTCCTGGTATCATTCCAGGTATGCCCCGCTTTAGTATTTCGGGCATAGGCGGGAGTTTTGGGAGCCCGGCTGGAACCGTTCTTTACAGTGCAAATGTCTATGAAGGACTCGACAATTTTTCCAGACTCATTGGTGCTCACAACCTAAAATTTGGCGGTGAGTTCGACTACACACAGTTCAATGCCGACTTCTACGGCATCGGAGGTTTTACCTTTGTCGGCGGTGAAACTGGCATTCCTTTTGCCGATTATCTACTGGGTTCGCCGGACTTTTTCTTACAGGCTAGCCCTGCGCTGAACAACTCGAGAACTCAGTATGTTGGAGTGTACGGTCAGGATAGCTGGCATGTGCGTTCAAATCTCACTTTAAATTATGGGCTACGCTGGGAGGTCAGCAGACCTTGGTACGACAGTGAAAATCGGTTTGCAACTTTCATTCCCGGAGAGCAATCGGTTGTCTTCCCTAGCGCCCCAACCGGGTTGGTATACGTAGGGGATAAAGGTGTCAGTCGAGGAATCGCACCAACGCGCTGGAATAATTTTTCACCTAGGGTTGGGTTCGTTTTCGTCCCGCATAAGCACGCGGGCATAGAGACCACAAGCATTCGAGCGTCGTTTGGAACGTTCTACACCAGTTTGGCATCGTACGGCACATTCTTCAACAATGCTCCACCACCGTACGAGGAATTTTATGGCTCGCCAGCGCCCGACATCGTTGATTTTCCCTACACAAATCGTGCAACGGGAGTGGTGAATCATCCATTCCCGTTCGTCATGCCGAAGCCTGGAGACAAGAATGTCAATTTCTCCCCATTTTTGCCTGTCTCCGGCTATGCGTTTTTGACCAGGGACGCGGTGAGTCCCTATATAGAGAGCTATTCGCTTTCGCTCCAGCAGCAGATCGGCAGACGGGATGTGCTTACTGTGAGTTATGTAGGCAATGAGGGGCATCATTTTCCGACCGGTATCGAATTTAACCCGGGCAACCCTGCTCTATGCCTCAGTTTGAGCTCACCTTCTGAGGTCACGCCTGGGGGCCAGACCTGTGGCCCCTTCGGAGAAAACAGCACATACCAGCGCGCGAACGGAACGATAGTCGCGTCAACACGCCCTTATGGGCCAAATTTCGGTAGTACACCATTGGTTCATACCGTCGCCAATTCCAATTACAACGCCCTCGAGGTGAGCCTACATCATCAATCGAAAGCGTCTACATTCCTAGCAGGGTACACGTGGGGCAAAGCGCTAGATAACTCTTCTTCTTTGAGCGACCCAGGTTTGGTATTTTTTGATCACCAATTTACACGGGGATTATCTAGCTTTGACGTGAGTCAAAATTTCGTTTTCAGTTACGACACGCTGCTTCCGTTTGCATATTTGGCTCATGGCCGCTTGCCTAAAGTTACGGACGGCTGGCACCTAACCGGGACTACTAGGCTATCAACCGGTTTCCCGATTCGACTCAGCGAAAATGAAGACGATCGTGACTTGCTGGGGATGACCGGTGTCCTAACTGGAGGTCCTGACGTTCCGAACTTTACCCCTGGTAATTTGATGCTCGGCAAAGATCCACGTTCGGGCCAGCCGTATTTCAACACTGGACTTTTTAGCAAAGACCTCATTGGTCAATTCGGCAATTCCAATCCACGGTTCTTTCATGGTCCTGGAATTGTAAACTTTGATGCTTCTTTGGCTAGGAAATTTAAGGTCACAGAAAGGATAGGGCTACAGTTTCGTACAGAATTTTTCAATGTCTTCAATCACCCTCAGTTCTTCAATCCGAGTGGGGTCATAGAAAGCTCTACGTTCGGGTTTATCACTGCGGCGCGAGATCCGCGCATCGGCCAGCTTGCGGTTCGGATAGATTTTTAGTTCACGCTTGTAAACGGATATCAAAGTTCGACGGCGAATTCCGAAGTGTGCTGATCTTCGCCGTAATGGTCAGAAGGCTTCGTACCCTCCAGTTTGCGTATGTGTTTGCGAACGTGCATGGCATTTATTCAAGGCGGAAGATGGACAGACGCTCATTCCTACAATCTGCCGCAATAGCCGGACTGATATCCGGAGAGAAGACGGCTGCGGCCTGGTCTACGAAACTTGCAGCCTCGAGAGCCGAAGAATGGAAATTGGATGTCGTTCTCTATGACCGCTCTGGTTGGGCTGCTCTGGCTTACCTTCCTCCTATCCAACGCGAAAACGGCGAGATTTTGGTCGGATTTGATGCCCAGAACGAGGGAGCATTAACGGATGACTTTTACACAGCCCACTCGGAGTGGATATTTGTTTCCTCCTGTAGCGGGGCAAAGTCTTGGCGGCAAATTCCCTCCCATAGCGCTGAACTGAATCCGTATCGCAATGCCCAATTTGCCACTGCTTGGCCAGTGCGCCTGCCTGACGGTACCCTGATTAACGTCATCGATAATATGTTGACTCTGCAGGAACAAAAGCAACGGCTCGATACACTCGGAATTGGTGATCTCTGGCATCCCGATAGTCGTTTCGACTGGGACCTCTGGCCAGCATCCTTTGCAGAGAGGTTGAAAGCGGAAGGGCTGATGGTTTTCGATAAGCAAGGACCATGGCTGCCGGCGGGGGTGGTGGCAACCCACGCTCGTCCCCTGGTCGTGGCCGTTTCCTCGGATGGCGGTGCCACTTGGAAAACTAAGCCCATTGAAGGACTCCCTGAGTTTTCCCGGGTTGTCGGGTGGTTCCGGAGGGGAGTGGTTCTTCCTGACGGTACAGTTTTAGGACCTATCTATGGGCAGATCAAGGGAGAAGGGAGTCGCCGCTCCTGGGATTCCGACGGAACTTATATCCTTCGCTCAGAAGATCGAGGCAATAGTTGGCGATTGATTACTTTGGCATACGATCCGTCCGGCAAACAGGGATTCAATGAAACAGACCTCTTCCTCTTACCCAACGGCCGTATTCTGGCGATGATCCGAAACGATGGGGAGGGAGCGCGCTTATATCAGAGTTATTCCGATGACGGGGGCCGTACTTGGACTCCTCCTGTGCCGACCAAGATACCTGGAAGCCCGGCACATGTCACGAGTTTGAGGAGTGGCAATCTGTTGTGCACTTACCGCTATGAAGGGTACAACGGCTACCGTGCGGTGTTAAGCTGGGATAAAGGTAAAAGCTGGGATCTGGATAACGAGAAGATCCTATTAGATGATCTGTTGCCGGGATCGCTCGGCTACCCCACATCGATGCAACTGAACGATGGAACGATTTTTACACTGTACAACGGGGTGAAGCCGGGACCACCGAGGCCGGGTGACCAACGAACGTATAAGAGTGTCCTGTCCCTTCAGCCACCGCTCCATTCCTATCTAGCAGGAAGCATCTACACAGAGAACTTTGTGAAGCCCCTAGGAATATCCGGCAAATAGATGACCTGGAGTGCACGCAGTGCGGTTTTGTGCGATCGCGGCGAACGTAAAACTAACTTCACCGAAACCGTGCCAGGGAATCTCTCCTGTGCCGTCTGCGAGTGAATCTCCAAGCGTCCATGTATCTTTCAGCTCGCTGCAGATTCAGTTTGTGCCCCATATTCGTCGGATCCGGTCTTCTGTGCTAAATCAACGAAGAACCAGGGAACCACGCCAAGGGTGGCGACTAAGCATCCGAACAATAAGGCCGATGACCATCCAGCAAAAGAAGCGATAAACGGCGTGAGCGCAGGAGCAAGGAAGCCGCCGATATTTGAACCCGTGTTGAGCATGCCACAAGCGGCGCCTACATCTTCTCCTCCTGCGTCTATGGTCGCCGCCCAGAAGGGGCCGTCCGAGCAGGAAGCTAACCCAAAAGAGAGTGCCAGTGAAGCGCCAACGGCCGCGGTATTCGAAAGGTGCGTGCCCACAAATAGCAGCGCCGCACTGAGAAGCATGCCCACAGCAGGAACGATGGGCCTTCCGATCCTTTTCCCCCGTGTTTTGACCAGCCAGTCCGAAAGCCAACCGCCAAAAGGCGTCATCACAACCCAGGCCAAAAAAATCAACGTCGTATAAATTGACGTTTCGGCTCGAGATATGCGACGAACTTCTCCAAAGTAGTAGTAGATCCAAAAGAAGAAAATATATTCAAAGTACCCCACAGTCATGTAACCCGTCGCCAGTAGCAAGACATTTCGGTTCGCAAGGAGTTTGCCCAGAACTGGCGGGCGAGGAATCTTCCGCGCTTCCAGTTTCATCCCTAACAGAACGCTGGCCTGCTCTGTCTGGGCTGATAAGTTTGACGGCCGGTCTCTTGCATACCATGTCCACACCATAGCCAGCAGACCTGTGACTGCTCCGGCCAGCCAGAACGACTTGCGCCAGCCATACTGTGGAATCATCCAGGAGAAGAGAGATGGGGACAGAGCACTTCCGATCCCCGCCCCACCTGCGACCAACCCCCAAACCAGACCCCGCCGCGCAACAGGAAACCAATTCGCACTCATGAGGCCGCAAGACGGGTACAGCGGAGCTGTGCATAATCCCATCAAAAATCGAATTGTGACCAGAGCAGGTACAACGCCAATCCATGAGCCGAATCCTGGACGAGTTCCCGTAGCGGTAAGCCCCGTGAACAGAGCAGATCCCAAACCCATCCATATGAGAGCTCGCCGAGGTCCCAGGCGATCGGCTAGATAGCCGGATGGGATCATCATGAGCGCGTAACCTAACAGGAACGCCGAATAGACAAGACCCATTTGTGTTTCCGAGATACCGAAATCCCGGATGATTCCAGGTCCTGCAACCGACATGATCGTCCGGTCGAAATAACTCACGACACTGAAGAGCACCATCAACACCACTATGTTGAATTTGGCGCTCGCGAGATTATTGCGCTGACCAAAAACGTATCTATTGAACACTCAGTTATTCCGTTGAGACCCAATGGTGCGATATTTAAAAATCTTGGGCCCTGAATCGCTTCATTCACGACCTTGCTCGTGACCCATAACAGAAGACATCCGGCGCGCATAGAGTCGTCGGCATTCAAGCATATTTATACGCTCATCTCCGCAGACTATAAGGGCCGATACGAGCACAAGTACCGCCCACAATCTTCTCCGGCAAGGCGACAGACTGGACTAAGCGGCATATCCACTCTTCGTAAAACAAGCACAAGGACGGTGACGCTATGTGCTTCTATATATTCGGGGTTCCTCTGCTGCACACATCGGAGGTAACGCGGCCGGCGTTCCCCGGCTGGCGCGTTCCAATAGAAAAATGTAGGAACAATACTTCTTACCGGTAGCGCGTGAAAGGCCAATCTCACATGTGCGACTCGTGGAAAAATACCCGTCGTACTCCGTGCCCTCTATCTCGGCGGCCTCTCGTAGTGTTGCAGATTTCGTGAGATCTGGAACGAGGAAACCCCGATCACCCGCAAACCCGCAGCACCCGGCAGTGAACGGTACGTAGACATCCTCACTACAGGCGCGAGCAATGGTCTCCAGGTTTGTATTTATTCCCAACTTTGTGGCAGAACAGACCGGATGAATAACAATAGATTCAGCCCTTTGATAGATAGGCAACTTCGGCAACAGTTGGTCAGAGACAAACTCGGTGGCATCGAGAATCTTTAGATGATCAAATCTCTCCTGGTTTATAGGGGTGAGCTCCGGTCTGCTGCGAAGAAGTGCATACGAGCAAGGGGTACTATCAACAAGCACAGGAATCTGCCCGCTGCTCGACCAGCTCCAGAAACGGTCAATTGTCCTATTTAGTAATGCGCGAGAGGCGTCGTCGAATCCCTTTGACGAGAAGGGCACACCACAGCACACACCCGCAGCATTGTCGGGAACAAATATCGGTACTCGCGCACGTTGCGAAACCGCCAAGAAAGCTTCCGCTGAAGACATGACAGACTGGCCCGAAGGGCCGCCCAGAACGCGAGAGAGGCAGGTAGGAAAGTATACCGCCCGAGCCCCACAACGTTGCGTTCGCGGGTAACGACGAGCGGGTCTAGGCATGTCCGGATTCCACAAAGGCAGATTCTTGCCCAATACGATACGCAAAACGCGAGTGATGAGGTGCATAGATTTGGCACCACAGATGGAACCCAGCAAGTGCCCAACATGTAAACCGCTACGAACTCCCTCCTCGAGAATGGCAAAGTTCCGCGCGACTAACTCCGCCACGCGGTGCGAAGAACGCGAATAGCGAAGATTTCGGAAATGTTTCACCAGTTGACCTGTGTCAATGCCAACCGGGCATGCCATGGCACATAGACCATCCACGGCGCATGTATCAAGGACCGAGTATTGGAAATCTGCATCCAGCATGTCAAGCTGATGCCTCTCATGGGGATTCTGCGAAAGCCTCTGCATCTCGCGGCGGACTACTATGCGCTGACGTGGAGTAAGTGTCAGGTCGCGACTGGGGCACTTTGGCTCGCAATAACCACACTCAATACATTTATCGACTACATCCTCTACAACTGGCGTTGACTTGAGATTCCTAAGGTGAGCCTGAGGATCTTCGTTAAGAATAACTCCAGGATTGAGAAGCTTTTCTGGATCCACCAGTTCCTTTATCCGTCGCATAATGGCGTAAGCTTCAGGTCCCCACTCAGTTGCAACGAACGGCGCCATATTTCGCCCCGTTCCATGCTCTGACTTCAAGGCACCGCGGTATCGGACTACAACGAGATCTACGAGATCATCCATGAACCTAGCGTAACGCTCGACTTCGTTCTTATCGTTGAAAGATTGAGAAATCACGAAATGCAGATTGCCCTCTTTAGCATGTCCAAAAATGATCCCGTTGTAGCAGTACTTTCTGAAGAGACCTTGCAGTGCAACGGATGCGTCGGCCAGGCACTCGACCGGAACTCCTATATCTTCGATGATCACGGTAGTCCCGCTCTTCCGTGTCGCCCCCACCGAGGGGAACATTCCTGCACGAATTCTCCACACAGCTGCAATTTCTTTCTCGTCATTAGTAAACGATGGCGCCTTAAGCGTAGTCAGCTTTCGGGTTACCTCGCGAGCCTTGAATTCGAAAACGCTACGTTCAGATTCTAACGATCCCTGAAACTCGACCAATAGCCCTGCAGCGTCGGCGGGAAGGTTGCGAATATAGGCGGGGCTTCCCGACTGATTCTCAATTGAACCGAGAGCTGAACGATCCATAATCTCCAAAGCGGCTGCGCCTGCATTTCGGAACGGCAAGATGGCGGACGAGGCAGCGTACAAATCCTGAAATAGCAGCAGCCCCGTGTGCCTTACAGGCAGATTAGGGACCGTATTTAAAACGGCTTCCGAAATGAACGCGAGCGTGCCTTCAGAACCAATTAGCAAATGCTGAAAGATATTTAGTGGACGATCAAAGTCGAGGAACGCATTCAGTGAATATCCCATCGTGTTCTTGCTGCGGTATTTGGCTTCGATCCGCTGGCGCAAAAGTGGCCTCTGTAAGATGCTCTGCCTGATGTCGAGCAGTCCGCTGGCGAGCTGGGCCTCTTGCTGGCAGAAGGCGCTGTCCGCATCTGCTGATGCAGTATCAATTACGGTGCCAGAAGGTAGTACAAACGTTAAGGAATTCAAGGTATGATACGCGTTTTGACCGACTCCGCAGCACATCCCACTGGCGTTGTTGGAAAGAATTCCCCCGATAGTGCAGGCGTTTATTGACGCAGGATCAGGTCCAATCTTAGTCCCATAGGCGCGTAACGCGGCATTTACATGGGCACCAATTGCGCCAGATTGACAGCGCGCTCTCTTTCCCATGGCATCGACGCGCACTTGTCGCCAATGTCGCGCGACCTCAACCAGAATGCCATCACTCACTGCTTGCCCGGAAAGGCTCGTCCCGGCTGCGCGAAACGTGAGTGGTATCCGATACTGATGACTGAACTGAAAAAGAGATCGAACTTCGTCGATTGACTTGGTTATAACAACCGCTCGAGGAATCAGACGGTAAAAACTAGCGTCAGACGCAAAAGCAATTCTGTCAATTGGACGACACAAGATGCGTTCCGACGGAACGATACGAGAGAGCAGCGGCTGAAGAGAATTAAAAGTTGTTAAAGCATCACTTTCGAGACCTCGCCGAGCACAGTTGGTGCGAACAAATCTGCCTGCATTAGTCGCGATTCCCGACTCGCTCATATCAAGGCGTTCTCATCCTGACCTACTGTTCCGGCCCTCTGGACCAACTAGAGGGGGTGGCCAGCTGCCGCGAACAACTGCGCAATACCAATCACCGCAATCGCCGAGACAACTCCGCGGCTCCCGAGGGCTGAAGGAAGGAAGGGTCCATCTCTGCACCTCGACCAAGGCCAAGGAGCCATTGACGAAACGAAAAGAGACTTTCCTTCCCTGCAATAACTAAGCCGACAACTTAAGGCAGCGCGCACGACTGAATCACCACAGATTTTAGCAACGCGCGGGCCCCCGGCATATAGTGTTTTGAGCAAGAACGCAAGCTCTGTCCACAATACGGGACACGCAAAATTCTGCGGATTTAATAGAGACGTTCGCCAAGTATCGTACTGAACCGCCTGTTCTAATTATGACTTCGAATAATTTTCACGGGCGATACGTTGCATTCGATTCGAGAGGATAGAGCGGATGGCGACGATTACGAAAAGTAAAACTTGAGGGGTTGGCCCTAGTCGAACCGGGCGTGTCCACGAGCATAATCTCCGCTGCGATGGATTCATAGGCAGCTCGTGGAGCGGTCACTCCTTTGACAATGAGGATCTTCTTTCGTTCAGGCTTGATGCCAAGACTCAGCAACTGTTCCAAGCTCATCGGAGGCATTCGCCTGCTCGTGAATACGAGAGTGTGCTGTTGTTCGGTTTCGACGACCACGGTTGTGCCCTGATCGTTCAATGTCCAGCCGCCATGTCGGACTTGAGTTTCCACAAATACGCCATCTGAAATCAGCCGAACCTTCCCTTTAATCCTGAGCGGCTTGCCATGAAGCCGGTCCGTCTTGGCGCCCACGTCTAATGCCACTGGGTTCCTGACACCGGCCGTGACGCAACGATCCACTGTCTCAGGATCGTACAGTACTACCAAGGCATTCGAAACTCCTTGAGTCAAGACCTCGCTCAACAGAATTGTTGAGTCCCCCGAACTGCCGCCGCCTACGTTGTCACCCACGTCCATTAGCACGATCGGCGCAGCTAGAGACTGATTGGCCCGGGACACGGCTTCTGCGGGAGGAACTAGCTCTCCGACGAAGTCCTGCCGGCGTGCCCATGCGCGCTGCGCCATCCATCGAGCCGCAGCTACCGCCCGCTCGCGCTCTGTGTCGGCGACTACCAAAAACGAAGCTCCCATTTCTTCCACGTCAGCATAGTAAAACCCCATAGCCACGCTGGCCGAGAGAATGCTCGGCCATGTCATCACCTCCAGAACGTCCTGGTAAAGGCCCAAGGCGGGGTTTTGTGATGTATTCTGCTTCGAGATATTGATCAGTAGCGGCGGGCACTCCAACGCCTGCACCGGCTGAATCTGTCCTGTCAACGTGCGTGCCATCAGATCCGCGGCTTCAAGCCCCCGTTCCTTCTGGTCTAGATGTGGGTTGCTTCGGTAGATCACGGTAGCATTGGTGTTCGCAATCATTTGGGATGAGACATTAGCATGCAGATCCAGTGTCAGAATAATCGGAACGGCGCTGCCAACAACCTTTCGAAGGCGTCGAACAATCTCTCCATCGGCGTCGGGAAAGTTCTCAGATACGGTGGCGCCATGTAGTGCCACAAGTAAGCCATCCAAGGGAAGGGTCTTCTCGAGTTCTTCAACCATTTCATTGACCAAAGTTTCGAATGCCTTGCCCTCGATCGTGCCGCTGGGAATTGCATACGCGGCCATGATTGGAACCGGAGTAAAGCCGAAACGTTTCGCACCCTCCAGAAAACCCCCGAGCTCATGCTTGTTTCCATCCCAGCGTTCGATTACCGCCGTCCCTTTGGTTAGACTAGCCTGTTCAAAATGCTCTCGAGTAGTGGCAACAGGAAGGAAGGTATTCGATTCGTGCAGGAATCCTGCAATGCCGACTCGTTTCATCGTAGGCTCCACGAAAAGTCCAATATCTCCTCGAAGTCACTAGCCGGCAATACGCGGATATCTTCCTTGCGAATGACTCTCGCTGTGCCTTGGCGTAGAGCAGTTGGCTAAAATGAGATCCATTTTCAAATACGTCTTCGGATCGGGGAATGGTCCTAGGCGCTTCAGGACCAGCTGCCGCAGTTCGTTACTCCGATATGACACCCGCCCACTGGTCGGATCCTTACCTATGCGGTGCGCGTACCCTTTAACAGATGCCATCTCGTTCGCGTATGACACGAAGACCTATCGCACGCAACATTGAACATAGCCTCCCCGATCAATAAGTCAAGAATCCACCATCCACAATCAAGGTTGCACCATCAACAAAGGTGGCGTCGTCAGACGCCAGAAACACCGCTGCTTTCCCGATTTCTTCGGGGCGGCCGCGTCTTCCCAGCGGTGTCTTTCGCAGATAGGTAGGGTCCACACCCGCCCGCTGAAGTTCACTGCGAATCTCCTGGTTCTTTTCCACAGCCACGTCGCCCGGTGCAATCGCGTTGACCCTAATCCCGTAACTGGCCAGCTCGAGGGCCATTGATTTGGTCAATCCTTCCAAACCCGCCTTGCTGGCGCAATAAGCAAAAGCCATTTGCTGAGCCGCAAAAGCACCTACAGAAGAGATATTCAAGATCACGCCCGTTCGGCGGATAGCCATGTGCCGGGCCGTTTCCTGCGAACAGAGAAAGACTCCCTTCAAATTCACATCGAGAATGCGGTCCCAATCTTCCTCACTGCACTCGAAGAATTTGGTCATGGCCGGCATTCCGGTAACGGCTGCGTTATTTACCAAAACATCGATTCTGCCAAACCATTGGATCGTTTCCTCCACTAGGCGCTTGACTTGCTCCCGAGAAGAAACATCACAAGAGGCAGCTCGTACCGGACCGCCGCCAGTTGCTGCTAATTCTTGGGCTGTTTCCTGACCCTGATCGATAGAAGGCTGAGCGAGAACGACCGCCGCGCCTTCTTGAACGAAGCAACGGGCAATACCTTTTCCTATCCCTGTGGCACCACCAGTGACGATCGCTACCTTATCCTTGAGTTTCATAATCAGGGTCTCCGGTGGTTTATCGGGGAGTACGCGATACAATCGACTTCAAATAGGATGGTCGGTGGAAGGCAGCCGGTCGTGGTTGTTCTTGCAGGATAGGGATCAGAGAAGAACTCGCGATAAATCTGATTAAATTCCGCTATGTCGGACTCCCTTCGCACAAAGCAGTTTACTTTTACGATCTGCTCCCATGTTGATTTGGCAGCCTCCAGAACCCTGCGGAGATTCTGGAACGATAGTGCCATCTCATCATTTAAGGTTCCCTTCATGATTTCCCCGGTTTCAGGATTGACCGCTGCTTGCCCGGAAACAAAGACCAAATCGCCGCATCGAATGGCTTGCGAGAAAGGCAAATAGTTTTTCCCAGCCTGGATTAGAACTTTCATCACACCTGCTCCTCTGCATCTGAATTAATGCTGCCCATCTTCATCTTTGCATTCAGGAACAGATCTGCTCGACATTCAAAATAGGAATGGTCGAACCAGCAATCGCGGCCCGGATGGATTCCCCGTCCTTGAAACCACTTCCAGTCACTAGGCAAACGACGATTTCTTCGACTGGAATCTGCCCCTTGTGTACTGCGGCAGCCAGTCCTGCCAGAGCTGCTGCCCCTGCAGGCTCAGTGTAGATTCCTTCCTCTTGAATCAGCCGGCGCTGCCAAGTGTAAATGGATTCATCGGAGACCATCTGTCCCTGTCCGCCGCTGAGTAAAGTTTTCTCGAGCACATCTTGAGCATCAAACAGACTTGCCACCTGCAACCCGGAAATCCGACTGGTGCAGCGAACTGCTTCAGCCCGCGTTTCGCTACGAGACAGTGGTCCGACTACTGTCGCGCAGCCGTCCGGCTGCACAGGATGACATTTTGGCATTCGCGAAATTCGTCGACTCTTCAGTTCATCCTGCAATCCTTCGTAGCAGCTGACGAATAGCCCTCCCCCCCCGACCGGAATAAACATGTGGTGGGGACCTTCTCCCAGAAGACCGGTGAGTTCGTAGGCGATCGTTTTGACGCCTTTCATCTCGCGGGGACAGATGCAGACCGCTGACACCAGCAACGTCGCATTCTCCTTTTGTGATTTCAGCTGCAGGATTTCAACAACTCGGCGGGTGACTTCCGTAGAAATGCCGAAGCCCCTGATTCGAAAAATGCAAGCTCCGAAAGCAAGCGCCTGCATCAGCTTCTCTTCGGGCGCGTTCTCCAGGACATACAGCTCTAATTCCAGTCCAAAGCGCGCGGCATATGCGGCCAATGCACTCCCGGTATTGCCGGAACTGGTCGCGATCATTTTTCTTCGACCTTCCTGCAACATCAGGGACGCTGCTACGCTGGCGAAACGATCTTTGTAAGAACCAGTGGGGTTTTGAGTCTCCACCTTGAAGTACAGATTTTTTAATCCCAGGGAATCCCCAATCTGAACGCTTCGCACTAGAGGGGTATTTCCCTCCCCTAGGGTGGCAATGTGTTCCGTCGCTTTGATTGGCAACAAGTGCGAAAATCGCCACATGATTTCTTACGTTTCCGGCACGGGGTAAGGTTTTCCCGCTGGAACGACTACAGAGCGCGACTTCCAGCGGCGGACACTCTCGCGGTACGACAGTGACGTCTGCCGTAACCGCGTAACAGCTATTAACTCACTTTAAAGTAGCGCTTGGCATATTTCGTGATCTCTTTGAGAGGAGCGCATAGGCGACACTCATTCTCAGTGCTTGAAGAACTGAAGTGGATCCTAAACTGAGCAGCATTGCTTTTTCTGGCCATCTACTTGTGTTCGATTGAAACCGAACGAAGCACTGGAGTATCTGCAGAGTCGGGACTGACAAGTCTCGCTTTATATTGGATCCATGAGGCTCCCGCGGGAAGCCCCACCAGCTTTGATCCCGGTGTGAGATAAAAGCTCTCGGGACCATTTGGCCCCTGCCATGCGGCCGACGATAATTCTTCTCGCGTGTTGGCTACCCGAACCTGGAATTCCAACCTGGTACGAAAAGGAGTTTCTCCTGTCCAACTAATGCTCTCGAACCGTGCCGCTGGCCCATACGATATCGCGGCAGAGATGTAATCGTAATTATCACTACGGTCGTAGACGTTCCCGATATCTACGGCGTTAAACAAATGTGTACCATTAGAAGGAAGCAGTGTACGTCGGCTGGTTGAAAATCCCTCGGGGCCGCCCCAATACAGATAAGATTCAGTGCGGTGGTTGCCGTCCTTAGAATGACAGGCGAACAAAATGTCCTTGTAGCCATCCCTGTTGAAATCTGCCACGACCACTCCGGCGGCGGAGTTCGTTGGCAGCATAGTGACGCGCTGGTCAGCAAAGCCTAGAGAGCTGTTCCAGTAAATGTACGAGGGATGGCTTCGCGTATCGCCAGCCTGGTAACTGGATAACACAAGATCAAGGTAGCCGTCGCGGTTGAGATCCGCCACGCTAGCGGATGCATTGCCCACCGACGTCAGGACCTGACGGCGTGATGCCGAGTAACCTTGCGCGCTCCCCCAGTAGATGTAGGTGTTCCCCTCGGCAGAGCCGCCAAAAATGCGGGTTTTGCCAGGGGCTGAGTTTTTATCAAACAAATTGGATACTACTAGATCGAGATAACCGTCATGATTTAGATCGGCTACTTGGACCGCGGAAGCGGCGGCGCTCGGCAATAGTGTCTTATGTGAGTTATCGAATCCAAGCGGCCCGCCCCAGTAAATCACCGTTCCGTTGTTGATTGTGGGAAATATAACGTCAAGCCATCCATCATGATCCAGATCGGCGACCGCAGGATAACGCACTCCGTCGAGCCGAAAAATGAACCGATTCGCCTCCGAAAATCCATTTGGGCCACCGTAGTAGAGGGTTACATGATCTTGCCCTGGCACAAAATCGGTCAGCAGGAGGTCTAGGTACCCATCGCGGTTAAAATCGGCAAATCTTCCCGAAAATGCGTTCACGGAGCCCACAGCTGTGCTACGGTCCATGGAATACCCTTTTGCGCTGCCCCATAGTATTGTGTCGCGGCCCACCTCGGGAAAGAAGAGGTCGACATAGCCATCATTGTTAATGTCGGCAGCGGCGTACGAATTGGGTCCTTTTGTCAACAGAACTTGGCGCCTGTCCGCGGCAAATTGACCCTTGTCGTCTCCCCAGTAGATATACGAATCCGAATAGGCCTGATCAGTACCGTCAATCTTATTGGCGAAAACCAAATCTGTCTCTCCGTCGCGGTCAAGATCTCCGAGCACAACACCAGATGCCCCCAGACTCGGCAGGTCCGTCCGGCGAGCAGCACTATAGCCCATTTCTCCGCCCCAATAAATGTACGAATTCGTATTGTGGGAGCTGCCATCGCTTATGTTCGCGAAGACTAAATCCGGGTAGCCATCGTGGTTGAGGTCCGCGACGCTAACGGCGGACGCATTCTCGGTAGGAATTGCGGTCCTCCGGTTGGGTTGGTAGCCTTTCTCATCTGCCCAGTAGATATATGAGGCGCCACCGGAGTTATTGGAAAAAACGATATCGGAGCGTCCGTCGTGATTGAGGTCTGCTACAGCGACGCCGCTGGCTCCAACGGTCGGAAGCTCTGTCCTCTTTGATATTGAATAGCCCTGAGGAGATCCCCAGTACACGTAGGAATTCAAAGCGACGGTTTCAAAAATGTTGTACATTCCCATTTCACGACCTTTAAGCCGATATCCGTTCGCGAGCACAATCTCGGGATAACCGTCTCCATTAAGGTCCGAAAGAGCTACGGCCGAACTGCCCTCCCCCGGCAGTAGCGTAGGTTGCGTTTTCGAATAGTCGGCTTGAGCGTTTCCCCAATAAATGAGAGCTCCGCTATCAGCACCGCTGTTGCCTGCATCAGCAAATACAATGTCTGGGAATCCGTCATGATTTAAATCGAGGATTTTGACATCCTGTGCGTAGACTGTTCGAAGTATGGATCGGTGTTCCTTTGTATAGCCGGTCTTTGATCCCCAATATATGTACGACTCATTCAAATGGTCCTCGGTTACATGGTAAGTGACTCCGCTGTTTGAAAATACAAGATCAGGATAACCGTCGTGATTTAGATCTGCGACGGCCACAGCAGTCGCGCCCTGCGTCGGAAGTTCAGTGCGTCTCGTTACATCAAAGCCATGCTTGCTTCCCCAATAGATGTATGAGTTCAACTCCGTCTTGGTTCCATTGAAATCGTTTACCACAATCAAATCCGGATAACCGTCGCCGTCGAGGTCCGCGACATTTACGGAATTGGCGCCATCAGTGGGGAGTTGGGTCCGCTGGTTGGCCGAGAATCCATGCTTATTCCAGTAGATGTATAGGTCGACTTTCTCGTTGTTATCGTGCGTGCTAGGAAAGACGAGATCGATGTTCCCGTCGTTGTTCAAATCCCACAAATTGATAAGCCGCAGCGTGCCATCGGCCGCCACGTAGGTGTTCGCACCGCCATCTTCCAGTGTGCCTTGACTGAAACCCAGGAACCCTGCGGTTGTCCAAGTTCTGTTAGCTACTGCCTCACCGGCTTGCGAGTTTCCAGGATTACTCCAGATCGCCGCTAGCAGGAGAGCACAAGCGAAAGCGCGACCCACCCTCATATGATTCTCCCTGGACAATTTGGAATGCCTCGTCCGTTAGTTTGTTCGGACATCCTATCCAGATTCACTCGTCCTGTCACCTGTGCTAACCAACGACAAATTCCTTCCCTTGATTTAACTTTGTTGACGTCGAGTTGTGACCCTCCCGAAGAGAAAAAACGCCGTACCTTCGAACCGAGGCACGTAGGCTCATCATCTCGATAGTGCTGTTCGGGATGCGCCGCGCTTGTTCGTCGCCCCGCTTACGCGACGATATGGTCGGCAGGGCAGGCAGACCACTGCACCGAAACTAAAGATAGTTGGTCATAGCTGCAACTGGTTCGTCAATAAGAAATCGCACTTGCATCCAATACTCTGGACGATGCGCTTTTGGCGGCTGCATACCGCATCACAGAATTTTACGTGTCCGGTGTTATGGACAGAACTTGCATTCTTTATTGAAAGACTGTAGGCGGACGAGCCCGCGAGTTGCTAATATTCTGAGAGATTTATTTGTCCTTCGTTGTCTTAAGTTGTCGCCTTAGTCGTTGCAGGGAAGAATAAAAGTCCCTTTCATATCGTCACAGGTTCTTCGGCCTTGATCGAGGTGCAGAGATGAACAGACGTTCCTTGCTTCAGCTCGTGGGAACTGCTGGAGTTGTATCGGCGACGGGGTTGAGTGGCCGTGCGGCTGCGCTATCGGATCCACAAAAGTTACAGGGCGAAGCCTGGAAGGTAGATGTAACGATCTATGATCGCCCTGGCTGGAGCAGCACGTCTTACGGCCTTCCGCTGATCCGTCGAGAAAGCGGTGAGCTATTAATTGGGTTTCAGGAGCAAAGTGAAGACGGGGTGATCGATGACTTTTACTCCGCGCATGCAGAGTGGGTTTTCCTTTCTCTTAGCAACGGAGGTAAGTCATGGCACCAGACTCCACTTGAGGACGTTGGACTGGATCCGCGGTGGTCGGATCGTAGCCAGATGTGCACAAATGCATGGCCGGTGCGTCTGCCTGATGGTACTTTGATCAACGTCGTCGAAGATGTGCTTCCCGGCGAAGCGCAAAAGGAAAGGCTAGAGAAGCTCGGGATCGGACATCTTTGGCATCCTGATGGTACCTTTGGTTGGGACCTTTGGCCAGCATCCTTTACAGAGAGGTTGAAAGCAGAAGGGCTGGTGGTTTTCGATAAGCAAGGGCCGTGGCTGCCGGCGGGCGTGGTGGCAACTCATGCTCGTCCCCTGGTCGTGACCATCTCGTCGGATGGTGGTGCCACTTGGAAAACGAAACCCATTGAGGGACTCCCTAAGTTTTCGCGGGTTGTCGGGTGGTTCCGAAGGGGAGTGGTTCTACCGGATGGTACGGTTCTAGGGCCGATCTACGGGCAGATCAAGGGAGATGGAAGTCGCCGCTCCTGGTATTCCGACGGAACTTATATCCTTCGCTCAGAAGATCGAGGCAATAGTTGGCGATTGATCCCGTTGGCGTACGATCCGTCCGGTAAACAGGGCTTCAATGAAACAGACCTCCTCCTCTTACCCAACGGCCGTATTCTGGCGATGATCCGGAGCGAGGGAGCGGCACATCTGTATCGGAGCTACTCCGACGATGGAGGAAGAACGTGGACCACTCCCGTACCGACCAAAATACCGGGAAGCCCGGCGCATCTTCTGCATTTGAAGAGCGGCAATCTCTTGTGTACCTATCGCTATGCTGGCTACCCGGATGGATATCGCGCGGTGCTGAGCCGGGATCAAGGCGAGACATGGGATATAGACAATGAGAAGATCATTCGCGACGACACC